>OHAX01000047.1_pt1 | contig 88983 bp, 99 predicted proteins | sample 1577261 | NCBI WGS metagenome assembly OHAX01 (sample SAMEA3541483, study PRJEB24748) | human gut metagenome | biome: human gut; feature: human-associated habitat; material: faeces | place: China | collected 2012 | reverse complement strand
CATGAATTTTCTGAAAGGACAGGCGTTTGCCTGTTTTTGAAATGAATAAGATATTTCACGTCATTTTTATGAAATAAAATGAATGTTAGAAAAAATATGCTTTATATTAGTCTAACATATTTTAAGGAAAATCACCATATCTCAAAATTCACATATATTAGTCATATAATGTCTGAAACGGAAGTGTGGATCTATGAATAAAAAATTACCGTATTACATGGCGTATCCTCTGCCTCTTCAGTATGATGATGAGCGCAAAGAGCGCAGAGATTATGAGTACATGAAGAGTCTTTATCCGGATGTGGCAAAACGGCTGCTCCCGTATATAGAGGAAGAATGTGATAGAATGGAATATGACAACAGCATGATGTATGATGAATATCCTGACCGTCTGCAGCTGCATCTGATGTGCAAAAGAGTCTGTGAAAATGTAAGAAAACATGAAAAAATTTTCTATGGAACAGAATATGAAGGACTTCTGTCGCAGGCAGAAGAAAACAGTGTCATGCAGATGGAAGAGGCAGAGCGGATGCAGGAGCCGGAATCTGAATGGGAACCTGAATTTATGCAGGTGCAGGAACAGAATCGGCGGGAACCGGAAAGAAGACGTATGCCGAACTGGCTTCAGAATCTGATTGAAGTTATGCTGTATCATGAACTATATAAAAGAAGAAGTGATCATCGCAGGTCTCGCCACAGAATTTACTAATTACAGATTTTGTGCTATGATAAAAATGATGTAGATACGAAGATTTTGGGATAAAAGTTAACATGATTATGGAAAAATAAGGGTGAAAATACGTATGAAGAATCTGATTTTTATAGGAATGCCGGCAGTTGGAAAGAGTACGGTCGGAGTGGTTGTCGCAAAACGGCTGGGAATGGAATTTATCGATACAGATTTATTGATTCAGAAGCAGGAGGGACGTCTGCTCAGAGAGATTATAGCAGATGTGGGGGAAGATGGATTTCTTGCCATTGAGAATCAGGTGAATTGTCAGGTGAATGCCGAACACGCCGTAATCTCTCCGGGAGGAAGTGTTGTATACTGCGAAGAGGCGATGAAACATTTTAAAGAAATAGGAACAGTCGTATATTTGAAGGCTTCTTATCGCACAATAAAAGAGAGGATCCGCAGTCCGAAAAAGCGGGGAGTCGTACTCAGAGAAGGGCAGACTTTCCGGGATTTGTATGAAGAACGGACAAAACTTTTTGAACAATATGCAGACCTTACGATATGCGAGGACGGCTGTCAGATCGAGGAAACGATCGATGCAGTTTTGACGCAGATCGAGGCGCTGGAGAAAAAATGATTTTACAAATTGAAATTTTATGGTATAATAACTAATCGTATTATAGGGTAAAAAGGCGAATTATCGTTTCTTTTTGCTTTTATAAGGCGGGGGTAATGAAATTTAACAAGGGACTACGATAGAATTATCGATAATCGAGGTGCAATATGGAGCAGTATATTATCAAAGGCGGCAATCCGCTGGTAGGGGAAGTTGAAATCGGCGGAGCTAAAAATGCGGCACTGGCTATTCTCGCGGCAGCTATCATGACAGACGAGACCGTTCTGATTGACAATCTGCCGGATGTAAATGATATCAATGTGTTGCTGGAAGCGATTCAGGGAATCGGAGCAATGGTTCAGAGATTTGACAGACACACAGTTAAGATTAACGGAAGCACAATTACAGACTTTAATATAGAATATGATTATATCAAGAAGATCAGAGCATCTTACTATCTTTTGGGTGCGATGCTCGGAAAGTACAAGAGAGCAGAAGTGGCTCTGCCGGGCGGATGCAATATCGGAAGCAGACCGATCGATCAGCATCTGAAGGGATTCCGCGCATTGGGTGCGGATGTGGATATTGAGCACGGCAAGATCGTGGCAGAAGCAGAGCATCTGAGAGGAACACATCTGTATTTTGATGTGGTCTCTGTAGGAGCAACGATCAATGTGATGATGGCAGCAGCCATGGCGGACGGTCTTACGATCATGGAGAACGTTGCCAAGGAGCCTCATGTCGTAGATGTTGCGAACTTCTTAAACAGCATGGGAGCGAACATCCGCGGTGCCGGAACAGATGTGATCAAGATCCGTGGAGTCAAGAGCCTTCATAAGACAGAATATTCCATCATTCCGGATCAGATTGAAGCAGGTACTTTTATGTTTGCTGCAGCAGCGACAAAGGGAGATGTGACGGTATTAAATGTCATTCCGAAACATCTGGATGCGACAATCTCCAAGCTTGTGGACATCGGATGTGAAGTAGAAGAGTTTGATGATGCGGTAAGAGTGGTGGCGAAGAACCGCTTGAGAAGCACACAGGTGAAGACATTGCCGTATCCGGGATATCCGACAGACATGCAGCCGCAGATCGGGGTAGTGCTTGCGCTCGCGCAGGGTACAAGTACGATCACAGAGAGTATTTTTGAGAACAGATTTAAGTATCTGGATGAGCTGGCAAGAATGGGTGCAGTGATCAAAGTAGAGGGCAACTCTGCAACCATCGAAGGTGTAGAGAAGTTTTCCGGAGCGAGAGTCAGTGCGCCGGATTTAAGAGCAGGTGCGGCGCTTTGTATCGCAGGGCTTGCGACAGACGGAATCACTATTGTGGATGATATCGTCTATATCCAGAGAGGATACGAGAGATTTGAAGAAAAGCTGCGCGGTCTTGGCGGAATCATTGAAAAGGTTTCTGATGAGAAAGAGATTCAGAAATTTAAGCTGAAAGTAGGCTGATATATAACGGGGGAGTGAAGATGCAGGACGGTGAGTTCTGCATCTTTTGATAAATCACAGGGAGGTTCAAAAGAGAAAATGAGCAGTGAACGATACGATGAAGCGGTAAGGGAACAGAAGAAAGCAGAGCGCAAAAAGCAGGTGCAAAAGCAGGTTATGATCCTTGTGATCGCTCTGGTGGTGATCGCAGTTGCAGCTGCGGCAGTGTTTTTCACGATAAAAGGTAAGAAAAGCGAGCCAAAAGATACAACGAAGGCATCGAGCAGCGGACTTGCCGGTGCGATCAGTGCAAGCTATGAGACATTTGCTTCTGAGGCAGATCCGGATGCGTCTGCGGAAGACGTAAAAAAAGAAGCAGAGGACTTTGCAGCATGGATCCAGAAGACATATCCGGATGAATCTTCCGGGAAGCTTCAAAAAACCATGAAATCAGGAAAAGTATCCGCAGAGGATTTTTATAGCAGCTATGGAAAGACGCTGCATGTGCTGTCTGATGAGTATAAAGGGTACTTAAAAGATGATGAGACAGCAGCTGCAAATCATATCTATCAGAAAGACGGCGCGAAGGACGGACAGGCGGAGATCGCGATAGCAGGGAACCTGACACTGACAGAAGAAGGTTATACACTGGGCAAATACGATGAGACTGGAGATTTAAGCCAGATGCTCTCAGAGCAGATTTTAAGTGCGATGACAGGAGCGGATGCACTCTTTTTGAATCAGGAATTCAGCATCAGCAGTAAAGGGGAGGCATTATCAGGAAAGACTTCGATCCTGCATGCCAATGCAGAACGTATGAATATATTGGAAGCATTGGGAGCAGATGTTGTGTCTCTTGGAAATGAGCATGCGGCAGGTTATGGACAAGATGCCTTAAAAGAGAACATGGAGCTGTTAAAAAATGCAGGAATGGCATATGTAGGAGCAGGAACAGATGCCGCAGATGCTGCGCAGCCGGTGTATTTGATCATCAATGGAATCAAGATTGGATTTACATCAGCTTCCGGCATGGAAGATTCTTATGATATGGCGGCAGGTGACGGCAAAGCGGGGATTTTAGAATATACAGAGGCAGAGCAGTATACAAAAGTAATCCAGGAGGCTGCCACAAAGTGCGATTATCTGATTGTGTATGATCATGAAGGAAAAGGGGATGCCAATGGTGTGGAATCCTACCAGAAAGAGCATGCAGCTGCATTTTTGCAGGCAGGAGCGGATATCGTGATTGGCGGACACTCTGATCGTCTGCAGGGAATTGAGTATATCGATGGAAAACCGGTTGTGTACAGCATAGGATCTGTGCTGACAGACGGAACAAGCAGATATTCGGCAGTATTAAAGCTCAACATCACATCAGAAGGGTTAAAAGAGATGTCGCTCGTTCCGGGAATCCAGACAGAAGATATGACAGAATATCTGGATTCTACAGAGACACAGAAGAAGATGTATGATGCAGTTGCAGCTCTGTGCCCGAATGCATCGATTGATGAAAATGGAGTCGTTACAGAGAAAAAATAGAATTCCATATTGACATTTCTGGTAATACGGTGTAGAGTTCTATTGTCACAAAAATGAATATGAAAACTTTCTCTTATTCAGAGCAGTGGAGGTACAAAGGACCTGTGAAGCTGCGGCAACCCCGTCAAGGAAGGTGCCGACCTGAGCGAGCAATCGAACAATAAGAGGATTGTTTTGCTAAAGAACAGTCCGCTTTTTGGCGGGCTGTTTTTTAATTAGAAGAGATGCAGTCCGAAAAGAGAGAAAGAAACAAAGAAGGAGGAACAAAATGGAAAAATTATTATTTACATCGGAATCTGTTACAGAGGGACATCCGGATAAGATCTGTGATGCGATTTCAGATGCGATCCTGGACGCTTTGATGGAGCAGGATCCGATGAGCCGTGTTGCATGTGAGACTTGCGTGACAACCGGTATGGTCATGGTCATGGGAGAGATTACAACAAAAGCATATGTAGATATTCCGAAAATTGTAAGAGATACAGTGCGTGAGATCGGATACACAAGAGGAAAGTTCGGATTTGATGCAGATACATGCAGCGTGCTGACAACGATCGATGAGCAGTCGGCAGATATTGCGCTTGGAGTGGACAAGGCGCTGGAAGCAAAAGAAAATAAAATGTCCGATAATGAACTGGAAGCAATCGGAGCAGGAGATCAGGGTATGATGTTTGGATATGCATCCAACGAAACAGCAGAATTTATGCCGTATCCGATCGCAATGGCACACAAACTTGCCCTTCAGCTGACAAAAGTGCGCAAGGACGGAACGCTCTCTTACCTGCGTCCGGACGGAAAGACACAGGTAACAGTAGAGTATGATGAGAATGGAACTCCGAAACGTCTGGATGCAGTGGTACTTTCTACACAGCATGATCCGGATGTGACACAGGAACAGATCCACGCAGATATCAAGAAATATGTATTTGACGAGATCATCCCGGCTGAGATGGTAGATGAACATACAAAATTCTTCATCAATCCGACAGGCCGTTTTGTGATCGGCGGACCACACGGAGACAGCGGTCTGACCGGAAGAAAGATTATTGTAGATACTTACGGCGGAATGGCACGTCACGGCGGCGGGGCATTCTCCGGAAAAGACTGTACAAAGGTAGACCGTTCTGCGGCATATGCAGCACGTTATGCAGCAAAGAACATTGTGGCAGCAGGACTGGCTGACAAGTGCGAAATTCAGCTTTCTTATGCGATCGGTGTTGCTCAGCCGACTTCCATTATGGTAGATACATTCGGAACAGGAAAAGTATCCGAAGAAAAACTGGTGGAGATCGTGCGTGAGAACTTTGATCTTCGTCCGGCAGGAATCATCAAAATGCTGGATTTAAGACGTCCGATCTACAAACAGACTTCTTCTTACGGACACTTTGGAAGAAACGATCTGAATCTTCCGTGGGAAAAACTGGACAAAGCAGAAGTATTGAAAAAATATTTATAACAGTAGACGGAATGCCTCTTTTGGTTTATAGTAATACGAAAGAGGTGCGGAAAATAAAAAAGAAGGACAGGGACCTGCACCAGGGACTGTCCTCTTTTCTGTATTAGAGCATGCAGGATGGGAGGCGATGAAGATGAAATTAAAAACCAAGCTGATTCTTGCGTTTATGATCGTGATGATTCTGCCTACATTGTTTACAACTGTAGCGATGACGGCATTTGCGCCAAAAGCGGTGAATGATATTCAGGAATTATATCTGATCATTGTATTTTGCACGGCATCAGCTCTGATCTTCTGGATTTACAGGACGGTTTCACTGCCGCTTGCAAAACTGCAGGCAGCGGCCCGCAATATCAAAGAGGGCAATCTGGATTTTGAAATTAAGAATGAGACCAATGATGAAATCGGACAGCTCTGTCAGGATTTTGAAGAGATGCGTTTGAGACTGAAGGCAAACGCAGAAGAAAAGGTGGCATACGATAAAGAGAACAAAGAATTGATCAGTAATATTTCCCATGATCTGAAGACACCGATCACGGCTATCAAAGGTTATGTGGAAGGAATTATGGATGGAGTTGCAGACACTCCGGAGAAGATGGACAGATATATCAAGACCATCTACAATAAGGCGAATGAAATGGATCTTCTGATCAATGAACTGACATTCTATTCCAAGATCGATACGAACCGTATTCCGTATAATTTTACGACGATTTCAGCAAAGCAGTATTTTGGTGACTGTGCAGAGGATTTGTTTATGGAACTGGAGGCAAAGGGCGTACAGTTTCGGTATAGAAATTATCTGGAGACAGATTCTAAGGTGATTGTGGATCCGGAGCAGCTTCGAAGAGTGATCAGCAATATTGTAGGGAATTCTGTAAAATATATGGATAAGTCAGATCCTTCCATTACCATGGATTTAAAGGATGTAGGAGATTTTGTTCAGATTGAACTGGGAGACAACGGAAAAGGGATTGCGGCGAAAGATCTTCCGAATATATTTGACCGGTTTTACCGGACAGATGCGTCACGGAATTCTTCCAAAGGCGGAAGCGGGATCGGGCTTTCGATCGTGAAAAAAATTGTAGAAGAGCATGGCGGAAAGATCTGGGCTACCAGTGAAGAGGGCGTCGGGACAACCATGTACTTTGTAATCAGAAAATATCAGGAGGTACCAATGAATGAGTAAACGAATATTGATTGTAGAAGATGAGGAAAGTATTGCAGATTTAGAGCGGGACTATCTGGAGTTGAGCGGATTTCAGGTAGAAGTGGCAAATGACGGAGAGACAGGGCTTAACAAGGCAATGAAAGAGGAGTTTGATCTGATCATTCTGGATCTGATGCTTCCGGGAGTGGATGGGTTTGAAATCTGCCGTGAAGTGCGGAGTCAGAAAAATACACCGATCATTATGGTATCTGCAAAGAAGGATGACATTGACAAGATCCGTGGTCTCGGACTGGGAGCAGACGATTATATGACAAAGCCATTCAGCCCGAGTGAGCTGGTGGCAAGAGTGAAGGCGCATTTGTCCCGTTATGAGCGTCTGATCGGAAGCAATGTAGAAGAAAATGATGTGATCGAGATCCGTGGTCTGAAGATCGATACGACAGCGAGAAGGGTGTGGGTGAATGGAGAAGAACGTTCCTTTACGACAAAAGAATTTGATCTTTTAACGTTCCTTGCAGGACATCCGAATCATGTATATACAAAAGAAGAGTTGTTCCGGGAAATCTGGGATATGGAATCTGTAGGGGATATTGCGACTGTGACGGTGCATATTAAGAAAATCAGAGAAAAGATTGAATATGATACATCACATCCGCAGTATATAGAGACAATATGGGGAGTAGGATACCGGTTTAAGGTGTAAAAAGATGAAAACAGATTGGCAGAATGTGCACAGTAAAGTTCAGGAAAAAAGAAAAAAAGTAACATTTAACACGATGCAGATCATTGCGTTTGGATTTTTAGGAGTGATTTTTCTCGGAAGTATCCTGTTATATCTTCCGATCAGTAATCAGGAGCCGATTGCGTATCTGGACGCACTGTTCGTATCGGTTTCGGCCGTGTGTGTGACAGGGCTGGTCACTGTATTTCCGGCTGCACAGTTTACCTTGTTTGGAAAGGTAGTACTGCTGGGGCTGATCCAGATCGGAGGACTGGGTGTCATCGCATGTACGATGGCGGTATTTCTGGCAATTCGCAAGAAGATCACCATGAAGAGCAGGGTTATGATCCAGCAGACATACAATCTGGAGACGTTGAGCGGAATGGTACGGTTTATTATCCGGATTCTGAAGGGAACAGTTCTTGTAGAGGGCATCGGAGCGGTGTTATTTGCGTTTCATTTTGTTCCTGAGTATGGATTTATCAAAGGTGTAGCATACGGGATTTTTCATTCTGTTTCTGCATTTTGTAATGCAGGCATTGACGTGCTTGGCACTTCCAGCTTTATGGAGTATGTAAGCTCACCTCTTGTCAGTCTGACTACGATGTTTTTGATCGTTGCGGGAGGACTCGGATTCACAGTCTGGCATGATGTGCGAATGAACCTGCAGGATGTGGCAGGACAGAAACGCCCCTTAAAACGCTTGTTTACGAGATTGCATCTTCAGTCCAAGATGGTGATCGTCATGACAGCGGGATTGATCATGATAGGAACGCTGGGATATTTTCTGCTGGAGTATCACAATGATGCAACCATCGGAAAGCTTGGATTTGGTGAAAAGCTTCTGGCATCCGGATTTCAGTCCGTGACGACGAGAACAGCTGGATTTGCTACAGTTTCTCAGGCAGAACTGACTTCGGCATCCAAGTTGTTTGGATGTATTCTGATGTTTATCGGAGGTTCTCCGGGAGGTACGGCGGGCGGTATCAAGACGACGACAATGGCCATCTTGCTGCTCACCTGTGCTGCAGTGATCCGGGGAAGAAAATCAACGGAGTGTTTCGGAAGACGGCTTGCAGAATCCAATGTACGTTCCGGGATTGCGATTGTATTTCTTACATTTGCAATCTGGCTGACAGGTCTGTTCGGACTTGCTGTTTTAGAGCCTGATGAGCGGTTTATCGACTTGATGTACGAGGCGACCTCCGCGATCGGAACGGTGGGACTTTCCGCAGATCTGACGCCGTCGCTGACAAGAGGCAGTCATGTGATCCTGATGATCCTCATGTATGTGGGGCGAATCGGGCCGATCACCATGGCGCTGGTATTTGCCGGAAGAGAAGATATGCAGGCAAAATTCAGGGATTTGCCGGAAAAACGGATTATGTTAGGATAGAAGGGGTAGAAAGACATGAAAAAACAATTTGCAGTGTTCGGATTGGGAAGTTTTGGGCGGAGTGTTGCCCTGACACTGGAAAATCTGGGATGCGATGTAGTGGTAGTAGATAAATCATATGAAAAGATCCAGGAGATTTCAGATATGGTCTCTTATGCGATGCGGGCGGATGTATCGGATCCTGATGCACTTCATGCACTGGGAGGAAGAAATCTGGACGGAGCAGTCGTTGCAGTCTCTGAAAGTCTGGAAGCGAGCATTATGGCCACGATTATCTCCAAAGAGATGGGAATCCCGTATGTGCTCGCAAAGGCGAAAGATGAGCTGCAGGGCGCAATCCTCGAAAAGGTGGGGGCAGATGCCATTGCCTATCCAGAGTGCGATATGGGGGAACGGGTGGCAAAAAGCCTGATGTCCACGGCATTTGCAGACTGGATCGAATTGTCCTCCGAATACAGCATGGCAGAAGTGGTGATTCCGGAAAAATGGGTCGGAAGAAGCTTAAGCGAATTGAAGATCCGTGAGCAGTACGGGATCAATGTGGTTGGAATCATTCAGGGAGTGCAGGTGGATGTTACACTGGATCCGTATGAGCCGCTTCCGGAGGGAGCGATTCTGATTCTGATCGGAGCCACTTCGGTTTTGGAAAAATTTCATACATGGAAGTAAGAAAGATGATCACAAGTACAAGTAATCAAAGAGTAAAAGAATTATCTCAAATACAGAAAAAAAGTAAAATACGCAGCCGCGAAGGAATCTTTATTGCGGAAGGAATCCGCATGGTCAGAGAAACACCTCATGAGCGCCTGGTAGGTCTGTACTTTTCGGAGAGTTTTGAAAAAAAGTATGGAAAAGAAGTGCTGGATGTGATTTCAGGGGGAGACTTAAAAGTCCGGGAGCAGATCCGCAAAAAGACGGAAATCTTGTCTGATGCGGTATTTTCTTATGTGTCTGATACCAAGACGCCGCAGGGAGTACTGGCAGTTGTGCATCAGATGGAATATACTTTGGGTCAGATGACAGAGGGAGCTATTCCGCATTTGATGATCTTAGACAATCTGCAGGATCCGGGCAATCTGGGAACAATCTTTCGAACAGCGGAGGCTGCCGGAGTGACAGGTATCATAATGAGCCGGGATTGCGTGGATATTTACAACCCAAAGACGATCCGCTCCACCATGGGAGCACTTTACCGGATGCCGTTTTTGTATGTGGATGATCTGAAAGAGACGATCCACACGTTGAAAGAACAGAATATCAAAAGCTATGCGGCACATCTGGATGGGAAAAATACCTATGATAAAGAAGACTATAGACAGGGAACTGCTTTCCTGATTGGAAATGAAGGAAATGGGCTCAGAGAAGAGATCGCACAGTGTGCCGACACTTGGATCCGAATCCCGATGTGTGGACAGGTGGAGTCATTAAATGCGGCGGTGGCAGCAACAGTTCTGATGTTTGAAGTCAGCAGACAGCGGAGAGGATAACACGTTTTCAGAAATTGACAGGGGTGATAGTATGGAACCATTGTTAGATCTGACAAAAGAATATGGTCTGGTGCTGGATGGCGGCGGGGCAAGAGGAGCCTATCAGATCGGTGCGTGGACAGCGCTTGAGGAAGCAGGCGTGAAGGTCTGCGCGGTGGCAGGGACTTCTGTAGGAGCATTAAACGGTGCTCTGATCTGCATGGACAGTGTGGAGAATGCACAGAAGATCTGGGCAGAGATGAAGTTTTCCAGAGTCATGGATGTGGATGATGAGTGGATGCAGCATCTGTTCAGCAAAGATGGAAAAATAAAGGAAGTATTTTCTGAACTCTGGAAAAAACTTTCAGATGGAGGTGTGGATATTACCCCGCTTCGAAATCTGATCCACGAAATGGTGGATGAAGAGAAAATCCGACATTCGGGAAAGGAGTTCTGTCTTCTGACATTTTCTGTGACGGATATGAAAGAGCTGGATCTTTCGCTGGAAGATATTCCTGAAGGCGCTCTGGAAGATTTTTTGCTTGCCAGTGCTTATCTGCTTGGATTTAAAAATGAAAGGTTGCAGGGAAAGCGTTATATTGACGGAGGCGTGATCAACAATGTTCCGTTGAACTCCCTGTTAAACCGTGGGTATAAGGATATTATTACCATCCGGATCCATGGACCGGGAAGAGAGCCCAGGGCAAATATTCCGGAAGACGGTGAGGTTCATGAGATCAGCCCGAGAGTGCGGCTGGGAAGTATTCTGGAATTTGACAGCAAAAGAAGCCGGCAGAATCTGAAGATCGGGTATTATGATGCAAAACGGATGCTCTATGGTCTGGAAGGAGTTATATATTATCTGGAGCAGACCCATGAGGAGACGTGGTATGAAGACAGATTATGCGAGATTCCGGATCTGGAGAAAGCCGAGATGGCATTTGTACTGAAGCTTCCCATTGGGTGTTCTGCCAAAGAGCTGTATCTGGCAATGCTGGAAGCAAGCGCCAAGCTGCTTCGCATTCCCAAATATCAGATCTATACTGTGGATCAGCTCCGTGATCTGGTACAGGAACATTATGAGAAACTGGAAGATCAGATGCATCTTCCGAGATTTACACACACATTGATTCAGATAGAAAGGAACAGAACTATGAACTTAAAAGGAAGAAATTTTTTGACACTCAAAGATTTTACACCGGAAGAGATCACATATCTTCTGAATCTGGCAGCAGATCTGAAAGAGAAGAAGAAAAACGGCGAGCCGGTTGATTTCTACAGGGGCAAAAATATTGCACTGATTTTTGAGAAGACCAGTACAAGAACACGCTGTGCATTTGAAGTTGCAGCACATGATTTGGGCATGGGTTCTACCTATCTGGATCCGACCGGTTCTCAGATCGGAAAGAAGGAAAGTATCGAGGATACTGCAAGAGTACTGGGAAGAATGTATGATGGAATCGAGTACCGCGGATATGGACAGGAGATTGTGGAGGAACTTGCAAAATATGCAGGGGTTCCGGTATGGAACGGTCTGACCAATGAATATCATCCGACGCAGATGTTGGCAGATATGCTCACGATCCGTGAGAATTTCGGTACTTTAAAAGGTCTGAAACTGGTGTACATGGGTGATGCAAGATACAATATGGGAAATTCTCTGATGATCGTCTGCGCGAAGCTGGGACTGGATTTTGTGGCTTGTACAACAGAAAAGTATTTCCCGAATGAGGAACTGGTAGAGACATGCCGCGGATATGCAAAAGAGTCAGGAGCAACGATCACACTGACAGAGAATGTAGAAGAAGGAACAAAGGATGCGGATGTTATCTATACCGATGTCTGGGTATCTATGGGAGAGCCGGATGAAGTCTGGGAAGAGAGAATCCGTGAATTGTCTCCATATAAAGTGACAAAAGAAGTGATGGCAAATGCAAAAGAGTCTGCGATCTTTTTACACTGCCTGCCGGCATTCCATGATCTGAAGACAAAGATCGGAAAAGAGATGGGAGAACGGTTTGGCATTACAGATATGGAAGTGACGGATGAAGTATTTGAATCCGCACAGTCCAAAGTATTTGATGAAGCAGAAAACCGGATGCATACGATCAAAGCTGTGATGGCAGCGACACTGGGAGAGATGTAATTGAAAGCGGAAATTTTAAAAATGCTGCGGGAGAGTCAGGACTATGTTTCCGGGCAGCAGATCTGTGAGCGGTTCCAGGTATCCAGAACTGCAGTCTGGAAGGTGATCAAACAACTGAAAGAGGAAGGGTATGAAGTGGAAGCGGTACGCAACAGAGGGTATCGCCTCTCTTCTCTTCCGGATATTCTCTCCCGGGAGGAGATCGTCAGTCAGATAGATACTGTCTGGGCAGGACAAAACGTGTATTATTTTACAGAAACAGATTCCACCAATATTCAGGCGAAAAGAATGGGAGATCAGGGGGCGCCTCACGGAACTCTGGCAGCAGCAGGACAGCAGACTGCCGGAAAAGGCAGAAGAGGAAGAACCTGGGAGTCTCCGGCGGATCAGAATATTTATATGTCACTTCTTTTGCGTCCGGAGATCGCACCGGTCAAAGCACCCATGTTGACTCTGGTTATGGCATATGCGGCTGCAATGGCGCTTCGGGAATGTACGGGTCTGGATATACAGATTAAGTGGCCCAATGATCTGGTTATCAACGGGAAAAAAATCTGCGGAATCCTGACGGAAATGAGCACAGAGATTGATTATATCAATTATGTTGTCATTGGAATCGGGATCAATACTAATATTGAACAATTTCCGGAAGAACTAAAGCAGACTGCCACATCACTTCGGATTGAAGCAGGACACAGTATCAGACGCAGTCCACTCATTGCAGCAATTATGCGGTGGTTTGAAAAAGCATATGCCGAATTCATGAAAACGGAAGATCTTTCGGGAATCCAAAAAGCATACAATGAATTGCTTGTGAATTGCGGACGTGAGGTCCGGGTTCTGGAGCCAAAGGGAGAATGGCAGGCAGAAGCTCTTGGAATCAATAACGGTGGTGAGCTGCTTGTAAGAAAAGCGGATGGAAGTGAAACAGCGGTCTATGCGGGAGAAGTTTCCGTGCGCGGTATTTACGGATATGTTTAGTCATATAAGAAAGGAAACTGAAAATGGAAGAAGAAATTGTGCTTTGTGCGGCGAACTCTTATGAGCAGAAATACTATCTGAATCCCGAGTTTGAAATGCTGCCTGAAAGTATCAAGCAGGAATTGAATATTATGTGTGTACTCTACACAGAAGATGTAGGCGGGATCTTGATGGTTTTCTATGATGAGGATGGAAATCTGGAGTTTCGGGTAGATCACGAGGAGAATGATTTTTCGTTTGATGAGATCGGCAGTGTTTTGAAGATCAAACAGCTGCAGCAGACAAAACAGGAGCTGTTCGAGTCACTGGAATTGTTTTATAAGGTGTTTTATCTGGGAGAAGAGGTTGATCTGGAAGAAGAGGTTGATCTGGAAGAAGAGTAGAGTACAGATCCTGAGAAAAGAAACGAGAGAAAGAGTTAGAGTGTGAAAATGAAACAGTTGAAAATAGGAAATGTTTTACTGGAAAATTCTTATGTACTCGGACCTATGGCAGGCGTAACAGACCTGCCATTTCGCTTGCTTTGCAAGGAGCAGGGAGCGGGTCTTCTGTGTATGGAGATGGTCAGTGCAAAAGGTATTTTCTATAATAATAAGAATACGGAAAGTCTGCTTCAGATTCATCCCGAGGAAGTGCCGGTATCGCTGCAGTTTTTTGGTTCAGATCCGAAGATCGTCAGCGAGATGGCGAAACGGGTCGAGGAACGTCCGTTTTCCATTCTGGATATCAACATGGGATGTCCGGTGCCAAAGGTCGTGCGAAACGGAGAAGGGTCTGCACTGATGAAGAATCCGAAGCTGGTATACGAACTGGTCAGTGCGACGGTAAAAGCAATCAAAAAGCCGGTTACCGTTAAGATCCGGAAAGGGTTCGATGATGAACATATCAATGCGGTGGAAATCGCGAAGATCATTGAAGAAGCAGGTGCGGCAGCAGTAGCCGTACACGGAAGAACAAGAGAACAGTATTATTCCGGAAAAGCGGACTGGGAGATCATCCGTCAGGTAAAAGAGGCAGTTTCCATCCCGGTGATCGGAAACGGAGATGTGACTTCCGGGGAAAAAGCAATCGCCATGCGTGAGCAGACCGGGTGTGACGGGGTGATGATCGCCAGAGGTGCTCAGGGGAATCCATGGATCTTTTCGGAGCTTTTAGAATATGAAAGAACAGGACGGCTTCCTGACAGACCAGATGTGGAAGAAATCAAGCAGACAATGCTTCGGCATGCCAGACTCCAGATCGAGTATAAAGGTGATTTTACAGGAATCCGGGAGATGCGAAAACATGTGGCATGGTATACAAAAGGACTGCATGGGGCAGCCCGTCTGCGGGATCAGATCAATCAGGTTGAGAGCTATGCAGAACTGGAAAATCTCTTGACATCGTTATAACGATTGAGTATAATATTGAAATTGTGAAATATACTTGAATTAGAGATATGGACAGGCAGAAATGTCCTGTAAATACAGGAAAAAGCCGAAGATAAAGTTTTAAATAAAAGAGCAAGATCAGGAAAGAAAGGAAGCAGACAGGTATGGCAGAGGCAAAGAAGAGATTACTTACTTATGCAGGATTGAAAGCGCTGGAGGATGAACTGGAAAATCTGAAAGTTGTAAAACGTAAAGAAGTGGCAGGAAAGATCAAAGAAGCCAGAGAGCAGGGAGACCTTTCAGAGAACGCAGAATACGATGCGGCAAAAGATGAGCAGAGAGATATCGAAGCCCGTATCGAAGAGCTGGAAGGCATTTTGAAAAACGCAGAAGTTGTAGTAGAGGATGAAGTTGATTTAGACAAGATCAATGTAGGATGTAAAGTAAAAGTATTTGACATCACATTTGACGAAGAGATGGAATTCAACATTGTAGGTTCTACAGAGGTGAACAGCCTGGAAGGAAAGATTTCCAATGAGTCGCCGGTTGGTCAGGCTCTGATGGGTAAAAAAGTCGGAGATACTGTAGATGTAGAAACACAGGCAGGAGTGATCCAGTACAAAGTACTTGATATCAGCCGTTCTATGTAGTAGAAACCAGACCCCTTTATTACAAGGGGTCTTAATTCGCATTTAGGGAACACATAAAAGTGTACCGGATGCCTGAAAAGGAAGGAGAAAATATCGTGTCCGAACAGCAGAAAAAAGCACAGCAGGAACCAGATTTAAATCAGTTGAGAAAAGTTCGCCGCGAAAAACTGGCGGATTTACAGGCAAACGGAAAAGATCCGTTTGTGATCACAAAATATGACCAGACACATCACAGTCTGGAGATCAAAGAGAATTTTGAAGAGCTTGCAGGAAAAGAAGTTTCTATCGCAGGACGTATGATGTCCAAACGTGTGATGGGAAAAGCATCTTTCTGCAATGTACAGGATTTGCAGGGAAATATTCAGTCTTACGTTGCAAGAGACAGCATCGGAGAAGAAGCTTACAAAGAGTTTAAGAAGATGGATGTCGGCGATGTGATCGGAATCACAGGAGAAGTGTTTGAGACAAAGACAGGAGAAAAATCCATCCACGCTTCTTCCGTGACATTGCTCTCCAAGAGTCTTCAGATTCTGCCGGAGAAGTTCCACGGACTGACAAATACAGATATCCGCTACCGTCAGAGATACGTGGATCTGATCATGAATCCGGATGTAAAACAGACATTTATCAACCGCTCTAAGATTTTAAGCGCGATCAGAAGATATCTGGACGGACAGGGATTCCTGGAAGTAGAGACACCGATGCTCGTATCCAATGCCGGAGGTGCTGCTGCAAGACCGTTCGAAACACACTTCAACGCACTGGATGAAGATTTCAAACTCCGCATCTCTCTTGAGCTGTACTTGAAGAGACTGATTGTCGGAGGAATGGAGCGCGTATACGAGATCGGACGTGTATTCCGTAACGAAGGTCTTGACACAAGACACAATCCGGAATTTACATTGATGGAGTTGTACCAGGCGTATACAGACTATAACGGAATGATGGATCTGACAGAGAATCTGTACCGTCATGTTGCACAGGAAGTACTTGGAACAACTGTGATCGAATACAACGGTGTGCAGATGGATTTAGGAAAGCCGTTTGAGAGAATCACAATGGTAGATGCAGTGAAAAAATATGCAGGTGTGGACTGGAACGAAGTGGAGACACTGGAACAGGCAAGAGCACTTGCAAAAGAGCATCATGTAGAGTTTGAAGAGCGTCACAAAAAAGGAGATATCCTTGCACTCTTCTTCGAAGAATTTGCAGAGGAGCACCTGATCCAGCCTACATTTGTAATGGATCATCCGATCGAGATTTCTCCGCTGACAAAGAAAAAACCGGAGAATCCGGAATATACAGAGCGTTTCGAGTTCTTTATGAACGGATGGGAGATGGCGAACGCATACTCTGAGCTGAACGATCCGATCGATCAGAGAGAACGTTTCAAAGCACAGGAAGAGCTGCTTGCACAGGGAGACGATGAAGCGAATACAACAGACGAAGACTTCCTGAACGCGCTGGAGATCGGTATGCCTCCTACAGGCGGTATCGGATTCGGAATCGACAGAATGTGTATGCTGTTGACAAACAGTGCAGCGATCAGAGATGTGCTGCTGTTCCCGACAATGAAGTCCTTGGACAAATAAAGCCCGTAAAATCAAGGGTTTGCGGATCTGAACGTTTGTTTTGACATCAATTTGACATCAATTTTATCTATTTTGGTGGATTTATATGGACCAAAATGGTTGTTTTTCAAAAGTTAGATTAATATTGGAAAAGATATTTTATCCATATTTAAGAACTGTTTCTAGAGTTTAGAGGCAGTTCTTTTTTGTTGTTATGGTTCAAAAAACAAATTTAGGAGGATGGCAAAATGAATAAAAATACAGCGTTAGGAGCAAGTGAGGTTACGAAAAACATAATTTTTCAAGAAGAGATGCATAAGAAATTTTTTCTGCTTTATTTACCGGAATGTAGAAACGAAGATGTGTATCATCAGGCATTGATCTATTGTCTTGGAATCAGTCGAGATACACGAGAACATGTGGAAGAAATTTATGATTTTGAAACAGGATGCGTCAAAACCGAATGCATGAGTGCCGGATGGCAGACAAGTGGGAGTCTGAAAATCATTCGGATGGCATTTAATCTTTACTGCAATGGCACACCGACTGTATATGAAAAGGAAGGTGTAGAAGGTAAATTAAAAGAGTGTGAGCATTATACGGTAGAGGATCTGTTTTGTTGTGAGTATGCGCCATATTTCTGGCAGGCGATTCAACTTCGTTATCCAGAGTATTGCGGAATGTGAGGTGAAACATGTTAAAAATCAGATTACAGGGAACTACCAATGATATTAAGTGGTTCAAAAAAATATTGGAGAGAGACAAAAGGATTGCTCTTTTGGAAATTTCACAACCATTTCCGAATAAGGGAACGAAAAAATATTTTCGTGTGTATGCAGAGGTAGAAAGAGGAACGAAATAAGCGGAGGGAAAGTTATGTGTAAAGTAATCGCAGTAGCAAGCCAAAAAGGCGGAGTCGGAAAGACAACAACCTGCATCAATCTTGGTGCAGCATTAGCAAAAGCAGGAAACAAAGTGTTGCTTGTGGATAATGATCCGCAAGGGCACTTGACCATAGGATTGGGATTTTCCAAAAAGCAGAGAGTGACACTGAAAACAGTTCTGGAAAATCAGATAGAGGAACTGGAACATCCATTAAAAGGTGCGATTCTGAACTATGGTGAAAATCTGGACATCATACCGGCCAATAAAACGTTAGGAATGATGGGGATTTATCTGTCAACGGTAGAAGAAGGGGAACTGGTACTTGGTCAGGCATTAGAAGAAGTCAAAGGAAAATATACGTATATTTTAATTGACTGTGGTCCGTCACTGGGGGCATTGTCAATCAATGCATTGGTAGCTAGTGACAGTGTTTTGATTCCAGTGGAATTGGATAAGTTTGCTACAGATGGATTGGAAGAGTTGTTGCGGACCGTGCGCGTGGTAAAGAAGAAGTATAATCCGCATCTGGAAATAGAAGGAATCCTTTACAATAAAGTAGAAAGTCGGTTGAACAATACGAAAATTTATCAAGAAGCAATTGAGACAGCATATGGGGAGCATGTGTATATTTTTAAATCTTATGTTCCCAAAACAGTACGGATTAAAGAAGCGCCCAATTTTGGTTTAAGCGTTTTGGAGTATGAACCGAAAAGCGAAAGTGTCCGGCAGTACCTGTCCTTGATGCAGGAGGTAGTAGGAGATGAATAAAAGAAAAGCAGTCATTTCTCTTGCCGGGTATGAGGATATTTTTGAGGATTCTATGGAAAATGGGGAAAGAGAAGAAGTTGTCAGACTCCCAATCAGTCAGTTTCATATGTTTCGGAACCATCCTTTTCGTGTGGTGGACGATGAAAAAATGGAGGAAACGGTAAAGAGTGTCAAGCAATATGGCATCCTGATGCCGGGAATCGTCCGTCCATTGGATACGGGAGGATATGAAGTGATCGCAGGGCATCGTAGATGGAGGGCCTGTGAATTGGCAGGATTGAAAGAAATGCCAGTGCTTGTCCGGAACATGACAGATGAAGAAGCTACGGTGATTATGGTTGATACTAACATCCAAAGAGAAGATATTTTGCCAAGTGAGAAAGCAAAGGCATATAAGATGAAATATGAAGCCATGAAGCATCAGGGAAGCAAAGGGGAAAAGTTTACGGCGGATTTGGTAGGAGAAGCTGCCGGTGAAAGTGGAAGAACTGTGCAGAGATATATCCGGTTGACAGAATTGATTGCAGAACTCTTAGATGCTGTGGATCACAAAGTGATTTCTATGAAAGTTGGAGAAAAACTATCCTATTTATCCGTGGAAGAACAAGGCTGGGTATGGGATTGTGTGAAAACGTCATCTGTACAGATTCAGGACAGACAAGCAGAATGTTTGAAAGCGCAGAGCAAACAGGGATTGCTGCATCCGGCCATGGTTCAGGATATCCTGATGAAGAAAACAAGGAGCCGGGGACAGGTGACGATTCCAGAAAAAAGGATTGCGGATTATTTTCCGGCAACTTACAACAAACAGCAGATCGAGGAAGTGATTTATTTGTTATTGGAACAGTGGAAAAAACGACAGGAAGGTGAGAAGGATGGAGAGCACAATAAAATTTGACTATTTTAGAGGGATGGAAGGGGAACAGTATACGTTCTATCGGATTCCGAAGGTCTTGTTTACCGCAGAATGTTTTCGCTCACTTTCCTGTGAAGCAAAAGTTTTGTACGGTCTTTTATTAGACCGTATGGGACTGAGTATTAAGAACCGGTGGTTTGATGAAGAGGACAGGGTTTATATTATTTTTACCGTAGAAGAACTTGCAGAATTATTAAACTGTGGAACTCAGAAGGTTGTGCGTCTTTTAAAAGAACTGGATGTAAAAAGTGGAATTGGACTGATTGAGAAGAAGCGTCTGGGGTTGGGAAAACCAAATGTAATCTATGTGAAAAACTTTATGATTCAGGAATTGACAAGGGCAGAAAAACAGGATTTAGAGGCGGAAACCCTTGAAAATACACTGAATGGTGAAAATCACAATTCAAGAAATGTGAAAATCACAATTCAAGAAAGTGCAAAATCACAATTCAAGAATGATGAAAATCACAATTCAGGAAATGTGAAAATCACAATTCAAGAAAGTGCAAAATCACAATTCAAGAATAGTGAAAATCATCATTCAAGAATAGTGAAATCGGACATTCCAGAATATCCAAAATCACAATCTAATAATACTGAGTATAGTGATATTGAACATAATGAGAATCAATCTATCGATCTATCAGAGGGCGATGTGATGGAGCGAAAGAAACATTACCGAAACATGGTACAGGAGCAGATTTATTATAAGAGTTTGATTCAAAATCCACGTTATCAGAAAAATGAAGTGGACGAATTGGTGGAGCTGACTGTAGAAGTATTGATGCTGCCAGATGACAGAATGATTTGGATTGCAGGAGATGAAAAACCTGCGATTCTGGTGAAAGATAGATTCCAGATGTTAAATGATGCTCATTTCGAGTATGTATTGGATAGTATGAAGAGAAATACAGGGAAAGTTCAGAATGTGAAAAATTATTTGTTGACCAGTTTATATAATGCACCGTTGACTATGGAGCATTACTATCGCTTGGCAGTGAACCATGACTTGTATGGAGGCGGACAGGCAGGGTAATAAACGATCAAATTTGTGACACGATGTCGTAAAGTGAGGTGGACGATAGAATGAGTTGGAAAAATAGATTAATGAAAAAAGAAAAAAACAAGAGAAATAAGCAATTTGGAATAAAATGTAAAGAAACTAATCACCTGATTGAACTGTTGGGGATGCTTTGCTTATTTGGCTTAATGAATCTTTGGGAAGTTGTATTTCCAGAAGATACGATATGGAATCGTGCGATAAGCATTTTATTAGGTGGAGGTGGGCTTTATTTTTTTCAAAAGCTTATTCTGGGTTCATCCAAAAATGAATGAAAGGATTGAAGTGTAGAAATTAAAAAATTTGGAGAAAGGAGTTTAGAGGATGGCATATCAGGAAAGCGAGATGGAGTGGGAAGAATTTTGGGAATGGATTCACAATCTGGAAGACGGAAAAGTATTGGAGGTAACATTTGAAGCCGAATCATCATTTGGATTTTGTAAGGATTAAATTAATTACCGAGAAAAGATTATACAGTGAGGAAGAATTGACGTCATCACAGAAAGTAGTTCAATTTATTTCCAAAGAATTAGCAGAATGTGACAGAGAAGTACTTTGTATTTTGAATTGTAATGCAAAATGTCAGGTGATCAACATGAACGTTGTCAGTATGGGATCATTAACAGAAACACTGGTAACAGGACGAGAACTTTTTAAAAGTGCGATTCTTTCTAACGCAAGAGGGGTGATCTTAATCCATAATCATCCGTCAGGAAATTTCACGCCAAGTAAGGAGGATTTCCTGGTTACAACTAAAATGTGTATCGGAGGGGATATTTTGGGAATTGATGTGTGGGATCATATTATCATTGCAGGAGGAAGTGGAAAACGTTATTCTATGGCAGAACAGGGAAAAATGCAGGAGTTCAGGAACAGATGGAAAGAGGCTGGGGAGTTTGTGGCAGATCCGCTGTTTCAGCCACCAGCGAAGGAACAACGTTTTGGGAAACACTTGTAAAAGATATCGTAGAAATGGTTTTGTAGAAATGCTTGAATCGTTGCTGATGTTTGGCTAAAATAGTTGTAGTATGAGAGAAAATTAGGAGAAGTGCTATGACATATTATGTAACTGGGTATTATCAAGGAAAATCAATTCTGAAACGGGAAGACCATCTCTTTTTTCTGAAATGTGAAGAAGCCGAAGCACCTACAGGGACAATGGTAGAAGTTGATGCAGCAAAACCAGTATCAGAACTTTCAGAGAAGGAACAACTGGAAATTTTTCAGATTTATACGAGGTAAAGCGGAATGGAGCGAATCAATGGAAACAAAGAAAGATATGGAAAGACGGAGTTCGAGCGGACGTAAGGTAACCTAAAGTAATCTGGAATGCATCTTGCAGAGGTGTTATACTAAAATCAGAGAGTATGGAAAGAGAAAAAAAGGAATGAAAGAGATTTTGAAAAAATACAAACGACAAGTTCAGATTGCTGGTGGTATTTGTCTGATCGCAGTATTGGGAATCGGCGGATATGTAGCAGCGAATCAGGATACAGCTGTGCAGACACAGACAGAGATGAAAAAGGAGACGAAGTCCTCTGATCAGAAGATCACAAAAAATGATACAAAGGATGCAGCACTTGAAAAGAAAACAGATACGAAAAAGGAGACTGTAAAAAAGGAAGACACAAAGTCTGAAAAAGTAGTGGAACAAAAGGAGACGACAGCGAAAAAGTCGGAAAGTGCTGACAATAAGTCCACAGAAAAAACAAATAAAAAAGAAGAGGCAAAAACGGAGAAAGAGTCGGAGAAAACGGATTCCAAACCATCGGATCAACCAGAGTCGAAACCGGAACAAAAGCCAGAATCAAAACCAGAGCAGAAGCCGAGCAAGCCAGAATCGAAACCAGAGCAGAAGCCGAGCCAACCAGAATCGAAACCAGAAAAACCACAGCACACGCATACCTGGCAAGAAAAGACTCATACAGTCAATCATCCGGAAGTGGGGCATAACGAGCAGTATGTGGTGAAAGAAGCCTGGACAGAGACAGTCACAGAAGATGTGTATGATCCTTGGGATTGTTGCAATGTCTGCGGAGCGGACTGTACAGCGGATCCATCAGGTCACATGAAACAACACGCCTTAGCAGGAGAAGGTGGTGGATGGCATACTGAATATTACAAAACAGTGACGAGAACGGTGGAACATCCGGCAGAGTACGGAACACGTTATGTAGTCGATACTCCAGCTTGGACAGAAACTGTCAGTGATGGATTTTTCTGTACTGGATGTGGAGCAAAGAAATAGTAGAGAGGAGTACATATGGTAGAGAAAGAGCGAATGCAGCCATTTTGGTATCAGGGGACTCTGACTGATCCCAACGAGGAGCTGCCGTTTCCCTTAGAGCAGTTGGAAGCGGAGAACGCTTGGAATGATATGTGGGATGCCATGACAGAAGAGGAACAGGATGCTTATATGAAAGCGGAGTTTGGAACAGAACAATAAACAGAAGACAGGAAATAAAAAAGAACATTCGAAAGAGTGTTCTTTTTTTGCACCCATTTTGAAGGGAGGGAGCAAAAATGAGACGATATCGGAACCGAATCCGGATTGCGGATTCTTCCTAACAAGGGTTGTTGCAGGAAGAACAAAAAGAAAAAAGGAGGGAAACTTGCATGAAAAAATGGAAACGGATACTGTCTGCAATTCTGGCGGTTTTGCTGTTGTCAGGAAGTATGCCTGTATGGGCGGCAGAGACAGTGGATCCAGACGAACAGGCAGGAGACATCCAGGAACTCAAAGAAAAGCTGGAAGGACTGATCCCCGAAGAAGAACTTGGGAAGTATACGAAAAAGGAATCTATCGGAGAGGCAAGGATTGGAAGGGAAGTGGGAAATACTACGTCTTTTTTTGCGGCGGAAGGATCGCAGGCAACGATCACACCGGGGACGCCCCATGCATACGGTTCTTGGAATACAACAGAGTTCAGTGTAAAAACAGAAACAGGAACCTATCTTGGATACTGTGCAGAACCAAACAGTCCCACTCCATCGGGTGTGTTTCAGGTCTCAAAGTTGAACAATGATCTGATCAAAGCAATGTTGTTGGTTTCAATTGGCGGACCGGCATACGATGTCAGTAAGCCATACTTTGAGTCACCGGATGTGCAGGCACATATTCCAGATATTTATGGCTGCTGTCATGTGGTAATCGGATATTTATATGGAGGATATACCACAGGATTGAATTATAACCAGTTAGCATGGGTTTATAACATTACGGTCGAACTGAAAGAACGATGGATGAAGGTGCTGAATGATCGTGGCCTTATGAGTCAGTATACGGCATATGTGGCATATAACAATGCACAGGATATCGTGTGGATTGAAAAAGATCAGAAAGGCAGTTTAAACCTGAAAAAAGAGTCTGCTAACCCGGAGGTGACAGATGGAAACAGCTGTTACAGCAGGGAAGGTGCAATCTATGGTGTTTACAAAGAGCAGGCTTGCACTACAAAAGTTGCAGATCTGACTACCGATGCACAAGGGAACTCCAATACCGTGGAAGTGGATGCGGGAACCTATTACGTCAGGGAGACCAAAGCCCCGAAAGGATTTGTCTTGGATAAACAGGTACATCCGGTTACAGTTATAGCTGGAAAGACAGCAGTGCTGAAAGTAAAAGATCTTCCACAATTAGATCCGGTGGGAGTGCTGCTTGGAAAAATTGACAAAGAGACCAACCAGAATAAACCACAGGGAAGTGCCTCTCTGGAAGGGGCTGAGTTTACGGTAAAATACTATAAAACAGAACCAACTGGAACTCAGGATCCGGCGGAACAGGGAAAAACACCAGAGCGTACATGGATTTTCAGGACAGATGCAGATGGATTTATTTCCTATGCCCCAGAATATCTAATATCAGGAGATGAATTGTATTTATCGCCAACGAAAAATCCATCTATTCCATTAGGGGTGGTAACACTACAGGAGACAAAAGCCCCAGAAGGTTATCTAATTAATCCGGAAGTCTATGTTGTTCCGATTACCAGTAGTAATGATGGTAGTGAATTCGTTGAAACTTACAATCAACCCAAAATTCCGGAAACCCTACTGACACTGGATATCGTAAAAGTCTTAAAAGGAAAAGATACGCCGATTTCAGGCGTGGTATTTACTCATACAGACTCCAAAGGAAACCAGGAGGAAGTGACAACGGATGAAAAGGGAAAGGCAGTACTGAAAGGCCTAACCCGTGGTATTCATACCATTCAGGAAAAAAGTGTACCGGATGGGTATACCAAAAATCCAGGGGTCTTGAAGTTTTCGGTGGACGAAAATAACAAGATCACGTTGCTGGAAAATACGGCAACGGATAAAACCGGAACCATGAAATTTACTGTTCGTGAGGATGGAACGGCACAGCTTCACGTAGAGGACGTCCTGGCACCGTATGAACTGGTGATCCACAAGGTGAATGACCATGCAAAGGTATTGGAAGGGGCAGAATTTACCCTGTATGCAGACAAAGACTGTAAACAGGAATTGCAGAAAGCCACCAGTGGAACAGATGGAATCTTGCAATTTCAAGATCTGGAAGTGGATAAAAAATATTATCTGAAGGAGACCAAAGCACCGGATGGATATCAGATTCCGGTGAATGCAGATGGTTCAGATATCGTGTATGAGATCTACACCAAGAGTGATCCACAGAAAGATCTCTTTGAATATTATGTGAATGGGAAGAAGTATACAGATGCAACTGGAGACTTTGCAATCACGGGAACCAAAGCTGACCGGGAAGTAAATCTGAAAGTGGTCAATCCAGTGGGGATGAAGATGCCGGAGACGGGAAGCCCATGGACAGCAGGGATCCTACTGGCAGGAGTTGGAGTAATCGTGGCAGGATATGTGATGATGATAAGAAAGGGGAAACAAGAAGATGAAGAGAAGTAAAGTGTGGATGTTAGCAAGTATCTTAGCATTGGGTGGAATGAGTGTGAGTACGATCGGTACTCCGCTGTTGACGGTACAGGCTGCAGAAGAAGCAACCGTGGCAGCAAAGGAATATCACACCCAGGGCGGAATCGCCAACATGGGAAGTAGTACTGCCAATATCACCATCAAAGGGAATGAAGGACAGACCCTGGTAGGAAAGAAATTCCATGTGTACAAGCTGTTCCTGGCACAGAATGCACAGGGCATGGAATCCATCAATTATACCTTCAATCCAACCTATGAACAGGCATTAAAGAACGTGGCAGCAAAGGCACTGTCTGTTCCCGTGGATGATGTGACAGAATATATGGTCATTGACTACATCCAATCTTTGAACTCCTACAAGGTGGAAGGAGCACAGACAGAACAGGAACTGGAAGGGCGTTACAGTAAGTTCCGTTACTTTGTAGAAGATCTGCGAAATGAAATCGAAAAACAGGGCGTACAGTCTGATGTGGTGAATATCAAGGATGTAAAATCCGACAATTCCGTCCAGTTGACCGGACTGGAGTTTGGGTATTACCTGGTAGATGAGATTACGGATGTGGAAGGCACTCATTCTGCAGGTTCCCTTTGTATGGTCAGTACGGCAAATCCAAGTGCAGAGATGCAGGTGAAATCGGATTATCCAAGTGTGATCAAAAAGATCCAGGAAGATGATCAGAATCCCAATCTCACAGATCCGGATGGATGGAATGACATTGGAGACTATGAGATCGGACAGACTGTTCCCTACAAATACGAATCCAACATCCCAAACATGAACGGATACAAGAACTATTACTATGCATGGCATGACAAGATGGACAAAGCTCTGACGTTTAAACCGGAAAGCGTGAAGATTACGATTTCTGATGAAAAAGGGAAAAGCTACACCTTAAAAGAAGGGGAGTTTACAGTCAAAACGAATCCGGGTGGAGGAGATACCTTCCAGGTGGTTGTTCAGGATATGAAATCCATCGTAGATAAGCAGTTCCCGAACTTTAACGAGAAACAGGAAAATACCTATGGACAGAAGGTGACCCTGACTTACGAGGCAACGTTGAATGATCTGGCGGCCAACGATACGGGACGTCCAGGCTTTGAGAATGATGTGCGGCTGGAATTCTCCAACGATGCGGACAGCAATAACGAGGGCAGTACCGGATTTACCCCATGGGATACGGTCGTCTGCTTCACCTATCGGATTGACATCGTGAAAACCAATGACCACGATAAGGTGCTGCAGGGTGCCCATTTCCGTCTGTATAGTGACAAAGACTGCAAAAATGAAGTCTACGTGAAACAGGGAGATACGGGATATCATGTGATCAACCGGGATTCTGCAGGAGGTACGGATCACACAGGTGGAAGCCAGCCGCAGGATGTGGTGGAGATGGTATCAGGAGCAGATGGACAGGTGATCCTCATCGGTCTGGATCAGGGAACCTATTGGCTGAAAGAGACCAAAGCTCCGGATGGATACCGGTTGTTAAAAGACCCCATCGAGATCAAGATCATCCCAACCTACACGGATGACCGAAACAATTACATCAAGGGGCAGGGCGCTACGGCAGAAACGTTGAAGGAGCTGCAGGCAACGGCACATATCAAGAGCTTCTATGATGGAGTCACAGATGAGAAAGACCTGCAGTTAGAAACGAATCCAGAACAGGGAAATGCGAACCTGACCGTTGTCAACAAGGTGGGAAGCAAACTTCCAGTGACTGGTACTCCGGCACTGGCAATCCTTCTGATCACAGGAACAGGGCTGATGGCAGTGGCAATGGCAGTTGCAAAAGCAAGAAAGAAGGAATAAGGAATGCGGAAACGATGGGGGATCTGGGTGTTGTTCCTACTTGGATTCCTTTGTTGCTGTCTGCCCCTTCTGGCACATCTGTACAGTCAGAAAGAGCAGGAACAGGTGATTGCAACCTATCAGAAGACCATCCAGGATCAGAAACTGGATGTAAAAGAACTACGGAAACAGGCAGAACATTACAATAGCATCCTCTATCAGACCAATGGGGCAACCTTATCTGGGGAGGATGCACTTCTTTTGGGGGATGCGTCTTACGCATCCCTGTTGGATACCACCGGGACGGGGGTCATGGGAAGTATGGACATTCCAAAGATCGGAGTGGAGCTGCCGATCTATCATGGAACCAGTGAAGAGGTCTTATCGAAAGGGATCGGGCATTTGCAGGGAAGCAGCCTCCCGGTAGGCGGGGAATCCACCCACAGCATTTTAACCGGACATCGGGGACTTCCCCAGTCAAAACTTCTGACCCGGCTGGATGAATTGGAAGAAGGGGATTACTTCTTTTTCCACGTGCTGGATGAAACCCTGGCTTATCAGGTGACGGAGATCCAGGTAGTCAAGCCGGAAGAAGTGTCGGTGTTAAAGATTCAGGAAGGACAGGATCTGGCATCGATCATTACCTGTACTCCTTACGGGTTAAACACACACCGCCTGATCGTAACTGGAAAGCGGGTGCCTTATGAGGCAAAACAAGCAAATAGCATCGGAGAAGAACTGCCCTCTGCAAGGGGATTGGTGTTTACTCTGTTGCCGTTTGCGTTCTTACTATTATTCCTCCTATACATTTGGAGAGAAAGGAGACGGACAATCAATGAAGCGAAAGATGATGACAAGATTTAGTGCCGGATGTCTGGCACTGCTATTGACCTTTGGGAGCGTCTGCAGTGTGCAGGCAGCTCAGGAACCAGCAGAACCGAATACCGGGCAGGAGACACAGACCGGGCAAAGTCCGGAGCAGACGGTACAGACGGGAAGCGTGACCGTCCATCTGACACCGGGAAAAGAGGGAACCAGCGTAGCGGATGTGGAGTTTTTCCTGACGAAAGTGGGGGAGATTCAGGACAGTACCTATACGCTGCTTCCGGAATATGACAACACAAAGATCGATTTGAATACGCTGACCACGGCAGAGCAGTTGGAGGAGGCTGCCAAAACGCTGGCAGAGACAGCCAAACAAGAACAGGGGAAAAAAACGGATGGAAACGGACAAGTCGTATTTGAAAAACAGGAGCTGGGAGTGTATCTGTTAACGACCAAAGACCAGCCGGGGTACGATCTGGTATCCCCGACCCTCTTAAGCATCCCTACCATGGAAACAGACGAAACCTTACATTACGACATCAAAGTGGAACCGAAGCACACCCCGAGACCAGCCGAGCATACGGCACCCCAGACCGGACTGTTTGATGCCACCATTTGGTATGTAGCAGGGGGAGTCCTCCTTCTGGTACTTGCCGGGGGACTGGTAATTGCAGCAAAACATGAGAAAAAGTAAGGGACTTATGGGATTGGCCTTTTTGTTGGTGCTGCTGGGGCTGGGCTGCCTGTTCCTGGCATACCGGGAACAGGAACCATTCCAGGAGATCAAAGTCAAAGGGGAGGCGCTGCAGAAACTGGTGGTACAAGAGACTGTCAGCCAGGGGGCAGATCCCATGGAACGTACGATCGATTTTGCAGCGCTGCAGCGCATCAATCCGGAAATCGTGGGATGGCTGTATGTACCCCAGATTGGGGTAGACAGCCCCATCCTGACGGGACAGACAGATACAGAATACCTGACCAAAGATTTTGAAGGGGCATACAGCCCGCTGGGGAGTATTTTTACCTTTGCAGGAGCCAGGCTTTCCGACAGTCAGGTCTATCTGTTTGCCCACAACATGGCTTCCGGACAGATGTTCGGGAGTTTGAAACAATTTACGGACGAAGCGTTTTTGACGGCCAATCCGGAAGCCTATCTGTATACGCCGGAGCGTGTCCGGAAGCTGAAGGTAGAAGGATGGACGTATCTGCAGGCGGATGATCCCTGCTTTTCCAGCAGGGAGAGCCAGGCGCAGGATACCGCCAGGGTGACGCTTGTGACCTGTGTGGGATATTTCCAGACTCCCAAGCGGCTGGCAGTGAATACAAAGGTAGTGGAAACACGCACTGCCTTTTAGAAGGGGGTGCGAATCCATGAAACAACGAAACAAGAGGTTGCTGATCACCAGCATGGTTCTGGCTGCCTGTGGCAGCCTTTGTCTGGGACGTTCCCTGACGACTCTACCCGGAAAGGAATGCCCCCAAACAGAACAGGTGGAAGAATCCGAAACAAAGGATCCGGATTTCGAAGAAACCCAGGAACCCAAAAAGGAGGAGGAACCGGTTGTACCGGCACAAACAGTGCCGGTTCCTAAGACCGGGGATTCCTGGTGGTAAAAAAAGAAAAGGAGAGGTTGATGGAAATGGAGAAAACAATGGGAGTTCCAAAGCTGGAGGGATCTGGAACCGAACAGTATCTGGAAGAGATGCAGCGCATTTTTGCGGCAAGGGAAGAGACCTACCAGAAGCGGAAACAAGAGTATGAACAGAAAAGCCAGGAACTGCAGAAGATTCAAACCGAGCTTGGAAGACAATACCAAAGCCTGGAAGGACAGAAACAGGAGCTGGCATCTGCCCAACAGAAGCTGGCAGAACAGAAAGTGGCACACAGGGAAGAACAGGAAGAGCTGCAGCGTGAAAAACAGGACTTTGAACAGACTAAGAAGCTCTATGAAGGACAGCAACAGGAACTGCTGATGAAGAGCCGACTGGAACTGGAACAGCTGCGCAATGAGCGGATGGAAGCGGAAGATCTGAAACGGGAGTATGAATATCAGATCGGCCAACAGGAATGCGGAATCCCACCGTCCCTTCCGGATTTGTCCGCATATGTGCCGAAATTGGAATACGAGGCAGTGAAACAGGAACGGGATACTCTGTTCCAAGAAAAGACGCAGTTCCAGCAGACACAATGCGAAGAACTGACGCAATTGCGGGAGGAGAACCAACACCTGACTATCCAGTTGGAGCAGAAAGAGCTTCTGTTGAAACAATTGGGGGAGGAGAGAACCTCCTTACTGAAAAAGCTGCTGGAATCCAAACAGGAATCATCACAGGAGCCAGAAAAAGAGAGGGAAGTGCTGCCGGAGGTGGAAACCGAACTGGATTCAGCGGAAGTAATCCCGGAAGAGATGGATACAGCCGAAGAGAATGAATGGAGACAGCGACCTTTGCGGGTTTCCGTAAAAGAACAGGAGATTACCAGAGAGGAATTGACTGCAACGGTCTTACAGCGGTATCTGCAGAACAACCATCCGGAGTTTGAGCAGCTGGAAATCCGGCATTCGGAAGAAGGCGAACAGCTCCATGGGGAAGTGGGAAAACTGTCCTATGCCTTTTTGTTTTTCGAAGACTTGATCCAGTTTGACATTTCTGCAAAACGCAAAGGCGGAAAGGAACTGGAAGAGAAATTAGAGCGGATCGGGAAAAAGGTGCCGGGGGTACAGTTCCAATATTCCAAGGGGGAGGGGCGTGTGTATGCCAGCGGCTTTTTGACCAAAGAATTGACACCCAAACAGGCCATGAAACAGGTCTTTGAGATTGCAGACTATTTCCGAGGATAGGGTGTTCCGAAATTCGGAACAAGAAAGGAGTTATGATGTTTTATATTGTGATCGGAATCGTCCTGCTTCTGTTGTCGGCGGGAACCATTGCTGTCATGGTTCTGTTTGAAATCAGGGATCGTAGGGCAGGAAACATCCAACAGGGAAAAAGACTCCCGAAAAAGCCGTATTCCAAAGCATTTCTTGCTGCGATCCCAAGAGCCTATGAATCCTCGGGAACGCTTCAAGGAATGCTGACGCTTTTGGTGGAGCAGTGTCCCAAAGAAAATGGACGGGCAAAAGCAGCTCTGGATTACCTGGAACACAGTCGGTACCGGGACTATGAAACGGCACTGGCTTATCTGTCAGATTCCAGTGCTGTTTGTGAAAAACAAATCAGGGAGGTGTTAAAGCGGGAAATTCAAAAGACAACCGCATTAACTTGTCACTAAGCACGGATGGTTCGTGCTTTTTTTGTACTCAAAATGAAAGAGATGTTCCGGATTTCGGAACAGGAAAAGGAGAATGTTATGAGAAGAAGTAATTGGAAATCCAAACTGGTCGTTGTGATCGCAGTGGTCATTGGAATTTTATGTGGATTAGCTGCCGCTTATGTTGTGAATCAGAAATTTGGAGCTGCTTATATTGGACTGGCATTTTTTATTACCATGCCATTGGTGGCAGGAATCTTAATGTTTTTGATGATCCGTGTGTTTCATATTGGAGAGTAGGAGGAAAAAATGATGAAACAAAACAAGATCCAGAATGAAAGAACAAACCAGAGGAAACTAGTGAACCCAACAAAAAAGGAATGGCGATGGCACGTGGCACAGTTCGGTGTGGGCTGCCTCCTCTTATTTTTTGCAGTAAACGTTCCGGTGTTTGCGGCGGGAAATGTGGACACATCCCAGATTACCGGAGGATTTGATGCGATTTATCAGGTAATCGCAGCGATTGTATCTTCGATCGGTACCATCTTTCTGTTGTGGGGACTGTTCGAGTGGGCGCAGTCCCTCAATACACAGGATGGTGGGGCACAGTCCATTGCCTTTAAGAGGATCGGAAGTGGTCTGGTAGCAACCCTGGCACCACAGATCATTACGGTCATCCGGACAGGACTGCCAAGCTAGGAGGTGATGGCAAATGCCAGGATGGGTAGAAGACCTGTTGAAGGAAATGTTCTATGGCCCGTTTTATCAGCTGGCAAAAGTCGTCTGGGATTGGTGCATCGGATTGAGTACGGGGGTCATTAGTCAAGACCCCCAGCACTTTTCCCCGGCCACTTGGAAATTTGTAACAGATACTCTGTATCCCTGGGCAATGGGAATCGGTTTATCCATGATGAATGTCTTTTTCATCTGCGTATTTCTAAAAGCAGCCTCCAATTTAAAAGAGAACATCACCTTGGAGCTTTGTATTGAAGGGATGATCCGGCTGGTGGCCTTAAATGTGTTGATGCAGATGGGAATGCAGTTGATGAAGACCCTGTTTTCCATGGCATCCCTGATGGGAGGAATGGTATTGGATTTCCAGGCACCAGATTTTTTCACCGGCGAAGTGGATGCCGGAAGTGTTCTGTTCTGGTGGTTCATGGGATTTTTATATTTCTTTATCGCACTGATCTGTGGAATGCTGATCTTTTTGACTCTGTTCAGCCGTTATGTCAAGCTGTATCTTTTGACCGTGACCTTCCCACTGGCCATGCCGAGCATGGTGTCAGGACGTGGGATTGACGAAACAGCGAAGAGCTGGGTGAGAAGTTTTTTAGGAAATGTGTTTGAGATTGTGGTGATCGCTCTGGTGATGTCGATCTCCGGGCGGATCATCGGAGGCATGGATCTGCAAGGGGACAGCTTTGCAGATTTCTTTGACGGATTTGGGCAGGCACTGACCTCTACAATCTATATGATCGGAATGGCAGTGTCGGTACGGGGCGCAAGGAGCTTTATGAAAGAAACCTTCCACTTATAAACAACTTGTTCCGAAATTCGGAACGGAAAGGAGTAGAAAGAAAGGATATGAAAATCGATATCAACAAAGATTTTGAAACGGCATATCAGCAATCCATTTGGAAAGGGCTGGATCTGAAACAGCTGATTACGGTAGGCTGCTTTTTGCCGACGGTGATCGGGATTATGGTTGCCCTTTGGTATTTTTTAAACGTTCCGCCGCAGGGAGGCGTTTACATTGGAATTCTGGCAGCACTGCCGATCCCGTTTTTGGGACTGTTCAAATACCGGGGAATGTCTATCCCTATGTTATGCAAAGAATGGAAGTATCTGCAGAAAACAAAGAAACTTTGTGGGGAAACAGAAACTGCAGCCGGTCAGAAACACCGAGTATTTACCATGCATCCATCGAGAAAGGAGCGATAAAAAGAAATGGCAATTTTTAATGGAAATAAGGAATTTTCCAAGAAAAGGGAGCTGTCCCAGCCTTTGGTTCCGGTACCCAAGAACGTGCGTCAGGCATTCAACATCCAGAAAGCCTATGCAAACGGGGTGTTCCAGTTGGAAACCAAGAAAAAGGATACATTGTATGATCGGTGTTATGTATTTGAGGATATCAATTACATCAACAAGAACCGGACAGAAAAAAAGAATTTTTTATCAGAACTGATGTTCTGGCTCAATTCCATGGATGCGTCTTATAAGATCACATTGTGCAATGAATACCAATCGGTAGAAAAATTTCTGGCATCGATCCGGAATGAACGCAATGAGAAGGAATATCCGGACATTGCAAAAGGGATCCGGCAGTGGCAGGAATCGAAACTGGCGGATGCCAACTCCACGGTGCGGACACTGCGCTATCTGACCATCACCTGCAGGGCAGACAGTCTGGATCAGGCAAACATCTATTTTCGGGCATTGGAACCTATGATCGAGGATGCCTTTGCAGGATGGGGAAGTGACATTGCTGTGTTGGGAACCCTGGATCGGTTCCGGGTACTCCATGGGATGCTACGTCCCGGAGAAGAGTTCCCGCAAGCAGTACTGCGGGACGCTTTGCAGGACTGGAAAAGTGACGTGCTGCCACGGAGTATCCAGCAATTCAATGATTACCTGATCCTGGGAGATACCGTGATGACCGTGCTGACTGCTACCCAATATCGGAAATCCCTGGATACGGACACCTTTTTACATACGTTAAGCAGCCTGTCCTATCCGTCTTTTGTGACACTGGACTTTGCTCCGGTACAGCAGGAGGTCATCAATGACAAGCTGGTAGCGATGCATATGAACAATGAGCGGGAGATCAACGACGAGATCGAGCAGAAACGGCAGGCAGGGCAGATTGTGACTTCTCCGTCTTACACCAAAAAGAAACGCCGGGATGAGATCGAGGAATACATTGAAATGGTAGATGCCAACGATGAGAAAGGGGTCTTTTTAAACCTTCTGGTGGTGTTGACGGCTCCGGTGAAGGAAGGTGTGGAGCTGTTGCAAGAGCGGATGGAAGAGGTCTGCGCCATCGGACGTTCTGATAAAGTGGGCGCCTTTTTGGAGCCTTGTGATTTTCGACAACTGAAAGCCTTAAATACGGCACTTCCAATCGGTGGGAGACAGGTGGATTATATGCGGTTCTTTCTCACCTCTTCTTTGGTGGCATTTAATCCCTATCATGCCCAGGATATCCTGGAGCCGGGCGGAAAGATGCTGGGGATCAATAAAACAACGGGACGGTATCTCATTGCCAACCGGAAACTCCTTCCCAACCCTCACGGGATCATTGTGGGATATTCCGGTTCTGGAAAATCCATGCTGATCAAGCTGACCGAGATTTCCCAGACCTTGCTTGGAAGCGAAGATGACATCATTGTGCTGGATCCCCAGAATGAATTTGAAGATATCTGCAGGGAGTATCAGGGAGTGTATTTTGACCTGACCCCTAAAAGCGGGATTTATCTCAATGGATTTGAAGTGACCCAGGAAGTCTTTTCCGGCAGTAAAGAGCTGAAAGCGGAATTTGTGGCCAAACAGTGTGAGTATGCAAAAGGACTGGTGCAGGCGATCATGAAAAATATCCTGGTCACCCAGGAGCACGATTCCGTGGTGAGCCGTTGTACGGAGCAGATGTTTGCCCAGGTTTTTGCTCAAAAGCGGTTAAAGAAACAGCCCACCTTACTCTGGCTGCGGGAAGAGATTGGAAAGGAACTGGAACAGGTACAGCACGCTCACGATGAAGCCATCATCCGTCCCATCTACAACTCCCTGGAAGAGTATACTACGGGCTCCTGTGACATGCTGGCGCACCCGACCAATATTGAATTTCAGAATCGATTGGTAGGATTTGGAATGTGTAATGTACCAGAAAACAACTGGGAGGCTGTCATGGATACGGTGCTGCATTATCTGTCTACCCGGATGGATTACAATAAAAAGTTGCAGAAAGCCACACACTTAGTGGTGGATGAGGCACAGGTGGTTTCGGAAAAACCGGGATCTGCAGATATGCTCAACAATGCAGTTATTACCTTCCGAAAGTTCGGAGGAATCGTCACCCTTGCTATGCAGAACGTGGTGGCAGCTCTGGCCAACAAAAAGATGGTAGAGCTATTCCAGAACTGTTCCTATAAATGTTTTTTAGATCAGGGCGGTGTGGATGCCCAGAGCCTGGCAGAGATCCAGCCGTTATCCGAACGGGAATTCCGTGCGCTGGGAACGGGAAAACCGGGAGAGGGTGTGATCGTCTGGAATAAAAAAGTGGTGCTTTTTAATGCACGGATTGAGAAGGATAATATCCTGTATGAAAAATATTCCACCAACTTCCATGAAAAAGCGCGGGAGGCAGAACGCACCCCTGTTAGGAACACTGTCCCTGTGAGAGAAGAAACCATGATGGAATCAGAGGAGGAACCGGAACGCTGGCAGGAACGGGTGCCTCCACAGGTGGCATATAAACCGGAACCAGAGATGCCCCAGAACTGGCAGGAAGAAAAGCCCGATGTGCTGCAACAGGGACTGGGGGAACAGGAGTGGGAGACCGTTCTGCAGCTGGCGGCGTTTGCACCGATCCGGTTTGGGGATGTGACTGCTTTGTTGGAGATCGCCCCGGAGGAAGCACAGAGGCTGTTGGATGCCATGCTTCAGACAGGTGCTCTGGAAGAGAAAGAGGGCTGGTATCAGATTGCGAAATAGGTGAAATCAATGAGATTGAATGAAACAAAACGAAAACAAAGAACGTCCCAGGAAGAAGTTCTGGCAGAGATGTTTGCAGAGGCAGAATTGCAGGACTCCGTCCGGAAGAAGAAAAACTGGGATGCATGGATGGAATCAGAAGTGGAACAACAGATCGATGAGGAGATTCGGAAGTATTTGGCAGAATCCAGTGATCCCACTGTGTATCTGACCCCAAAGGAAGCAAAAGCCTGGAACCGGATGCCGAAATCCAAACAACAGCGATTGTTGCAGAAAGAATCCCAACAGGTATTCAAAGAGTGGCAGGCAGGAGAACGGAAAGCTTTCGCAGGAGCTGAAAGGCGTCCGGATGATTTGCGGGAAGATCTGGTTTTTTTGCAGTCTGGCAGGATTCGTTTGGGAAAGCAAAGAACGGGAATGGCAGGACAGGCGAGGATTTGGAAACCAGGACGCTTGCCACGGATGCCGGAGAAATCCAAGGGGAATGTCCGTTCTGTTCCAGAGAGAATGCAGAGGGAATCCGGAAATGCGAAAACAGGCAGGACAGGAGGCATGGGGGCAGGGAGTGGTGTGGATGTGGTGGGCTCCTATTCCAGCGGAGGCAGTTCGGGAACTGCTGGAGCACAAAAGACCGCTGCTTCAGCTGCAGGAAGCACAGCCCCGGTTACTCCGGCTACCCTTGCCACCAGAACAGCGAAGAAAACCGCACATACCTTTAAAGAATACATCCAAGGAGTGAACCAGGCAGCCCAGCAAGCGATTGGAGAAGAACGGGCAAAACTGGAAGATAGCAAACAACAGAATGCACAGGTTGGAGATCTGCCATCCTTTGTAAAATATGTGGGGGCAACGATTGGAAGTGTGGTACTGGCCGGTGCGGCAATGGTGATGCAGCTTGCAGCGGCACTTTTGACCGTACTTGTGACCATGCTGGCTTTTCTTTTGGTGGCGGTATTGGCAATCTCCCTGATTGTCAGTGTGATCATGTCCCTGATCGGTGGGTTTTTAGACCAACAGCCGGCCACCGGACATGGACTGCCGCCCTTTATTACCGAGGATATGATGGAAGCATTTTTTGCCGTGCAGGAAGAGAGCGGGATTCCGGTCTCTACTGGGGTAGCACAGGTGATTGCGGAATCCGGATTTGGGTTATATGGGCCAGGTGGAGACAATGGACAGGGACTCTCCCAGCTGGCATACGAGTATAAAAATCTGTTTGGAATCAAGTATTTTTCCGGAGACCAGTATGCCATTGGTGGTGTAGATCTATCCACAGGGGAGGAAACCGGAAATGGAAATACCACCATCACGGCTGCGTTTTCCGTGTATCCGGATTATGGAGCCTGTATCCGGCAGAGAGGATGGATGTTGAGCCGGGAACCTTATGCAAGTAAGGTGTCTGCGTATCGGAATAAAAACGATAAAAAATATTCAAAAGAAGATGCCAGAGGATTTATGAATGGAATCCGTGCGGCGGGCTGGGCAACGGATAGTGCTTACGTGGAAAAATGTGTGCAGCATATGGACAATTATAACCTCTACCGTTTCGACAACATGACTTATGAAGAGTACCAAAAAAGTGGTGGTGGAAACTATGACGGAACGGTGACGCCACTGATGCAGAGCATCGTGGATCATGCCGCTAATAATCAGGGAATTTACCCTTGTACCCCGGATATGTGCGCTCAGTGGGTGACTGGAATTTATCAGGCTGCAGGAGCACCAACAATCCCTTATGGGAATGCCATCGATATGTGGAACAACTATAAAAATACAGGAAATACCAGCATGGAAAACATTCCGCCGGGAGCCATTGTGTGTGGCAGTGGCTACGGAAGTATGGGCAGCATATATGGACATGTTGGGATCTATCTTGGGAATGGAATGGTGGCCAATAACCGGGGCTATTTTTCCGTGGAAAGTCTGGAAGAATGGTGCAGTTGGCAGACCGCAACCTGTCAGGGACATACGGGGTGGATCGGCTGGGTGTTCCCAGGTGGAGTTCCGGCAAATTAGAACAAAAAGAAAGGATGAAAAGAATGAGAACTTACCGAGTTATGAAAAGTAAGAAAGGGGATAAAATGCAGTGAGAAAAAGAATCGGAATTATGATGGCAGCCATGATACTTTTGTGTGGGATTTTGACAGGCATCGGAATCTTTCTGGTTGTTCTGAAACAGGAGAAATTACCGGAACAGAAACCAGAAAAAGTGAAGCAGGAATTACAGAAAAAATCAGAAGAAACACTGGAAGATCCAAAGCAGAAACCAGAGGAAACAGAGCCAGAAAAGGAAGCAGAAGAACAAGCGGAGGAACCACTTTCTATGGAGCTTTCAGGGTTAAATGAGGAAGCACTTTCCATGATGGGAATTTCGAAAAGAGAAGTGGCAGATGCGTTGAGAACATGGACACAGGAACATGGATTTTCCAGTGCCACAGGAGCACAGTTCATGGAGCCGATGCTGGTACGATTTTCAGAAGAAAAATACAGCATGGATTGCCAGCTTCTTTTTGCAGATGGAGGCAATGGAATCCAGCCGGAGGATGTACAAACCAAGCTGACGATGGACTATTTCAAAGAGAAAAAGTTGTTGCAGATTCATCCATGAAAGGAAATCAAACTGCAAGGCAAAAAGAGAAAGGTTACAGATTGAATATTTTATAGTATCCAGGGGTCTTAGGGGCGTTCCCCTAACAAGATGGCAGGATGTTTGTTAAACATTATGCGTATCTTGCCAATTTTCCTCTGGGAAAATTGCGTAGAAAATCCGTAGATTTCTGGAAGTTTGCAATACAAAAGCATACAAATATGCTGTACAAATGTATGCTTTTTGCGTGGGAAGGAAAGAAAGGAGACGGCATGGCGAAACAGATGAAAAGTTTTCGGCTATCGGAAGAGGCAATCGCTGTGATTGAACACCGGAATCGGGAACTATATCGATCCGGTCAGGCGTATGTGGAATCCCTGCTTTTGGGAGAAAAGAAACGACCAATGGAGGAACAACTGCTGGAAGTTTTGGAGGAGATCAAAGGGGAACTGAACCGGCAGAATTATAAGTTGGAAAAGCTGCAGAAATGTTTGGATTCTGCATTGGAACAGAGAAGAAAAACAGAAGAGAACAGACTGCCATATACCCCGCCGCCCTCTGACATTATTTGAGGAAAAAAATTTGGAAAATAGGATGATAGCAAAGGAGTAAACGTAATGAAGCTACAGGAACAATTAGAAAAAGTACAGAAAGATCTGGAAAAAGTTGAAGAGCGCAGAAAAGAACTGCAGAAAAAGGAGAAGGAATTACGAACCAAAATCGAATTGGAAACTGCAAAAGCAGAGGTAAAAAAGAATGAAGAAATCCGAAAGATTGTAGAAGAAGCCTATGGACAAGTGGACGGGGCAGATCTGGAAGCATTTCGTCAGTTTATGCAGGAACAGGCTGGGAAGAGGAAGCAACAAGAGGAAGCAACAAGAGGAAGAATTCAAAGGATATGATCTGGGAGGAATTTAAGTGAAGCGCAATGTATTGGTAGGTGTCCGATTTTCTCCAGAAGAGCATGCGTATCTTTGTGAACAGGCAGAAAAAGATGTGGAAACCCAGAAGAGAAACGGGACGAAAAATCTGTCTGCTTATATCCGAAAACGAGTGTTGGAAAGGTCTGGATACCAAGAAGAAATACAGATCCAAAAATCCTTGAAAGAATTGACTTATCAGTTTCGGAAAATCGGGACGAACATCAACCAGGCAACCAAACAGTTACACATTGGATATGAGCCCATGGCGGCAGTTAGCCGACTGCAAAAAAATATGAACGTTTTGGAACGACAGCTGGAAGAAATGAAAGAGGAATTCAAACAAATTTATGGCAATCACAAAAATATTAAACATTAAATCCCAATCGAATCTCCACAATGCCATCGAGTATATTTTAAAGCCAGAGAAAACGAAAGAGCAGTTGTGGGTTGGTGGAAATGCCGGGAACACGACACAAGAGGTGTACCGAACCATGATGGATACCAAACAGACATGGGGAAAGTTGGATGGAAGGAAAGGATACCATATTATCATTAGCTGGAAACCAGGAGAATGTACGGAGGAAAAAGCCTATCAGATCCTGCAGGAATTTTGTCAGGAATATCTGGGAGAGAACTATGATTATGTGTTTGGAATCCACACGGATCGGAAGCATTGCCATGGCCACATTGTGTTCAATTCCGTGAATCGAGTTACTGGTTATAAATATCGTTATGAACGTGGGGACTGGGAAAAATTTATGCAGCCCATTACAGACAAGCTTTGTGTGAAATATGGGTTGCCGAAACTGAAATATGACAAAGGAAATCAAAAAGGGGTTTCTTACGGAGAATGGAAAGACGGTGGGAAAAGCAGCTGGAAAAAAATGATCCGTGCAGACATCGATTATGCCATTTCCAAGTCAGAAACTTATGAGGAATTTTTAGAGCAGATGGGATCCATGCATTACCAGATTCGGGAAGGAACATCCAGGGAAGAAGGAGAAATTTTGTCTTTGAAGCTGCCTGGACAGAAGAAGTCCTGCAGAACGAAAAAGAAAACATTAGGGGAAACCTATACAGTTGCTGCCATTCGGGAGCGAATAGGGAAAGAATGGAAACGGTATCCTTATCCAAAGTCACCCAAAATAAAAGTTTGCCGTAGCAATGGAAGATGGAACAGAGCGTATCGGATGGGAGGCTACCAGGCAAGCCACATCTGGGATATTTATGAGATTCAGAATCGATATGCCAAAGGAAATCCTTATGCAGCCAATGCAGGATCCATGAGAAAGCACTTGTTGGAAATCCGTAAATTGCGGGATGATTGCAGGTATTTAGTAAGAATGGATATCCGAAGCAGGGCGGCATTGGAGCAACGGGAACAGGAGGTCTTACAAGAAGAAAAGCGTTTGAAGCAGCAGCGTAGTCTGGAGTGGGAGCTTCAAAATCATGGGATTTACCAGAAATATCAGGAGCTGGAAAACAAGTTGGCGCAGATTCCAGCATGGGAAGATCGATTTGAACAAGTGTTAGATGAACTGGAAAGTTTGCAGGCACAATTGCCAAATGGAGTGGACCAGATTCAAACGGGAAAGGCACAGCTACAGGAGATCCGTCAGGAGAAGCGATTGATCCGTCAGATCAAACAGATGGATGAAGAACACAAACAAATCCGAGCATTTCCTAAGCAATCGTTACATTCCGGTTCAAAAGAAATTCGGTGGGATCCGAAGAAACCGCAAAGAAAAGGAGGCAAGAAGTGGAAAAGAAACGGGAAATAACAGAAGAACAGGTCAAAGAATATCAGATGCTTCTGGCACAATGGATGCAGCTTCCAAAGGATGCCTTGGAAATCCTAAATGAGGATATGCCGTGGCGTATCCGGGAATGGCTGTATGTGTGTGCCCTGGATCAGATATCGGGGGCAGAATTACAAGCAATGAAACCACAAGGACTAAAAAAGATCCAGGATATCCGGGCGAAGTTTCTTAAACAGAAGTTTCAGGATCTGAAGGAAATCCAAACCCAGATGAACGCATTGCAAAAGCAGATGGAAGAAGGGGGAGAGAAACAGGCAACTGTTTTGTCCAGACTGCAGGAGGAAGTGCTACAGATCCTGCAGTATCTGGAAGAAGAAAAAGAAACTTTAAAGGAACGAGAAGAGCAGTGGTTGGAAGAACGGCGAAAATACAAGGAACAATTCCAGCAGATAGAAATAAACAGGATGGAAGAGGAGAAATCGTGGAGTCTTTGGAATCGGCTGTGGAAGAAAAAACAGTGGAAAACACAACTACATAGGAAACAGGCACAAATGGATCAATTTGTCAAACAGGTGTTAGAAGAAGAGAAGTTTAGCCAGGAGCAAAAGAGTTATTTGCTGGATTGTCTGGAACAAGGCGAGGAAATGGAAGAAGTGTTGTATTTGGCAAAATCCTGCCTTTCTGTGGAACAAATGGAGCGAATCAAGCAGTTGCTTTCCGAGCATCCACAAATGTTTTGGGGCAGTCGGAGAAAGCCATGGAATCAAAAGAAAAAGGTAAAGGAGGGATAGCGTGATGAAGATACAGGTACAGATCTACCTGCCAGATCAGAATCAGGGAACAGTCTGGGGGTATGGAACCATTACCTTGGATCAGCTGCTGACATTTCAGATACGGATTTTGACATGCGAAAAAGGAGCAGGAATCAAGGAGGCCTTTGTCAGCTTTCCCAGAAGAAAGCAGGGAGAACGATGGGAGGACTTGGTAATCGTGGAGGATTCACTACGAAACCAGATCACAGAGGCAGTCCGGGAAGCAATCCAGATGGAAATCACAAAAGATTTGTATCTTCCCCCAATTGAAGTTGTGCATCTGCAGGTATTTCCGAAAGGAAAGAAGAAATTCCTTGTAGGAGAAGCAACGATCCGTGTCCTTGGAGTTACGGTGAAAGGGATTCTATTAAAACAAGGGAAATATGGGGTGTTTTGCCAGATGCCCCAATATTACAGTGAGAAAAAGGGATACCAAGATGTGATATACAGTCCTTCCAAACGGCTACGGGATGCGATTTTTCAGACTGTATTGGAAACTTATCAGGAACGACAAAAGGCGTAGATATGGAGAACGAACGAGGAAAACAGGAAGTATTGATGGCACTGCAAGGCGTCGGCAGACTGGGGATTATGATGGATCCGGTATTTAAACTAACAGCGGCAGGAACAATCCTGCTGATCCAGCACTTTGCGAGAATGTATAAAGAAGGACTATTAAACCGAAGGGAATTTCAGAATTTTCAGGAATTTGCCAAACTGACCGAAGGAAATTACCAGATCATAAATATTCCGGTTGGAAGTTGGAAGGAATTAGAAAAGACGGGATTTGTCCATCAGATGGAAGAGCGGGGAGTGCGGTATGTAGAACTGCCAGATCTGAATCAGACAGATGGGCTGGTTCAGGTGGCAATTTATGGAGAAGATAAGTTGAAATTTCAAGCCTGGTATGACCGGTTTTTAATGGCAGCGATGAAAGGGGGAGAGCATGAGTTACGGGATCTGAACAACCTGACCAGTGGAAGAACCAGTATTGTCAGTATTCCGATTGAGCAGAATGTAGACTTGCTAAAGGATGATTTTGATGTTCTGCAGGTAAATTATTCTATGCTGCCAGACTTAAATGTAGGAGATGGAGACATACAGGTTGTGGTGGCCAATGCGGATCTTGCAAAAGTGGAGCATTGGTATCGAATGTATCAGGAACAGTGTCTGACAGATGGAAAAGAAATTCCAGACTTTCACACTATTGATATGGGAAAGTACCGGGAAACAGGTGCTATGGATGAAGAATCTTATGTGGATACGTCTTCGAAAGAAATACAGGAAGCTGTCAGCAAATATGAAGGGCAAGAACCGGGAAAATTAGAACAAAAGGTATTGCAACAGGAACAATCGATCAGATCAATGAATAATGAGCAGTATCAGGAGTTTCATAATAATCCAGAGTTTATTGAAATCACAATCAATCATGAGACACTGGTCCAGGAGTCTCAATTGGCAAGTAGCTGGGATATGGAAAGGCGTGGAATGTTTGCAAGCAGAATTCCAGGAACCTGGGGAGATGGAGAGCAGACGTTGGTGTTACCTACAGAGCAGGTATTTCGAACAGATGATGGAAAAACATACATCGGATTTGTGGAACGAAAAGAGAAGCAGCTAATCTTAAATGCAGATGGAAGTATGGTTCCATCTGAAAAAAGAAGTACAGGAGAACGGTTGTATGCAGAACGGTATGAACCTGTGTCCAGAAAATTTGGTAAGAAAGAATCCCTGCAGAAAAATACTGCAGAAAAAGAAATGATTCAAAATGTAATAAAACAGGCTCCATCCAAGGTTCCGACCATTCCAAAGAAAGGAATCTAAGATATGGTAGAGAGACGAAAATTACCATGGGGACTTTTACTCAGTTTATTTGTATTGCTGATGGTTACTGCGTATTATCTGAGTGGTCTGGCAAAACTGGAAGGGGTAACATTGGAAAATTGGCAGAATCAGTTTGTCTACATCTTGTTGCATCCATTGCAGAATTGGTGGAATGATCTGACATTTACGTTTCTTGGAATTGCGCTGATTGTGTGGATTGGGATTATTACCTATCTGATGGATTATTACCGGAACCGACAGATGGGAGTGGAGTATGGCTCCGAGCAGTGGGCAGATTTAAAACAGATTCAGCGAAATTTAATGAATAAAGATCAAACGAAGAATACACTGTTAAGCAAAAATGTGGCTGTAGATAATGGAAAACTGTCAAATATGAATCTTTTGATCCTGGGAGGGTCGGGAAGTTATAAATCCACATCATTAGTTATTCCCAATATCCTGTTAGCTTCTATGACCAATGTTGTGTTGGATATTAAGGGGGAATTGCTGCGAAAAACAGGAAATTATTTAAAAGAGAAGCATATCGCAGTAAAGGTGCTAAACCTCATCAATCCGGAAGAGTCTGACCGATGGAATCCTTTTGTGTATATTCGGGATGAAGTGGGACTGGTAAAGTTGATTACTAACCTGCAGGAGTCCGTAAAGCCACCGGATGCAATGAAAGGGGAGCCGTTTTGGGATCAGGCCGTCAGTCTGTATCTCATGTCTTTATTTTCCTATGAGTGGCTGCGGCAAGAGCGGGAGAAAAAAGAGCATCCGGAACAGTACCAGGCCGCTACATTGCCACGGGTTTTAGCATTGGCAAATTTAGAGATGCAGCCAGGATCGGAAGAAAACAGTACCCGGTTACAGGAAAAAATGGACGATCTTGCAAGAAGATATGGCCCGGAATATCCACCGGTACGGGATTACCGGAAACTAAAGGGAAATATGGAAGCCCAAGAAACAGTCAGTTGCGTAATCTTAATGGTAAACGCTATGTTGCGATTGTGCGAAACACCTGCAATCAAAAGAATTTTAGAAGCTGATGATATGGAGATTCGAAGTCTGGGAACCGGGGCAGAAAATATTCCGGGAAAAAAGACGGCGTTGTTTCTGGTCATGCCAGACAATGATCCGTCTTTTAATTTTTTGATTTCCATGTTTTATACCACCATGTTTGATGTGCTGATCCATACGGCAGATCATGAATGTGGAGGGGCATTGCCCATTCATGTCAGACTGTGGGCCGATGAATTTTATGCAGGACCAAAACCAAGTAAAACGGAATCTTTGATGGGAACGATCCGGGGAAGGAATATTTCTATTGTCCCTATTTTGCAATCCATTGCGCAGATCAAAGCCTTGTTTCAACAGGATAAGTGGGAGATTTTTGTGGAGAACTGTGCAGTCACAATCTATATGGGATCCGGACCAGGAGCCAAGAGTACCCACAAATATATTTCGGAGCTGTTGGGGGAGATGACCATTGATGTCCGGAATGATGGGCGGACATTTGGGGCACACGGAAACTCCAATATTCAAAACCAGAAACTGGGGAGAAGTCTGATGACTCCTGCGGCGGTCAAACGAATGAACCGAAAGAATTGTCTGATCTTTATCGAAGGTCAGTATCCTATTTTTGATGAAAAAGCAATCCCATTTCACACCCCGGAGTGGAAGCAAATGGAACAATTGGCAGGGAAGATGGGATATCATCACCCGGTGAAAGTAATTTTTGATGAAGAACAGCGAGCATATTTCACCCTGGAACCGAAAAAGCAGATTCAGTTTTTGAATCGGGAAGAACGGGATGCCTATCAGGAGATGGCAAAAAAAGAGGATGGGATTTATTATCGGGAGATTGATCGGGAAGCCTTTTTGTATTTGAATTTCCGAAAGTATCCAAAGCCAACGGAACAGGAGATTGAAGCACAGTTTATGCAGGCAAGAAAAGAGCGGGCAGAATCCGTCAGACAAACAGTAGGAGCGGGGCAATCACAGGTTCCAGAAGATGTAACATTCTTTCAGGATTTGGAGGAAAAGCAAAAATTTTCAGATGCACAACAATATGATCTGTCAGGCAGCATTTTGGAATGTATGGAGCGGTATGCAGAGCAGTTGAGTATAGAGCAGAAAGAAATGATTGTCGAGTGCTTGGAAAAGGGGCTGACAGAAGAGCAGATCAAAAGATTGATGTTCCAGACGGTGGATGAAATGAAGAATTATCAGAGGGCATATTTGTTACAGAAAAGAAAGCCTGAAGAAGTTTAAGTAGTTATGTATGAAAAGCGTAATTATGCTATTGCAATGAATTCTGATATATTAAAGTATAGTGAAAAAAGCGTATACAATAAGGGGGGAATGTGTGCATAATGGCGATAAAAATATTAAAAACAGGAAAAATTATCCAATTATGCACAATAAAGAGCCAATTGAGAAATCAAAGTTCTATCCATAGTAATTAGTTCTTTTTAAGGAAAAAGGGGGCAATTACTATGGATCAAGTTAAGCAGAGAACAATGTTGGAACTGGTAAAGGTAGCAAAAGAAAAAGGAGATGCGGACGCAATATTAGAAATAGTGCGATATATGCAGCCGCTTATTAACAAATATGCAAAAAATAGTTATTTAGCAGAATATGAAGATATGCAGCAAGAGCTGTGTTTAGCACTCTTAGAATCTATACATAAAATTAAAAAAATTGAAAATGAGGGACAATGTGTACAATATTTTGCAAATGCGATAAGAAATAGATTTTATGAAATGTATAGATCATGGAAAGCGTTAAAAATAGAAATACTCGGAAATAGCGAGCTTTTGATACTGAATATAGTAGACAGTAAAAATTATTACTCAGAAATTGAGTTTTTTATAGATATGATATCCGGAGCAGAGTGCAAATCAGATTTACAAAAAGAAATAATGAAATGCTGTATTTTGGAAGAAATTTCTGATACAGATATTGCAAACAGACTTAATATTTCCAGGCAATATGTTAATAGGTGTAAAAAAAGAATTTTTAAAAAGATCATAGAAGAACAAGATAATTTATAAAGTTTTGTATTTCGGGAAATAATTAAACTATATAGATACTATATATCTTTTCAATACATTCCTAACAGAAGCGATTATTTATAAAATTATGAACTAAAGGAAGGTGAATGTATGGATTGGATAAAATTAGGAAGAAATGTTAAATACGCAAGAGCTAGAAAAGGATACACACAAGCAGAAGTAGCGGAACTTACAGGATATTCCGTACAGCATTTATCTCATATTGAAAACGGAACAACAAAAATGAGCATAGATTTTATGATTGCTTTGGCTAATACATTGGAAGTGTCTCTGGATGAGTTATTTTATGATAGTTTGACTGTTCATAAAATAAATGATGGATATGCCAGTATATTAGATGGCTGTAGCTTTGAGGAAAAAGAGCTAATAAGTAAAGTAGCTATTGTAATAAAGGAAGAAACGGAAAAGTTCTATAAATAAGAAGTTTTTAGAAAATGAATATATGAGGTGGGAAAGTGAATCAGGTTATAAGCAGCGTATGTGAGTTGAGTATATTTTATTGGTTTAATAAAAAGTATAAAATTAAAAAACATGAAAACTTAAGAAAAATAATAAGCTTTATTATAATTTTTGGGGTGGTGAAAGTAGAAGATTACTTTCATGTAAGTAATTTGTTGTTGCTTACGTGCACTAATTTTGTTATGTATGTTGTAATATTTTGCTTTAGTTATGAACAAAAGGTAAGAACGATAATGTTTCGTAATATGGAAATACTTGCAGGAGTGATGATTGGAGAAATTTTTGTTATTTTAGTAACAATGTTACTTACAATGCGTTATGATTTTGATCTGATATTAGACGCAGTAAATGTAAGATGGGGAATTATTTATAGTGCTTCAAAAATTTGTGAGTGCGCTATTCTTAATATTATGAATAAAATTTCTGATAATATAGATAAAAAGAAAATTGGGAAAATAGTAATTTGGAATATTATTTTTTTAGGTGGAGTATTAACATGCCTATATATATATTTGAATAATATAATTGTATATGGTGGACAATTAGAAGTAGAACGGGTGTTTTTTATTCAACTTGTGATTCTTGGAGTCATTTTGCTTGCGTATTTAAATATTATGAATCGTTACTATCATATGAATGAAGAAAAAATAGAGTTAGAAAATTTTTTTAATGAAGTAAAAAGAGAAGCTAGTTATTATGAACAGACTGATGCGTTACATGAAGAGATCCGAAAAATAAAGCATGATTTAAAAAATTTTTTGATACTCTCAAGTAATAATGTGGGAAAAGAGTATTTAAAGGATGTTGATGAATATTTTGATAAGTTTAACAATTATATAAACAGTGGAAACAGAATATTAGATTTATTGTTAATGAATAAATTCAAAATGTGTAAAGAAAAAGGTATAAATTTTAAGTATAATCTGACAACACAGAACTTAAGCAGATTAAATGCATTAGATATTATTTCTATTTTTGGAAATGTTATTGATAATGCAATAGAAGCATGTGAAAAAAATAGTGTGAAAGAAATAAGATTAAAAATATGGGAAGCAAATGGCTGTTTATTTATAGAAGTAATAAATCCGGTAAATGAAATAATTATTGAACAGTCTAAGTTTATGACTACAAAGAAAAATAAAGAAAATCATGGATTAGGTTTAACATGTTTAAATGAAGCTGTGAAGCGTTATGGAGGAAGCTGTAAAATTTATGTAAAAGAAAAATTATTTAATGTTACAATTTGTATTCCATCAAAAAACGTCTAATTAAACACAAAAACAGACTAATTGAACAATGAAACAGAAAAAATATGGAAATGATGATATTATGCATAACATAATAACTTCTTGAAATCTCACTGAATGAGATTCCGATTGAAAATTGATAACCGAATATTGTGCAGGAAAAGAAAATTCCGAGAAATGGACATAAATATTGGACATAGTGGGTACTATGCCTTGTCTTTTTTCCTTTAGGCAATCTCATTTTAGGGAAACGACCATTGGGAGAAAGATTGTCTCTGCCATCTTGCCAGATACGGGAAAAGAAATCATAAAAAGTCCCAATTCCAGGGGTATCACAAAAAGAAAAAACGCTGAGAATGGCATAAAGAGGACTGTCCTTGAGCATGCGGCATCAGACGGTGATAGAAGTTACTTTCAGCTTTAAAGACAGCAGGTAGGAACGAGCATGCAGGAAGGGGTCTTGGTTTAGGGGCAAAGACAGAATACATTCTTGTATGATGGAATCGGTCGGGGAAAGATCAAGATACCAGAACTGCACGATATAATTCCAGGTGCTTTTAGGGAGCGCAAAGAGCTCAGGATAAAACTTCAGGAAATCGGATACAAAAGTATTCGGATAGACGACATGGCTGCCGGGATTACAAGGTAACAAAAAATTGCCTTTAGTCGATGTAAATAAAATATTATCAATTGGTTTCGCTGCAAAATTTGAATGATTTGTCAAACGTTTTTGCAAAAAAGTGGGTGATTTTTAAAAGAGAGACACAGAAAGCCTTGTAAAATAAGGGATGAAGATTCCGAGAAGATATGAGATAAGGAAATGGAGGAATAGGACGTAGAGAAATATATAATAAAAATATTATTGAATAGAGGATATGCTCTTCAGTATGATGAACAAATCATATCTTACGGAATAAAGTATGTTCTACAGGTTATAAAGACATTAGTAATTGCTATTGTAATAGGGATTGTCACTCAAAAAATAATGAATACAGGTATATATGTGTATTTTTTTATTAAACTGAGAAAGAAGTGTGGTGGATATCATGCACCTACACAAGAAATATGCTGTACTTTGTTTGGGATTTTTTTATTCATTACTATATTAGGAGGTGGCATATTTTTAGATGTACATAAGATAATAATTATAGTAAGTGCATTTGTGGTGTACTTGAAATTAAGTTATGAGGTTCCATGTGGTACAATTCAGAATCCTATTCCCAATGGTGTAAAAATGATTATGGCAAAAGAGCTGGAGCGCTATTGTCAAATAGGAATATTTTTATTGGGAGGGGTCTCAATATTGAATATAGATATGGGTTATTTTGCAGCATGTGGAGTTATAGTGTGTGGTGTGCTATTTGGTATAGGTAAACAAAGGGAAAATGAAAAAAGATATAATAAATAAAATTGGAAATTGGTTAGAAAAAGTAGCGTTGGAAAGAGCATACATCGAAAGAAATGGATGTCCATTTGCAATAGGAGAAGATAAGTTACCAGAAAAATTATTAGAGTTGAAGCGAAATGTAGGAAATCATTATGAAGATTTTGATTTGTGATGATGATATTTATTTTGCGCAATGTATTTACAAATTTTTACAACAGATAGAATCTGAACAGAATTTATTATTAGAGATTCAAAGTTTCAATAATACGGAAGCTTTATTAGATGTAGTTAAAACAGATTCGGAGATTAAGTTGATTTTTTTGGATATTATTTTTACAGGAAGCAAAGTTAATGGAATAAAAATTGCTAAAGAAATAGAAAAAATTAACTATAAAGTGAAAATTGTATTTATAACAAGTTATGATTCGTTTGCTATTCAAGGGTATCAAATGAATACAGTAGGATATTTAATGAAACCTATAGAATATAATGTTTTTAAAGAGAAATTTAAAACATATTTAGCGCAGCTTGATTATGAAGAAAAATATTTATGCATAAAAACAGAATGTAATTATGTGATGATTAAGTATAATGAGTTGATGTATATAGATACGTTGGGGAGAACTGTAGGAGTCCATACAATAAATCAGGTTTACAGAGTGCGACACACGATGAGAGAATTAGAAACTATGTTACAAACAGAAGCAAGGTTTGTAAGAAGTCATGCGGCATATATAGTAAATATACAGTATATAGCATCTATGAATTCGTCAGAAATATTATTAAGAAACGGAGAAACAGTGTTGCTTAGTAAATATAAAAAAAAATATTTTATGGAAAGAGTTTTGGAATATTCAAAGAATTCCCATTGGTTCTAATTAAGAAAAATAATCACAATGTATGCGAAGTAAAGGAAAGAAAAATTTATATGTACTGAAGGTAGCATAAGTTTATTCATAGGCAGTAAACGCAAAATAGCAAGTACCTGTTCAAAATTATCTAATGTAAGATAATAGACTTATCACTACAAAGTCCAAATAGTTTAGTATTCAACTTTTTAGACTTTGCTACAGGAGGTGAGTCATGAAATTTCATATAAGTCTAGTAGCAGAGCAAACCCGTCTGAGTGAATGGGCTGACCTGATCAGAGACTACCAAAACCACCCGCAAGGAATGAAAAACGATGAATGGTGTCAGCTGCACGACATTACAAAAGTGAGTTATTAGTGGAGATTTCGGAAAGTTCGTGAGGCTTATCTGGAGACTGCAGAGCAGACACAAATATTTGTAGAAGTTCTTTCTTCTGCGATCCATCCGGTAAATATGACATCGGAGCATAAAATCGCTACTGTGATCAGAAACAACTTCACTTTGGAAATCACCGAGCAGGCATCTGCCCCATTTTAAAAACACTTTTGGGAGTGATCGGCAATGCTCAATGATGGCTCTGGGTTCAAAAAAGTGTATCTGTCGATCGTGATATCCCCTAACATTCCAGTTCCTTCACAATGCGAAGTGGTTGAACCAAGAGTTGCGGATCTGTTCCATTTGGTATCGTTAGAAGAAACTTTCAACAGACAGCTTCATTGGCTCTGCCACGGAAAAGTTATTTCCGCAGATGCCGGAATCCTATATAACTGCTGTTCATAGGAAAATTGTCAGTATCATGAAGATCCACTCTGACAACTTCCTGACTTTCCGGAGCGCTATAGCTGCGACCGGTTGACGCTGGTAAATCCACACAGCCTTTCTGACGTAGCCTTTTTACCCAGTTGTAAAATGTGCCTGGTTTGATGTTGTATGCTACACACCATTGATGATCTGTTAATCTGTTTTGATGGCATTCCGCGATGAGACGATACTGTTTTTCGGCAGATATTCTTTTGCTTCTCATGAGCACACCCCCGTAAATCGAATAGAGTAAAATGGTCGCATCTATCATTTCTAGCAAGAGAAGATGAAGTGAAATGCTTGCATTCTCTAATGATTTTTAGGGTAACATAATCCGTTGAATTATTTTGCGCTTACTTCGTAAAGGCTTTTCTACATCGCAGATGTGGGCAACAATTTGGCAAATATTCTTATAGAAATGGAAATGTGCAATTAAGTACAAAAAAGGCGATTTCCGGATACCAGAATTCTAATTTCTAAATTTCTGGATTCATGATTTTGAGAGTTATCCTTCAAGAGAGGTAGTTATAGCTAATAGATTACTGGTGAATATTACGGTGCGGTGAGTCGCCAGTGCAGAGTGGATCCTGGAAATATTACTTGTAAGAGGGCATTTCATTATATAGGTTCTGCAAAGTTGAATAGGATTTGTCTAATTATACTCTATTTATAGCTATATGCACAGGTATAATTGAAAATACAAAATTACAATATTATACTAAAGTTATCCATTAGACCTAATAAAAAATGAAAGGAGATTTGTTTATGAAAAGAAAAGTTTTGGTATCTATGGGGATGTGTTTAATGCTATTTTTTTCTTTTGCTACGATGACTCAAGCTGGATATGTGAATTTTGATGTAACAGTTGCTGCAAATGGAAATCATCCAGATCCATTATCTCCACGTATGCAAAAAGAGGATTCGGAAAACAGGTATTATGTTACACCAACAAGTTTTAGTAATACTGGAGAAATACGAGGATTTTCAAAAACATTAGATTGGTCTAATACTTCATATCCTGTTTCGATGAGAAGTAATGCAGTAAATGTGACAGTTGATAATCCTTATTTAGGGAACGGGCCAGTTGGACAGTGGTGTTGCCTTTCTACATATTGGGGACAATCAAGTGTAACAAATGTTCTTAGGGTAACAGGTAGATACACTCCATAAATTGTATTAAAAGTATGATGTATTAATTTTATTCAGAAGAAGTTTGGAAGGGATTTGTTTAGAAATTCTTTTCAAACTTTTTTATTATATGACATTTCAGGACAAATGGAAATAAGAGTCCAATTATACCGTGATTTATTCCGTTTATCCAGTAGCAATTGAGGAAGTCTAAAAACAGTTTTATACTAAAGAAAATTATTATTAGGTCTAATTGAGAAAAAGGTTATTTATGTGAAAGTAAAAAAAAGGGGGCGTTAAGACGTGGATGTTGCTATTTCTATTTTGTAATTGACATTCATGGAGAGTATTAAAAATAGTTAAGTAGAATACAGGAAAGATAAAAAAACAGGTGGCGAAAATACATTTTGTATTTTCGCCATAATTAAACGAGGTTTTTTATGAATGAAGGGAAAAAAAAGAGAATATTTGTATTGTTGTGGATTCTTATTATAATGATGACCTATTATAGTACAACAAATATAAATTTCTCAGAACAAAATGTGACAAAAAATAAAATGGAGATATTAGAAAAAGCGCAGTCTCCAAAAGAAATTTATAGAGCAAAAACTATATCAGAGAGATCTATTTATGGGGAAAATGCTATTGACAATTTGTTCTCTGAAAAAGGTGAAAAGAGTGTTTATGATACAAGGAACATTTATAAGGATAGTAAGGGGAATGTTTTAGAATATGATACAACATCCTTAATATATTCGACTACCGTTTATCAAAAGATAAGTAATAGTATTTCTAGAGAAAAACTTGAGAGATGTAGCAGTGACGAAGATTTATCTTTTGCGCCAAAAGAAGTTGCTCAGGAAGAAATAAATACTATATTGGAAGATATGAAAATACCAACGGAGAATCTAGTGTATTCTTGTTATGTAGTATCTCCAAATGCTATAGAACAGAAAGATATAGTCAGTTCTTCCAGGGAAGGGAAAGATGGGTATTATTTTTTCGCAATAAGGCAAATAATAGATGAAAAACCAGTGATTTTTCAATTTTTCGATACATATATATCATTGGCACCGAGTACAGCACCTATACAAATATTATATTCGTCAGGCGGCATTGAGTATATGAGTATTTCTGATTTATATGATATAGATACGGAGTTAAATTCCGAGAAATTAATTCCATTTTCAAGTATAAATGAGAAAATTTTATATAAATATAGTCAGTTGATTAATTCATCAAGTTATAAAGTGAATGATACAGAATTTGGATATTTTATTTTGAATTGTGGAAAACGAAAAGAATTAGTTCCTGTATGGGTAATATTTATAAAAGAGTCTACTAAGGAGAAAGAATACGAATACCAAGAATTATATAATGCATTAACAGGAGAGGAGATTGTCTTATGAAAAACTTTTTTAAATATGCACGAGTTGACTTTTATAGGGCAATTTGTTCCAGACGTTTTATAATCGGAGTTGTAGGAGTATTTTTATGTATGTGCTTGGGAATGTGTGTTGATGGTGGATATAATATTTCAGTTTTATATGTTTTTGATGCTGTTACATATGGGATTCCTTTTCTTTTGGTAACGATTTTTTCTGCTTTTCCATATGCAATTAGTATACAGGATGATGAAAAAAATGGATATATGTATTTACTGATTTCAAGAGGTAATATTATAAGTTATACATTTTCGAAATGTTGTGTTATAAGTATTAGTTCTATTCTTACGATTGTATTAGGCGTTTTATGTTTTGTAGTGATGTGTAAGATGGGATTACCTTGGATTGCAGATAATGATACGACATTTGAAATATTATCCCAATATGGTGGACTTAGATTTTTTTTAATCAATCAAAAATTTATTCTGTATTACATATTATATGCTTTGCAGTATGGGATTTTGACAGCTTTGCTATCGATGTTATCGACATTGATCTCTTTGTTTGTATCAGATCAGTTTTTAATATTTACTATACCAATAATTAGTTTTTATATAGTATCTTTTTTTGTTAACCAAATTTTCAGGAATAATACTGCAGATTTGTACAATATATTTAACGCTTCAGTAAATATATGGAATGATGATATGAAGTCTTATTTTTATGCTATTAGCATAGGCGCAGTGGGTTTTGCTATTTTAACAATATTAATCAGTTCCAGAATTTTACGAAAGGTAAAAAAGAATGATTAGATTACAATACATATTACGGATATTTAGATACAAATTATTAAGCAGAAAGTTTTTTTTCTATGTATTTTTTGTGGGATTTTCTTTTTGGCTGTTCTTAAATCCCCTGAAACAAATTTCTAATATCACAGGTTATGGAATTTCTCCCTGGGGTTATCCGTTATTACTGTCAAATGTATTTTTTGCAGTACTCTTTTTAGGGAGCGCAGTATATGTTTTTTCTGATATTCCAGACGGTGGAAAAGAAAGTATGTTTCATTATATTAGATTGGGAAGGATAAAATGGGGAATTGTGCAGCTGATTACAATTGTATTCCTTGCACTAATTATTACGTTATTAAGTTTTTTGGTAAGTGTTGTAACTCTATTGCCCAATATAGTAGGGGAAAAAAATTGGGGACGGATTTATTATACAATTGCTTTAACAGATGCATCTTCACAATATGAATTATTATTTTTATCTCCATATAAAATATTGAGTCATTATAAAGCAATAGAAGCACTTTTAATGACAATGGGAATGGTATTTTTAGTTTTAACCTTTTTAGGAGTCGCTATGTTTAGTATAAGCATATTTTTTTCAAATAGCATTGCGATTATTTTTGGAGAAATATTTGCGATTTCCCCATTGGTTGTGGATAATATTTCTCAAAAAACTCCTATTGTACAATTTTTCTCTCCTGCATCATGGATAGGAATTTCAAATATTGGATACGAGTATAATTGGGATTGTCCTACAATGGGGTATATTATATTTGTATTGTGTGTATTAATTGGTGTTCTTTCCGTTATGAGTTTATTAAAAATAAAGAAGAAAGGAATATACTAAGATGCTTCAAATAAAGAGTGTGAGAAAAACGTTTAATGAAACAGTAATACTGCAAGAAATCTCATTGTTATGTGAACGTGGAAAAATTTATGGAATTATGGGACGTAACGGATCAGGGAAATCTGTTCTGTTCAAGTGTATATGTGGATTTCTTGAAGTTGATAGTGGTGAAATAGTCTTAGATGACCAAGTTTTATCAAATGGTAAAATGGGGAATAAACGAGTAGGGTTTATCATTGAAAATCCTGCATTTCTTCCACAATACAGTGGTTTTCAGAATTTAGTTATGTTATATTCCATCAATAATAAAACGGATACTCAAGTTATAAAGAAATATATGAGTATGGTGGGATTAGATCCAGATGATACAAAAAAGGTGAAAAAATATTCAATGGGTATGAAACAACGCTTGGCTATTGCGCAGGCTATTATGGAATCTCCACAATTATTAATTTTGGATGAGCCATTTAATGGATTAGACAAAAGTGGAATAGAACATATTAGAAAGCTGCTGTTGGAGTTAAAAAAAACAACCATTGTATTATTGGCAAGCCATAATAAAGAAGATATAAATTTGTTATGTGATGAGACTTTTGAGTTATCCGAAGGATTACTTAGACCTGTGCAGAAAGAAAGCAATGAATAATAGCAAACAAAATAAAGATAGTAAATGTTGGTTGGTTATTGTATAATACAAAGTATATAGATAATAGTATATATATACTTTAAAAACAAATGGGATATGAGATGGATTCTGGATAACACGAAGGAGTATGTTAAATGAAGAAAAAAGCAGTAATTGGGGTAATCATTGGTTGTGTTGTATGTATGTTTATTTTTGCTTATTTTGGTGTGGCATATTATTTTTCTAAACATTTTTATCCAAATACAACAATCAATAAAATAGACGTATCAGGAAAGTCTCTTTTAGATGCAACAAAGCAATTTGAGAAAGTGATTGAAACATACGCAGTGACTATTGAGGATGAGGGTGTGGAAGAAGAAAGCATTTATGGAAAAAATATTCATTTAAAGTATGCTTCCAATAAAGAAATTCAAGAGGTCTTAAAACAGCAGAATGTCTGGTCATGGATTGTGGATATTTTTGAGAAGAAAACAAAAACAGTGAAATTTAACGTGGAATATGACGAAACACTTTTGGATGAGCAGATCAATCAGCTGAAAATACTAAAAGAAAATCAGATTCCAGGAGAAAATGCAAAACCGGTATTTAACGGGGAACAGTTTGTGATTCAGAAGGAAACGAATGGTACGGGGATTGACTACGTAAAATTAAGAAAAGCAATCGAAAATAAGCTAAAGGCCCAAGATACGAATTTGAATCTGGAAAAGGAACAGTGTTATCTTGCACCAGAATATACAGAAAAATCAGAAAAGGTACGTGTAGCATGTGATATCATGAATTCTTATCTGGAAGCATCTGTTACATATGAAATGACAGAACCTGTGATAGTAGACCGCTCTCTGATTGGCACTTGGATTACGGTCGATCAGAATATGGAAGTTGTATTTCAGACGGATCTGATCAAAGCATGGCTGGAAGAATTTGGAAATAAATATGACACTGTTGGAGCTACCCGTACATTCACAACACCCGATGGACGAGCTACTCAGGTTTCAGGGGGAACCTATGGATGGTCAATCGACGAAGAAACAGAGCTTACAAATTTGAAGAATGATATCAAAAATAAGGCAATTGTGACAAGACAGCCGGCATATTATGTCGGCGGAATGGCAGCAGCTCATGCAATGCCGGATTGGGGAGGTACCTATATTGACGTAGATCTCACTGCGCAGCATATGTGGTATGTGATCAATGGAGCCGTAGAATTGAGTACGGATATTGTTTCTGGAGAACCGATTCCAGAAAAAATCACACCAGAAGGGGTCTATACGATTTTAGAAAAAGAAGCGGATTCTACGTTGGTCGGCGAAACTAATCCAACGACAGGACAGCCGAAATACATTCAGCCTGTAAGATTTTGGATGAGAGTAACATGGAGTGGGATTGGATTTCATGATGCAGACTGGCAAAGTGCATTTGGCGGTACTCTCAATCAAATTTCGGGAACAGGTTCCCACGGCTGTATCAATATGCCGGTAGATCAGGCACAACTTTTATTTAGTAAGGTAGAAGTGGGAACACCAGTTATCATTCATTATTAAAGGTATGGATATGAGAGGAGAGAAGAAAATGAGAAAGATTATTTTAGTTGTGATATGTTGTATGCTTGTCTGTACAGGGTGTAACAGGCAGGTAGAACTGACTGAAGAAGAGGCTTTTAAAGGCGTAGATGATATCATTACGGATCAGCAGATTAATATACACTTTGCACTCAAAGAGAGACCGTTGCATGAATTAGATTCTTACTTACTAGGATTAAGTATCGAATCTCCATGGGGAGAGTCCATGATTCCAAGCATGACATATTCACCATTTAACAAAAAATTAGGAGTGAAAATAAGAGCAGAAGGAAAGGAGTGGATGATAGAAGACCTATATAGGAAAGATCAAAAAGTTGTGTATAAATCAGGAAATGAACTTCCTACGCAAGGGGGTGAAGTAAAAGAGTCTGTGAAGAGCATTTATGAAAATGCAGAATGGAAATTAAAACCATCAAAAGATGTTTATCACATCTGGATAGATCAATATATAGAAAATACAGAAGCAATAATAGAGCCTGTAGAGTTGTTTCGCCTTATAGATCAAACGTCAGGTACTGAATTTATTGTAAGTCTTACAGATATAGATATGATAATGGATGGATGGAAGTCTCAGAAAGAAAGTGGAATTGTGGAGTGAAAAAAAGAATTGTTATTTTATGTGGAATCATTTATATTTTAACACTTAGCATGGGGTGTAGTACGAATCAGAATGATGCGGAAGAGAGACTGAAGCAGGAACGATTTCAAGGAGTGGAAGAGGTTGCTACAGATCAACAGATCAATATGTATTTTGCATATAAGGATATCGAAATGAAAGAATATAATTCTTTTCAGTTTCGTATGAATTTTACTTCAGATACTTATCCAGATAGTGGACTCAGTCAGTCATTTAGCTCTAAAAATGGAAAAGTGGGGATCAGAGTCAAGACTTCTGGAAATAATCAATGGGAAATGGGAAATTTATATTTTGAACCGAATAAAACAGTGTATCAATCCACTGAAAATACGAATGGCTATTCTGAGGAAGAAAGTCTTTTGAATGAATTGTTTAAGACAGCTGCCTGGAAACTTCATCCGTTGAGGGAAGATTATCGAATCTGGTTGGATGATTGTGTACGAGTAGGGAATAAGAAAGCCAAAAGTGAATCTGATCCGATTGAACTTTTTGAGTTGATCGATCAAACTACAGGAACAACATTTACGGTTTCAATTAGAGTGGTATTTGATGATGAGAGATTGACTTAATGTAATGAGCATAGTTGTTTTTTATATGTTCCCTTTTAGGAGCCCTTTTTGGGCTCAAAAGGGAACAGTATTTAAGCTTAAACTAGTAATTAATTGCGTAAAATGATACTTGCCCTTTCTAGAAGTTTGAGAATAGCGTCAAGGCCAGAATAGATAGTGGTAACGGTGCCTAATCCGGCTCCAGCTACAACACCTAGTTCAACCAATGCCCATCCAGCAATACAAGCTACGCAAGCAACTGAGGCATACGTTACAATTTGGCCGGCTAATTTATATTCGGGAGTATAAATCACAACTTGAACAATCCAGCCAATAGAAAGCTCAAGATAACGAGATTCACTGCCTTCCCCATCACCTGGAAGGTATACTTCATTGCTTTCCCATGTAACGGAAAGTTCGGCACAGTTAGCTTCTTTCAGCTCTACTTGTAAAGTTACACTGCCTTCTTGCATTTCTTCAGCGATCGAGATGCATTTTTCAAATGCTATATTGTAAAACTGTTCTGAAAATCCAGAAGTATCAATTTCAGAGAGTACTTGTTTTAAAGTTTCTTTAAAATTAGCAGTTACCGTTCCATCAGATTTTAGCTCTATAGGTATTGAAATCTTAGATGGTGAATCAGGAACAATGACTGCTTTTCCTTTTGTTTCAATAAACAAGTTTATCTCCATATTTGTACTTGGAAAATGTGCAACTTGTATGCGACAATCATATAAATCAATGTTTGTGGTAAAAATATTTTCCAAAGGTGCAGTTGCAGTAGTAAACCTGTTTAAATATTTTTTATATAAAGCGTTGATTCGTTCTTGTTCTGTAATGTATTCGACTTCATCAAAGATTATACATCCCTGATCCTTGCCTGGCTCGGGAGAACGGGCAACTTTATCAATTGCAAATGATGGAGAAGAGGTAAATGTAGTTTCAAAAAATTGATCAAATGCCCAGTTTTTTGGTAGAGGATAGCCGCAGTTACCGGTGAATCCACTTGACATATCAGATACAAAGGAGGATGTGGTTAACATTTTATCAGCTAATGCAATACAAATCTGACGTGGGCCGTAGACGCCTATTTTGTATTGCTTTTCATTTAGAGTAGAACTGAAAACACCATAAATTTCTTGAAAGTATTTAATGATATAATCATCAGTTTCATGTGGTAAACAATCAAAATCAACAGCAAAATAAATTGTAGTTTCATGTAAAAAACCTAGGCGGGTTGCGGCTTGAATTGCGATAATAGCATCTGTTGAACCCTGAGAGGGATTTTTAAAATAGTTTAGATAATAGCCACCATCCTGATAAATTGGAAAAATGTATAGTCCAGCAGAAGTAACTCTTTCGATTTCAGCTACAGTTAAGGCTTTTGGTCTAAAATCTGTGCCAACGGTACCTGTCAAATATCTTCCTACACATCGATATCCTGCATTATACAAATCAAGAGCTTGCTGTTCGTTGAGAATAACGGAACAGTCGCAAGCCTGGGCAGGACGAGCGGTATCTCCACAACTCAGCAATAGTGATTTCATGGTAGAAACATCAACTGTTCCAGATTTATCGTCAATAATCTTGGATAACGCATAAAAATTTTGGAAATTTGTAACAGCAGCTCTTGTTGCGTCATCAAATACTCCATCAAAATTACCAGGATCATATCCATTAAAATAAAGTCCGTACTGAACTAGTTTGTTAAATTTTGTTTTTGAGTTTCCGGATACGAGAGGTCCGGGGAATAAAGCAGTTGTTTGTTCTCCAAAGTTCAGTTCATTTAAATTTGTGAGTGTATCATTTGGAGAAAGAATACCTTCAGCAGCTTGAAGTGCACCCAAAACAGAAAGTGCTGTTTCCCTGGACATAATACCATCACATGCACGTACGCTTAAATAGTCAGAATACTCTTTATTTAATTGTCTTTGAATTATTTGGATTTTGCGATCCCATTTCGTGGAAGGATTGGCAGGTTCTGTGAACCAATTAAAAGATAGCAATGCAGCCCACACTTTCCAATCTACTTTTCCTGTTACACCAATGTTAGCATCTTTTTGAAGTTGTGTTACGGCGTTTACCCCAGATGTATAATAGATACCAGTTATTCCTCCTGCAGCATACCCTTTAAAAAATAATGCGCATTGTAATAAACAGACATTAGGAATAGAAGAATCATCAGGGTTCATTTTCTCGATTACTGGTAGCGTTTTGAATTTTTTAAGTGTAGCAGGACCAACAGATCCAACAGGATCTAATCCGTTTTCAAGTTGGAAAGCTCGGATTACTCCAGATACAGTTACAGTTCCTGTGTAACCGTTTTCTTCTAAAGGAATCCATTCAGAACGATGTCCATACATTGCATTGAGATAAGCTTGAGCTTTTTTAACATTTTCATCAGCCATAATTAATTTCCTTTCTGATAAGTATATCGAGTTTGTGAGGGATGCTCCTTCCTAAGTTATTCAATTCTATTTAGGAAAGAGCATCCTGATTTTAGTATACAAATGCTTATTTAGAGTTTACAATTTTATTTCATAAGACAGAAATTGGATGCAAACATGCTCCCATAAGCATAATTCAATTTGATAAAATAATTGCCAGAAACGATCTTGCCATTCTGGTTATAGGCAATAATGGACATATTTTTTTCATCACTTGCACCAGCAGTAGCTGATTTAGTATAAACCATATTACCAGCAGCTAAACTTGTTACATAATTATTATTTCCATCTACAATGTTTAATCCGTGTCTCAGTCTGAAACAATAGCAAGATCCTAAGTTTGTCATATTTTGTAAAGTACCGGAATATGCAAGGTTCCCGTATCTGCCGTCATATGAGTTGATAAACCCGAGGGTATAGCGTCCATCCGGATCAATAAACCGTACTTCATTGACATTAAGATAACCTGTAGTTACACCAAGGTTAACAAATACTTCTCCCGGATACAGTTCTCCGCAAGGACCGGAACAATCTGATCTTCGATATACAGGGATGGTTCCACTATTTACAATCATGTGATATCGAGCCATTTTTCAATTCTCCTTTTCATTTTAGAAAATATTTTATAAAGTTGATGTAATTACCAGTTCCCATATAAGGCGATACCGCTTGCAGAAGAACTGGTTCTTAATCCAGTGTCGACATATCCATAGGCGCCCGTTGAATCAGCCATAGAATCCCATCCACCAGTACGTTTTTCGGCAAAATTGATTGCCTTTAGGAACGGTGAGTCAATGCTTGCCATGCTGCTCTTACATAAAACTCGTTTTCCAGCAGCTACGCTTCCAACTACCTGTCCATTGAAGTTATAAAGGTTCATAGTCTGACGCATCATAAAAGCAACGTAATTTTGTCCGTTTAGCGAAACAGTTCCATAAGGACGAGTATGGATAGGTGTTTTTGAACTTGCAGGAGCACCATTCAGATATCCTCTAAGGGGCTGCCCAGAAGGTCCTAAGAAATAGATAGCGACTAAGCTACCTTCGGCACCGATAACGGTAAAAAATTCACGATTCATTAACTCCCCAATCGCACGATTGTTACCATCAGTGACAGTAACATTTCTTCCACTTAAATTAACACAACAATCTCCAACTAATGGCATAAAAATGTCTCCTTTTGCTTTGATTTATTTGATAATCGATTATCTAATTTATAAAAAGCAAATAGAGAAAAAAATGTAACCTATAATTTGAAATAAATAAAATCAAATAGAAAATCACACTAAATAATCACAATAATTGGACATTTATCAGAAAATATTGCTTGGAAATGCAAAAAAATTATATTATAAACAGAAGTTATGATTAAAGGAATACGAGGGAGGTGAGAGTATGAAAGGATAAAGTGTATGAAATGTTTATAAGTGATGAAAACAGTAGTAGAGGAGTGAAAGGTATGAAAAAAAAGAAAATTGGTATTTTATTAGCAATGATGATGTGCACGGTGGCGGGGGTGCTTCCTGTCCATGCAGGGACAAGTTATTTAGATGTACAAGCAGGAGATCAGTACTCATATCCTACATATAAAGACACTGGTACAGATTTTGAAACATATTATTATGTGACACCGACAACATATGTGGGAAATGATATTATGGGGAGATCATTTTCTGTGGATGGTAAGTATAGTTCTACAATTACGATTATGTATAATTATCCGGACAAATATTCATATGAAATTCATGGTCCTCAAGTTGTTGGAGGAATTTATTACAGAATGTTTGCACATTGCAATATGGCGGGGTGGCATTTAATTGGTAGATATACGCCTTAATAAAGGCGTACATCAAAAAAGTACATATAATAGGTTGGCGGAGTAATCTCCGCCTGTAAAAATAAAGGTGGAGAATGAACAGCAAAATTTTAGTGATAATGATAATGGTAGTACTATTATTATCTGGGTGTAGTTTAGAAGAAAATGAAAAAAAGGAAGAAATTGCCAATATTAATGATTTTCCTAAAATGTATTGTAAAAGTTATGAACACTTAAAATTTGAATCGGAGATTATTATTCGAGCAAAAAATAATAACATTTTGTATGAATGTGTGGCAAAACCTAATAAATTTAATCATAAAAGTGCGATAGAGTTGTTATTTCCCAAAGAACAAAATAGTCAGATACAGAGTGATGGAAATAACTATGTACATAGTAATGGGAATACGCTATATATCAATAAAGATTATTTGTCTTTTAATTCTAATTCATCAGAAATGGAACAAGCCTTGGAACAAATTTCATTAGAAGAGGATACAAATAAAGCCAAGGGTGTGGAAAAATTAGATGAATTGAAAGCACATACAATAGAAAGGGAATTGGAAAAATTAAAGATAGATCAAATTTCTTTTTATAAATCCCATGAGGAGGCAAAAAATAGTGCAGGCGAAAAAAGCTACTATTGGTTAGGAAATCAGAGCTATCAAGAACTTCCCGTATTTAATACGACTTTGTTTGCCGGGATAAATGATACTTGGGCTCCAATACAAATCTTGTCTACAGCAAATGGAATAGAAAAATTGCAGGTTTTGTATAATTACTCTTTTGAAAAGAAAGATAATAAAATTGAACTGAAGTCCTTTGATCAAATCGCCTTAGCTTTAGAAAAAGAGTATTCCATGATTTTAGGAGACAATAAACGTGTTGTATCAAGGGCGGAATTATTTTTCTGGGTAGATGTAAATCAGGAATCAGAAGTTTTTCAAATGATACCAACATGGGTATTAAACGTAAAGGAGTTTTCACAAAGTAGTTTGCAATGGAGAGAATATCAAGAATTAGTAAATGCAGAAACAGCAGAGGTAATGGAAGTAGGAGAATGACAAATGAAATATATATCGATGGAATTTAGACGAAGCCTTTTTTCCTTAAATTTTTGGGTTGGTATTCTGGGAGTGAGTTTGGCACATTTCATATCAATACATAAGGTGGTGGAAAATGTGATTTCTGTATACAACACATATCAGTGTGCGGTTTATTTTACACCATATATCATCAGTTTGATTTTCTGCGTATTACCATTTGGTTTGAGTTTTTGTGAAGATATGGAAAACAATTTCATACAACAAATTGTTTTAAGAAAAAATTTGAAGATGTATGTATTCTCTAAAGTTATCATTATCTATATCACATCATGTTTGGCAATGGTATTAGGTACAATATTGTTTGTTTTTATTATTAATATAAAGGCTCCGTGGATATGTGAAATAGATAAACTGGACAATGATCTTTTGGCAAAAATGTTTATATTGAAAGGGTACCCGATGATATATTTCGTTATAAAAGCATTCTATAGTGGCATAATATCTTCAGTTATTTCGTTAGTAGCAGCCGTTCTCTCGTTGTTTTGGCAAAACAGGATGTTTGTACTTTCTATTCCTTTTATCGTGTATGTGGAACTTATCAAGGCGGTTATGATGCAGGAAAGCGGTGGCAGAGGACTTGACCCTATGCAGGCAGCAGAGGGAAGTTTCAATACAAGGTATCCGCACGAACCTAATGGAATTAAAGACCCTGAATATTCTATCCAGTGTGGAGTTCAGGAATTGAAAGCGGCTCTTACTTCGGCAGAAGTGGAAAGTCCGATAGATATGGAGCATATCAAACTTGCCTTGCAAGGCTACAACTTCGGTAATGGGTATATTTCTTGGGCAAAAACAAAGTATGGCGGTTATTCTTATGCCAATGCAGTGGAGTTTTCCACTCAGCAGGCACAAAGGCTTGGTTGGGACAGTTATGGAGATACTCAATATCCGGCTCACGTTTTGAGATACTATCCGTATGGGCGAGCCTTTACTGCCGGAGGTAATCAGGCGATTGTTGAGGTTGCCTTGACACAGCTAGGCAATCAGGGCGGACAACCTTACTGGAGCTGGTACGGCTTTAATAGTCGAGTGGAATGGTGTGCCTGCTTCGTATCTTGGTGTGCTGACCAATGCGGGTATATTGAAAGCGGACTTGTTCCGAAATTTGCAGGTTGCGTGGATGGTGCAAACTGGTTTAAGTCAAATGGAAAATGGCAAGACCGCACTTATGAACCAAAGGTAGGAGATATTATCTTCTTTGATTGGGAAGGCGACGGTACAACAGACCACGTTGGTATCGTAGAGAAGTGTGAGAATGGCACAGTTTATACCGTAGAGGGCAACTCTGGCGACGCCTGTAAGCAAAGACAGTACGCAGTCGGAAGCAGCAATATCTATGGATACGGTATTCCGGCATATTAAAAATTCCAGACGGTGTCTGGAAAATTGAAAAGATGGCTGCTCAGTTGAGTAGCCATCGGGTACATTATGAGAAATCAGTTGTTTCTCTGTTATTCAGGAAAATATGGTGTGTGTGATAAGTGAAGCTAAAAAGCATATCGGCATTTTCTTTACTGCCGTCTAAAAAGGAAATATCATCGGCAAGGATAAAAAGAATTGCTAACAGCTTCTTGATATATCCAGTGTAGCAGGCATAATCTACATAGATGTTGGCGATATATCCCTTGGCAAATTCTATCAGGTCAGCGTCAATTTCAAAGCTATTGGATAGTTCGTAAACGGTTTTGATAAATTTATCCTTGTCAGCAATTCGCTCTTTACTTGGAACACTTCTGCGGTTCTTCTGTATAAATTTTAAAAAATCATCAGCTTCCGTAAAGTCGGGAGTGACTGAGCTGTCAGTTCCCAAATCTGTTTTGTAATCCTCAAATTTCTCTTTTTCAAACCGATTACTGAATATTATCTTTTGTTCGTCCATTCCTTTTACCCCTAAGTTTATTCTATGGAGATTGTTTAACTTGGCTCTTGGGTTGTGATTTGTCTTTCGCCATTAACAATCGTGAATTACTACTTTTATAGTATAACATAAAAATAGTTGGGAATCATTACTAATAGTTGGTTTGACTTCCTTTGGGTGCGTGTGATTTGAAATCGACTTAACCTATACTATTAGTTATGGAAACACACTAAGGGAGGTGATGTGATGAAGCTCGATACAATCGGCAAGAATATAAGAAAGTTCCGACTTGCGAGGAAATTACGCCAAGAAGATTTGGCTGAGAAAACAGATTTGACAACAAATTATATTGGTATGGTTGAGCGTGGAGAGAAAATTCCGTCACTCGAAACTTTCATAAAGATAGTAAATGCTTTAGGTGTATCATCGGATATGGTTCTTACAGATGTTCTGGAAACGGGATATACAGTCAAGAACTCAATGCTGAATGAGAAGCTTGAAAAACTTGTTCCTGAAGATAGAAACAGAATTTATGAAGTCATAGATACACTTGTGAAGCAGTCAAAGCAAATACTTCCATAAAACACAGAAGTTCGTCCTAATCGACGAGCTTTCTTTTTTTCAGTATAAAAAATTTCTGCTATCGACAAATTTTTCGGGACTTCGACAGAGAAAATATGCTATAACAACAACTGTCAGTGATAGACACATACTAATAGACATAGGAGGAAGTAGAAGTGAACGACATTTTCAGACAAATAGCAAAAGAAAATGGAACAACCGAAAAAGCAGTAAAAGAGGAAATGCAGTTTGCCATTCGGGAAGCAATGAAAAGTGCTGAACCGGAAGCAATCGCTTTTTGGAAAGCAGTTGCACCGGACGGAAAAGAGCCGCCGATAGAAAAGGTCATAGCAATGATTGCATTGAATGTTAATAATAGAATGTATAATTGAGGTGCTTCGGCATCTCATTTTTATTATTCTTTAGAAGAGTTGCATTAGGTGTTTGCAAAAAGTGACACCTTGTCGGATAGAAGTTGCGAATAACCCCCTATATCTTGAAAAAATAGATTATTCATAGTATAATGTCAAATGAGTAACTGTAACCAAAAGGAACGGAGAATACGAAGGAGCGTTACAGATGAGAATAAGCTACAACAAACTTCAAAAACTTATGATTGATAATCAAATGAAAAGACAAGATTTAATGCGTGCTGCGGAGATTTCATCGTCTGTTGCAACAAAATTAAATAAGAATGAAACAGTATCCCTTGATGTGCTTATGAGAATTTGCAAAGTATTTCATTGTGATATTGGCGATGTATGTGAAGTCATATTAGACGAATGATATGAGGAGGTCTGAAGATGGCGGCAAGTGGTAAGAAAAATATGTTTAACGAAGCTACCCGTGTTCAAATGCCAGCAATGGTTCATTTGACACGCCTTGGTTATACCTATTTCGGGAAAATAACTGAAGATGTGGCAAGCACAGTATATGACCCTGATACCAATATTTTAATTAACGTTTTCAAGGAGCAGTTCGCACGGCTTAATCCTACCCACGCAGGAGAAGCGGAACAGACATTGAAAACTATTAGGCAGGAATTAGATAATGATGATATAGGACGTAGTTTTTACGAGCGTTTATCGTCTGTTTCGCCTGTTAGATTGGTGGATTTTGAGAATCCAAAGAATAATACATATCATTTTACCGCCGAGTTCACCTGTAAGCGTGACCAAGATGAATTTAGACCGGATATTACACTGTTTGTGAATGGACTTCCGCTTGTATTTATTGAAGTAAAGAAGCCGAATAATCACGGTGGTATGGTTGCAGAAAGCAAGAGAATGAACCAAAAGAGATTTCCTAATAAAAAATTTAGGAGATTTTTGAATATTACACAGTTGATGATTTTCTCTAATAATATGGAATATGACACTATGGGTGGTATTGTTCCGGTTCAGGGAGCATTCTATTGTACGACAGCAAAACAGTCTGCACCGTTCAACTGTTTTAGAGAAGAAAATCCTACTAATTTGGATATTGCACCTTATAATGCAGATTTCCCATATAAGGATATTGACCCGATTGTTGAAAAGAAGATATTGACTGACTTTAATTGTCAGGTTATTCATACTTCTCCGGAATATCAAACAAATTTAGATACTTATACACCGACCAACCGTGTACTGACATCTATGTGCAGTCCTGAAAGATTGCTATTTATATTGAAATATGGAATTGCCTATGTTCGTTTTCATAAAGAAATAAATGGCAAGATAGAGTTTATTGAGCAGAAACATATAATGCGTTATCAACAGATGTTTGCTGCCTTAACAGTAAGAAGTAAGATTGATGAAGGTGTCAATTCAGGTGTTATATGGCATACTCAAGGTAGTGGAAAGACAGCCCTTTCTTATTATCTTACTTATGTTCTTTCTGACTATTTCAGCAAGCAAAATAAAGTTGCAAAGTTTTATTTCATTGTTGACCGTCTTGATTTGTTGAAACAGGCTTCAGAAGAATTTGAAGCTCGTGGATTGGTTGTAAAAACGGCAAGTTCCCGTGCTGAACTTATGGAGCAGTTCCGTAACAATCAGGCACAAGAGGGAAATACGGGAAAACCTGAAATTACAGTTGTAAATATACAGCGTTTTGCTGAAGATAGGTCAAAAGTTGACCTTCCTGCGTATGCAACGAATTTGCAGAGAGTGTTTATTATTGATGAAGCACATAGAGGGTATAAACCAGAAGGCTCATTCTTGGCTAATCTTCTTGATGCGGATAAAAATGCTATAAAGATTGCTTTGACAGGAACCCCGCTTTTGAAAGAAGAAAGAGAATCTTGGAGAGTTTTTGGTAATTATATTCATACATACTATTACGACAAATCAATTTTAGATGGATATACTTTGAAAATTATCCGTGAGGATATAGAAACTCAGTATAAAGAGCGACTTTCTGAAATTTACGAAAAACTTGAAACCTTGGTAGAAAAGAAAGATGTAAAGAAAAGTCAGATTGTTGAACACGATAATTATGTCAAAGAGTTGCTTAGGTATATTATTTCTGACCTAAAGAGATTTAGACAAATTCAGGGAGATAATACGCTCGGCGGTATGGTCATTTGTGAAACAAGTGAGCAGGCAAGGAAGCTGTTTGCATATTTTGATGAAATTCAAGCGGAACTAAATAAAGACGCTTCTATGAAAAGTCATTTGCGAGCTGGACTTATACTTCACGATAGTGATGATAAGGATACGAGAGATAAGATTATTGACGACTTCAAAAATAATATGACAGTTGATATTCTTATCGTTTTCAATATGCTTCTTACCGGATTTGATGCACCAAGATTGAAACGTCTGTATTTTGGAAGAAAATTGAAAGACCATAATCTGTTGCAGGCAATTACAAGAGTCAACAGACCATATAAAGAAAACCATTATGGATATGTCATTGATTTTGCCAATATAAAAAGGAACTTTGAGGAAACAAATGAAGCGTACCTTAAAGAGCTGAACCGTTTTAATGACCCGAATGAAGTTGGTGCGGGAAATGAAACAGATACATTCAAACAGGTTATTGAAGACCCGGCAGAACTTATTAAACAAATGCAGGAAGTGCAGCAGGTTCTTTTTAACTATACCACAGATAATGCGGAAGAATTTAGCTCGGAAATATCCACGATTGAGGATAAGCAGGAATTGCTCAAACTTAAAAAAATTCTTATTGCTGCTCGTGACTGTTGTAATTTGGTAAGAACCTTTGGCGATGATGAGTTGAAGGAAACATTTGCAAAAATGGAATTAACAAAGTTGCCTTCATTGATTTCAGAGGTGCAACATCATATTGATAATATAAATCAGAAAGAACTTTTTGCAAGTGATGATACCACGAAATTGCTTGTCAATGAAGCAATGGAGGATATTACATTTAATTTCAGCAAAATCAGTGAAGAAGAATTGAAAATCGTCGGTGGTAAAGACGCAGTAACAGAAAAGTATAAAAAGACTGTTCGTGCTTTTACACAGAATATCGACCCTGATGACCCTGAGTTTATTACTTTGCAGGAAGCATTTTTGCTTCGCTTCAAGCAACACGGTTTTGAACCTAAGAGTGTATCTGAGATTGAGGAGCAAGGAAAAGAACTGGAAGATATTCTGAAAAAGCTTGATGAATTGCAGAAGAAAAACACGGTTCTGCTGAGAAAATACAATGGCGATGCGAAATTCGCAAGGGTTCATAAAAGAATCAGGGAAGAAAATCTTGCTCGAAAAGCAGCAAATAAACAGCCGATTGTTTCAGAGTATGATATGTCTATTATGAATGTTTTGCTTTCTATTAAGTCTGATATTGACCAGAAAGTGTATGACAGAAATGATATATTGAAGAAAGACGCATATTTTGAGAGAACAGTTATGACACAAATAAAAGCAGGCATTGATAAGTTGGGAGTAGCAAGTGCTCGTGAGGATAGAGTATTTATACAGAGCAGGATTACAAAACAGTATCTTGACCAGTACAACCAGACTTATTCAGTGGCATAAAGGAGAACACAATGGAAGAAACAAAGACGATAAAAGAAAAAACCATAGAGTTGATAGATGCCTTAAAAGCAACTTGTCAGACCTATGGTATGGGAAACGATGGTAACGAATATAAAATTATCACTCAGGTTTTCCTTTATAAGTTCCTTAATGACAAATTCGGATATGAAGTAAAAAAAGTAAGTACGGCTCTTAAAAATGCCGAAAAATGGGAACTTGCTTATGCAGAAATGTCAGAAGATGACCGCTTGGATATTTTTGATAGTTTACCGTCAGATATTCCATTACTTAATCCGGAACATCTTATTGCCAACTTATGGAATCAGCAGGCAAAAGGCGATTTTGATTTAATCTTTGACAGCACGATGACAGATATAGCAGATAAGAATATTGATATATTTTCAACACAAACTGCTCAGAACACGAAAATACCGCTTTTTGAAAAGCTGACACAGTATGTAACAGACGATACAGCAAGAGCACCTTTTGCCCGTGCGTTGGTTGACAAGTTAGTAAATTTCTCTTTTGAAGAAGCATTTGAGAAGCACTATGATTTCTTCGCAGATATATTTGAATATCTGATAAAGGACTACAATACCGCAGGCGGTGGTAAGTATGCAGAGTATTATACTCCTCACGCTATTGCAACGATTATGGCAAGATTGCTTGTTGGAAATGCAACTGATTTACATAGTATTGAGTGTTATGACCCATCAGCCGGAACAGGAACACTTTTGATGGCTCTTGCCCATAAAATTGGCGAAGATAAGTGTACTATTTTTGCTCAGGATATTTCACAGCGAAGCAATAAAATGTTAAAACTTAATCTTATCCTGAACAGTTTGGTATCTTCTCTTGACCACGCAATTCAGGGAGATACACTGATTGCTCCGTATCACAAGAGTGATAATGGACAGGAATTAAGAACTTTTGATTATGTAGTTTCAAATCCGCCTTTTAAGATGGATTTCTCAGATACAAGAGAACGTATAGCAGCAATGCCTGTTCGTTTTTGGGCGGGAGTTCCGAAAGTACCAGCCAAGAAGAAAGAGAGTATGGCAATTTATACGTTGTTCATTCAGCACGTTCTTAATTCATTGAAATCAACCGGAAAAGGTGCGATTGTAGTTCCTACCGGATTTGTAACCGCAAAGTCAGGTGTAGAAAAGAAGATACTACAACATATTGTAGATGAACATATCGTTTATGGCTGTATTAGTATGCCTTCCAATGTATTTGCTAATACCGGAACTAATGTATCAGTATTATTTTTTGATAATTCAAGAAAAACAGATAAGGTTGTATTGATAGATGCTTCAAAACTGGGAGAAGAATATAAAGACGGTAATAATCAGAAACGCAGACTTCGTGATTTTGAGATTGATAAAATTGTCGATACATTCCTTAATAAAGAAGCTGTTGATGATTTTTCAGTTGCTGTTACCTATGATGAAATCAAAGAAAAGAAGTATTCGCTTGCGGCTGGACAATATTTTGATGTAAAAATCGAATATGTTGAATTGTCACAGGACGAGTTTAATGCTCGTATGAATGCCTATGCAGAGAAGTTACAGGAATATTTTGCAGAGGGCGACAAACTGAAAACGGAAATTATGGAGCAGTTAAAGAAGGTAAAGTATGAGTAAACTTACAAAGTACAAATTTAGTGATTTATATGAAATGAGTTCAGGTATATCTTCATCAAAAGAACAAGCAGGACACGGTTCCCCGTTTATATCATTTAGCACCGTGTTTAATAATTATTTTTTGCCTGAAGAATTACCAGATTTGATGGATACATCTCTTAAAGAGCAAGAAATATTTTCTGTAAAAAAAGATGATGTGTTTATTACAAGAACAAGTGAAACCGTTGATGCTTTGGCAATGAGTTGTGTTGCTGTTAAAGACTATCCGAAAGCAACTTTTAGTGGCTTTGTAAAAAGACTAAGACCGAAAACAACGGGAATAGTGTACTCAAAGTATATTGCTTTCTTTTTGAGAAGTAAGTATTTTCGTAAAGTATTAGATTGCAATACGATAATGACTTTGAGAGCAAGTTTTAATGAGGATATGTTTTCATTTTTGTATTTATATTTGCCTGATTATGAAGAACAGGTAAGAATAGGCGATTTATTATATAAAATGGAAATGAAAATCCGAACAAATAATAAGATAAACGATAATTTACCACATCAATCACTGATGGTAGCCTGACCGTTCATCAGCATAGGCAACAGCCAATCACGAAGCTGAATGAGAGTGTGAGTTTCCCTATCTAATTCCTTTTGTAAAGCAAAAAGAGGTTTGATTTCTTTAGAAAACTCTTTTGTAACGGATAGCGGTGGAAGAATAATTTCACTATCCATCAAGGAATTGATACGAATACCTTTAAAAATGCTACCTGTTGAACACGCAGTTGCTCTTTTGACGAAAGTTTCACTTTGGAGATTCATATACAGATATTCTGCTGTAAGGACTGAGCTATTATAACGAATGGAAAAAACAGACTCGTTAATATCCCAGTTGGTCGGATTTTCTTGTATAAGATAGCATCTACCCAATGGGGCAATACTTGCAAACAAAATATCATCTCTCTGAATATCAGAGCGACGATGAACGATTTGTCTTGCCTGTTCATCAATAGTATCACAACCAGAAAAATCTAATGAACCATTAAGGCATAAGTTTTTAACAGTAATATACTGTATATTACCATTGCCCAATTGAAAATTATTTCTGGGATTTAATCCGGTTCGGACAGCTTCAATAGCATTTTCCATTTTGGAACATATCCAAGAAAACGGGATTTCCATTTTTAACTGTTCATTCCAAACCATCTTACCGCCTGATGAACGGTATGGTTTTCCGTTCTCATCTGGAAAATCAAACTGAGTGAACCAATAATCGTAAAGAAGCTTAGCTTGCTGCTCTAAATTATCGTTTAATATATCCCATAACTCTTGTGAGTGGCAGGAGTTAAAGCAGGGGACTACCGCTCCATAGTTGTTCTCTAAATTAAATAAAAGGAGAATTGACTATGAAACAGAATTTAATTATGGATATTGTTCAGGGTATGCTACCTTATTTGAACAATGCACAAACACAGCGATTGCAGGAGGTACTGCAACATACGCTTTTTGATTATGAAGTTGCAAAAACGGAAAGTGATAAAGGATTATCGGAGCAGAACTTGGTTGAACTGTTTCTATCGGCAAAGAGAATTGAGGGCTGTTCCGAGAAAACTTTGAAATATTACAAAGCAACTATACAGGCAATGATTGATAGTATAGGTAAAGGTATTAAATATATTGTAACCGATGATATACGCTGTTACCTTACTGAATATCAGTCAAATAAAAATTCAAGTAAAGTTACGATTGATAATATAAGACGAATACTTTCCAGCTTTTTTTCTTGGCTTGAGGACGAGGACTATATTTTGAAAAGTCCGGTCAGAAGAATACATAAGGTTAAAACTGGAACGAATATTAAGGAAACTTATTCAGATGAAGCACTTGAATTGATGAGAGATAATTGCACAGAACTCAGGGACTTGGCAATGATTGATATGTTGGCATCAACAGGTATGCGAGTAGGCGAAATGGTTCTGCTAAATCGAGAAGATATAGATTTTAATGAGCGTGAATGTGTTGTTTTTGGAAAGGGCGATAAGGAGAGAGTCGTTTATTTTGACGCCAGAACAAAAATACATTTGCAGAATTATTTACAGAGCAGAAGGGATAATAATCCGGCACTGTTTGTATCATTAAAAGCTCCTTATGAACGATTGAAAATTGGTGGTATTGAAGTGCGATTACGAAATTTTGGAAAACAATTAGGTCTTAGTAAGGTGCATCCACATAAATTTAGACGTACTCTTGCGACTATGGCAATAGATAAAGGAATGCCCATTGAACAGTTACAGCAGCTTTTGGGACATAGAAAAATAGATACGACTTTGCAGTATGCAATGGTTAAACAGAGCAATGTTAAATTGGCTCATAGAAAGTATATAGGTTAGGAGAAAAATATGATTTATAATGGAAGTTCATATAATGAGAATTGGAAAATTTCCAAATTGGCTGAATTAGGAACATTTGCAAGAGGAGTATCAAAACATAGACCGAGAAACGACCCAAAACTGTTTGAAAATGGGAAATATCCATTAGTTCAAACGGGAGATGTTAAAGAAGCAACTCTTTATTTGAGTAAACATGAACAAGAATATGGCGATTTCGGGCTCAAACAAAGTAAATTGTGGAATACAGGAACATTGTGTATTACTATTGCCGCCAATATTGCGGAAACAGCAATTTTGGCTTATCCAATGTGTTTTCCAGATAGTATTGTAGGTTTTTCAGCATATCCCGAAAAATCATCAGAAGAATTTATGTACTATATTTTTGAGTATATAAAAAAGTCTATACAAAATGCTGCGACAGGTAGTATTCAAGATAACATAAATCTTGAATATTTGATGTCTTTAGATTTTAAAATACCAGAGAAAAAGTATCAGGATATGATAGTATTGATACTTTCTTCAATAGATAGAAAGATACTTATCAATAATGCAATAAACGATAATTTAGAGCAACAAGCCAAGCTACTTTACGATTATTGGTTCACTCAGTTTGATTTTCCAGATGAAAACGGAGAACCATATCGTTCATCAGGCGGTAAAATGGTTTGGAATGAGCAGCTAAAGCGTACTATTCCTGACGGTTGGACAACAAATCCATTGTCAGATATTTTCACATTCAAATCCGGTTATTCCTTTTCCTCGGATTTGTATGAAGTATCTGGCAAATACAAACTACTAACAATAAAAAATGTTCAAAACAACGGCATAAATCTTAATGTCGATAATTATATAAACGTACTGCCTGACAATGTACCGGATTATTGCTTACTAAAAGCACAAGACATTTTAATGTCATTAACTGGCAATGTAGGACGTGTTGGAATTATGTATGCCGATAATTGTTTATTAAATCAACGAGTAGCTTTGGCTGAACCAGTTAATATAAATCAACGAGTTTTCGTTTACTTTTTGCTTAAAAGTGATATTATTCATAAGCAATATGAAATGATAGCAAACGGCTCATCACAACAAAATCTGAGCCCAATTGAAGCCGAAAAAGTCATTATTGCATATAATCCTGAAGTTGCAACAAAATTTTCGACTTTATGTAATGAATATCTGAATACTATTGTTTCAAATCTTGCTGAAAATCAGGAACTTATAAATATACGTGACTGGTTGCTACCTATACTGATGAACGGTCAAGCCACCATCAGTGATTGATACGGTAAATTATCGTTTACAGTAGAAGGAGAAACTATATGATGAGTGTTTCAGATTGGATAAGTATTATTTGTGCGGGAGTTGCTTTAATAGTCACGGTTATTATTGCAGTCTTGCAAATAAGACAAAGCAACCGTATGGAGAGGTTTGAAAAAAGGCAGGACAAGCGTGATGAGCAACGTCATCAAGAAAGTGTAAAAGCACAAGCGGTATCATTTATTTCTAAATATTATAAGGACAGAGGACTTATTCCGTTATGTGCAATAGCCACGATGTATAATGATTTGTTTTATTACAACAGAGAGATGTATAGAGAGTTTTGCTGTTGTACTAAAGAGGTTCAAAATAGAATTTTGGAATATTGTGATTTGGATTTACGAGTCAGTGAGTACAATATTTATGAAAAGTGTTTGGCTGCAATAGAAAGTGTGCTAAATAAACATTTCCCTGATGATAAAAGTGTTTTTTACGATGGAGGGAAGTATTTTGCTCGTAGCTTAGAATATTATGCTGATAAACCAATTCCACATCAAGAGTTTGAGTATCAAAATCATATTACAGATGTTTTGGCTAATGCGTTTAACAGCAATGACAAAAAGAAAACACCAATTCAGCAGTTGTCGGTGGAATATAATTTTGGAAGTTGCAAAGAAATAGAGGCGTGCCAGTTGGTTACTGTTATAGCAGAGTTTGCAGCAATCTATGGGAATAAAAATAAAAACATTGACAAATCATACGGTTCTCCGGGCGGATACGATGGAGAAGTTATAGAAACAATGGAAGATTTATTCCTTTTAGCCTTATTTGAAATATATACAAATTGTGTTTTATAAATTGAATTATAAGGTAAGTAAAAATGATTTTACAGAGAGGATAAACAAATGGCATTCGATTTTAAGAAAGAATATAAAGAGTTCTATATGCCGAAGAATAAGCCGCAGATTGTGACAATTCCAAAGGCAAATTATATAGCGGTACGAGGTAAAGGAAATCCTAATGAAGAAGGCGGAGAATATAAAACTGCTATTGGTGTTTTGTATGCTGTTGCATATACTCTCAAGATGAGCTATAAGACGGATTACAAAATAGAAGGATTTTTTGAATATGTTGTACCACCGCTTGAGGGCTTTTGGTGGCAGGACAATGTTGAAAGTATAGATTATACTGATAAATCAGCTTTCAACTGGATTTCTGTTATTCGTCTGCCTGATTTTATTACAAAGAAAGATTTTGATTGGGCGGTGGAAACTGCTTCAAAAAAGAAAAAGATGGATTGCTCTGGTGCAGAGTTCTTGAGTATTGACGAAGGTTTGTGCGTACAGATAATGCATATAGGAGCGTTTGATGATGAACCTGCAACCGTGGCGATGATGGATAAATATCTTGAAGAAAACGGTTATGTAAATGATTTTACTGATGAGCGACGCCATCACGAAATCTATTTATCAGACCCAAGAAAAGTTGCACCAGAGAAATGCAAAACGGTAATAAGACACCCAATAAAAAGGCGTAAATTGCTTGGAAATGAGATACAATAATGAATGTAAATTTTGGATTTTCATATATAGGTTTAATATTTTTATTGATGCTGATGCTACCAAATATTGTATGGAGTAAAAATAAGCCGAAAGATTATGATAAGTATGTGAAAAATGAAAACAGGGTACTGCTGTTATTTGAAAGAGTGGGAGAAATTTCTGTAACCTGCTTGTCATTGATATTCAGAGATTTTAATATCAATGAAATATCCGGTTGGACTGTAATACTTTTGATTGCATTTGTTTTGATGGTCTTATATGAGGTGTATTGGATTAGATATTTCAGAAGTGCTAAGACAATGAAGGATATGTACAGCAGCTTACTGGGTATTCCGGTGGCAGGTGCAACATTGCCAGTATGTGCATTTTGTCTATTGAGTATATATGGCAAAAACCCGTTTTTATTTGTTGCAGCAATCATATTGGGGATTGGACATATTGGAATACACTTGAATCATAAAAAAGAAATCGAGTAAAATGAAATTAGGTCGGAGGACAACTAATGGCATCAAGTAAAGAATATTTGAAATTTATATTAGAACAGTTGGCAGAATTGGACGAGATTACTTTCCGTGCGATGATGGGCGAATATATTATTTATTATCGTGGTAAAATTGTCGGCGGAATTTATGATGACAGATTACTTGTAAAACCGATAAAATCAGCAATTTCATATATGCCGACAGCTACCTATGAATTGCCGTATGATGGGGCAAAGGAAATGCTGCTTGTGGAAGATGTTGATAGTAAGGAGTTTTTAACAGGGTTGTTTAATGCGATGTATGACGAATTGCCAGCACCTAAGCCTAAAAAGAAAAAGTAGACAGATACTATTGATGGAGCGATTGGTATATAAAAATTATGGAAACAAAGCCAAGAATTTTATATTTACAAAAGATTTTACTGGAAAGAACCGATGAAGAAAATCCTCTTTCCACAACACAGTTAATCAATATATTGAATGATGAATATGGAATATCTGCACATAGAACGACGGTCACGAAAGATATTGCTGCACTTCAGGAGTTTGGAATGGACATTGTTACTATCCATTCTACTCAAAGCAAATACTTTGTAGCCAGTCGAAAGTTTGAACTTCCGGAACTGAAACTGCTGATAGACGCAGTGGAGTCATCAAAGTTCATTACAAAGAAGAAAAGCGAAACTCTGATTGAGAAGATACATACGATGACCAGTCCAGGGCAGGTGGCAAAGCTGAAGCGTAATAACTATGTGGTCAATCGAATTAAACCGGATAATGAGCAGATATATTATATCATTGACGCTATAAACGATGCCATCAATGCAGGCAAGCAGATTTCTTTCCAGTATTATGATTATACCGGATTAAAGAAAAAGGTTCTGAAGAATAAGGGCGAGATTTATAAGCTCAGTCCGTATAAACTTCTCTGGTGTGGGGACTATTATTATGTTCTCGGATATTCAGAGAAGAAAAGCAAGGTTATCAATTTCAGGGTAGACCGTATTGCTTCCAAGCCGGAGATATTGGATAAAGATATTGTTCCTATGCCTGATGATTTTGATATTGAGAATTACACAAAGGAAGTTTTCTTTATGTTCTCAGGCGAGAAAGTTCTTGTGGATTTACGGTGTGATAACAGTCTGATGAAAACAATGGTTGACCGTTTCGGAGAAGATGTGACAACCCTTGCGTATGATATGACGTCTTTCAGGGTACAGACCGAAGTATCAGCCAGTCCTACCTTTTTCGGTTGGGTATTTGGCTTTAATGGAAAAGTACAGATACTTGCACCGGAAAGTGTGAAAGAACAGTACAGACAGATGATTGCAAAAGCCGATGAGGATATGCAGGAGAGTGAGTAGTGATTCGTAAATGATTTAGAATTTGTGTGAAAAATCAATTATTATGAATATGAAAATGATATGTTTTTAAATTGTGCAGACGGTCTGCACAATTAGGAAGGAGCCAATATGCTTACACCGTCAAATCAATATTTGCAGGCAGTAGAGGAAATAAATGATTATGTCAATCAGGCTAAATGCAGAGCTTCTGTCAGTGTAAATAATGAGATAATGAAAACAAATATATTTATTGGAAATGTTATTATCCGCAATTCTGAGTGGGGAAATAAATTTGTAGAAAATCTGTCTAAGGATATGAAGATGAGATTTCCAAGTGCAAAAGGTTATTCTGTCAGAAATTTAAAGTATATGAAGAAATTTGCACAGATTTTCACGGAAGATGATGTAGACGAGTACGGATTGGGAAGAATTACTTGGAGTCATCATCAGATATTGATGAGTAAAGTGTCAAATCGAGAAGAATATATATGGTATCTGGAAAAAACTTTAGAACATAAGTGGTCGGTTGATGATTTGACTTCCCAAGTTAAGAGTCAATTATATGAGCGACAGGCAGTTGCTAATAAAATATCGAATTTTGAAAGACGATTACCGGCTGAACAAAAGGATATGGTATTAAGCACAATGAAAGACCCATATATGTTTGATTTCATTGATTATACGGAAGAAATGTTGGAAACAGATATAGAAAATGAACTTGTAAAAAATGTTACTTCTTTGTTGATGGAATTAGGCACTGGTTTTGCCTTTATGGGACAGCAGTATCATCTTGAGGTTGGGGGAAAAGATTTTTATATAGACCTTCTTTTCTATAACACAAAGCTTAGATGTTATGTGGCAATAGACCTTAAAACTGGCGAGTTTAAGCCAGAACAGGCAGGAAAGATGAATTTTTATTTATCTGCTTTAGACGATTTAGTGAAAGCTCCAGAGGATAATCCATCAGTGGGACTTATTTTGTGCAGAGATGAAAATAGAACAATTGCAGAGTATGCATTGAGAGATATGTCAAAACCGATTGGTGTCAGTGAATATCACTTATGCACGGATTTACCGTTAGATTTGAAAAATGCATTACCTGCCGTAGAAGATATTAGAAGTAGAATTGATATGAAAAAGTAATTTGTGCAGACGGTCTGCACAAATTGCAAATTTAAATTGCATTGAACAAAAAGCCTTTATGGGCGGAAATTTTCAATGGAATAAAAATGACAGAGATGTTGTATCAGTGTTATTGGCTGAAGGATAATACATAGTAAAAGTGTTCTTAGAGATTTTGGACTCCGTGAATCCAAAATCTATACGGCTGTTATTGAAGATTTATATATTGCTTAGATTGTTGCCACAGTGAGGCAACAATCTAATTGTGCAGACAGTCTGCACAAATTGCAGGATAAAAGTTCATTGAACAAAAAAGCCTTTATAGGCTGTAATTTTCAATGAAAACAAAAACTTTACTTTTAACATTGTTGAGTTAAAAAGAAATAAATTGAGTTAAAAGGTACAGAGGTGTTAGCAAATTGCGACACCTCTTTTCTTTTGCGAAAAACCTACTTGAAAAAATTTTCGTATCAGGTATAATAAAACTATCGAAAGCAGAGTGCTTCTGATAGAAAAGAAAGCGAGGTGCAGGTATGAGAAGCAAGAGTCCTGAACTTATGAGTGAGATAAAAAAGTATATTGAGGATTATTACCTGCAAAACAGACAATCCCCATCGACTACAAAGATTGCTGAAGCGGTTGGCATTGCCAGAGGTACAGCATATAAATACTTGGTAGAGATGGCTGAGAAGAATATGATTGAGTATGACGGGCAGGAGATTAGTACCAATGTGACCCGTAAGTACAGTGGCGAACAGACACAGACACCGATTGTAGGTTCTATTCCTTGTGGCAGTCCTCAGTATGAGGAAGAAAATATTGAAGAATATGTATCACTTCCTACTGCTATTTTCGGCAAAGGAGATTTTTTCATATTAAGAGCAAGCGGTCAGTCTATGATTGAAGCAGGGATTGATGACGGCGACCTTGTGGTTGTTAAAAAGCAGGTAGAAGCCAATGATGGCGATATAGTAGTTGCCCTTGTGGATAATCAGAATACATTGAAACGCTACTTCCGAGATGATGAGAATAAGAAAATCATTCTCCACCCGGAAAATAAGAAGATGAAAGACATCATTGTAGATGAGTGCTGCATTCAGGGTGTGGCTTGTCACATCATCAAAGAACTATAACAGAGGACAGACGAATGAGAATACTTGAAGGAATTCGCTATCTAATCAATTTGGATAGTGCGGAAATACAACAGAACTTTGCCGGAGGAGTTGCACCACCGGGCAAGGTGGAGTCGGAGGTGGACACAACTTGAGTATTTATATGTCAAGAGCCGAGTTGGAAGAAATCAGCGAAGGCTTGATAACAGCTTATGCTAATAAGTTTAGCAATCGAGTGATTCAATCCATCGACATAGAACATTTCATTACAGAATTTCTTATGTTACGAATTGAATACGCTTCTTTCGCAGAAGATGATGCAGGCAGGATTGGTTTTCTGGCAGATGGAGCAACACCACTGCTGGTACATCAGGACGGAAAAATTATTCCCTTTGTTTTCCCGAAAGATACCATCGTACTTGATAAATTTCTTCTTGCCGAAAAGGAGCAGGGACGTCGCAGGTTTACAATGGCACACGAAGCGTCACATCATATCTTGAGCAAGATGTATGCAATGCCGAGTGAAGGACGCTTTCATGCAGAGTATGACAGTGAGCGTAGTTATTCCAAAGAGGAACTGGCTCAGATGTTTGCGTCTGTTGAGTGGCAGGCAGATACAATGGGAGCTTCGCTTCTTATGCCGAGAAGAATTATTGAAAATGCCTTGGCGAAATATAATCAGTCAAATCCGATAAAAGTTTATGGCGATAATACCATTACTTCAAAGGATAAAGCAGTTATCCGCAGAATGGCAGCTTATATCGGAGTATCTTATACAGCCTTGGTTATCAGATTGAGAGATATGGGGCTATTTGAGTATCACAATATCCTTGAGTACATTTCCAATGAGTTAAATCTGGGAGGTGTTTCACAATGAGGTTACAGACTCAGGTAGAACCTGAAATACAAAAGAGATTGCTTCTGTCAAGAGTAGAAGCAGAAAGTCTGAAAGAGCGTGATATTCTCTGCCCGACTTGCGGGTTCAGGATACAAAGAGTATTTTCAGACGCAACCGGACATTTGAGTGTGAAGTGTCAGAAATGCAAGAATGTCCACATCTTAAATCTCGCTTATTTCCGAAGAATCCGTAGGAACGGATATGGCAGGAATTGCAGGCGATGAAGAGTACAAGTAAATATCGTAACGATTTCTAATCGAGTAAGCGGAGATAAGCAATTTATTTGCTAAACTACCAAGCACCGTACGAAGCCGGATAAGTGAAGAATAGAAGTATTCTTTGCTGTCCAGATTCGACGGTGCTTTTTTTGTTGCTGTTTTATTCGATTATGCTTCGTGCAGTATTAGGTCTTTTCCCTTACTTGGGAAAGGACTTTTATGTTTTATAACGCATGGCAGTGCCAGATAGCTGAGTACCCGTAATCTCCGAATTTTGAAACTTATCAATTTTTCAAAATTCAAAGGAGATTACGGAAATGACAAACAAACTTACATTAACAGAACAAGAAGAATTATTTGCAAAGGATTGTAAACTGATAAACCTTAAATACGAATATAACGGTTATACCGGAGATGAAAAATGGGCGATTATTACGGAATTGTCTGTAAAAGAGCTTTGGGAGAAGTATCCCCTTGTTATAGAAAGATATTCTCCGTTTGTACATCTTTCCATTGCACAGGGAGAGGTAATTGACGATGCAAACCGAAATGAGGACAAGTATGCAAAGAGAAGCAGTCGCACACTTGACTGCTATGGATATGACGATGAAATGTCCTCACAGTTCCATAAAGAACTTGCCATTATGTTTGACGACCCATTTGAAAGAGCAGAGGAAGAAAGACTTGAACTGGAAAGAGAAGAATTGCGTCAGTGTGAAATTAGGAAAGCAAGAATAGCACTTTCAATGTTGCAGCCACTTCAAAGGGAACGCCTTATGAAGAATGTGTGCTGCGGTCTGAGTTCCAGAGCGATTGCAAAGCAGGAGGGTGTATATTACAGCTCCGTAGATAAGTCTATTGCAGCGGCAAAGAAAAATTTTATCAAATTTTATGAAAATCTCTGATTTTGGGTGTGCATTTCAGCACCCTTTGTCCAAATGAGTGAAGGGGTTATTTCATTCCGGATACGAATGACACTTTAAAAATTTGATTCTTGTGAGGTTATGTATATGAAAGAAAAAATGATTTGTCGTGGGGATTTATTCTACTATGACTTTGGAGATAACAGTGGTTCAGTACAAAGTGGAGAGCGTCCGGTGCTTGTCGTTCAGGCAGACGATTATAACCAGAATGCTCCGACGATTATTGTTGCAGCGGTTACAAGTGTAATCAAGAAAAGATATTTGCCATCGCACATTATTCTCGGCGAGGAGTTTGGACTGAAGAAACCGTCAATGGTTCTTCTGGAGCAGATACGGACAGTCAATAGAGAGGATTTGCGTGAATACATAGGTACGGTAGATGACGATAAACTTTTCAGGCAGATAAACGCAACTTTGAAAAAGACTTTTGGACTTTGGGTTTACAAGCCGGAGGGGAAAGAAAATATTCGTTGTCTATGCCAGAAGTGCCTGAATGATTACATCCACAATCCGGACTATATTGTAAGGCGACTTGACCCATTTGCAAAGCGAAAAGACAGATGTGATAAGTGTGATGGAGATGGTTGGGATTATGTTGTTACCGACAGATATTCGTCAAAGAAAGAAAAGAGGTGTAAGAATGTCTAATAGCAGTGTAAAGAAGCTGAGTTATAATGTACCTCTTTGGCATAAGCCTAATTTGTCGATTGAAGAAGCATCTATATATTCCAATATTGGAACGGGAAAACTTTATGAAATGACGGAAAAGCAAGATTGCCCGTTTGTACTTTGGATAGGAAGCCGCCGAATGATAAAGCGAAAAATTTTTGAGGAATATATTGCAAATCAGTATTCTATTTAATGAAAAAGTCAAATCTGCGATGAGCAAATTCGCATCGTTGGTTCAGCGTAGATTTTTAAGTATGCTGTAACCACGCAAAGGAGGTTACAGCATATGAACAACGAAAAAGATGAAACAATCTATAATGTCCCACTTTGGGAGAAAGTGATGCTTACAATTGATGAAGCCGCAGCTTATACAGGTGTTGGAAGCAGAAAAATCAGACAGCTTACCGATAATGAAAGATGTCCGTTTGTTTTATGGAATGGCTCAAAGCGACTTATCAAGAGAGAAGAATTTGTTGAATTTATAAAAAAGCAGTATTCGATATGAGGAGGTATTATTGTGAGTAATCCAGTAAAAAAAGAAAGATTAGAAGTACCGATATGGCATAAGCCGTATCTGACCAGCAGTGTATTGGTATCCGGTGTTTGCAGTAATGCTTGGAACGGGGTTAAGAGTTGGAGAAGTTACTGGACTCAGATGGTGTGATATTGATTTGGAAGATGGGATTATAGATGTTAATCACACGTTGGTTTATTATGACCACAGAACTTCTGAAGGAAAAAAGGGCTGCTATTTCAATGTGAATACTCCAAAGACAGAAGCAGGAAATAGACAAGTTCCGATGCTCGATTTTGTTAAAGAAGCATTTGTTATGGAAAAAGAAAGACAAGAACTGCTAGGGGTTCACTGCGAAGCGACCATAGATGGATATACAGATTTTATATTTCTCAATCGCTTCGGACAGCCACAACATCAATCGACTTTGAATAAGGCAATCCGACGCATAATCCGTGATTGCAACGATGAGCAGTTTTTGAAAACAGAAAACCCAAAAGTGCTTTTACCACATTTTAGTTGTCATTCGCTCAGACATACATTTACAACAAGAATGTGTGAAGCAGGTGTAAATATAAAAGTTATTCAGGATACACTTGGACATAAGGATATAACAACAACCTTAAATATCTATACTGATGTAACAAAGGAACTAAAAAGAACCGAGTTTGATGGACTGGATAAATACTTTAATAATTCAATAGCGTAGGAAAAAGTGGCGTACTTTAAAATGAAAATTGGTACGCTGCTTTTTTTGGTCTGATTGACTTATTCAATAATAAAGATTATAATTTAGTAAGCAATCCGATTGAAGAACCCATTCTCTCAATCGGGATTTACATCAAATACATCAAATAATACAACTGCTTATGCGGAAAGTAATCAATTTTAAAGGTAAACAAGGCTTTTTATCTGGTTGAAAAAAGCAAAGTAGGGAGTTGCTCAGGAATATGAGTGGCTTCGGAATTGCGTCGGAGAAAGTCCCGACAATGAAATCACAGGGTTCTGCAAAAAATGAAGCAAATAATGTAGCTCAGACAGCTGCAGCTGCTCCAGCAGAGACAGCAAAAGTTGACTTCTCCAACGTAAAGGTTGAGCCTTTATTTGAAGAAGAGGTTGATTTTGATACATTCAGCAAATCTGATTTCCGTGCCGTAAAGGTTAAAGAGTGTGTAGCAGTTCCGAAGAGCAAGAAGCTCCTTCAGTTCACACTGGATGACGGAACAGGTACAGACCGCACGATCTTAAGCGGAATCCACTCTTACTATGAGCCGGAAGAATTAGTTGGTAAGACACTGATTGCAATCACCAACCTTCCGCCAAGAAAGATGATGGGAATCGAGTCTTGCGGTATGCTGCTTTCAGCAGTGAATAACCTGAAGGATTCAGAGGATGAAGAACTGCATCTTCTGATGGTTGATAACCATATTCCGGCAGGTGCTAAGCTGTACTAATCCAGAAAAAAGAGTTCGGTTTGGTAGTCATAGACGTCCAATCAGGAAAAGTGCTTCCACGGATTGACATGGAGCTACATGAAACGGCTTGGAGCTGTATAGATTGAAATAATGATGTATGGATTATAAGGAAACAGAATAAGGAGCTCTATGGATTCTTAACTGTTTGACTTATTTGTTTACAAGTAAAATATTGATTATTTTTGAGGAGCATTTTTCAAAAATAAGGTGTATAAAGGGACACTTCTCTTTTGGTAGAAATACCAATGGAAGGTGTCCTTTTTTTGTTGTCAGGCATAGCAATTGTTCATTTTGATGATATGCAGAAAACATATCCTTTCACGTACCTGCCAAATAAATTTCTGGAAACAAGGAGGAAGCCATGAAAAAACGAAAAACACCTGACTTGGAAAAATATCTGGAAGGAAAGAAACGCAGATTTGTAAATTACACACAAGGAGCAAAGATTTATAAGATGTCCTACTGGCCTTTTGTCAGACTGGCGAAAAAAGCAGAAGCCAATTATCCGATTCGAAAGACAGCCATTGTGGATCTGAATATTCTGGATGATTTTTTAGAAGGCAATCCTGAGGTTGTATCAGAATTAAAGAAGAGAAGGAGGAAGCGTTATGGGAAATAACCGAAGCAAGGTTCCGGATTTGGAAAAGCTTGTCAAAGGAGGACGCAAGAAATTTGTCCGTTATGAGGAAGGGGCAATGCTTTATTCCATGGGAGTCCATACATTTCAACAGTTACACATGTTTATTTTAAAACTTGCTGGGAAGATATTATTACTGCCGCTATGGCTGATCCTTTTTGTGATCGGCTTGGCAGTGAAGATGACAGTACAGACTTATGCGGTTGTCAGAGGAATCCTTGGGTTTACATTCACTTTGTTGATTATAGCGACTGCATACTGTTACCATGACTGGGTACAGGTTGCATTCCTGTTTGTGCTGAGTGCAATTCTGTATCTGATCCTGTTTGCAGGAGTGCTTGTGGATACTGTCCTGGACATGACAAGAGAATGTATTATTGACTTTATTTTATCTTGAGGAGGATATGAAAATGATCGAAAACTATGATTTTATTCAGTTACCACCAATCAAAAAAGACACACCATCCGAAGTGGTGTCAATGATCTGGCAATATTTGAAATTACCTGAGGAATCCAGAAAGAGAGTTAAGGCAGATTTAATTGATGTACATGAGAATTGTGGGAAAGAAGATTTCCAGATTCCCGACCTTTATGACATTGTTCCTAAAGAGGAAATCGCAGAATTTGAGGACATCATGCGTAAGATCATAACAGGAATTATTTCTGAGGCCAGTGGTATAGCCACCTGGGTGTATGTGCAGAAATATGAGAAACACAAAACTCTGGATGAAATGCTGCAAGAATGGCAGGGTGCAGGCCAGTTTATTATTGTCATGGATACCTGGTTCGAAAAATTGGTGGCGGAATAATATGATGCTGTGATAGAATGAAGAAAATGATTTGATGTGCAAATCGTAAGTTATAAAGGAGAAGCACTATGGGATTATTTGGTAAAAGCAAAAAAGAGCGAGAAAAAGAGTATATGAACAGATTAGATGTTCCATTATGTTTAAAAGAAGACTTTGAATTGATTATTGATGATGTATTTACAATTATGGGGGTTGGAACAGTTGTCACAGGAAACATATCAACAGGAATGTGTAGAGAAGGAGAAAATGCGTGTGTTTATAAAACAAATGGAGGTGTATTAGAGACTATAATTACTAACATCGATATACATACAAAAGAACGAAAATCAAATGGTTGTGGATATAAAACAGAACATGTTGGACTTGGGTTAAGAGGAGTTTCTAAGGAACAATTAGAAAAAGGAGATAGAGTGATTGTAAAGAATGCCAATATGTATGGTGTTATTCGGCAAATTAAACGCTGCCGTTTCCATCAGATTAAAACGGGTCTTTCAGAGCACCTAACGATGGGATGAAGCATATATTTT
>OHAX01000043.1_pt1 | contig 91617 bp, 115 predicted proteins | sample 1577261 | NCBI WGS metagenome assembly OHAX01 (sample SAMEA3541483, study PRJEB24748) | human gut metagenome | biome: human gut; feature: human-associated habitat; material: faeces | place: China | collected 2012 | reverse complement strand
TCCGATGTTATATTTTCCTGCCGCTCTTTCAGCGACGTTGATTATCTTACCATAGCTGTATACAGTATGTCAACAGCTTTTTGTCTTTTTTTCATTTTTATTAAAACTAATTTTATTCCATAGATTTTCTTGTATTTTCACGCTATAATATGATATGAAAATTTAAGATGATTCTAAATCGCATAATAGTGAACGATTTTAGAATCATCCCTATAGTGATAACACATTTTATATAAGAAAGGAAATCCATCATGGAAAAAATTGCAAGTTTTACAATTAATCATTTAAAACTGTTACCTGGCGTTTATGTTTCTCGTAAAGATGCCATTGGTTCTGAGACTTTAACAACATTTGATCTTCGTATGACAGCCCCAAATCGTGAGCCTGTTATGAATACCGCAGAGATGCATGCGATCGAGCATCTTGCCGCTACTTATTTAAGAAATAACAAAGAATGGCAGGATAAGATCATCTATTTTGGCCCAATGGGCTGTCGTACTGGATTCTATCTTATTTTAGCTGGCGATCTTACTTCAAAGGATATATTACCTCTTATTATAAGTACCTTTGAATTTATTCGTGATTTTAAAGGTGATGTTCCTGGAGCCAGTGCTAAGGATTGTGGTAACTATCTTGATATGAATCTTCCGATGGCAAATTATCTTGCAGATCACTATCTAAAAAACGCTTTATACGTTGCAGATGATAAAAATCTGAATTATCCCGAGTAAATCTGTACATAATATAAAGGTATCAATTGTCGTACTCGCAGAATTCTTTCCAAGTGATTCTGTGAGTACTTATTATAAGGAGGCTTTTATATTATGGAAAACCAGAATAAAGTGTATCAGGAAGTTGCTGAAGAATGCAGTCAGTACTGTCCTTGTGGCTGTGACCATTCCGTAAAGAACGTCAGTACCGGAGATGACACAAAAACACCTAGCTGTTTAAACTGTAAACACTTTTCTGTGTCCGAGCAGCACTGTCAGCTTGATCTGTACGATCAGATTGTTACAAATTTATAATCACACCTATATCATATTTATATAAGATGTGAAAATTTTCTAAAAAAGAAGTCGTTTTCTATGACTTCTTTTTTCATTTTATACTTGCAATATTTGAAAAGAGGTCTATTATAATAATGAGTTTATTTTTAGGAGGAAATTGTTTATGTCATTACAACAAATCATAGCGATCATCATCTTTTTATGTACGATGGGCGCTATCATCACAGGAAAGGTCCACAACACAGTTGCCTCATTAACCGGTGCTGCCTGTCTGGTCCTTACCCACATTCTTTCGATTGAAGATTGTGTTGACGCAGTCGATGTTGAAACAATCTGTATTCTAGTCGGAATGATGCTTTTGGTTGCTGTTATCAAGAATTCTGGTATTTTCGAATACATAGCGATCAAAGCTGCAAAAATCGCAAAAGGTCGTCCATGGCCAATCATGGTGATCTTTATTTTTATCACCGCCGTATGTTCTGGAATGCTTGATAACGTTACCACAGTCTTGCTAGTAGGACCAATGACTCTGGCAATCACAAATATCTTGAAAGTTGATCCCGTACCATATATCATCACACAGATCATGGCTTCCAATATCGGTGGTACCGCTACACTGATCGGTGACCCACCTAACATTATGATCGGTAGTGCGGCCAAATTAAGTTTCGTAGATTTTATTTTAAATACAGGGGTGGCCACTGTATTTGTTATCATTGTTGGTCTGATCTGTATGTATTTTATATACGGAAGAAAGTTATTTGTTACAGACGAATCAATTGTAAAGGTTATGCAGTTAGATGAAAACAAAGCGATCAAGGACCGAAAACTTATGCACGAAAGTGTTATCGTTATCATCCTAGTCGCATTATGCTTTATTTTCCATGACCAGTTAGGCGTACAGTCTTGTACTGTTGCTATTGCTGCAGCATGTATCATGCTTTTGATCGGCGGTCAGGAACCTGAAGAAATCATTGCAGACGTTGAATGGCCTACCATTCTTTTCTTTATTGGATTATTTATTGTTGTCGGTGGAATGAAAAAAGTAGGTGTCATCACAATGCTTGCAAATGGATTGATTTCTATCACTCATGGTAATATGGTGGTTACAATGATGGTAATCTTATGGGTTTCCGCTATTGTATCTTCTTTCCTCGACAACATCCCATTTGTTGCAACATTAATCCCTATGATCCTTACGATGCAGTCCGAGGGAATGGATGTCACTCCAATCTGGTGGGCATTGTCACTCGGTGCTTGTTTAGGTGGAAATGGAACACTGATCGGTGCTTCTGCAAACGTTGTTTTGTCTGGTATCAGTAAAAATAACGGACATCCAATTACATTCGGTCAATATTTTAAGATTGGATTCCCAATGATGATCTTATCGATCATCGTATGTTCCGTATTTCTTTTGATTCGATTTGCTTAATAAAAAATTATGGATTATAATATTTAAGAGAGGAGCGTGATCTTATGAATCAAAATACCGTAACCGGAGATTATATTAATATCAATCTGCGTCAGTTAGGCGCTACTTCTATCAAGGAGTTTAACAGCATCATGCACATTGCTGAATTCGATCTTGGTGATGGATTAATTGTTTCTTATGTTTTTAATATTACACGACATAATAAATACTTTTTACAGCGTATGCAGCCATATGCAATGGTCCATGGTAAATTCGCCAGTGATCAGGAAATTATCGATTTTATTACAGCAGACTTAAAGCGTTTTGAAAATGCAAAGAATAGTCACAATTTTAATACTTTCCTTTTAATTTCCCATCTTGGTCATCATATTACAGAAAATATTGAACAGCTGTTTTTAAATTATAACGTTGATGCAGATAAATTAGAGTCCATTGAGGATTCTCTGGAAGAATCTCTTGTTGAAATTCAATCCTTATTTGAGAAATCTGATAAACTTGATCTGCCAGAAGATTAATATTTATAAAAATTGCCCTTGAAATGAAATGGTTTCAAGGGCTTTCTTACTTTCTCGAATTTATACATAACAAAAAGCCCACAGTTTTATACATCTTCTGTACACTTTCCTGTGAGCTTTTAATCTTCTATTGAATATCAACGACAATCTTCTTGTCACCTTTGTCAACCGAAGCCTTGACAACAGTTCTGATCGCCTTTGCAATCCTTCCCTGTTTTCCAATTACTTTCCCCATATCACCTTCGGCAACATGAAGTTCTAATACGACTGCATCGGCAGTTTCTTTCTCTGTAACTGTCACTTTATCTGGCTGATCAACGAGGGCTTTTGCAATCACTTCTAATAAATGTTTCATGCACTGCCTCCTGTCTTAAATCTGACTATTTTTCGATTCCTGCAGCTTTTAATAATTTAGCTACTGTATCTGTAGGCTGAGCACCTGTTGCTAACCATTTCTTAGCAGCTTCTTCGTCAAATTTGATCACGCTAGGATCCTGATTTGGATCATATGTTCCGATTTCTTCAATAAATCTACCATCTCTAGGGGATCTAGCATCTGCTACTACTACTCTATAAAAAGGTGCTTTCTTCTGTCCCATTCTTTTTAATCTCATTTTTACTGCCATTTTGTTTTTACCTCCAAAAATCTTTCTTTGTAATTTAAATTAATTATTATTTTCTATAACTAAGGCCTAAAAAGGTAATTTAAATCCACCTCTTTTACCACCTTTGCCACCAAACATACCTGACATCTGCTTCATCATCTGTTTCTGATTCTGAACCTGTTTGCATAAGCGGTTAACTTCTGCGATTGGAACTCCTGCTCCTGCTGCGATTCTTCTCTTTCTTGAAGCATTGATGATCTTAGGATTAGCACGTTCTTCTTTAGTCATGGAATAAATGATCGCCGCTGTCTTATCCATCATACTATCATCAATATCAAGTCCCTGCATCTTGTTTCCGACACCAGGGATCATAGATAACAGATTGGATAATCCACCCATCTTCTTCATCTGATCCATCTGATCAAGAAAATCGTTAAAATCAAACTCAGCCTTCTTCATCTTCTCAGTCATACGAAGTGCATCTTCCTCATTGATCGTCTGCTCTGCTTTCTCGATCAGTGACAATACATCTCCCATACCAAGGATTCGGCTTGTCATTCGGTCTGGATAGAACTGCTGAAGATCTTCCAGTTTCTCTCCCATACCTACATATAAAATCGGCTTTCCTGTTACAGAACGAATAGAAAGTGCTGCACCACCTCGGGTGTCACCATCCATCTTCGTGATGATAATTCCATCGACGCCGACTTTCTCATTAAATTCTTTCGCCACATTGACAGCATCCTGTCCTGTCATGGCATCAACGACGAGAATACTCTGGAATACATCCACATTCTCTTTGATCTCAATCAGCTCTGTCATCATATTCTCATCAATATGAAGACGTCCTGCTGTATCCAGGATCACGATATTGTTTCCATTCTTCTGTGCGTGTTCTACGGAAGCCTTTGCAATATCCACTGGATTCTGCTTATCTCCCATTGTAAATACTGGTACTCCGACCTTCTCTCCATTGACCTGAAGCTGTTTGATCGCCGCTGGGCGATATACATCACAGGCTACCAATAATGGTCGTTTTCCTTTCTTCTTATACTGTCCGGCAAGTTTTGCACATGTTGTTGTCTTACCAGCACCTTGAAGACCTGCCATCAAAATAATCGTAATTTCATTACCTGGACGAAGCTGAATCTCTGTCATCGTTGATCCCATTAATGCTTCCATCTCTTCTTTTACGATCTTGATCACCATCTGTCCCGGATTCAAACCATTCAGAACATCTTGTCCTACAGCTCTTTCCTGTACAGATTTAATAAATGTCTTTACAACTTTGAAGTTAACATCAGCTTCAAGTAAAGCTCTTTTAACTTCTCTCATTGCCGCTTTTACATCATCTTCTGTTAAACGGCCCTTACTTCTTAAGTTCTTAAATACACCCTGAAGTTTCTCGGATAAACTTTCAAATGCCATTGATTCACCTCATCTAAGTTATAAATCTTCTAAAACCTGATTACATACAGATTCTATTTGTCTGATGTCTTCTTCCATCTGCTCTTTATCTTCTTTAAGAAGCCTTCTGGATAAGGTATGGATCTCTTTGATCTTCTCCTTGGCCGTCAAAAACTTCGCTACCAGATGAAGTCTTGCTTCATAATCTGCCAAGATCTTATCACATCTTCGGATCATATCATGCACCGCCTGTCTGGTAATTCCAAACTCAGCTGCAATCTCTGTGGCTGTCATATCATTCAAAATATGTTCACCATATATCTCCTTCTGATGTGCTGTCAGCAATTCGCCGTAAAAATCATATAATAAATTCTGTTCTACGATTCGTTCCATCTGATACTCCTGTAAAGCAATTTTCCTTTACCAGATGTTAGTTTAGCGAATTTCACTGCCTTTGTCAAGTATTTTTACTTGCACAATACAAATTTTACTTGAAAAACTCTGGCTTTTCTGTAAAATGAAAAGAGCATTCTATTTAATTATAAATCAAAAAGAAAGGTTATACAATGATTCAGGCAAATAATGTAACTTTACGTTTAGGAAAACGTGCTTTATTCGAAGATGTAAATATTAAATTCACAGAAGGTAACTGCTATGGACTGATCGGTGCCAATGGAGCAGGTAAATCCACTTTCTTAAAAATTCTTTCCGGAGAGATCGAACCTTCAAAAGGAGATGTATCCATTACTTCTGGACAGCGTCTTTCTGTTTTGAAACAGGATCACTACCAGTATGATGATCATATCGTCCTTGATACGGTTATGATGGGTAACCAAAGATTATACGAGATCATGAAAGAAAAAGAAGCTTTATATGCGAAGGAAGACTTCACAGACGAAGACGGCATCCGTGCTAGTGAATTAGAAGGCGAATTTGCTGATATGAATGGATGGGAAGCAGAATCTGATGCTGCTACCTTATTAAATGGTCTTGGAATTCCTAGCGATATCCATTATACAAAGATGGCTGACTTAAACGGTTCTCAGAAAGTCAAAGTCTTACTTGCACAGGCTTTATTCGGAAATCCAGATATCCTGCTGCTTGACGAGCCTACCAACCACTTAGACTTAGACGCTATTTACTGGTTAGAAGAATTCCTGATTAACTTTGACAACACGGTCATCGTTGTATCCCATGACCGTTATTTCTTAAATAAGGTATGTACTCATATCGCAGATATCGATTATGCGAAAATTCAGTTATTCTCTGGAAACTATGATTTCTGGTATGAATCCAGCCAGCTTCTTACAAAACAGATGAAGGAAGCCAACAAGAAAAAAGAAGAAAAGATGAAGGAATTACAGGACTTTATCGCAAGATTCAGTGCCAATGCTTCCAAATCCAAACAGGCTACTTCAAGAAAGAAAGCTTTAGATAAGATCCAGCTAGATGAGTTAAAACCATCCAGCCGTAAATACCCATATATCAACTTCAAGCCAAACCGCGAAATCGGAAATGATGCTTTAGTTGTTGAAAATCTTACAAAGACGATCGATGGCGTAAAAGTCTTAGATAATATTTCTTTCTTAATGAAACCAACGGATAAGATTGCTTTCGTAGGTCCTAATACATTGGCTGCTACAACATTATTTAAGATCTTATCCGGAGAAATGGAACCTGATTCTGGTTCTTACAAATGGGGAGTGACTACAACGCAGTCTTATTTCCCAAAAGATAATACAAAAGATTTCAGTCAGGATGAAACGATCGTTGAATGGCTGACTCAGTATTCTGAAGATAAAGATGCAACATTTGTCCGTGGATTCCTTGGACGTATGTTATTCTCTGGAGAAGATGCATTAAAGAAAGTTGGTGTTTTATCTGGAGGAGAGAAAGTTCGTTGTATGCTATCTAAATTAATGATCAGCGGAGCCAACATCTTACTTCTTGATGAGCCTACCAACCACTTAGATATGGAATCTATCACTGCTTTAAATGAAGCATTAAAAGATTTCACTGGTGCATTATTGTTTACTTCTCAGGATCATCAGTTTGTACAGACAACAGCTAATCGTATCATGGAAATCACTCCGAATGGTCTGATTGACAAAGAATGTACTTACGACGAATATCTGGAAAATGACGAAGCTGCCAGAAAACGGCAGATTGTTGAGATTGAAGAAGACGACGAATAATTTCATAGTTCTAAACAAAAACACAGAGATTTTATCACCAATCTCTGTGTTTTTATTCTTATTTAATTTTCCTGATCATAAGTATCTAAGAACGAATGTTTTACTCCATCTTTCTTATATGCAATGATCGTCTTTAAATTGACATTTTCTACACTCTTGAAAATATTGGACTCTACATACGGATTGATCTCTTTCATCTTCGCGATCAACTGTTTTGTCTCCATTCTCTTGGATTTCGTAACACCGTCTGGATTACATGTTGTACAAGTATCTGTAAACTTACATGCACACTGGATAAAATGTAATCCATTGTAATCTCTCCAATGCTTGATATCATCCTCTCGGATCAGATACATCGGACGGATTAGTTCCATTCCTTCAAAGTTTGTACTGTGAAGTTTTGGCATCATCGTCTGTACCTGTGCTCCATAAAGCATTCCCATAAGGATCGTCTCAATGACATCATCATAGTGATGTCCCAACGCAATCTTATTGCATCCAAGCTCTTTCGCCTTGCTGTATAAATATCCACGACGCATTCTTGCACACAGATAACATGGCGATTTCTCAATCTCATAAACAGCATCAAAAATATCAGATTCAAAGACTGTGATCGGAATATCTAATAATTTGGCATTATTCTCTATGATCTGTCGATTCATTTCATTATATCCTGGATCCATGACTAAAAATACAAGATCAAAATGGAATTTGTTATGGCGTTTTAATTCCTGAAATAATTTCGCCATCAACATGGAATCTTTTCCCCCAGAGATACAGATAGCGATCTTATCATTCTCCTGCACTAGATCATATGTCTTGATCGCTTTTACAAACTTGGAGAATATCTGTTTGTGAAACTTCTTACGGATACTCTTTTCAATCTCCTGTGTTCTTGTCAGTTCTTTTTTCTTGCCTTTTCCTTCGGCTTCTTTGTTATTTTGTTCTGTTTTCTGATCGTTTTCCTGTTCTTCTTTCATCAAGGATAACAACCATCCTGTGTATCCACCTTCCAAACTAAGGACATCGATTCCTTCTTCCGCTAATTTCTCTGCTGCCTCCTTGCTGAAAATTCCCTTGGTACAATATAAAATAACTTTCTTACCCTGATCAATATATTCCTTTGCCTGTGTTCCAAGCTCATCTTCACCTGCTGCCACAACAGCTCCAGGGATCATTCCATAAGATGTGTTTGATTCATCTCTCATATCAAGAAGCTGATAACTCCCTTTTTCTAACTGTTTTAATTCTTTATATGAAATATTAATATTGCTCATGCTTTCAACCTTTCTTTCGTATCCTACTATATTTGTAGGGTTCCGTTTATTTATTATAGAGAGAAAGCTTTCAAAATACAAGAGCAAATCTTTATTTTGCATCAGTTGTTGTATACATTGTTGATCATAAATCCATAACCACTCCATTCGATTGGAATGTATGTCTGTTTTTTATTTTGTATCGCATAAATACCTATTCTGCCCGAAATCTGAGAATAAAATCCCTTTGCTGACTTTGCTTTTTGGTATTGTTCTGTTACATTGACATTGCCTATCAAACGCTTCTTCAAATTATACTCTGACTGTTTCAGATTCAGATAAGACAAAAATCCTGCCGGAATATCTTCCAAATGATCTGCGATATCTTTCCAATCTTTTGTGTAATCATAAGAGTACACATCAATCGCTAAAATCTGATCCGTATACGCATCCATAATAAGATTCACTATTTCATCCTCCGACGATTCTGGTGATAATGTAATATACCATACCAGAAGATTTTTGACATTCGAAATATTAGATACGGAACCTTCATCGATCATATCATCCTTTTTCTTGATATAAGTGTATAATTTTTTATATGTAATCTTCCAGTCTTCATCTACCCGATAAGCGATTTTCATTTTTTTTAATAATAGATTCGTCTGTTTTTTTGCAGTTTTTTCTACATCTCTTCCATCCACAGTTCTTGATGAAGGTCTTACTGCTACACTCAAAATATGATTATTGATGATCTTTAATTTTTCCAGAGTTGTCTGAGTAGCCTCTACCGAAATCTCTACTGGATTTAAGGATAGATCCTCACTCTGCCCAAACGTTTTTTTGTCCACCAGAGCTGCCTGAATATTTGGTAAAAAGTAAAACAAGACCACAAGTAATAAAGCCGCCACAACAAGAAGAGCATTCCTAATTTGTTTTTTCATAAGCTCCTCCTCCAATTGTTATGATCACAGTTGTTCCTTTCCCTTGCTGACTGATAAATCGCATCTCTCCTTGATGGATCCTCACGATTTCTTTACATATAGCAAGCCCTAAACCTACTCCACCTTGTTTTCTTGACCTTGACTTATCTATCCGGTAAAACGCTTCCGTGATCTTACTTATCTCATCCTTTGGCATTCCGCATCCAGTATCCGAAATATAAATCTTGGCTCCTTCTTGTGTTGCTCGATCCTCAACTGTTAATATTCCACCCGAATTCATTGATTTTAATGCATTATCGATCAAATTTAATATTAATGATTTCAATAAATCCGGCTCTATCTTACAAATTGCTTTTTTTAAATTTAAATTCACAAGAATATCTTGTTCTTTTAAACGATACTGCATGGATGTAACTGCTTCTTGAATCATTGGCTCTAAATCTTGTTTTTTCATCTGAAACTGTTGATTTTTCAAAACAAGAAGTTTCATTAATTTTAATGATAAATTCTGTAATCGTTTTCCTTCTGAATAAATATACCCACATGCTTCTTTTTGCTCTTCTTTCGAAAGAGCTTCCATCCGCATCAGATCTGCATACCCTATGATCGATGTAAGTGGTGTCTTCATTTCATGAGCAAAACTTCCCATAAATTCTTCCTGGTTTTTTAACAATTGATCCAATTTCATTAACTTTTCTATCAATTGTTCTGTCATATAATTAAAACTGACTGAAAGTTCTCCAATTTCATCTTCTGTATGCACTGGAACCCTGACAGAATAATCACCATCTGCAATCTGCTTCGAAACCTGCGACAATTTCTGTAATGGTCTTGTAAGGATCATTGCCAGAAAATAGGATACTACAATCTCAATTCCTATTACTAATACAAAAATCTTACGAAAACTTACCAACTGCTGATGCCTTGTCGCATATACTTCTGAAATATCATATGCTCCCTGAAAAACCATAGTTTCCTTTCCATAAGAAATCTTACTAGTAATCTGATAATATACTTTATTTTTATTTTGGAATACTACCGTTTTTCCCTGTTTCGTTGAAAAACCATTGCTTCTCCTAAAATTATCATTTTTACGATTGTAATAAAGTGGCTGCTTCCATTGAACCTCTCCATGTTGTTCCTTTAATAATCGAACTGAGCTGTCTCTTAGCAAGCCCTGCCAGTTTAATCGTTTCAATACACTCGCAAATGTTTGATTCTGATACGTATCATCCATCTCATTAATTTCTTTTAACATTCTTAAGATCATTTCGTAAGAATTCCTTGCTGCTCTTTTTTCTTGTTTGATAGATGCTTGATATGAATATTGAATCAGCAACATTCCTCCAAATCCAAATGAAAATGAAACGATCAACATTGTTATGATCATTAATTTCCAACGAAATTTCATCTTGGTACCTCCAGACGGTATCCCATCTTGGGCACAGTGATCAAAAAATCTTCCCAGCCAACTTTCTTTCGAACTCTCTGCACATGAAGATCTACCGTCCTGCTTCCCGCAATGTAATCTCCACCCCAAACACGTTCATAAATTATTTCCCTGAATAATACATTTCCAGGATTCCTTGCAAACAGCAATAATGTATCATATTCCTTCTTGGTCAAGTTAATTTCTTTCCCTTCTTTTTTTACGCACATTGCATCTGTGTCGATTTCTAAACCTAATATATTGATGATACGATCTAATTTGTGATATCGTCTTAATACAACCTCAATCCTTGCCAATAATTCCATAATCTCAAATGGTTTTACAATATAGTCTTCTGCTCCATATCGCAGACCATTTACTCTGTCATTAAGATCTCCTTTTGCTGTCAGGAAAATGACTGGTATCTCTAATGGTTTTACGTATTCTAAAATTTCAAACCCATCAGCCCCGGGCAGCATGATATCTAGTAAGATCAAATCTGGATAATTCTTTTCCAGCATATCAATTGCTTCTAACCCATCATAAGCACATTCACTATGATAGCCGGCTTTCTTTAAACTTAGTGCGATCAGATTTGAAATTGGCTTTTCATCTTCTACGACCATGATGTTCACCATAATTGTTCTCCTTATTGTTTTATTGATTTTCCTTATTGTTTTTGTATGCTGCCCAAAACCTTTTCTATTTTACGAATTCTTTGCATCATACTTGCATCATATTTTTATCATTTTTTACAAACTGATTTCAATAAAAAGAGCAAAAACAAATCATCTCTGTCTGTCTTTGCCCTTTTTCTTTATTATTTTATCTTCAATTCCTTGTCCTATACATACTGAATATTCATCACACTTGTACCAACTGCATAACTTACCATATTCATTACACTCTTCACAACGGTTGTACATGCATGTACGATATATCTGATATCTTCTTCTACGGTATGTGCAAGCTTCATATAAGAATTATGAATACTTCTAATATATGATGTCAATTCTTCCACAGAATCATATGCCGCAACATGCTCCTTGATCTGTGCTGCTTCTTCTGTCTGAAGAAATGCTCTCATTCCAAACTTCAGATCACGTTCATAATAGCAATGATCCTTTACATTGCCTGGATAATGATCATTATGTGGGAATGTAAAATAATCTGCAATGTAATGAATGATCACACCAAGACCTGCACAACGTCGCATATTCATTCCCTTATCTTTATCGTAATTGGCAATAAATTTTGAAATCTTACGTTCAATATCATCAAATGTAATATCAAACTTATGAGGTGTCGTCACAAATGATGGTCTGCAGTCTGGCCAGATACTTCCTACATAAAACGGTAATCTATAATCGAATACATTGTCAAGTTCCATAGAATCCATAATCTGCCCTGCTAATGAAATATGTGATTTCTTTCTCATATAAATGATACTCCTTATAATTGGAACCATATCCGGATCATATATTCCTTCCAGATATCGTCGTCATCTGCTTTGTTACACCCTTTGACTCAAATTATATAATTTTATCTGTCAATATGCAACCAAATGATGAATTCTTTATATTTTTTTAATATTTAGCCTGTAATTTATTTAATCTTCCATGTATTTCCGTAATAAATCTAATATTTTGCCGCTATTAAATCCTTTTCTCGCAAAATATCCGTAATATTTCTGAAAATTCTCCTTAGTAACGGAACCCTTTTGCCGGATCCTCTTCTTAACCTGTTCTTCCAAGATATCATCTTCTTCGTATTCATATTCCTCAAAGACCCTCTCTAATGTCTCCGCAGTGATTCCTTTCTTCCGAAGGTCCATCTTAATCTGAATCTTACTCTTACTTCCTGACTTGTATTCCATGTAGCGGCGTACATATTCTTCATCATTGATATATCCAAATGACTCCACATACGCAACTGCCCCTTCCGTAATAAATTCTGGAAATTCGGCTCTCATAAGACGTTCTTTTAATTCCTTTTTTGTACGATCCTGATATTTTAACAATGACATAGCTTTTAACTTCGCCCGATGCAACAGTAATTTGTTTAATTCTTCAAATTCTTCCTGTCCGATCTCGTCTTGTTCATGGAATCCCAATCGTCTTATCTCATTATAGTAAAGCAGGCAGTACTTTTCTTCATCGAAGAAAAGCCTGACCTGCTTTGTTCCTACTTTATCTAGTTTCGTAATGATCATTATTCTTCAGAAACCTGAGTCTCTGCCTTAGGATCGTTGTTGGCATTCTCAGCATCTTCCTCTAACAGTCCATAGTGGACACGGATTGCATGTTCCACTGTCTCTGCGATATCCGGGTGATCTTCTAAGTACTTCTTGCTGTTCTCTCTACCCTGTCCAATCTTCTCTCCGTTGTATGCATACCATGCACCACTCTTATGAATGATATCTGCATCTGCTGCAAGATCTAAAATATCTCCATACTTGGAAATTCCTTTTCCAAACATAATATCAAATTCTGCTTGTTTAAACGGAGGAGCCACCTTATTCTTCACTACTTTGATCCTTGTTCTGTTACCGATCATCTCTCCTGCCTGTTTTAATGTCTCTGTTCTTCTGACATCTAAACGGATAGATGAATAGAACTTAAGTGCACGTCCACCAGTTGTTGTCTCTGGGTTTCCAAACATGACTCCAACTTTCTCACGCAACTGATTGATAAAGATAACTGTGCAGTTAAACTTACTTACAACACCTGTTAACTTACGAAGTGCCTGTGACATCAATCTTGCCTGAAGACCTACGTGAGAATCTCCCATATCTCCATCAATCTCTGCCTTCGGTACTAATGCAGCTACAGAATCGACGATAATGATGTCGATCGCTCCAGATCTTACCATTGTCTCTGTGATTTCAAGTCCCTGCTCTCCTGTATCTGGCTGAGAGATATAAAGGTTATCAATGTCAACCCCGATATTCTTTGCATAGACCGGATCAAGGGCATGCTCTGCATCAATAAATCCTGCAATCCCGCCTCTCTTCTGGACTTCAGCTACCATATGAAGTGCTACTGTTGTCTTACCACTAGATTCAGGTCCATAAATCTCGATGATACGTCCCTTAGGTACTCCACCTACTCCTAATGCGATGTCAAGACTGATAGAACCTGTTGGTGTTACTTCGATCGTACGGTCTGCCTGGTACTCTCCAAGTTTCATGACAGATCCCTTACCATAGTCTTTCTCAATCTTAACCAATGCGGCATCCAATGCCTTTAATTTTTCTTCCTGTTTCATATATGTTTACTCCTTTTAATTTCAAATATTTATCTTATATTCTTCTATCTTTTAATTTCCTGTTTAGAGTATAGCATATCCTCACACTAAAAAACAAGTGTTCGAGCGAATATTTGTTCGATTTTTATTCGTGATCCTTTTTCTTATGATGATTCTCATAGAAACTCTTCAACCAATGCATGTCTTACCATAGTTAACGCTCTGCATACAGCTGTTTCTCTGACTTTCTGTCTGTTACCGTTTAACTGGTATTTGTTTACTTTCGCCTTTCCATTAACACTGACACCGATGTAAACAAGTCCTGCCTTCTTCTCAGGTGTTTCACCGCCCGGTCCAGCAAGACCTGTGATTCCAACACCGACATTTGAACCAGCCTGTCGTGCAACACCTTCCGCCATCTGTCTGGCCGTATCTTCTGAAACTGCTCCAACGGTATTTAGAGTTTCTTCTTTTACTCCAAGATATTTCATCTTAGCTTCATTTGCATATGTAATGAAACTTTCATTTAAGACATCCGATGCTCCTGCAACATTAACTAACCTTGCTGTAAACATTCCTGCTGTACAGGATTCTGCTGCTGCGATCGTATAATGATGTTTACTTAACATATCAACCACAACATCTTCTAATGTTTCATCTTCTTTTGTCGTAAATATCTTATGACCAAATCTTCTGTATAATTCTTCTGTTATTGGTGTAACAAGCTTCTTTGCTTCATCTTCACTTACCGCTTTTGCTGTCACTCGAAGATGAACTTCTCCTAATTTGGCATATGGGGCAACTGTAGGATTCGTCTGCTTTTCGATCAAATCTTCAATCTCTGCTGCAACGCGGCTTTCTCCCATACAATCAATCTTCACAACATCGGAGTATAATACCTCTGAACTTAATTCTTTTATGATCGGTTCTACCTGATCATGGAACATTGGAAGCAGTTCATTTGGAGGTCCTGGGAGTAAAACTACTTTCTTCCCTTCTTTTGCATGAATGACCATTCCCGGTGCTGTTCCATTTTCGTTATATAAAACAGTACAATCTTCTGGCACTAATGCCTGTTTTAAATTATTCTCTGTCATGTTACGATGACTTCTCGCAAAATATTCTTTCAAGCGTCTTAGTGCTTCTTCATCTTCTACAAGCTCCTGTCCACATGCTTTCGTTGCAATTTCCTTTGTAAGATCGTCTTTCGTTGGTCCAAGTCCACCAGATAAGATCAAAATATCAGATCTTTCAAGTCCCTGTCTGATCACATTTTCTAATCTTTCTGGATTGTCGCCTACTGTCGTCTCAAAAAAAACGCTTATCCCCAATGAGGCTAAGCGTTCTGATAAGTAGGCAGCATTGGTATTCACGATGTTTCCTAATAAAATCTCTGTTCCTACGCAAATAATTTCTGCTGTCATAATTGTTGTTCCTTTCTGGATCTAATTTCCTTCAGATAATACCTGTTTATTCTTCACCAAATAATCAACTAAAGAAATAATTGTCAGGGCTGTTGCAATGACGATCAAAATATTCTCGATCATCACAGCTGTGCTTGTTCCAAGATCAATGATCAGCATAATGATCATAAACATCTGAAAGTTTGTCTTAAATTTTCCCCAGTAGCTGGCTGCGATAACGATTCCATTATCAGAGGCGATCAGGCGGAATCCACTAATGATAAATTCTCTTGCAATAATAATGATCGCTACGATAGATGATAAACGGTGCATTCCAACTAATGCGATCATTGCAGAACAAACTAATAATTTGTCTGCCAATGGATCCATAAATTTTCCGAAGTTTGTTACCAGATTGTATTTTCTTGCAATATGTCCATCTAAAAAGTCTGTAAGACTCGCTAGAATAAATACAACAACTGCGATCCACTTGCTATAATCCCCTGCACAATCTGTCAGCAAGAAAAATAAGAATACCGGGATCATAAGTGTTCTTAAAATTGTTAACTTATTTGGTAAATTCATAATCTACTTCTCCTATCACATCATATTCTCTACCCTGGGTAATTTTAACATAAACAAAGTCTCCTGTCATCAATTCTTCTGGAGAATTTATAAAAACACATCCATCTACCTTTGGTGCATCCATATAAGAACGTCCAACGTAGATATCATCTTCAAATAAATATCCTTCTACCATGACTTTAATCGTTTTACCGACTAACTGCTGGGTATGTTCATAGGAAATCTCCTGCTGAAGACTCATCAGTTCATCTCTTCGTTCTTCTTTGACTTCTTCGTCGATCTGATCCTCAAATGTTGCTGCCAGTGTATCTTCTTCTGGTGAATAAGTAAAGACTCCTAAACGATCAAATTGACATTCTTCTACAAAGTTCATTAATCCTTCATGATCTTCTTGACTTTCTCCTGGAAATCCAGTAATCAGTGTTGTACGGATCGTGATATCAGGAATCTCTTTACGAAGTTTCTTGATCACTGCTACAAGATCTTCTCTTGATGTTCTTCTTCCCATTCTCTGTAAGATACGATTCTCACTATGCTGAATCGGCATGTCAATGTAATTGCAGACTTTCTCTTCTGTCTTGATCACTTTGATCAGCTCATCTGTGATCTCTTCTGGGTAGCAGTATAACAGGCGGATCCATTCAATCCCTTCGATCTTACAAAGTTCATGAAGTAATAACGGAAGCTGTTTTTCTCCTGTCAGGTCTTTGCCATACAGTGTTGTTTCCTGAGCTACCAGTACTAATTCTTTCACTCCTTCAGATGCTAAACGCTTTGCCTCATTCAACAGTTCTTGCATTGGAACACTTCTGAAACGTCCGCGGATCTTTGGAATGATACAATAGCTGCATCGCTTGTCACAACCTTCAGCAATTTTTAAATATGCCATGTGATTTCCTGTTGTTACAACACGTTCTACTTCAGAATTATCTGGAAGATAATCAATACTTTCGTAATGTTCAAAATGTTCCCCTGTATTTTCTTCTAATGCGCTATTCACTGCTTCTACAATAGAATCATAACTTGTTGTTCCAAGAACCGCATCAATCTCTGGAATCTCTTTTAAGATTTCGTCTTTATAACGTTCTGCGAGGCATCCAGCAACAACCAATGCCTTCAGATTCTGTTCTTTGTACTGTGCCATCTCTAAGATCGTATTGATACTTTCTTCTTTGGCATCATGGATGAAACAGCATGTATTAATTACAATAACATCTGCCTGTGTCTCATCGTCGGTCAAAGTGTAGCCATGCTTGGTCAAAAGGCCAAGCATAACTTCACTGTCTACTAAGTTTTTATCACATCCAAGCGAAATAAATAATATCTTCATTTCTCTTACTCTCCAAACAATTTCTTAGATTCTACACAGTTTTTCATTAACATTGCGATCGTCATTGGTCCAACTCCACCTGGAACTGGTGTGATCGCAGATGTCTTTGGTGCAACTTTGTCATAATCTACGTCACCACAAAGTTTGTTATTTTCATTTCTGTGGATTCCAACATCAATGACAACTGCTCCATCTTTTACATAAGAATCATCAATAAATTTTGGTTTACCAATTGCTACAACCAAGATATCTGCACGTTTGCAGACTTCTTTTAAGTCTTTTGTATGAGAATGGCAGACAGTCACTGTTCCGTTCTCACGTAATAATAACATTGCCATAGGTTTTCCTACAATGTTACTTCTTCCGACTACCACACATTCTTTCCCATCAATTTCGACACCAGAACGTTTTAATAACTGGATCACTCCGGCTGGTGTGCATGGTAAGAATCCTTTTTCTCCGATCACCATATTTCCAACACTGACTGGATGGAATCCGTCAACATCTTTCTTAGGATCGATCGCTAATAATACTTCATCTTCATCCAAATGTTTTGGAAGTGGAAGCTGTACTAGGATTCCGTTGATCTTAGGATCCTTATTGCATTTATCCACGATCGCCATTAATTCTTCCTGTGTTGTCTCTTCTGGAAGCTCATAGCTTATAGACTCGATTCCTACATACTCGCAGGCACGTTTTTTATTGCGTACGTAAACACTTGATGCAGGATCTGCTCCTACCTGAATAACAGCAAGCGCAATATCTTTTCCCTCTGCTTTCAGCTGCGCTACTTCTTCTTTTACTTCATCTTTGATTTCCTGAGAAATCTTCTTTCCATCAATAATCTGCATTGTATTTCCTCGTCATTTCTTTTAAGTATATATTGGCTTTATTTTTGTTGATTAGAATAATCCTGTGATAACTCCATCGTCATTTACATCGATTCCTTCTGCTGCTGGTTTCTTTGGAAGTCCAGGCATTGTCATGACATCACCTGTCAAGGCTACTAAGAATCCTGCACCTGCATTGACATAGATCTCACGGATCGTAATATCAAATCCTTCTGGGCGTCCAAGCTTCTTAGGATCATCAGATAAAGAATACTGGTTCTTTGCCATACAGATTGGAAGATTTCCATACCCAAGTTCAGTCAGTCTCTTCTTCTGACGTGCTGCAGCTGCTGTGTATACAACTTTATCTGCTCCATAAATCTTAGTTGCGATCGTTTCGATCTTTTCTTCTATCGTTGTATCATCATATGTATATAATGGTTTGTAATTGCTTTCTTTATTATCTAATGTACGAAGGATTGCTTTAGCAAGTTCGATTCCACCTTCTCCACCTTTTTCCCATACCTGAGATAATGCAAAATCACAATCTCTTTCTTCACAGAAATTCTTGATAAATGTAAGTTCTGCCTCTGTATCTGTTGCAAACTGGTTTAATGTTACAACAACAGGAACTCCAAACAATTTTAAGTTCTCGATATGTTTTTCAAGATTTACGATACCTTTGCTTAACGCATCGATATTTTCTTCTGCCAGATTGTCTTTTGGAACTCCACCATTGTATTTTAAAGCACGTACAGTTGCTACTAATACAACTGCATCTGGGTGAAGATCAGCCATCTGACACTTAATATCCATAAATTTCTCTGCACCAAGGTCAGCACCGAATCCTGCTTCTGTGATTGCGATATCTGCTAATTTTAACGCTAATTTTGTGGCCTGTACGCTATTACATCCATGTGCGATATTTGCAAATGGTCCACCATGTACGAATGCTGGTGTATGCTCTAATGTCTGGATCATATTTGGTTTAATAGCATCTTTTAATAATGCCGCCATAGCTCCGACTGCATTCAAGTCTTTGGCTGTGACTGGTTCACGGTCCATGTTGTATGCAACGATGATCTTTCCTAAACGCTCTTTTAAATCTGCCATATCATTTGCAAGACAAAGGATCGCCATGATCTCAGATGCTACTGTGATGACAAAATGATCCTCACGGACAACACCATCCACACGACGTCCAAGTCCGATGACTGTATTTCTTAATGCACGGTCATTCATATCAATACATCTCTTCCATACAACATCTCTTGTATCGATATTTAATTTGTTTCCTTGCTGAATGTGATTATCAAGCATTGCTGCTAATAAGTTGTTTGCAGATGTGATCGCATGAAAATCCCCTGTAAAATGAAGGTTTAAATCCTCCATTGGTACAACCTGTGCATATCCACCACCGGCTGCTCCACCTTTGATACCAAAACATGGTCCAAGAGATGGTTCACGAAGAGCACAGATTGTTTTCTTTCCAAGTTTGTTTAATGCCTGGGATACTCCGACACTTGTTGTTGTCTTTCCTTCACCTGCTGGAGTTGGATTGATCGCTGTCACAAGAACAAGTTTCCCATCTTCGTTATTCTTAACTTCATCCATGAAATGAGAATCAAATTTGGCCTTGTATTTTCCATATAATTCAAGGTCGTCTTCTTTGATTCCGATATTCGCTGCAACTTCTTTGATCGGTAATAATGTGGCTTCCTGTGCAATTTCAATATCTGTTTTCATAATAGTTTCCTTTCTATAGATAATCTTCTTTGTATTGTTCAAATTGTTCTTCGCTCATAAGAACTTTCCTTGGCTTGGTTCCTTCTTCTTCTCCGACGATTCCCGCTTCGCATAACTGATCCATTAGTCTTGCTGCACGGTTAAATCCAATCTTAAAGACTCTTTGAAGACTTGCGATCGAAGCCTTGTCTTTGTCAATAATAAACTCAGCTGCTTTTTCAAAATATTCATCCCTTTCCTGCGATGTTGCTGCTTTGACCGCAGCTGTCTGAATCTTTTCCTGAATGTCTGCACCATAGCTGTCTTCGGCATTATTTTCTTCCTTTAAGAATTCTACAACCTTGCTGACTTCTTCATCACTGACAAATGCACCTTGTACACGGATTGGTTTCTGATATCCAGATGGATAGAACAGCATATCACCTTTTCCTAATAACTTTTCTGCACCATTCATATCGATAATTGTTCTTGAATCGACTCCTGATGATACTGAAAATGCAATTCTTGAAGGTACATTCGCTTTGATCAGGCCTGTAATGACGTTAACAGATGGTCTCTGTGTTGCGATCACCAGATGAATTCCTGCTGCCCTGGCAAGCTGTGACAGGCGCACGATCGCATCTTCTACTTCACCCGGTGCAACCATCATAAGGTCTGCAAGCTCATCTACAATGATAACGATCTGCGGAAGTTTCTTAAAATCTTCCCCTTCCATACCATTCTTGATCGATTCCTCGACCTTCTCATTATATCCAGTTAAGTTTCTTACATTCACTTCTGCAAACTTCTTATATCTCTCTCCCATCTCCATCACAGCCCAGTTTAACGCACTGGATGCCTGCTTCGGATCTGTAACGACCGGAATCAGCAAGTGTGGAATTCCCTGATATGCACTTAATTCTACGACCTTTGGATCGATCATGATCAGTTTCACTTCATCTGGCGTTGCCTTGTATAAAATACTCATGATCAATGTATTAATACAAACCGACTTACCAGAACCTGTTGCTCCTGCGATCAAAAGATGCGGCATCTTGGCAATATCTGACACGATCACCTGTCCAGCAAGGTTCTTTCCTACTGCAAATGCGATCTTTGATCTTGCCTGTGCAAATTCCTGATTCTCGATCAGTTCCCTGAACATTACCATCTGGTTTGTCTTATTCGGAACCTCGATTCCAATTGCTGATTTACCTGGAATCGGTGCTTCAATTCGAATATCTGCTGCTGCTAGGTTTAACTTAATATCATCCGCAAGATTTACGATCTTGCTGACTTTCACACCCTGTTCTGGATGTAATTCAAACTGTGTAACGGATGGTCCACAGCTAATATTGGTAATTGTAACATGAACTCCGAAATCTTCCAATGTTTTTTGCAGTTTTTGTGCAGTCTGACGAAGTTCTTCTTTGTTATTTCCTGCTGTTTTCTTTCCTTTCTCCAATAAAGATACTGGTGGAAACTTATAATCTCCTTCTTTGGTCCGAACCTGCGGAAGAATCTCCACTGGTTTCGATGGTGTATTCTTATCCTTATTCACAAGAGATCTCTTCGATGCATTCGGCTGTACTGGTTCAAATATTTCTTTTGGTTCTTTGTTTGTTTCTTCTTGAACGATCAGATCATCAAAATCCTTCTGTATCGGTGTTTGTTTTGTTTTCTCTTCTGGTTCCATAGGAGGCATTGGAGATGCCTGTGATGGTTTCGGTCTTCCAGATCGCAAATCCGGAATATGCATCGATCGTTTCTTTCTCGGTGCTGTTTCTTTATCCTCTTTGGACACCTCTTTTGCTTTTCGTTTCTTCTTCGCTGGTCGTTCTTCTATATCTTCTTCATATCCTTCTACTGTAAAGAAATCAACTGCTTTCTTAAGGAAGGAAAGTAAAGATCTCTCTGTTACAAGGATCAATGAGATTACAGAGATCAATAAAACAACCAAAACACTTCCTGCCCCTCCCAGTTCCTTATAAAGGATTGAACAGATCAATGCACCCAGATACCCGCCTCCTCTGTGGGTTCTTCCACTAAATACAAAGGCTGAATAAGCATCTCTTACTTCTATATTATATATCATCTGAAAAATTGTAGATACCATACATAACAGCAGGATCGCAAAACATGTCTTCTTCACTGCAAGACTGCTGTAATCATTAGAAATCAATAAAATTGCCAGAATAAAGCTTACCGCCGGAATGATGTAATGAGTCGTTCCAAACGCTCCAAAGAAAAATGTACTGATGCTGTTTCCTATGTACCCGCATATTCCAAAATTACTTAAAAATAAAAAAATGAAAAGAGCAAAAACAACTAATACTGCAATCTCTTTATAAAACGGTGCAAAATCTTTTTGTCTTGTGCGTGTCCGTTTCTTTGCAGAAGATGTCTTCCTCTTTCTTGTCTTCTTTGCTGCCATAGAAATCGTTACCTCTCTTTGTATACATTTTGTATACATAATCTGCGTATTTTCTTATTTTACAATTAATTATCAAAATACGCAAGTCCCACCATAGAAAAAAGGGAAATGTATTTATCTCCCGTACATTTCCCTTTTCTTTTAACCTCTTAATATTGTGCAGTTTCTGGAGGTACAAAATCTTCCGCTTCTTTTACAAATTTCTTAACCTGAATTTGCGCTTTCACGACAGGTATATTAGTTCCGGCTCCTGCAACACATCCACCTGGACATCCCATTCCTTCGATCAGATAGCCCTTTTTCTTTCCTGCTTTCGCCTGTAGAAGCATCTTTTTACACTCTGCCAGGCCTTCCACATGATCGATCTTTACTTCTGTTCCAGGATAGTATTCATCAATACATGCCTTAATCGCTCCAGCTACTCCACTTGCAACTGCATACCCACGTCCTGCTCCAAAGGCATCATTTAACTCTTCTTCTTTTTCATATGTGTTAAAATCTATTTCTTTCGCATCAAACATTCCAGCCAGTTCTTCAAATGTGATCACAAAATCAACCTCACTTCGCACTGTCCGTCTGGATGCTTCTAACTTTTTAGCAACACATGGTCCTACAAAAACAATTTTTGCATTTGGAGATGTAATCCTTGCCGCTCTTGCCGTTGCTACCATTGGTGTTAATGCATTAGAAATTTCATCGATCACCTCTGGAAAATATTTTTTTCCAAGCATAGACCATGATGGGCAGCATGATGTCAGCAAAAATGGTAATTTCCCTGTGGCTACACTTTGAACATAATGCTTTGCCTCTTCCAGTGCCCCTGCATCTGCTCCAACTGCAACTTCCCACACATCTGCAAATCCAATATCAAGAAGTGCAGCTTTAATCTTATTTGGCGTCGCTTTTGGTCCAAATTGTCCGACAAATGCAGGTGCTAAGATCGCGATCACTTCCGCACCTTCATTCATTGCCTTGATCAACTGGTAAATCTGAGATTTATCTGCAATAGCCCCAAACGGACAATTCACCATACACATTCCGCAAGAAACACATTTATCTGGATTGATCTTAGCTCTTCCTGCATAGTCAGTTTCAATCGCTCCAACCCCACAGGCATTTGCGCAAGGACGTCTTCTCTCATAAATCGCACCATATGGACAGACCTTTTTACATTGTCCACATTTGATGCATTTTTCCTGGTCGATATAAGAATATCCATCTTTAAAACTAATTGCTTTCTTCGGGCAAACTTCCATACACGGATGTGCCATGCATCCCTGGCACTGCTCTCCTACAATAAATGCCTTCTCCTTACACTCATTGCATGCAGATGGAATTACCTGAAGAAGTGGCGGCTCATAATACTTCTCTGAAATATTGCTCTCATCAATTCCTTTCGTAATTCTTGTTGGTTTATCCGCTGGATTTAATGACATTCCCATGGCAAGCCTTAATCTCTCACCTACGATCGCTCGTTCTCTGTAAATACTATCTCGATATTTTGCAACTTCTCCAGGTATGATCTCATATGGAAGATCTTCAAGATCCTGTAAGTTTCTTTGTTCGTAACCAAACTTTGCGATCTCTTTGAAAATTCTTCTTCTCACATTCCGAACTGGTGTCTGTATTCCTCTCATAATATTCCTCCTCTAATAATACCTTAAGATGGTTTGTGTTTTTTTTAACATACTTGTTATTCTTATCATATACCAAAACAGGAATATTATAAAGGTATTATCTGTTTTTTATTCGAATTTTCTATTTATTTTCAGACCGATTAATTATTTCAATCAATCTGTCTGTTGCTTCTTTTATTCCACCCATCTCATCGATCAATCCTTCTTTTACTGCTTTCTCACCTGAAAGGATCATACCAACATCTTTTACCTGCTGTCCAATATGAAGCATCAATTCTTCAACTCTTTCTTTTTTCATTTTAGAATGATCACTAATAAATGTCGTAATCCGATCTTGAATCTTTTCAATATTACGATAACTTTGAATAACTCCGATAAATGTTCCAGAACTCCTCACTGGATGGATCATCATTGTTGCACTTTTCACAATAAAAGAATGATCTGCTGCCACAGCAAGCGGTACTCCGATCGAATGACTTCCTCCAAGAACAAGCGATACGGTTGGTTTACTTAGAGATGCGATAAGCTCTGCGATCGCAAGTCCACATTCCACATCTCCACCGATCGTATTGATCAAAATTAAGATTCCTTTTATACTTTCATCCTGCTCAACCTTTGCCAAAGTTGGTATCATATGTTCATATTTTGTTGTCTTTGCATTTTGTGCAGATAACTGATGCCCTTCGATCTCACCAATAATGGTCATTGTAAAAATCCCATTTTCCTGCAACTGTCCAAATTTTTCTATTTCCTGTCTCTCATTATCTTTCATACCAAAATCTTACCTTCCTGTATCATATTTCTTATCTTTATTATTTAGAACGATGCTCTGCAATTTGCACTAAAAAAAGAAGGAAGCATCTTCTTACTTCCTTCTTTAGTATGAAATCTAATTCAATTTCTATTCATCAATTTCAAAAGAGATTAACAGATCTTCCTGATTTACCTGTTCTCCTTCTTTGACATAGATCTTATCAACCTTACCATTGACCGTAGAAACAACAGTTGTCTCCATCTTCATAGCTTCAACTGTCATCAGCGGCATATTCACTGTGACCTCATCACCTTCATTGACAAGAACTTTACCAACTGTTCCTGGAATTGTAGATCCAAGATGTGCAGGATTAGATTTATCTGCTTTAACTCTTCGGTCTGTCTTAACCTCTAAATTCTTATCAAGAACTTTGATCTCACGGATAGATCCATTTACTTCAAAGTCTAACAGTCGGTATCCATCTTCATCAGGCTCTGTCATATCAATAAATTTGATGATCAGATATTTACCTTCATCTAATTTCAGTGTTGTCTCTTCACCTTTTCTTAATCCATAGAAATATACGTGACTTTCAAGTCCTGTTACATCATTGTAAGCCTCAAAATGTCTACAGTAATCTTCATATACTTTTGGATACAACGCATAACTTAATGTCTTCTGACTTAAGATATCTGGATCTTCCATATTCTCTGTATAGAAGTTTTCTTTTAATCCTTTTGCAATATAATCAAAATCTTCATCTGGTAATAAACTTCCTGGACGCACATCGATCGGTTTCTTATCTTTTAATACGATCTTCTGTAATTCTTCTGGGAATCCACCTTCTGGCTGTCCGATCATACCTTCAAAATATTCTACAACAGAATCTGGATAAGATAAATCTTTACCAACTTCTAAGATATTCTCTTTTGTTAATCCATTCTTGAACATAAAGATCGCAAAGTCTCCAACAACTTTAGATGATGGTGTTACTTTAACGATATTTCCAAGCAGCTGGTTCGCATCTTTATATAAACCTTTGATCTCTTCAAAGTCTTCCGCTGCACCCATTTCTTTTACCTGTGCTAACAGATTAGAGTACTGTCCACCTGGAATCTCATATTTGTAAATCTCTGTATTTGGCGCATCCATTCCGCTCTCAAACTGTTTGTAGATTGGACGGATTCTTGCATAGTACTGACTTAATTCTGTTAATTCATCTGGATTAAGTCCTGTATCTCGCTCTGTTCCTTTTAATGCTTCTACTAATGAATTCATACATGGGTTACTTGTCATAGAACTCATAGAACCAATCGCACAGTCAGCGATATCTAGTCCTGCTTCAGATGCCATTAATAATGTGCTGACACCATTTCCAGTAGAATCATGTGTATGAAGATTAACTGGAATATTTAATTCTTCTTTTAATGCACTAATAAGTTTCTTCGCTGCATAAGGTTTTACAAGACCTGCCATATCTTTGATCGTAAAGATATGAACACCTAAGCTTTCTAATTCTTTGGCTTTCTTTACATAGTAATCTAATGTATATTTTGTCTCATTTGGATCTGTGATATCTCCTGTGTAGCAGATCGTTCCTTCTACGATCTTACCTGTCTTTAATGCTGTCTCGATCGGCATCTTCATATTCTCAACCCAGTTTAAGCTGTCGAAAATACGGAACACATCTACACCTTTTTGTGATGCTTCTTCGATGAATTTCTTAACAACATTATCTGGATAGTTGCTGTATCCTACAGCATTGGATGCTCGAAGTAACATCTGGATCAATGTATTTGGCATATGTTGTCTTAATAATTTTAATCTCTTCCATGGAGACTCTTTTAAGAAACGATAAGCTGTATCATAAGTAGCTCCACCCCATGCCTCTACAGAGAATGCATTCTCCATAAATGCGTTTGTCGCATCAGATGCTCCGATCAAATCTTTTGTTCTCATACGTGTTGCCATTAAAGACTGCTGTGCATCACGCATTGTTGTATCTGTGATCAGTAATCTCTTCTCGTTTAACAGACTCTGTGTGAAGTCTTTGGCTCCCATCTCTAAGAACTTGTCTCTGGAACCATAAATCTTCTTCTCTGTATCATACTTTGGAAGAGTTCTTGCTTCAAAATCTGGTTTATCAAGAACGGCTTTCTGCACGTTCACCATCTTATTTCCTAAAAATTCCAGGATCTTTGTTGCTCTGTCCTGACTTTCTGGAAGTAAGAATAATTCTGGCGTTTCTTCAATAAATGTTGTATAGCATTTTCCCTCACGGAATGTCTCATTATTTAATACATTGATCAAGAATGGGATATTTGTCTTAACTCCACGAATACGAATCTCTTTTAATACACGGATAGATTTGTCAACCGCTCTTCCAAATGTACGATCATGAGAGATTGCTTTTACCAATAAGCTGTCATAGTATGGTGTGATCTCTGCTCCTGCATATGCGTTACCACCATCTAATCGAATACCGTTACCAGCTCCAGAACGATATACCGTGATCTTACCTGTATCTGGCAGGAAGTTATTCATTGGATCTTCTGTTGTGATACGTGTCTGGATAGAATATCCATTGCATGTCACATCGTTCTGAGATCCAATACCGATTTCTTCAGAATCTAAAGAATATCCTTCTGCTACAAGAATCTGTGTCTGTACGATATCGATTCCTGTTACCATCTCTGTGATCGTATGTTCTACCTGTACACGAGGGTTCATCTCGATAAAATATGCATTGTTATCTGCATCTACCAGAAACTCTAATGTTCCGGCATTCTTATATCCTACATGTTTTGCAAGACGGATAGATGCATCAAAGATCTGCTGTCTTACTTCTTCTGGCACGCTGAATGCTGGTGCATATTCTACAACCTTCTGATGTCTTCTCTGTACGGAGCAGTCACGGTCATATAAATGAACAACATGTCCATACTGGTCGCCAATGATCTGAACCTCGATATGTTTTGGACTCTTTAAGTATTTTTCAACGAAAATCTGATCGTCTCCAAATGCTTTCTTGGATTCATCTCTTGCTTCTGCATATTCTTTTGGCATCTCTTCGGCTGAATGAACGATACGCATTCCACGTCCTCCACCACCATTGGAAGCCTTTAACATTACAGGATATCCAACTTGGTTCGCAATCTTAGTCACTTCTTCCAGTCCGTGAACCGCATGGTCTACACCAGGAATGATCGGAACATCAGCTTCAATTGCCATCTGTTTGGAAGAAATCTTATCTCCCATCTTACGCATTAAGCTTGAGGATGGTCCGATAAATGTGATTCCATTCTTCTCACAGGCATCTACAAAGTCAGGATTCTCTGATAAAAATCCATAACCTGGATGAATTGCATCTACGTTCTTCTCTTTTGCAATACGAATGATCGTATTGATATCAAGATAGGCATCGATTGGTCCTTTGTCCGGATTCAACTGATACGATTCATCAGCTTTAGAACGGAACAAGGCATAACGGTCTTCTTTTGAAAAGACACCAACCGTTGTAATTCCAAGTTCATTTAAAGCTCGGAAAACTCGGATCGCAATCTCACCACGGTTTGCAACCAATACTTTTTTAAACTTCTTTAATTCCATGGTCATAACTCCTTTTCGAGGTTTATCATTTTAAAAAAATGTATTTTTAAAACTGATTATATCGCAAAACTTGTTTTTTTACAATACTTGTACGAAAAAAGAATCCTGATTTATAAAAATCAGGATTCTTTGATAAAGATCTTATTCTTCTGTTTTTTCTTCTTCGTTAGCTAATGCTTTCATGCTTAAGCTGATCTTCTTGTCGTCTTTCTTGAAGTCAACTACTTTAGCTTCGATTTCCTGTCCAACGCTTAATACGTCAGATGGTTTGTCGATATGTTCTTTTGCGATCTGAGAAACGTGAAGAAGTGCATCGATTCCTGATTCTAACTCAACGAATGCTCCGAAATCTGTCATACGTGCAACTTTACCTGTTACAACACTTCCTACTTTGTATTTCTCTTCTGCTTTTAACCATGGATTCTCTTCTGGGAATTTTAAGCTTAATGCGATCTTTTCTCCCTGAATATCCTTGATCAGAACTGTTACTTTATCTCCAATATTGAAGACCTTCTTAGGGTTTTCAACACGTCCCCAAGACATTTCAGAAATGTGAAGAAGTCCGTCTGCTCCACCTAAATCGATGAATGCACCGAAGTCTGTTACATTCTTAACAACTCCTTCTACTTTCATTCCTGCTTCGATCTTCTCGAATAATTCTTTCTGTTTTTCTTTCTTAGCAGCTACTAATAACTGTTTGCGGTCTCCGATGACTCTTCTCTTACGAGGGTTGAACTCGCTGATAACGAATTCGATTTCCTGTCCTTCGTATTTCTTTAAGTCTCTTTCATAAGAATCAGAAACTAAGCTTGCAGGGATGAATACACGTGCTTCTTCGATCAGTACGCTTAATCCACCATCTAAAACCTGAGCTACAGGTGCTTTTAAGACTTCTTTATTCTCGAAAGCTTCTTCTAAACGTTTGTTTCCTTTTTCAGCTGCTAATCTCTTATAAGTAAGAAGAACCTGTCCTTCTCCATCATTCACTTTTAATACCTTAGTCTCCATAGTATCACCAACTTTAGCAACAGTTGTTAAATCTACGTTGGCTGAATCATTAGAGTATTCACTTCTTGTTAAGATACCATCTGCTTTGTATCCGATGTTTAAGATGATCTCATCTGGTTTCACATCGATAACTGTACCTTTCACTACCTCTCCGTTGTGAATTGTCACAAAACTTTCCTCTAATAATTCTTCAAAACTCTTTTCTGTCATGCTAGCATGAACCTCCTTGATAATTTTCTGTGGGGTTGAGGCCCCCGCTGTAATACCTACCTTACCAGTCGATTCAAAAAGTTTCAAATCCAGGTCTCTAAGTGTCTGCACAAAAAAGGTGTTCTCACACTCTTTCTTACTAATCTCATATAACTTCTGGCTGTTGGAGCTTTGCTTATCTCCGATCACAACCATTGCATCTACACCCTTAGCGATAGACTTTGCTTCCAGTTGACGCTCTTCCGTGGCATTACATATTGTATTACATACTCCTATATCATAACCCTTTTTATTCAGAATTTCAACTAAATCTTGAAATTTCTTGTAATTAAATGTCGTTTGTGATACAAGAGTCGTCGGCTTGTTAAGATCGATCCCTTCAAACTGCTCTGCATCTGAGATAATATGCACTTCTCCAGTACACCATCCTTTGATTCCCTGAACTTCTGGGTGGTGCTCACTTCCAACGATGATCACCTGATCACCATCGTTGCCCGCTTTCTCTACGATCTTGTGGATCTTTCTGACAAATGGACATGTTGCATCAACTAATTCCAATCCTTTTTCATGGATTAGATCATAAATTTCTCTCGCAACTCCATGGGAACGTATGATAACCGTTCCTTCTTCCAAAGCTTCTAATTCTTCTCTGGAATTGATCACTTCCACGCCCTTTTTCTTCAGATCATTAACAACCTCTGAATTGTGAATGATCGGCCCGTATGTGTATACATTTTTCTTTCCTGCTTCTTTATATACAGTGTCAACAGCACGCTTCACGCCAAAACAAAACCCTGCTGTTTTTGCTAAAATAACTTCCATCTTTATCCTCACTGCTTGTAAATAAACTTTTTATTATTTTACTTTTTCAAATTCTGCAACGATCGCATCAACAACTTCTTCGATCGTCATATCAGAAGAATCAACCAGCACTGCATCTTCTGCCTGTTTTAGCGGTGCGATCTCACGTTCCATATCCTGACGGTCACGGATAATGATATCTTCCTCAATCTTATCGAAATCAGCCTCTACACCTTTTTCTACCAATTCTTTGTAGCGGCGCTCGGCTCTTACTTTAGATGATGCAGTTAAATAAATCTTTAAATCGGCATTTGGCAGTACGTTTGTTCCAATATCTCTTCCATCCATTAAGATATTAGCCGTCTTGGCAAGATCTCTCTGAAGATCTAATAGTGTTGCTCTTACCATTTTATATGCAGATGTCTTTGAAGCCATATTTCCAACTTCCTCGGTACGGATCAGTCCATTTACATTTTCCCCGTTTAATAACACCTGCTGCACTCCATCTTCATAGTTGATACTTACATGAATATCTGGACATGCTTTGTTGATCGCCTCTTCATCCTTTGGATCGATCTCATGTCTGATGAAATAAAGAGCCATCGCACGGTACATTGCTCCTGTATCCACATAAATAAATTCTAATTTCTTTGCAATTGTTTTTGCAATCGTGCTTTTTCCTGCTCCTGCTGGTCCATCAATCGCAATACTATACATTATCTTTTCCTCCTGATCTGCTTCCTAATATATTAATTCATTCCTGCAAGATATCCTGTTGACCATGCGATCTGAAGGTTAAACCCACCTGTGACCGCATCAAGATCTAATACTTCCCCTGCAAAATATAATCCTTTGATCTTCTTTGATTCCATCGTCCCCGGATCTATCTCTTTGACGTTAACTCCGCCTTGTGTAATGATCGCTTCTTTAAATCCACGAACTCCTGTAATTGTAAGTTCTAAATGCTTTAATAAAGAAACAAATCGTTCTCTTTCCTTCTTTGTAATCTCGTTGACTTTCTTATGCTCTGGAATTCCTGATAACTCTATCATAACAGGAATCAGCTTCTTCGGCAAAAGATGATCTAAGGAATTTACAAAATCTTTGTTTAATGTCTTATTAAAATCTTTTAATACTCTGTGATCTAACTGTTCTTTGTTAAGTGCTGGTTTCAGATCAATGATAAATTTTAATTCTTTGCCCTGATATCTTCCAATATAACTACTTGCACTTAAAACGACTGGTCCACTGATCCCAAAGTGTGTAAAGAGCATTTCTCCAAAATCATCGTAAATCTTCTTGCCATCTGCAGTCATTGTCACTGCGACATTTCTTAAAGATAATCCCATCAACTGTTTACAATAATCTTCTTTGATCTCAAACGGAACAAGTGCAGGCGTAAGTTTTGTCACTTTATGTCCTGCTTTTCTTGCAAAATCATATCCATCTCCAGTCGATCCGGTTGCCTGATAGGACATACCTCCTGTTGCAACAACGACTTTATCTGCCTTCACTGTGTCTCCAGATGCCAGTCTTACTCCTGTTACAATTCCATCTTCGATCAGAATCTTTTTAACAGTTGTATTGAAATATATGTCAACATTTTCTTTTCTAAGACCTCTTTGTAATGCTGCAATAACATCTGAAGAATGATCAGATACAGGGAATACTCGATTTCCTCGTTCCACTTTCAGAGGGCATCCAAGTTCTTCCAAGAATTCCATCATTGCATCATTGGTAAAAGAGTAGAAACCACTGTATAAAAATTCCTTGTTGGTCACAACATGATCTAACAGCTCTTCGATCTCACAGGCATTTGTCACATTACAGCGTCCTTTTCCTGTGATAAAAATCTTCTTTCCTAATTTTTCATTTTTTTCATATAAGGAAACATCGTTTCCACACTTTGCTGCCTGATATGCAGCCATCATGCCGGCAGCTCCGCCACCGATAATGATCACTTTCATAGATTACTTCCTTCTATTTAATTTAATTCTAAAATTCAATTCCAGCTTTCTTTCGTGCTGTCTCAAGTACTTTCACAACCGCAACTGTCTCATCCAAAAATTCTTTTGCCGTCTCATAATCTTTTTCATCAATGACTCTTGCAAAATCTGTAAATTCCTGTGTCATGCGGTGGTGATGCTCTGGAGCTTTATAATCTTCTGTGATCGTTGCACGAACCATCGCTCCTGCTGCATCTTTTACTTTTTCTTTGATATTTTCATCTGCATAAACCGTCTTTAATTCAGAAGCAATGTTTGGTTTAGAATCTACTTTCATAAAACCTTTTTCACCCTGAACACAGACGTATCCTGGACTATCTGAATCTTTACTTCCTGTACAAACCGCACTGAATCCATCATATTCCATCACAAGTGTTCCTGATGTATCAATTCCATTTGGCCCGATATTTGGATAATATGTCGCATCCTTTGGCTCTCCAAATAATCCTACACAATAATGAATATTATAGACGTTGATATCATATAATGAACCTCCATAATATGCAGGATCAAAAGAATGTGTGATATCTCCTTCTAAATATGCATCGTAACGACTGGAGTACTGAGAATAATTACAAAGTGCCATACGGATATTTCCCAGTTTATTCAGGTTCTTTTTCATCTCATAAAACACTTCGTTGTGAAGTACTGTGATTGCTTCAAAGATAAATAATTTCTTGTCATTTGCAATCTGCTCTAAATCCTTTGTTTCTTCATAAAATCCAGTAAATGGCTTCTCGAGGATGACATTCTTTCCTGCCAATAATGCCTGTTTTGCATATGGATAATGAGCACTGTTGATCAGTCCTATGTAAACCGTATCTGCTTCTGTCTTTTCAAGTAATTCTTCATAGTCTGTGTAAACTTCTTTGATCGCATACTGTTTTGCAAATTTTTCTGCCTTATCCCTGCTATGTGGTCTTGCAAAAATCGCTGTTCTCTCAATTGATTCTACTGGTTCCATTGCAAACAATGCATCTTCAATAATCTTTCCTGTTCCAATAAGTGCAAGTTTCATAAACTTTCCTCCATTTCATATCTTATAATAATGTTTCTATATCTTTTTTATTTGAACAATATCTGACTCTTCCTAAGATATCCTTTTATAATAAATTCTTCTTATGGATGAATGAACATCGCATCCCCTATGCTTTTTATTGCACTCAGGATATTACAAATGTAAAATATATCTTCCTTATATTAACACTCTTTTTGTGTTGACTCAACTTTTTTCGCCATGTTAATATCCAACGACTCAATGATGGCTGCAGCTTTCTTTTCTCCAATCCCTTTGATATTAAGAATTACTTTTTTGACTTCTTCAAGATCAATCCCAGGAACAGATTTCCGTCCATCATTATATCCGCTTTGATAAATACTTTCAACCCATGTTTCCATGTCATTGTGATCCATCTTTTTTATGCTCTTGTACTGCTTTCTCGTAAGCATTCCCTTCTTTGCCATATGTACCGTACCCTCCTAAACGTCTTCGGGCTTTCTGTTGTTTGCTCTTTCTGTGTCAAAGCCTTCTGGATATCGTTTCTTAAGCTTGTCAATGTTCATCTGCATGATTTCATCCAGAGACCAGCCGAACGATTCACAGATCATAGCTACATACCACATAACATCGCCCAGTTCCTTTTTCGCATGATCCTCGTCCAATTCCTTCTCGTGAAAAATCCATTTTTTAATCATATCAATGAATTCCCCAGATTCGCCAGATAATCCAAATAAGCCGTTGATAAGACCTCCGAGGTCAATATCTGTTTCAGGCACAGCATCAGATAATCCCTGTTCTAAATTGTCAGCCATATCTAACAATCTTTCTGTTCCTAATCCGTCATTCGTTCTCATTGCTAAGTTCTGATATTCGTTCCCTGTCATTTTCTCGCTCCTTATCTGATTGTTTTCTTAACTGATTTCGGGCTGATCTTTACCTCTGCATTATCTACAGAGGCGAAGATGTCTTTTACCATTTTCACAATGGTGTGCTGCTTTAATCCGTATGCGTGTAATTCTGTTACTACTTTTGTTAATTCTTCCATGATTCTTTTCTCCTTTGTATTTAAAATTTAATTTCAGTAAACGCAAGATACTCACATCTATTTCCCTTGGATTCGAGCCATTTGTAAGTTTCGTCTACAAGATGTTCAGGATCAGAATCTTTCGATTTTCGTTTCAGCATTTCAATGTGATCCAGAGTAGAATTATAGTCAAAGTTTTGTCCAGTTACCAAAATCAAGACCTGTGTATGATTTCCGTCCACATCAATTTCGTTGAAACTAAAAATTTCTGTTTTCATAAAATTCCTCCGATTTTATTTGCTAATTTTTTCAAGGTGTTCGTCAATCTTCTTGACGTTCCAAAGTACTCTTTTACCGATCTTCACTCTAGCCCCGGCATCGTTTGCAATCTTTTCTGCTGTTGATCTTCCACAGTTTAACATTTCCCTTAACTGCTTGCTGTCAATCAATCTTTGTTCTACTTCTTTATTGTCCATTTTTATTATTCTCCTTTCTAACTAAACGGAAGTTCTTCTTCCAATCCTTCTGGAACATTAATGAATCCGTCTGATCCAACTGATTCCCCAGCCTGTCCTTCATGATTATAATTCTCTCTATTCTGTTCTGAAACCGCCTTGCTTTCAGCGAAATCCTGTTCCTCAACAACTATGTCTGTTGTGTAGACTTTTACGCCTTCCTTGTTCGTGTAACTTCCTGTCTGGATTCTTCCAGAGATAACTACCTTTATGCCTCTCTGTAAGTATTTCTCTGTAAATTCAGCAGCCTTTCCAAATACGATACAGCGTATAAAGTCTGCAGTCGGTTCTCCATCTCTCTTGAATTTTCGATCGACTGCGAGTGTATATCTCGCAATCGTCGTTGGGTTATCTCCCTCGGTATATCTGACCTCCGGATCTCGTGTCAGCCTTCCCATCAATACAACTTTGTTCATAGATTTTTCTCCTTAATTTTTAAAACAATTCGACTCTGCGATCAGAGATCGGTACTGGGTACTCAATGCCTGTGATCTCTTTAAATCTACTGTCACTCGTGTATAAGAAATTTCCTCCGAATGCATACATGTTATTAGATTCATACAATGGTTTACATCTCACACGATCTCCGTATCTCGTCTGTATTTTTTCAACAGTCACGCAATCTCTAATATCCATCAGTATAAGAGGTGCTTTGTCATAAGCTATATATAATGTATCTGTCTTTGATGATATCCCCTTATTCGTGCAATCATCAAACGGACTTTTAAGCACCTCTGCCATCAATCCATGCTGGACATTGTACATTTCTTTCATTTTTTCAATAATATCGAGCTTGCCAATTTCCCCTGCATACACTGATCGAATATACATAAGTTCATCGTCGTATTCCTGAATAAACCATGTATCTTTTTCTATAAATGCCTGTAACTGTATAAATTCATTTTTTTCGTTTAGTGCTACTCTTTTTTGAGAACGCATCACTGGCGCTACGCTTACCGTATGATTTTTCACAAAATGCAAATATAATTTTTTATGAAAATTTGTATTTTCAATATCTCCAATGATAGCACCTGTCTCATGCACACCATATTTGTTAGAAATCTTATACTTGTTATCTTTAATTTCGACTGTATAGCCGTTCTTCTCATATCTCATCGTAAATATCCTCCAATTCTAATTTTTTGATCTCTTCTACTGCCTTTTTCGCAGCATATCTTCCGTTTGATGTTAACTGTCTCTGCCAGCATCCATTTTTCGGAGACCAACGAAAAGATTTACTTTTCATAACATCCCTTACCGCTGGTTTCGGTCTACCAGAAAAGAAAAACTGGATTCGCATGATTTCTTTATTTTCCTTGATATCAAGTCCAAATTTATCAAGTGCGATTTCGCTGTCTCCCTGTTCTTTTTCTCTTTTCAGGGCTTCCAGACGCTTCTTAATGCTTCTGATATTTGAATTATTATTTTGAAGCTCATACCGCATGAAAACTCTGTGTTGTTCTTTCTTCCGATCGTCAATGGATTCTTCCAGTCTGATCGCTGTTTTTTCGTCCAGCTCTGGACACCCTTTCAAAGTCTTATGCTTTCGATAATAAGCGTTTACCGCTTTCATCATGTTCTGACTCTTAACCAGCTTGTCCAGCTTTTCTTGCAGCATTTCTACTGCATCTGCATCCTTTGACTTGATTATTTCATTGCCGTGTAGAATGTCTCTCAACTTATCAACATATCCCTGAATTTTTTCATACTCTTTGAAGTTTCGATCTCTCGCTTCATTCTGCTTTTCTTTTTTCTTCACTGGAAAGTTGCCAGCTCCTGAGATCAAAATTGACGGACACATCATTTCAATTCTGAATCCGGCATTATAATTATCTGCCAGCTTCTTTGCATACTTCTTTGCAATATGCTCTGCTTTTTCCGCAGATCGTGGTCTTTGTTCTTTGATCTTATCCACCAGATCATAAGCCTCGTCAACAGCCTTTTTGTATTCTTCTGTTTTGCTGCCCATCACATAATCTGAATGGCTCCACATTGCCTTAGCCTGTCTGGCTGCATCTTCGTTAATTTCGGAATATTCTCTAGTCATTTTCCTGATCCTCCTTAGATTTTTGAACCTTGATCGCATAATCTACAATCAACTGTAATTCTTCTTGTGTTGATCCAGCAAATTCATCCATGTCTAACACGTCTTTTGTTATTCCGACATCTAAAAGCTGGTTCTGAAAGTAGCTCATATCTCCGCTGTAATCATACATTTTCTTGCCTCCTAGTTAACTGCATAATATTTACTGTGCTACTCTAATTTCGCCTGTTTTGTAGTCGTAGTAGTAACATCTTTCTCCAAGAATTTCTTCTTCCTCTACGGCCACGGAATTTGCTTCACGGATCATTTCATTGACCTCAGCTGCACCTCCTGAAATTGTTCTTACCGGAACAGCCATCCATTCGCAAGTTGAGCTTGGTATGAGGTACAGGTCGCATCCACAGTGATCTGCGATCTCTTTTACCATCTCTGGGAACAATATACTTGCTGCTCCATACATTCTGCGTTTTGTCGTAAGCACATACATTCCAAACATTTTAGAAATATCCACATCTTTTCTCGTATTTTCATAAGCAAATTTATATAATTCCTCTTCTGTGTACCCAGCTTTTTCAAGCATCTCGTTTGTTATAATTCCACTTGTCGTTGCCTCTTCATCTTCGTGTGCAATGATTCTGTACACGATAGAGAACTCATAGTATGTTCTGTGAGGCACGTATGATAGCATATTTTGATTTTTTTCTGTATTGATAAGAGTTAATATGACTCTGCTTTCAAAATCAATTAAATCGTCTATTACAACCTCTGGAACTTCTTTCAAGGTTAAGTCTAATCTCTTCATGACTTCTCTGCTCATTTCTTCGTAGCTCATTCCTCTTCGGTTTGCATCATCCCAAAGCTCTTTTACGTCGATCGCTGGTCCTTCATGTGTATCCTTGTTTGATATTGCGATCATCTCCACAAAATCTCTGTTTACCTTTGCAACGTTCTCAAGGCTCACTTCATACCCTGGATGATTGCCGTCCATGTATTTCTTAACGTCCTCTGTCATTCTTGTTTTAAATTCACTGTATGTCATAATTCCTTTTCTCCTTTTTTGAAATTCTAAACGTAATAGCAAGATAAATTCCATGCATCCCCAAGTTCGTAATACAAACCATAGTTCTTGAAAATTTGGTTAAATTTATATAGTTTTCTATAATCCCCTGTACCTTGCGGATAATTAATCAAAGCATATAGTGGGCCTTCAAAGCCCATACTAAGTACGTGTTCCTCTGCTACATAGTCAAAATAATCATTAGGATCTTTATTCTCTACAACAATCAAATGATCTGGATCGTTGTAATAATATTTTCCAGCTTCTTTGTCATATGTTGTAAAGCACTTGCCATTAAAATAAATTGCCACATCTTGCCACATCTCATGATCAATCAAGAACTGCCTAACCTCTACTGCCAGCTTTTCGATCTGCTCTTCGGTTAATCTGTTAACTGCTGTCATATGTACCACCCTTTCGTTCACTGTGTGTTATGTTTCTTAGTCTCTGTCATGCATACAAGCGGCAATCATCAAGATCCCAAGGATCATGCATAACGTCCCTTGCAACAATGGCATCGTTTCTTGCTGTAAGCCTCCAACTGCTCCGCAAGCAACGATTCCTCCAACAACTCCTGATACGTTTCTTAGGTTCTTTAGCTTCATACCTCATTCTCCTTTGCTTTAAGTGTTTATTATTTGTTGTCATTTGTTATTATACTTTAATATTTTTAATTTGTAAATATGTAATTTAATATTTTTAATTTTTTCAACAAACTTGTCCACATATCCACAAATGCATAAAAAACCGGTCAAAATGACCATATATATTAATATATATTTATATATATTTATTATGTTTATGTTATGTATATATGCTCATGGGACAAAATCGCGGACAGTCCACGGACAGCGTAATTTTTTACGAGTTTGACTATGTATATATAATATGAAAGAGTTCGATCAAAATTTGTACCGTGTCATTTTTGGGGCAAAAATTGAATTTTGGGAAAATCCATGAAATTTTCGGTTTTTATTTTTTTGGACATTCTTCGGAATTTCCACGGAATGTCTATGGAATGTCCACGGACAAATACAAGGACAGTCCAAAGCAATAAAAAAATAGACCAAGGTTTTTCCTCGGTCTAAATCGGTATAAAGTATTTATAATTTCTAAATTATATCAGTGATCTTTTGCATATTTCTTCATCAATTCCTTCGGTATTACCTTGTCAAGGTTTCCATCAAAACTCCGATGCCATGGTCCACCGACTTTTTGTGATCTCTCTACTAGCTCCCATGGATCCAATAGTAGGCACGCATCTGTTACTCGATCAATCAACTCTCTATCTTTTTCTAAGAACGTTTCTTTTGCGGCTTGTACAGCTCTAGGTACGATCTCATGTCTACCCCAGATGTTATATTTATAGTACACCTCTTTCACTGCTGGTCCATGTCTCAATGCTAGAATATCATCCCAAAAAGCACATTCATCAAATCTTCTTAAAAAATTCAATTGTACATAGTATAATATTTTTTGTAACTGCAAATTAGTTACTGGTCGTCCAAGGTTTGCACATCTTCCTACGATATAGCTTGCTACGTCTACTGCATTATACATAATCTTCTACCTCCCAAAACATCAAAAAAAGCTGCTACCACAAACAAGTAACAGCTTATATAATTAATCAAAATATTTTCTAATCGGACATGCGAAAATATCGTGATCCTGTGGACACATACAATAGCCATCGCCATATTCATCGTTAAAATAATAAAATGGGCAATCATCGCATGCACTTTTCCAGTCCGTTATCGCTTCTGGAGGATCAAATTCTTTCGGTGGCATGAAATCAATATCAAAGTCTACGGTAAGAGTGATATTTTTTGTAACTTTACCAGTACCATTTTGATATTTTATAAGATCGCCCGGTTGTGCATCCAACAGTTCACAGATTTTTTCCAGTGTCTTTACAGCGACCATTTCTCCGTCCCTGATCTGCTGCAATGCATTCTCTGAGATAAGCTTTTCTTTTCTAATTCTACTGGTATTATATCCAGCAGCCTTTAACATTTGCAAGATATCCGCCTTATAAGTTAACATGTGTGTATTTCTCCCTTCTTTTCTCCCAAAACATCTAATACGCTTATTATTGCTTAGTTTCAGCTGTTTGTAAAGCCTGATCCCCCAGATATAACTCTCTCAACGCTTCATTCGTTGGGTAATCCATGTCCAGCCACTTATCAAACGCCGTAGGATTCCTTTTCTCCAGCTCGTCCATGATCCAACCACGGACCATTGATAACTCAAAGCTAGCCGGCATATCTTCTGTCATGTCGAACTCTTTGATAAGTCTTTCTGTTGATAATCTACTTAGCATGTCTCTTGCTTTCTTTTCTGCGTTCTTAGTCACAGTTTTCTCTCTTTCTACCCTCGTGACCTCCGGGGTGGGCTTAACATTTATTATTTCATGTATACATTTTCGTATTTTACAAGATGATTTGCAAATGTCATTGCAACTCTTTTTTCTAATCTTTCCCACTCTGGGCAGTTATGAATTTCTGCGATTGCAGCTTCTTTTTCTTCATCGCTCATAAGGGCTGTATTCCTGATCGTTCTGATTAATTTATAAATATTATCTATTGTTTCGCTTTCTACGAATTTTACAAATTCTCCATTTTCTCTTTCTCGTTTGATCAATTCTTTTGTTTTTTCTTCGTTCCAATCGCATATATCTAAGTAATCTAGCCATACCTGTTTTTTTGCATTTTCTCTCGCTTTGTTTAATAATGTTTCAATTTTCATGATCTCTTACCTCCATAATGTTTATTGTTATTTATTAAGCATTTAAAAATGCTTCGTATTCTGGATCAGCTCTCTTGAATCCCCATTCATTGATGTATTCTTCTAAGTTCTCTGCTGGGATTTCTTGCATATCATGGATCGCTGCTGGGGAACATCCTTCGATGAATCTTACCATGCTTCCGTATGCTCCTTTTACATAGATATCTGAATCACTTCCTGTATAAACCTGTCCTTTTTCAAATTTCATCATTTTATTCTTCCTCCTCGTTTACATCTTCATAAAATTTTTCATTGAACCAGTTGATCGCTTTATCCATATCTTCTTTACTTGCTCCTGTTTCAAACATAATGTTTGCTAATGCATTGTATACTTCACTTTTAATATCTTTATTCATAACCTTTTCTCCTTTATACTGTTTGATATGTTTTATTTACTTTATAATTATATTATACATCATAGTAGGTAGAAATCAATATGTTTTACATTATTTTTTAAATTTTTTCGCATTATTTTTATTATTCCGTATATTTTTCTGCAATAAAAAAAGACCAGGGATTTCTCCCTGGTTCGATTTAAAATTTAAGGTATCTTGTAGCGGAATACCCTGTTACGCTCTTGTACTTAACTTTCGTCCACGTGCTACCTTTTTTCAATACTTCAACTTTAGATTTCTTCGGAATCTTACCGATAACCTTAGATGATCTGTTAGCACTGTTTCTGATCATCAGTGGATCAGATTTTGTGACAACCTTAGCATATACAGTTGCTTTGGTAACTTTCTTCACGGCTGTTTTTACAGCTTCCTTAGCCTTGGTAGCTGTTCCCAGCTTTTTATTACAGATTCCCTCTGCGATCAGCTTAGCAATCTTATTAACGTTTTTACCGATCTTATAATCGGACTTGGAGTCACAGAAAAAGCTCTCTGTCATGATCGTTGTTGCCTTTGTGCCATTCAGCATGTACAGGTTCGTTCTCTTCTGCACGTCACGATCTGTAAATCCAGCGGATACCAGTTTCTTCTGTACTCTCTTTGCGTATTTCTTACCGCCCTCAGACACATAAAGTACCTCTGTTCCATGAGCCTTTCCGTTATAGCAATTCAAATGACCTTCGACAACAAGATCATAATTCTTTGCATTTAAACGTGTCAGTTTCCATGATTTTTCCTGATACGCAGCGGTAAATACCTTCTCTGGGCAGATATACAGATCAACACTGTGTCCGTCGCTTTCAAGATATTCTTTTACCTTTTTCATCAGCTTTTTATTGTACTTATACTCGTTTACTCCACCGCAATCTTCTCCACTTGCTGATGTATATGATCCATTTTTAAGCAAACTGTGTCCTACTGTCAATGCGATTCTCATATGTCTACACCTCCTGTTCTGCTGCTGCCTGATTATCTTCTGTCTGTTCCTGTTCCTCTGGATCTTCTAAGTCAGTTTCAGGTAACGGAGTCTCTGCGTAATTTGTCCATGTTCCGTCATCTAACTCTGTCGTATGATTGATCTTATCTTCTCTGCTGACTTCCTCAACATCTTCTAAATCGTATACTGAATTATTTAATTTACCATCATCGAGTAGATCTTTAATACCGTCAAACCACAGTTGCACAGCTTCTTTTAACATGCTCTCGCTTACAAATAATTGAATAGGTTTGGGCAAAAGTCCTCTGGCCATATGTATTACATAATCAAATTTCTGCTGTCCTTGCTTGGATGCACAGAAGGTTTTCTCTGCTTCTACAAACAGCTTGTAAACATCCAGCCTGATTCCTTCAAGCCCTTTTCTTGTGATATAGTCGATCAGTTTCTTAACTAAAAAAACAATGATCAACGCTGTGATCACTGCCAGGAATAGCACTTTATTCTGTTCAAATAATTCTTTCATGATTTATTTCTCCTTTTTATAATCCAGCTTGTTTGAGTACGAATCCGATTACTGCCCCGACAACTGCTGTTAGGACATACATAGAGATGCTTCTCCATTTTTCTCCGTCTCGGTTTTCTAACTCTTCAAGCCGTTTGCTCTGCTCTGTCTGATTAACAAGCATATGTTCCATATTGATCGCAAGTTTTTGAACTGACAATGTAAGGTCATTGATCTGTCTTACTGTCACTTCTAACGCTTCAATTCTTTTGTTTTGTCGGGTTTGCTCATGATCAACATCACTCGCAAATGCATTATGTTCATTTCTACTTATGTATTCATCATCCAAATATGTCTCCTTCCTCAGCTACACCGTTGCTACTTGACTTGTTTCTAATTCGGAAGAAAATATGCAATAGAAGCAATTAACATCACTTTCGTTTACTTCAAGTCCTACGCTGATCTTAACTTTTCCACCGGTCTGTACTGGGTTAGGAGACAGGCTTACAGACTTAATTTCAATGATTTCTGCTGCCATCATACCACCTTCACTTCTATATGCTCTATTAAGATTTCGTCTAATACTGCATATCTGATGTCAAGTGTATAGGTACCACGCTTTTGAGGAGAAATCAGTGCTTCTATATCATGTTCTTTAATATTACAAACTCCAGTGCTTTCTTCAGCTTTGTCTTTCATGTATATTAGCGAATACTCCGCACTTTCAATTGTAAATTTCTCATTTTTAATAGAATGTATAGTAATTACTGCTGTTCTGGATTCTCCCGGGTGCATTATGATCACTTTCTTTTTTTGCATGTTCTCCTCCTCTTTTTTTCTTCTTATTTCTCGTTGTGCAAGGTTGCATACAAATCAAAAGGCTTCAGTGAAACTCTTAATGCTTTCAGATCTACTGTAAGTATGTATGTAGAATAGCTACTTACATTCCCTGCCTCATCATATGCAGTTAATCCGATTACATACCTGCCGTTTAATGTGGATGGTATAACGGACTTCCATAAATCTAAAGAGTCAGCGGATCTAGTTAAGATCACTGACTCTCCGTTTACATTCCCCTCTAGTCGAACTACCATAACAACTAACCTAGTCCGTTACTTCAACGGATATGATAAATGTTTTGCCAGCATCGACTGGGTTCGGTGTCAATGTAACACTCTTGATCACAGGTGCGGTTGTGTCTAACGTAACGGTACGTGTTATTGTCGTTGTCTTACCAGCACCATCGGTTACAACAACGGTAATTGTGTTTGTACCTACTGCAAGAGTAAGGGCCTTGCTGAAACTTCCATCGCTTCCAACTGTGACTGCTTCTGCTGCTAAAGAATTAAGTTTAACTGTTACCGTGACAGGACTGCTTGTTGCATCGTTTGTTTTACCTTTTACTGTGCAAGCAGTTTGATTTGTAATAAGTTTATCCGTTGGGCTGGACAATGTTAATACAGGTGGAACTGTATCTACCTTAAACGATGTTGAGCTTGTAGCTGCTGCGTTTCCGTCATGATCGCTTGCATCCAATTTGATTGTATGGCTTCCATCGGACAACGCTGTCGTTGGTGTATATGTACACTGGTATCCGCCTGTGATCGCAGTCTTAGTTATTGCATCGCCTGTTACCTTAGTACCACTGTCTAGCGTGATACCGATTGTTGATGGATTAACACCAGAATCGGTATCGGTTACCTTCCAAGTAATTACAGGCTTGTTGTTTGCCGAATATGATCCGGACGTTGGAGACACGATTGCAATAACTGGAGCGACCTTCTCTTTTACCTTTAATTGCAGTGATGATCCTAACGTACTGTCGGTTGCATCTTTTGTGATTGTGTTTCCTGCCTCATCGGTTGCCTTAACCGTTACTCCGTAATAATGTCCACTCTGATTGTATGAACTCTTCGACGGAGCTGTTACCGTAGCTTCATATTTGCCGGTTGAACTATTAAGAGTCAGTGTATATGTTTGACCGTTAATAGTCGCTTGTACTGTTTTTACTGACACTTTTTTCTCCTTTCTTGTTCTCAACAACACAACTAAATTCTGATAAAGAATACAAAACTTATTCTACTGATGGAATCAGCATAGAAATAAATAGCCAGTGTGCTATGTTTTATATCAGAAAAAGCAAAAGTTTGACAGGTGGAAATACAACTCAAACTTTATTAGATTTACCTAATGGTATCACTTTAAAAAATGAAGTTTTCGCTCCTTGCGAAATCATTGACGGAAGCTGGACTCCATACGGAAATACCGGCTACATAAACGCCAGAAACGGACAGATAAATGTGCGATGCAAAGACAGTACGTCTACCAGTATAGTCATTGCTATGTTTACAGTTCCTAGGTATTTTATACAATTTAGTTAAATTATATGAAATTTTATTTAATCCCAAAAACTCTTATGTATTTAACGCCATGATCAGCAGACAGTTTTACAGTTGTAGCAGTATCGCTTGCATATGTAAACGATACTGCAGATATCGTGCTGTCATTCGAACCATGAGCCACGAAGCTATAGGATTTTCCTATTTTTTCGAAGATAACCCTTGGAACAGTTACAATACTGCGAATATCATCATCACTAGCACCGAACGCAAACACAATAAATTTATAATCACTTAGTTTTCGATCACCATAATGATTAATTGTTTGACTTGTTGTCGAAACAGATGTTCCTACTATGATTGTATCGTAATCAGAATTTAGTTGTGTTGTTGAGTTTTCTATTTATCGTTACCATAGCTATTTAACATGGCGATCTGTTTTTTATAATATTTTTTTGCATAAAAATAAAATCTCCTTCCCTTTTAAGCAGATTTAATAGTTTATATATTAGATTTGTTATTATTCTTTAAGCTGCATAACGAATATATTCATACTCGATCATATCGTCTGAAGCATCATAATATGTACCGGCAGTCATATTAATGTCTGCATGACCTAACAATATCGCAACATTCTGAATCGGCATGCCTCGCTTAATTAATTGTGTGCATAACGTCCGTCGGAACTTATGCGGATGTGCATATACATTACATGATCTTCCTAAATCTCTTACAATTCGCTCGATTCCGTCTTTCCTCAGGCGATCGTATGGATACCTCTTAGATACAAAAAGTGAAATATTATTATCTTGTCTGGTTTCTAAATATCTATTCAGATAAATCATTGCCTGATCAGAGATAAATACTGTCCTTTCTTTATCTCCCTTACCAATGATCCGCACTTTCTTTCGAGTAAAATCTATGTCATTTAGATTTATGTTGCTTAGTTCTGAAACACGACAACCTGTGCAGGCTAACATCTCTATCAATGCTCGATCACGAATATCCGTACATGCTATACGCATACGTTCCAGCTCATCGGAAGTAAACGCTTTCTTCTTTTTCTTCGTTACTTTGATTTTCTTAACTTTCCGAGTCGGATCTTTGTCAATGTATTCTTCGTCAGCCAACCAGCTAAAAAATGAAGATATCGATGATCGCTTATTATTTAAGGACAAATTCGATATTCCTCTACTTCTCTTATACGCATATAAAAAACTTCGGATATCCGTTGCATCTATGTCTTTTGCCTCTTTTCCAGCGAAATAATCTGCGAACTGTGTTAGATGTAAATTATATTGCGATATCGTCCGACTGGACTTATTTTCTACAATCAGCGTCGCAAGGAACGTATCTTTTAGCTTCCTTAAACTGTCATTGTATTCCGTCAATTCCGTCGATTCTTTCTTAATCTGTACATCTCGGAACTCTTCTACCAACACATTTTCAAGATAATCTAGCTCTTTTTTCTTGATCCTATTGCCCATTTTAATCAAAACATTGCTTATAATTCTGTCACGCATAATACATTCTCCTTTGTGTGTTTGTTATACGTGAATTATATTCCATTACGCTGCAGAGTGTATCCATAACTCCGCAGCTAAATTCTGAGATAGCAGGATCAAAGCAATGCGGAGCAAGTTATCAAGGAAGTTATTTCTATCCAGAAACATTTTCTTCTAGTGGAAATAAAATCGGAAAAATATTCGTTTTTTGGGCACGAATAAAAAATTCTTTAGCAATGCCAGCAAATTGGTATAATTTATGCAATTTCGTGGACAAACCAGTAACAGAAATTACTGGTTGGTGTCCATGCAATATATTTGTAGACGGAACCGATCCACGAGATGTTAGTTGTGTTTACCACAATGAGTATGGATTAAGAATTGTAGTTCCTAACGGATGTACAATTCCAAAAGATTCCTGGATAAATATAAATGGATGTCTTTTACTTAAATAATAATTATCATTTAAGTCCAAAAACTCTGATATATTTAACTCCGTGATCAGCAGACAATTTTACAGCCATAGATGTATCGCTTGCATATGTAAAAGACACTATAGATATCGTGCTGTCATCCGAACCATGAGCCACGAAATTATAGGATTTTCCTATTTTTTCGAAAATGGTTCTTGGAACAGTTACAATGCTACGAATATCATCATCACTAGCACCGAACGCAAATACGATAAATTTGTAATCACTTAGTTTTCGGTTATTATAATGATTAATTACTTGGCTTGTTGTTGTAACAGAAGTTCCTACTATGATTGTATCATAATCAGAATTTAGCTGCGTAATAGCATCCTGTGCATTCGTCATGTCAGTCTGATTTGCTGGCGTATAACCAAGGGCTGTCGTTACATTACCTTTGGTTAATTCTCCACGGATTGTAGCACTTGATTTATTATCCACATTGCCTAATCCAACTTGGCTTTTAGTAACTCCGTGAGGATTACTTTTATTCGCAAGATGATTAATCAGAGTTGTAATTGCAAGTTTAATCTTTGCAAATGCAATAGATATTTTCTCGCCACTTGATAAAGTCACAAGAGTTGTTGTATCTGAATATGTCGGTGTCTGATCATTTGTCGCTACGTTCGGAACGTTCCCTAAGCCTACTTGCGACTTAGTAACACTATGAGGGTTGCTCTTGTTTCCTATATGCGTATTTAACGCTTTCTGCATAGTTTCAAATGTAACGTACCCTTCTGGATCAACCGTTGCTGTCATTTTTACATCATTATTAAGCTTGATGTAAAAATTATGTACTAACGACCATGACGGCATAGCCGATTCTGCCGGAACTTCTTTCCCTGTTGTACTTTGAGAAATCGCAAACAACACTTCACTTCCGGTTGATCCTTTTGCATAAATTCCAAGCTGTGTCATGCTGTATCCGGCAGATAAACCAGCGTTTGAAAACAATACTCCTATCTTGATTGTTTCGTTTGTTTTTGTCACGCCCTGTACTGTTCCAGACTGCTTAATTGATGATACCGCCGTCTGACTTTTCAAAGCACTAACGTCAACTTTACCAGCACCAGACTTGATCGCTGTTACTGTTATTGTTCCTCCGCTTAAGGCATTCTTTAATAATTCAATACCTGCATTTGTAATTACTGTATTTTCCCACATGATTTTATACCTCACTAACGATCGAAGAAGAATATTCACAAGAGCTTGAAACAATCGCATAATTCAATGCCGTCTCTGATTCTATAACGTCTGAAACACGAATATTGCACAATAAATGTGCTGGTTTCAATTCGTCAATTCTTCTTACTACTTCATCATAATTATTTACTTCGCCATAAAGATTGACTTGAAATGTATTTTTTGCTGTATTTTCTATGAGCTTTGTTTCTACACCGCTCAAAGCTTCTATGATCTTTTCAAACCTTTTAGGATTCAAAGGCCTTTTTATCCTCATTTGCAAAATCTGTGTTCTTCTCTGCTCAATCGTCTGATCTGGAAGCGGCGTTATTCCGTATTCTTTTTCCCAAATAGGGAGCCCCCATGTAGCACGATCAACAAATATCTGATCAAATATATCTTCACATATTGTTTTTACGTCATCTATCTCAAGTCCGATCACTTGGAACAGCCAAAGTCCGATTCTTGATTTCCCATAAATCGGCGATACATAGTCAATCATTTGTTTTGCACTTTCACTCGTCAGGATTTGCTCCATAAGGTCTGTTTTATACCACATAGTATCATCCCTCCGTTATTGTTACTATTCCTAAAACCGGCATTTGTCCAGATTCAAGGTCTACATTTTTTGACACTCCATTGATTTGTACACTGTCATAATCATAGATACCTGATACAGATCCAAGGATACTGTTGATCGCTGATATTCTAACCGCACTATCATTCGATGAAACATTTAACAAATATGACTGAAGTGCAGCTTTCAAATCATTCTGCACATCGCCAATTTCTGCTTCTCTCAAATAAACCACAGCTGATATGTTAACTACTACTGTTTCAGGAGCCGTTATCTCTAATACAGCATTGGGCGGTGCTAAGCGATCTGATTCACTATCTGGACGCATAATATAATCATACACAGCATCTTGAATCTGCTTCGATGCTGGTACTCCGTTCTGATCCATTAAGATGATCTTGATTATTCCAGAGTCATCTTTTGCTGGTATCACAGTAACTGCACCAACACCGGGAACTGACAATGCCCATCGTTTATAGTCTGCCACATTTCCAACATAGGAAATGTCATGGCTTCGATCATACTCAACAATTCGTTCTCTTAAAGTATCATCGTCCTCTTCATCCAAACCGCCTGTAACAGCTTCCTCATTTGTAACAGAGATTATTTCATCGAGCAGTTCTCCTGTCTCATCTCCAGTATGTAATACAATCGTATTTACTCCAACATTGCTTGCAGATCCTCCTTCTGCTGCCTCAATTGGAATCTTTGCATTTCCAAGAGAATCGACCGTAACTTCCTCTGTTGTTACAAAATCTATCGTATTTCCTTCGTCATCTGCTTCTGTAGAAAAACCATATCCTAAAGGAATAACAAGACCGGCTTTTGCTGTAACAGTCACATATCCTGTTGCATTTACCGATTCTCTTCGTACAAGACCTCTTCCATCAGCGTGGTAATCCAATAGGTAAGATTCTTCACAGGTTACCGGCGAAAGACTTTTCAATACTTCCACAAGCACATATTCTTTTAGCTCTGCTATCTCAATCGCTGTCGGACGTGTAAAATCCCAAGGAAAACCGCCTTCGGATTTATCAATATCTTCTGGAAGATTGCTAAGCATCTTTTCATGGATTTCCTCTTCACTCGAATTATTCAAGAAATCTGGCAATTCTAGTTCTTCTGCTTCCAATGCCATTTTTAGACCACCTCACTTTCAAATTGTGTCTGTATTTCTATATCTCCATCAATACCCTGCACCTGTACTGTTACAAGACAATGTTCTGCTTCCCATTGAAACATAATATTCCCAACGTACAAAGTTCTTTCGGACGGATCAGCCATCAATGCTTCTTCGATTTCTCTTTGTAAAATGCTTTCTGCCTCTTCACGGCTATCCGCTTGCAAGGCACTTTCATAGTCAATCCCAATGTCGGTGGAATATCCTTCATGAGCGTATCTTTGTGTCATGATCGTTTTGTAACACCATTGCACCCACGCCTCGAACCCAGATGCCTCTTTTAATTTTCCATCGTGAAGCGTAACAAAGTCTCCAGTATCAAAATCAAAAAAGATGCTTGGTTTATAACCTGCATCTTCCTCTTCTTCTGTATTTTCTTCCTCAGTTCCTTCATTCTCTTCATCTTCAAAATATTCTTCTTCATTTTCATATTCCTCTGGGAAAAGATTATCCGGCATCTTCTTCATCTCCTTCCACTTTACCGATCACAACGATTTCCTCTGCATCTGTCCAGATCAGTAATACTCGATCGCCATCACTTACTTTTGCATCAGATAACATCAAAAAATCGTCATCAGGTTCTGCACTTTCTGGATAAGAGTCAGGAAGAATCCCTCCGTCTTTCATAGTTCCAAGTTCTGCAACAACATCCGCTGCACTTTGGTTTCCTTTAGAAATCTGTTCGATTGCCCGGATAAAATTTTTTCTTCCATTTCTCTGCATAAAACTCTCCTTTAGTAAAAAACAACGTCCATCGTACCAGCAACACAATCATGCGTAATACTTTTTACTGTTTTATTTCCTTTCAGTCCAGCGGTACCACATCCAACATAAACGGTGTCTCCACGTTTGATCTTCGGATTGCTAATCGCCGTTACTATGTATTCATACTTAACCTTTGCACTGCTCTTCAATTTCTTTTGTGCTTGTTTCTTTATTTTCGAAAGTTTCTCTTTCTTGTCTTTGTCCATAATTTCTTGGATCGTTCCAAACTTCGATGTATTCTTAGACATTGATGCAAGTTTAGGAATTGACTTTTTCTTTGCTTCTCCGTAGATCTTTATCTTTGTAACGATATCATCCATTGTTACTTTAACCTCTATGGATATTACATTCTTTCCTTCCTCAATCTTATAAATCGTTGTATTAGTATTGGCATACTTGACAATCACTGTAGTTCCTTCAATCGTAAAAATATATCGGCTGGAAAGTTTGCTTTTCGCCTTGTTCAGCACATATACGATCATATCTCCAATATTCTTCTGTACTGGTTTGATCCTTTTATTTTTGATTGATCCGTAACTGTATTTCAGTTTCAACTTCCATGCCGTACAGATTCTTTTTACAATCTCTTTTGTGCTTAGCCCCTTTTTGTAATAAAAATAATCTTGAGATTTCATCATATAGATCAAGTAATCATAGGCTGTAAATGTTACTTTTTTTTCTGTATCGGTAACCCTGTCTCTATCCCAGATCACACCTCGAAACACTTCAAAATCTCCATGGCCAACATTCGCATATATGTATAATCGGTCTGATGGTTGAATCAATGTCGCAAGTGTTACACCATTTTTCGCAGCGTTCATTACTGTTAAGCTGACCTCTTTTGCCAGCGAATCAGGATCATCAGACATTGTCAGGTCCTGTATAACTTTCGATTTGTATAGATCGTATTCTTGCCCCGAAGCCGTCTTTACAACTGCTTTATACCGCGGATTTCCTAAACTTGGCATATCTTCCTATCCTCCTATCATTTTTAACAGTGTTTTATAATCAGCAACACCAGTTACTGTTAATTTGTGCTTACGTTGGTAAGTTTTAATCGCTGTTACTGTCTTAGATCCGCAAGCACCATCCTGTTTGACTCCCACCATTTTCTGGACAAATTTTACGACCTGTCCTTTTCTTCCGGTTCGAATCGTGATCTTTTTCATGGCTGATTTCATCGAAGATGTCAGCTTTTTATCAACTTTCAGCTTCGAGTAGCCATCTTTATTCATTGCTTTCTTTAATTCCTCAACCTTGGTATTAGAAACTGATTTACTGCTTTGAACAGGAATCACAAGCACCTGTCCTTTATAGATCGTATATTTGCTGATCTTTTTCTTTGGATGTTTCTTACGTTCCTTTTTATTCCTAGAATCAATCAGTTTCTTATTTGCATTATAAATAACCTTGTATTTTTTACTGGACCCAAGATATTTTTTTGCAAGTTTCCGTAATGTTTGTCCTTTCTTTACTTTGACCTTTTTCTTTGTGGTTTTGGTACTTCTTTTCGTTGAGGAAACACTTATTTTTTCGTAGTCGATAAATCTTACCGTGTAGTAATAATCATTCAGGCTTTTGACCGTAGAATCGTATTCTGAAACACGCATATCAACATTGATCTTCGTTCCTGTAATACAGACATTTACCACTTTCCCATACTTAGCCCAGTATTTCATCAGTGCATCTAAGGTTGCTGGATCAGTCCACTTACGAACAAATTTCATGCCTTTTCTTGCTTCTCCGGGAAAAAAACATTCCCAGCTTAGTTCTGAAAGATTTTTACCATTCGGAACACTGACCTGACCTAATTTATAGATATCATATTCTGCAAACTTACCTTCGATTGATGATTCAATTTCTTCAGGAATGATCGGAATTTGTATCTTCTGATCATTCCCTTTTGAATTTTTTCCAGTAATATATATGTCCATTTACATTACCTCCGCTGTTCTGTTACTTGCCGTTGATCCGATTGCATCTGCGATCGCCTGCATAATAGCATCTGCGATCTCTCCTTTAGAGTTTTTGATAGCATCAACTATACCGTCATTTCCAGATGCATTGACGCTGATCGTAATACCACCAACGTTGATCACTGGCTGACTGCTACCAGACGAAGCTTTTCCAGATCCGGATGATCCTCCAACAAGTCCACCTTTGGCATGCTTTGTAACGCCTAAAATCTGTCCTGCTTGATTCCAGAGAGATAACGCACGGCTTCTATGTCTAGAAAGTGGAATGACCATTTCGTTTCCTTCTTCTCCTAATTCAGAAACGATATGACCTCTGACCAGACTACCCTTCGCATTATGAAAGAACTTTCCATTTTTCGGTAAGGCTGTCTGTACTTTCGGTGCGGATGATGTCTTTTTGCTTGTTTTCTTTTTACCAGATTTTGAAGAACCGCTATTACTTAGATAACTTCCACTAGTAATACTTTTGATTGCACTTGCTTGTGCAGCAGTTGTACTTGCTGCGGATGCAATCGTTGAGGCTGCGGATGCTAAAGCACCTGCAAGTGATAATGCGGAACTTCCAGCACTTTGTAAATTACCACCAGCTGCAAGTGACATTGATCCCATAGTTCCCAATTTTCCACCAGCTGTTGCAGACATTCCACCTAAGCCACTGACTTTTCCACCGGCAGCACTTGTTGCCCCAGAAAAAGCTTTCGTACTCTTAGAACCGACGTTTGTCTGCTTTGTATTCTTCTTATTCTCCTCATAAGCTTTCTGAACAGAATTAGTCAGCTGATTATACTCTTTGTCTGGTCCAACATTCAGATTCTTATTTTTCTTACCTCTAACAGTATGTGCCATTGTTCCGCTCATTGTTGAGTCAAGTTTCAGTTCTTTGTTTTGCTTTTTATATGTACTCTGTACTGATTTTCTTAACCGATCTTTTTTCTTTTCGGATTCTGGCTCATATTTCTCACGGATCTTTCGTATGGAATCTTTATTGTAAGAATAATATTTCTGCGATTTTGCAGTTAATGAATTGTTATCCTTTAGTGCTTCCTTACGATTTTTAAGATAATTATCTCCAAGGTACTTTTCTTGACCCTTTTGAATTTCTTTTACCTGTTTCGATGTTACATTCCAAGATTTAGCACTTTTTTCAGACTCTTTTTTGATCTTATCCATGTTCTTTCGAATATGATCGCCTGCTTTGTTACCTTTTGTCAGTGCTGCAAATCCACCAACACCGGCACCAATGAATCCACCGGCAAGAGTTCCAACGACTGGAACTGCTGATCCGATTAAAGCTCCAGCGGCTGCACCACCACCAACCATGCCAAGCTTCGTGCCACCTCTGTAGTTTTCTTTTTTCTTAGTAGCTTTATTCTTTGTTGTCGCAGCGTTGATAAAGTTACCTGCTGCACTTCCAATTCCCGCAAGTCCTAAAGCTCCACCTAGTAACGAAGCTCCACCAACGGCTGCTGCTCCACCGGCTGTTGCTGCTCCTGATCCAAGTTTTACTCCAAGATTTCCAAGAAAAGCTTTCCAGCCAGTAGCCGCAACAGTTTCTCCGTTTTTCAAAGTAACTCCAGAACCACCTAAACCAAACAAACCACCCGGTGTCCTTGTCGGTCCAGATGGTGTTTTCGGTTCAGTTTGTTGCATTTTTCGCTTTACGCTTTCTGGTAACCAGATTTCTTTATTACCTGTCGGATTTGTTCCCGGTATTGTAGAATTTCCGTTTCCAATTCCTCCGTTCACATTTACAACTGCCGCGGACACATTGATTGTTCCAATAGAATCTCCCAAAGGATTTGTTTTTCCTCCACCTCCAGAACCGCCAGTGATCAGATCGTATAGACTTTTTCCACCTTTAAACAGCTTTAGCCCTCCAGATAATCCAAGAAATCCAGCTAAATAATCTTCGATACCAGCTTTATCTCCGCCTGGTAACAGATCCTTAAGAGATTCCTTGAACCAGTTTCCACCAGCTTTTGCAATATCTTTTCCAATCCCAGTAATCTTTTTAACGATCGCCGGTCTTCCTTTAGAATCCCACCACTTAGAAAACGGATTTACAATCAGTTCATCCCAAGCAATACTAATCTTGCCACCGATTGAAGCATTTTGGAATTTTGGCATACTAATAAGATCGTCGATCTTATCTCCAGCCTTTTCAAGTTCCTTGAATACAGATGTACTTGCATACTCTCCAAGTTTTTCAAGTGATGTTCCAGCTTCTTTTAGTTTTGCATCGGATTTATCAAGATAGTCTGCAAATTCTCCTAAACCTTTCGTTGCTCCCTTCTGGAGACCTTTTCCCCATTTAGAAACAATGTTTATGTCGAACGTATCTTTAATATTTGACATTAATCCAGAAACCGTCGAATTAGATGTTTTGTCCATCATTCCATCAAATTCTTTCAGCCCATTAAGGATTGTCTTAACTGCTTTGTCTCCACTGATTTCGCCCTTTTGAGACATTTCTCTGATCTGGGCTATGGATTTACCCTCTGCATCAGCAAGATACTTCCATGCGTTTATACCGACATCTGTCAGCTGATTCATGTCCTCTGCGTTCAATCTTCCGTTTGTTTTCATCTGACCTAAAGCTCTGGATACTCGAGAGATACCCTCTTCTCCAGCTCCAAGTGCTGCGGATGCATTACCAATCTTCGTCAGGTCAGGAATAATGTCTTTATCAGAGAATCCATAAGCCAACATCCTTTGAGCATTTGATACTACGGCCGATGTGTCAAACGGAGTAACAGATGCAAATTTCTTCGCACTATCCATAAACTTCGTAGCTTTCTTTTTAGATTTCAGCATTGTTTCAAAGCCAATTTGATATGTCTGAAATTCGTCTGCTAATGATACTGGATCAGCTATCAATTTCTTTGTAGCAATTCCAGTTATAACTCCACCAGCCAAAGTTTTTAGTGAAAATATAGAATTCTTGATCTTAGATATAACACTTGGGATTTTTTTGATCTGACTTGTTACCTTGTCATCGATTTTTAGGACTGCTGAAAAAGTCTTTCTACCAAAACTCATACCAGCACTCATAGCTTTTTTGATCCCTGCTGTTGCAGTGTCTTTTAATCCAAGTTTTGGAGTCCAGGTCTTTTTACCGATCCCGTCTCCCTTTTTACCAAACTTGTCGAGGACTGGACTTGCTTTATCTTCAAGTCCTAATTTTGGCTTTGCACGCTTCTTTCCAAGCTTGTCCATCTCTCGTGATGCTTTCTCTGCATTCTTCCCTGTTTGCTGTAGGCCAGAAGATGCATGGTCGGAATATTCCGATACAACATCGATCACAATTTCTTTGTTTGCCATTTATGCATCTCCTCCTTCCATAGCTTTTAAAATTGCTGCAAAAATAAAAGCCCTCTCTCCTTCAGGAAGATCAAGGGCTTGTGATGGTAACATTCCAGTCCGTAAATAATTTTCTGCAAGCATAGAAGCTAACGGACTGGATTCAATTAGTTTTTTGCGTAGTCAACTACACTAACACCGCCTCCAGATAAGTTATCAATAGCATCGCTGACAGCTTCAAGCTCTCCAGCTGTTAACACCTCTTTGATAATTTCGTTCTGTGTCATAACCATATGACCAGCTTTCTTTAATCCTTCTTTCAGCGCTGAATTATCCCAGAATTTCTTTCCGTCAGTCGCTACTGTTGCAGTGTAAATCTTCCATGCCATGTAATCAGCTGTACTTACTTCTTTCTCAACGAGAGGAAGTGAAGCTCCGCCTGGGTTTGCCATATAAGTTGTAGCTTTCTTTCTACACTGTGCAATTTCATCGAAAGATAATGGTCGGACATTAAATTTAAACAATGTCTGTCCATTTCTTGTAATATTCAATGGCTGCTGTACTTCTGTTTTATACTCTGCGGCTTTTAAAAGACCCGTGATCAGATCCATTTCATTATCTTCGGTTACTGTAACATTTGTTTCTTTCTTTTCTGCCATTTTATTTTCCTTTCTTTATGCTGCTAATGATTTAATGCAGTCTGGTACGCTGTTAACAATGAACTGCATCTGTCTCTTAATAACCTCTCCAGGTTTAACATCCAGAATATTTGTATCTCCGTCAAGAATACATTCATCCAGTAAGAATTTGCTTTCCCCACCTTCCAGTGGTTCTGTTGCGCCACCTTGGAGAGAAAAAATAGGAAATTTCCCACTTTTGATTGCATCCAAGATTGGAACAATTGTAAGATCGTCTCTTACTACAGCTTCCGTGAATGATGCTGTAAATTTAACACTGTCTGGAACTCCATACGTCTGGACATCTCCAGCCGGATGAAAATCTACGTTAGAAACATTCATCCCGATAGAAAACTCTTCCACAGATGCAAACCAGATGGAAACTCCATCAAGTGTGATAAAAAGCTTTCCGTCTTTTCCTGTCATCAGTTTTCTAGTATCAAAACCTTTTCCACTCATTTATATAACACCTCCTACTGTGCGATATACTGGAACTGATATGTTAAGTAGATCTTTTCCATGCTGTCAACGTCATCAATGCGGATAATAAAGTATGCATAATCCGCTGCATGTGGATTTTCTGTATCCTCATAAAATTCGTAGGTATCTAAGATCTTTCCTTCTCTGTTCATTTCAGCCAGTACTTTTTTAGCTTCCTGAATTACATTATCAACGCCTGCTGCATTGTTGCTGATCTTACCGATCAATGGTTCTAATGTACGATTGATACGGTCAAAAGCTTCATAACGGACAGCTGTACGTTTGATCTTCTTCCATCCTTCGTCATCGTCCTCATCCAGAACTGTATATGTGTTCACTCCTGAATCAAACCAGACCTGTCCTTCCTGTCCTTCTGACAAAAGAAGCAATCCAGATTTGATCGCATCGACATATTGTTCATTCGTCAGCTGTTCAATGCATGACTCCGCATCTGGAATCTCTGTATGTACAATTGATGTACTTGAATCTTTGCATCCAATCACACCTGCCTGAACTGCTGCCGCAAGGTATCCTTCCACCCTATCTCCGGCAGTATTATAATATCCGCTACCGCAGTAAATAAAATATGGTGCATTATAGGATTTTGCATTCGTTTTTCTTGTAGCAAGTGACTTTCCTGCCGCTTCTCCAAGTACGCAAACACCCAATGCACCGTTTGAATGGATTCTTTCCATGTATGTCTTCGCTAATGCTTTAACATCTTCTTCGACTGTATCAAGCACCAGTACATTCCAAGCATAAGTTTCGAATGCATTAAACGCATTGCTGTAATCTTCTGTTGTGACTGCCGGTGCTGATCCACCAGCCAAAGCCTGCTGTGCAACCGTCTGCATGATCCCGGATGCTCCAGAAACAAGTTCTGCGGATAAATACTTGCTGTCTTTCATTGCTTCCACCAGATTTGCAGCCTCATTTACATCCGCACCAGCGATAAAGCTTACTTTCTCAACAAGTGTTGCCCCATTGTAAACGGAACACTCTTTTGTCGTTTCATCTCCTAATTTCTGTTTTACAGTTACGGAGAATTTCAAAGCGGTTGGATATTTTGTCTTTAATGTAACTGCATTTGTGGCTGTGGTTGTCTGTAAGGACAGGCTTCCTTCTTTACCACCAGTTCCAAGACGGTAAAGATATACCGTGTTAGCACCTGCATCAAACAGTTTTACCGCTGCATCGATCGTTCCACTCTCCATATAAAGTGAAAGAAGATCACTCTTTGATGTGATCTTCTGAATCTCTCCAACTGGACCAAAATCTGCATGAACCGGAATACAGAAAACTCCGTTCATTGCGGATGCTACACCATTATTTGTGATCTGCTCATGTCTGCGATAAACTCCAGCTCTTTCCTTTTTCTCGCCTTTTAAAAATAATCCGGACAAGTTCTTATACCTCCTTCTTCTTAAATGTATCTACAAGTTTCTTTGCTGTGCTCTGCGTTGCTTCTTTAACACCTGCCCTTGCAAATGCTGTTCGGATAATATCTTGTGATACTCCTAACACCTGTGGATTTTCTGCATATTCATCCACAGTATAAGTAACTTCTGGCACTGTTTTTGTTTCGTCTTTCTTTTCTGCCATTGTTTCCTCCTAACTTATCGTAATTGTCTTTAATTCATCGACTGTTTCAACATCTCGTAGCTTTCCGTACTGACCTCTTACCGTTACCTGTCCATCTTTTAATGGATCAAGTTTCGTGCTGTATGCCAGCTGATTTACAAAAAACGGCGATCCATCATTCATAACGAACCGCTCTCTTTCCTGTAAATCTTGCAGCAAGTTCATAACAAACTGATCAGCATTTACATCCGATCCGGAGATCACATGTACCTTGATGTTGTTTGTAAACCATGTACAAGCATATGTCGATGGGAACGTTCCTGGCTGCATAGAATCCAGTCTAGTATAAACAACCACTTCTTCATCATCCGGCTTCCAGATTTCGTCAAGTTCCGTGTTATTGATCACTGTCACGTTCCAGTTCTCATCAATGTGCTTTGCCAAAGAACCGTCTGCATCCAGCGGAAGGTATGAATGTTTTGGAAAAGCATATGCATCGAATGTCAACACTGATCCACATACTTCTACATCCATTTGCCCTTCAATTGCTTCCTGAAATGATTCTGACTTTCTCCATACAAGAGAAATCGTTGTATCTTCATCGGTCAAGAAAACTCCTTCAAACGCTTTTTTCAGGATCTTCTTCGCTTCAAGCAAGTTCTTATAACCTTGATTATTAAACAGATACGCTATTGCAATCTCCATCGTTCCAGAAACCTTACGCTCTGAATCATCTTTCAGATTCAGCCCATAGATGATACGCCCATACTGCGAACCATCCCACCTTGAATCAGAATCATCAGGTGCCTGATCCAAAAATATTGCTGGTCCATTTTTGAACGTAGCCAATCCGTTAATATTCAGGCTTTTTAAGTACTTGAAAATTATTTCTTTCATAGAGTTACCTCAAAATCTGAACCGAAGATCTTTACAATCTCCGGCTCTGCTTTCTTCTTAATTGGATCAATAAATGGTCGTTTTTCCATCTTTTTTGTGCCACCTTCCAGCCATTCAGCGTGTTTTGAATTACTTTTTATCCGGCTTGTAACTTGATCTCCTTCAATCAGAGTTTGATCATCCCAGTCCTGACGTAACTTTCCAGACTGTGGTGCTGGTGTTTCTCCCGGTGCGGATGATCTATTCGGAAGCCGTTTGTATTTCTTTCCAGAACCGCCTTTTGACAATACTTCGATCTCAATATTTCTAAGGGTGTTTGTTGCCATTGCACCCTTTCGCATCATCTCTCTTTTGATACTTTCATCAAGATTCTTTGCACATGCTTGAAATTCAGCTTCTACGCCCATCTGTATCACTTCTTTCTAATACATAATAGATGGAAAACTGCCCTGTTCCAGCTGGATCTTTTGTACCCTTCACGATAAACTTACGATCATGGCACGGATCATCGCCAAGCAGTAACACATCGTTCTTACTTAGCTTAACCACTGGATGGTAAGACACAATCGTATGACTGATCGGAGTCTGGTTTTGTTTCCAGATTTCCATTGTCTTCATATCTGCTTCGGCTAGTATACCGTCTATGATCGCATCAGGGGCTTCTTTTTCATCGCCCTTTACAACCATGCCATCGTCCATGACTTCTGTATCCTGCCAGTAAACACGGAAAGACTGCATATATTGATATGGTCTACCAATTGATGTCATTTTCAAAAGCGTCCACCTCCAGGATGATTCATCATGCCAACGTAAAAATACTCTCGTTTTTCATTCTCATACGGCTTGATTCCAACACTGGAAGATGCAATTTCTTTTTTCAGATCATCATAAAGCTGTTTCCAGAAATTCATTCGATTACCAAAATTAAAAGAGACAGGACCAACACTGTTGTCTACGTCCTGTCCGTATTTAAGCATCATATGTTCTAGCAATTTCAGTTTTGCCATCTTAAAATTGTCTGGATACTGCTCTAATACAGCTGTGATCTCTTCATCGGAAAGTGCAGCTGACATTTCATCCTTTGATACATCAGTATCCGCCAATTCGAACCGCATCTTCATAACATCATTTGTATTGATCTCATCTGGAAAATAGTTATACGTCATTCTCCTCGCCACCTTCCGGCTGTTCTGCTGGTTCTTCGGTTTCTTCTACTGCTTCTGATTCCTGATTAATATCAGTATCAACGGAAAGATCAGCAAGTCTTGTTTCAACTGCTGCCTTGATTCCTTTTCTCGAATCAATCTCATGTAACAGCTGTAAGACCGGTGCATCTTCCTCTGTCATGGTCGCAATCTCAATTTTTGCCTCTTCCATTGTTTTCTGAATTGTGGCAAAGAACTGTAATAACTGCTGTGAGTTCATTACAAGCTCGTGCTTTGATTGTAATAAAGGAATTGATAAAGTGTTAGGGTTAACATTCAAATCCTCTGCATACGCTCCATTTACGCTCGCTACTTCTGCAATGTGTCCAGACTTCTTTAAAAAGAGAGAGCGTCGTTCATCTATGACACCCTCTGGAATAGTCTCTCCGATCTTATACTGCTTTCCGCCAAAATTAACTGGCTTAAGTGCAACATAATTCATATAAAGCACCTCCTACTCAGATACGCAACCACTTAAGAACGTTGCAAGGTCATCGGAAGTCTTTTTCATGTCTGTTGCCATAAGTCCTTCGATGAACTCTGAATGTGATCCTCCTGGTCCATCATACTGTGATGTAGCCATCCACTGTCCATTTCCTAACATATCCCATGTATAAATATATCCGGCAGATGGTTCTTCAAGATCTACTTCTTTCGGTGCATAAGTTAATAATGCACTGTTATCGTCAAAGACAAATTTCATATCGGCTTTCTGACCGATTTCTGCTGCATTATAAGTTGCATACAGAACTTTTACTTCTTCCAGACCAAGTACCGCTGCAATTACCTGTTCGTTAACAAGTGCTGGATTCGGTGTTGACCCTGAACCTGTAACTCTTTCTAAGAACTGCGGATGATTTTTGATTGCCTTATACGCTCTGTATCCTAAGCATAATTTGTTAGGCATTCTACGTCCGTTTAAAAGGATTTCTTTCTTCATCTCATCAAACTGACCTACGATGTCCGCGTTTGCATCATCAAAATGCACAAACTGTTTAGATGTTGAAGCTGTTGCTTCTCCTGTCTTAACATTTGCCCATGCGTCAGCATTGAAAAACTTGTTTGCAAAGACCATATCAAGGTGCAGATTCATCTGTTCTGAAACCTGTTTTACCTTTGCACGTCTCGGATCAATCGTTGCTGGTGCTCCAGTTCTCTGGTAATCCAGAGCTGTGATGTTATCTACTCCGACGATGATCTGATCTACCTCACATTTGTAAGTATCATCTGAATGAGAGAATACAGCCGGATCTACTGCTCCGAACTTAGGCTTTCTCTTTACCTGGTCTTTCGCGATCTCTTCTTTGTTGAAGATATAGTAGCTTCCAGTGCTTGCATGTACTGGAAGAATTGGAAAGATGCTTGGAGCAACATTCATTCCAGGTGCCTGAAAATAGCTCATTGCCATATTGGTTAAGTAATAGTTTGGTCTCCAGCCTTTCGCAATATCAACTGCGATTGCTGCTGCGTTGTTATGTCCTGTGTTCATTTATTTCATTCCTCCTTTATTTACGCTTCATATCCAGCATGGATGATCGCAACGTTTACGATGTCTCCTTTTGCTGTCGCTGGTGTCAGTGCCATAGCTAAGATGTACTGCCCTGTTGTTGCCTTCTGGCATAATCCCTCTGCATCAACAGCAAGGAAATCTCCAGCCTCAATCTTTGCACCAGCTGCCCACATGCCCTGATTTCTGATCTGAACAGTAATATCATCGCCTTTGGCTACTGTTTCATCTCCAAGAAGCACAATTCCTGTTGCTTCCTTTCCGGCTTCAGGAATTTTTGCTCCATCTTTTGTTAATAAAACCGCTACGGCTGTTTTGAGTTCTGCTCCAGCTGTAACATTGATCACTGGACTTCCACCAGTTGGATTGTATTCATATGTTCTGTTTGCCATCTTCTCTGTACCTCCTTTCTTATTTATCGAACATTGCTCTTAATTCAGGATCATTCTGCATAACGATATCCTGTGCCTGTGCATCAGTAAGGTTTGGCATAGACTTTTTGATCTCTGCTACCTTTGCGTTCATCTTTGCAACACCTTCTGTATCGTCATTTCCTGTGTGAGCTCCACCAGATTTACCGATTTCCTCAAACAGACCTGATTTCTGAATTACCGCAAGGTTGTTATCCATGGATGCAATGAAGTTGTTATACGCTTCATCGGATGTTGCTTTCATGGATTTCAGAACTGGCACTAATTCCTCTGCTTTTGTTCCTAAGAGTTCATACTTCTTAGCAACTTCTTCTAAGGACTTCTGTTCTGCTTCCTCTGCTCTCTTCTGGATTGGTTCCATGATCTTCTTCATCATAGAAGTGAAGTCCTTTGTAACACCTTCCATTGCTTTATTCACTGCTTCCTGAACCTGTCCATCAATATCAGCTCTTTTTGCAGTATCCTCTTTTTTTGCATTTGCATCATCCTGTAATGCTTTTAATGCTTCTTTCTTTTCTTCCTCTGTCATATTTGAAATATCAAATGCCATTTCATTCTCCTTTTCTTCTTTTTCTTTGTTAATAGTTTCAGGATCGCAAGATTTCTCAATTACCTCTTGCATTTTTGCGATCTCAAAATCATCCGCAACAACAGTATCTTCTTTGTCTGTTGCTGCACGTTCTAATTTGATCCAAGACTTGGATGCATCATCCGAAAATGCCTTAAACTGATCAATGCTCTGTGCGATTGCTGCCTGTTTATCCTCACACTCTTTATCGAGTAGAATTGATACAATCGACTGCTCCAGAGAGTTGCAGGCATTCCAGATCTGATCCCTCACGTCGTAGATCTTCTTTTCATTCATTACATCATCAAATGATGTTGCTTCATCTTCCATGGACTTTCTGACATCTTCTGAATTTACTCCTAAGCTGTCACAAAACGCATTAAAGAATCGCTTGAAAAAGTTTCCCTTCGGTTCTTCTGCACCTCCTCTCTTTTTAATCAGGATATTTGCTTTCTGATCTGCTCCGATGTCTACTGCATCGATCTTTTTTACTTCCAGATCTTCCAGCTTTGTCTTTCCTTTTGTTTTCATGTTTCCTCCTTTCTAACGACACTTTTTCGAGTTTCAAAAACGCAAAGTGCATTTTCAAACACAAAAAATAGACCAATTTGCATTTTTTACAAAATGGTCTATTTTCATTTCAGATTTCACTTAATTTTAGAATAAATTTCAGTTTCTCATTTCAGATTTCACTTCCTCAATGATATTCTGAATCTTTCTTTTATAATTCTTATTCCCTGTCAGTCTTATGTGACTTTCCAAAGTTCTTAGATTTCTGGATGTTGGAACTCTTCTACGTTCCACGTTCTTCTTGATTGCGATCGCAACTCTTTTATTCCTACAGTGCGTATGATGTAATTCAAAGCAATCAGGATTGTACACGATCCATTCATCCTGTCGGTGTGATTTCTTAATCTTAAGAATGCGATCATCTCCTAGTTAATTCCTTGCCACGCCTGTTGCAGCAAAAATCCTAACAGTTCCCAGATCTTGTTTTTGATACTTCCCATGCAAATATCTTTGCCGATCTTTTCATCGTAATTCTTTGGATCAACACACGAAGATGATTCCACGATATCAAAACCATTTCGAAGCACACAACGAACAACTGTTGTTGTCTCTCCCATCGTGATTGTCTCCGTAGATGCAATAAAATCATCGACCATTTCTGGCCCGATACTTACTCCAGATGGAAGATTTTTATTATCATCCACTTTCATATATGCTTTTTCAAAAACATCTTTCGGAGACCATGATTCGTACCCATCTGGGTATACAACCTTGTATCCTGTGATCTCCTTTGTGACTGGATTTCTTTCTGGTTCTGCCTGAATCAATTTTGCACCGATATATTTGTCCATCATTCTTCCTCCTCGACTTCAATACGTTTCGCTTTGCCCTCAATACTGAACATCGTATAAGTTCCGTCCTTAATCTTTGCCCAGACCTCATCGTCTGTGATGTGGAAACCAACCCACCAGCCTTCAGGCAACGTACCTTCCTCTATACCGAGAGTTTTCATCTTTTCCTTAGTAAATATAATACTCTCGATTAAAACGCCTGCACCGCCTCGCTCGTGCATCTCTCCAGCTTCTCGGTAAAACTCTACATAGGTGTATGCTGTCTGTTCTAGTTCTTCCGGATCAATTAAATCATTCTGGCGGTCAACCAGCTGATTTCCATTTTCATCAATGGCGATCTTAGCCCATCCAAAGACGTACTGCTTTTCTTCGTCCTTCTTAGTAATATCTACTCGATTTAAGTACTTTCGTATACTGTCCTGTGTCTGTGCTGGGGATCGTATATAATCGTTAAAATATCTCATGCTTCCTCCTTCTTATACAGCCGATCAAAGTCATTCTTACGAACTACATTCAACTGACCGACTGAATCTTTTACAACGTAGTCTCCTATTCTTGCAACAAGTCTGCCGCCTTTATATCTCCGTGCATTAAAATAGACCGTGCATCCTATAACGGCTATTGCTCCGTCTTTCTGTACACGATCTATCATAATTTCTTCGGTATTCATTTTCTTTGTGAACCAGTCAGGGGCGATCATATCAATATCAGGTGTAATCTGCACTGCCTGAACTGTCTGCTCTATTGCTTTGTACTTCATCATTCTTCTTTCTTTGCATATCGTCCAGTTCCATTTGCATAATGGATTCCGTCACAGATTTTCATAGTTACTTCTAACATCCCTAAAGGTTCAAACTGCCTACGAATATTTCTCGGAATTGTCTTATCCTTTAACCATTCATGCATGTCGTCCAGTAATTCAAACCATTCTTGTTCGTGTTCTGATACATCCATATCTTGTTTCATTAGCTGATCGAATCTTTCTTTTAATTCAAGATGTTTTTCCATTTTCTAAAGCCTCCATCCAGTGCGATACCTTCTGATAATCTTCAATATTTCCTGATAACATCATTTTATCATAGATCATATTATTCAGCCAGTCATACCTATCTGGTAACGGAACAGAAATAAGCTTCATTGCAAAATCATAATCATTTTTAAATAACCCAGCAACTTTATTTATATTTCTTAAAGCTTCTGTCATATGATCGTACTGTGATTCAAGAATTTGTATATTCTCTTTCTTGCTAATCTCCTGTGCTGCAAACTGTACCGAACCCTCTTCCATGTTCTCATACTGTTTATACATTTTATGATCATATTTTGTAACTGATCTAGCGTGTAACTGTTCATGTAACAAAATATGTGGGGCTGTTTCATGTCTGGTTATAATATCTCCGTTCCACTGGATACCATAAACACCAGAATCATCATCAACTACGACCTTTCCACTCCATGAGCTTTCAAGATCAAGATGTTTGTCTGCAATCTCTGACATTTTATTAGCATGGGTTTCTATTTCCTCTGTGCTGTACTCTCTCAGTTCATCTTCTTCTGTTTCATACTCTGCTGCCATGGATTTTGAATTGACATACATCACACAGCATTTACACCTCGGATGAAGCGGAGGAAGTAGCTTACCTGGGGCAAATTCTTCGTCCATTCCAACAACTTTTCCGTTCAGTTCTCTACATGTGCTGCATGTATTCTCACTGTCCGTTGCGGACCATTTTTTGTCCTGTGGTGGTAATATACCCTGATCGACAAGATTCTTTGTATGCTGGTATCTGCCATACTCATAGGCAAATGCTCTTTCGGTCTGTGCAATCGTCTTAGCTCTTTCCCTTAACTTACGTTCAGCATACTTCGCTTGCTTATCCCTTGCCATCTGTTCGATCTTCTCTGGCTTCGTTCGAGGGTGTTTCTTCTCCAGCTCTGCCTTGATTGTTTCGTAATACTTCTTTACTGCCTGTGTCTGTGGCTTGGTTAATCCAATGCAAGGGCGTATGAATCTGGATAATTCATCATCGCTCATGTGTGATCTGATCCCCATTTCGATCATCGACTGAATTGCATCTTTCTGTACTCTGGTACAGTTTGTTACTAACTCAGCTGTATGATTCTCCAACCAATCAGAAACGGCCCAGTGATCGGCATCAAATTTATATCCAATATCAATGCCCTTGAGCTTATTCTCATTGGCTGCTGCTGCCTTCATGGCTTTGACCATTTCTGGAGCAATCTTTTCGGAAACCACCTTTGAATAGTCCTGTTGCCACGCTTCTACAGTCTCTTTGGAGATCGAGCCAGCTTGAATTGCTTCTCTGATCTCCTTAAAAGTCAAAACTGTTTGCTGATCCTTCCAGAAGCTAACCAACCACTTAACAAGTTGAGGACTGCTGTTCGCTAAGTACCTCTCCAACGCTTCTTTAACCTCGTTGGGTGTCTTGGGTACTCTCTTCTTAACCTTTCGGAATAGGAACATATAATCAGCTCCTTCCTAAACGTTTTTTGGCTTCTTGTACCTTTCCATCATCTTCGGCAACGTCTTGATTGTCCTCTGGATGTACATTATTTCCATTTCCCTGTGATCCAAGATCATTTGTCTGCTGATCTTCTCTATCAGGATCAATGAACCTTTCATCCTCAGATACCTTTGGTGGCAAATTACCAGCCTCTCGAACATATGTTTCCAGTTCGTCGTCTGGGATCAATACACCAGTGCCAACCATCGTCTGGATGTACTGTGCTAATTTGTTCATGTCGATCTTTTCAATATCTCCGTGAACCATCTTCGGGTAGTCTGTGATCCCCTTGAAATGTTCTCCGTTTAGATCAATCAATCTTGGGATCGCTTGGTTATTAAACGCTTCACAGATAATGTCAAGGTATGATCCAATAGCTATAGCAAATAACTCTGTCTTATCATCGGACAATGCAAATGATCCAGTGTGTTCATGCCCCAACAGAATAAAATCCGCAAGCGTTGTCATTGCTATGCGGCTATCATAACGATTTATAATCTCGTTCGTATCAATTTGTCTGCTTCCACCTGTGGAAACAAGCTCGAACTTAAATCCAGGTGGTAACACGATTCCAGCACTTTTGTCTTGTCGGACATTCTTTACCAAACTATAAGCCCAGGTTAACATTCTTGAGCCTTCGGGATCATCTGGATTATACAAGTCAACACCTTCTGGTGGTGTGACCATCGGTATACCAGCGAGATCTCTTTCAATCCCGATCCCTTCAAATTCCTGAATCCCTTTTTTAAAGTACCAGGAACGATAAGCATTTCTGAGGATGCTTCGTCCTTCTGGATTTCCTTTTCTGGATCTGGTTCTGAAATGGATTGCCTTTTCCAGTGGAATCGTATAAAGTCCAAAATTTGGCGGTGGCATCTGCGTCATGCCGATAAGATTGTCTTCATCGTCATACTCCCATTGATACAACGAATCCTGTGATCGGATAGGAAGCTTTCTCCATCCAATCAAACCATCATCATATTTGCTGTTCGTCTTAGGATTTGCTGTCCGCCCTGATCTTCTCTTATATACGATCTCATGATACGACCAGCCGTATGTAAGGAATGATAGGATTTCAGATACTGTGTCAGTCCATGTGTTCTGCATATCATTCATGCAAGACTCCACGAACTCTGCTGCCTCTATATCCTTTTGATCGTCTCCCTGTGGCTCTACGGAAAACTGTGCCTGTCTAAGCAATGTATCCAACGCAAATATGATCGCTCCGATTACATCATCGTTAGACTCCATTTCCGTATATACCTTTACTCCTCGTTGACCTCTCAACTCTGGAAGAAATTCTTCGTAAAAGCTACCGCCCCACCGGTTTTGACCGATGCGACCTATTTCATCATACAATGTTGTTCCTCCTTCCTGTCTGTCCTATGTCCAGTAACTATCTCGTGTATCAGGTAAACTACTTGGTGCTGTGATCGTATTACCTGATTCTAATTCCGCAAACGCCGAACTCGTTGCATCTACCATATCTTTGAATTTCGATTCAGGAAATGCTTCAAGCTGATTGAAATACATCTCGTTCCATGGGGCTATCAGCACATCAACGTTGCCCTTGTCCATTCCTTCAAGGCCTAACCACTGTGCAGAGAACGGTGCTGCTCTTGTAACCTTATCTCCAGATTCAGGAATACACTTCACAGTAAATCCAGCTAAAAGTTTTAAAAAGCTTTGTGCCTGATCTTTACCAGCCTGTCCGGGATCCTGTGGAAGTCTTGTTGAAACTTTCTTATGTCCTGACTTATCTGTGATGCACGTCTGCTTTATTATTTCTCGTACACCAGCTGAACTAAGTCTCTTATTAATTACATCAGCGACAATATATCGTCCGTTCTTCCTCTTTCCGATAAGAACACCAGCCGTGTATGCCGGATCTCCCTTTTCATCTTCGGATGTAGCTGCAAGGTCCCAGCCTCTAGCCCACTTGATAACGTCGTTTGGTATCTCTTCAAGCATGTTTACCTTTACTCGCTTATACATTAAGCCTGCGGCTGCCTTGATCTTCCAGTTACCACGAAGAAGTCTTTCTCTCTCAACTTCCGTCAACGCTAATAGGTTGGCTTTATATCCAGGGTTCTCTTTCATCAAGATTTTATTATCATCCAAAGTGGACATGATGAATGTTACGGATTTCGGCATTGTTTCTGCTTCTTCCTGTCCGATATTAGCATCAAGGGCAATCTGCACTGCCTCTGTTCTTGTGGCAGCCCATCTTACTTTTTCGTCAATGCGAACAAACCATCTTTTTTTGCCTGAACGCTCCTTCATCGGATAACCAGTGTCCTGATCTATCCACCATGATATAAAGTCAGCAACCCACGAATCAGCATCAGGATTGCAAGTTGCCCTCACGTACGGCTTTACTCCGCAAATACTACGGTTTCTGGACAGCATATAAAAAAACTGCTTTTCAGAGAAATGTGTAAGCTCATCAAATCCAATCATCGTGATCTGTGATCCTTGCCACTTCTGAAGATCATCGTCTCTGTGGATATAGTCAAATGATATTGTCATACCATCCTTGAATCTCCACATACCAGCACTGTATCTGCCTTCTGCTCCATGTATGTCTCCATACACATCGTTGCTCGTATCCCACAAACCACCTTGGTTGAATATCTGCTTATACTCATGTCGAAATATTACAGCACCAAACCTTTTATTGTCCTTATATCTCAGAGGTTCAATCAGTAATCCGTAGGACTTACCACCACCAGCAGCACCACCATAAATAGCAATATCAGCTGTTGTAGAAAGGAATCTTTCTTGCGGACCTTTCTGTGGCCGTATGATCTTAGTTTTACTCATCATCGTCCTCCTTCTCCGGCAAGTAAATTTCTACCTGTGTTGTATCTTCTGTGATCTCATCGTCTCTCTGCTGTGCTGGGTTCTGTCCAGCTGTATCTCTTAGAAACGTTGCAGCTTTTACATTCCCATTTGCTGCCTGTACAAGCATTGCAGCCAAAACACCCATGCTATAATCCATGTCCTCCTCTTTGATTCCTAAGGCTGTCAGCGTGGCTTTCATGGTTGATTGCTTATTCGACACCGGCATATTTAACAACGTTTCTGCTGCTTTTCTCATATCCCTTTTTTTTCTTCTTGCTTCTCCAGATGCTTTTCCACCTTTTGAAGCAATTTCTCTTCGTTCGCTCTCTGTTCGGCGGTTCATAGGTATCAGATTTTCGTCATTAGCCAATGCCACCACCTCGCTTCGTTATTAACTTAGATAAAACTAAATAAAACAGGCATCTTTTCTCGCCTGTTCCATCTTTTCGACCTCCAGATTTGGGGCTGTCATTCTACAAGGTATATCACACATCGACATATCCGTTACTGCCTCCATTTTCTTTGTCAGAATATCTTCATCCAGTATATGACCTATAATCTGATACGGCTTATGACAACAGTACATGACCTCGCCTTTTTCATTCAGGGCTATCTGTGCCCAGCTTGCGGTGCATCTCTTCTCCTGCCTGTCGAGCAACCCCCATTTAAAATTGAGTGTTACTCTTTCATCTTCCCTTGCCATATCTGATACGACTTTTCTTATCTCTTCTGCCTCTCTCTGCCTCTTCTCATCCTTGTAATAGCTTCCGCCTGTACTTTCCACTGGTCTAAAAACTATGTAATCAACATCCAGATCTTTATTTGCTTCATAGAACCTCTTTGCATCTTCTGGATCTTTTACAAGCTGCTGTATTCCAAGCGACGTATCGGGGCTGTTCTCTTTCTTCCATGCTGCATATGCCTTTATGTTCTCTCTTACCTTTTCATATGCTTCCACTCCTCGCAACTCCTTGTAACTCTCATTACTGTATGCATCTAAGGATACTTTTAAATAATTTGGCTTTACTTTAACCAGCTTATTGAAGTTTGTATTGATCCCCCACTGGATATTGTTTTCTGTGAGCCATGCCGCGATCTTTTCAAAGTCAGGATTGATACTTGGCTCTCCACCACCTGTCAGTATGAATCCCTGTACGCCTATAGCTACCAGTTTATTTGCATATGTGATAAAATCCCCATACTTCATTGATTGAACGCCTGCATCAAGCTCCCAGCGTCCGTAGGTACAATATGGACATTTATTATTACAATAATTTGTCAGGAATATATCTGCTGTTATTGGTTTCTTCTCTCCAACGATCCTATCTATATGACTTAGCATCTTATCGCCAGTTATATTTCTGTTCATCTTCCTAGCTTTCCTCCTTTCTCTCTTTCCTCCACTTCTCGTTCAGGATTTTTGGGGCTGTGTGTTCCCAGTTAATTCTGTGATGTATTCTTTTATGTTGTGTGTACATCATACTGACTTTTACCGCACTAGGCATGCTCATGATCGCATAAAATGTTTTCAGGTACGTTCCACCTTCTTTATACGCATCTGTCATGCCTCCAGACAAGCTCTGTGTCGGTAACTGCACAACGCAATATTTTGTATATGAAAAGAACAGGTGTCCCCTACTGCTCAATGTCGTGTACGTTACAACATCCTCGTTCATGGTTCCTCTGTACTTTATCGGTGTATTTGTCTTACAAAAGAAACTGTTCATTGCCTTTCGTAACAATCCTTTGTGGAAATTTCCTCCGTCTACTCCTCCAACGAAATCCCCTCCCTGACAAAATGCCACTGTATCCGCTCCTGATACCTCCAAGAACTGAATCATATCTTCAAACACTCTGTCAAAGTCATGCGACGGCTTATATTTCAGCTTTCCATCTTCCTCGTATCGGTAATCTATGCTTTGGTAATCATCGTCCAACATTAAGAAATATTTAAGTCCTAGCTTCTCTGCAATTCTCCAGCACTCATTACGTGCATAGATGATCGCCCTGTGATCATTGAAATTGTCCATCGTGTCTGCCCTGTCATATGCTTCCTGTTTATTGAATACAATTACTTGATCTGCTCCAAAGTTCTTTTTATACTCTTCTGCCTGATCGTCCTCATCATCTATGATGAAGTATATCTTGCCGGTGTATCCAGCTTTTTTGATTGCTGGAACAGTCACTACATTATCAGCTCGACCATGTGTCAGTATGAATACTGCGAAATCATTCCTCACTAGCCCCTGCCTCCTTTCTCCATTTTTCGTCAAGAAGCATTGGTCTTAAATTTTCCTGGGATTTTCTGATTTTCCAGTTATCTTTTCTCTGAACGATCTTTATTCCGCTAGGATGCACCATGAGTACCATAAACGAGCATGTGTAACCGCTTGAAGTATTTTCGTATACATCGTGCATTCCGCCTTTAGTCTTTTTCGTATCAATCTGTGACACTGTGCTGATTATTGTTGGCGAAAAGCTCATTCTCCCTTGGAGTGGAATGTCAAATGTTGCTATATTATCTTCATAGTACAGTCCCCGGTATTTCACTTCGTCTTCTGTTCTGAAAAATATGAATTTTCCTATGCTCGGCGTGTATCCATTTAGTACAAGCTGGTTTACTCCGCCTATGAATACACCATCTTCGCACATTCCAAGTACTGTAATCTTTGCCATTTCTGCATAATTTGCATATGCTTCAAGAATTTTATCTATATTCCTAGTAATTTTATCAGTCGCAAGTTTCTCTCCCTCAATATGCTTATAATTCAGCCTTGAAATATCATCATCGCACATTGCAAACGATTTAATTCCCTTTTCTCTTGCATATTGAAATACAACATTTCTTGGAAATACTACTGCTTTCAGCATTTTCCCATTATGAAATGTATCCGTTATTCCCCATGCGGCCAATTTATCAAATACAATTACGTGCTCTCTATATTTCTGCTGGTATTCATCTAGCTGTTCGTCAAGGTTATCGACTACAAGGAACCATTTTCCTGTATATCCATTTTCTTTCAGCATATTAAGCGTTTTTTGGTCGTTCGCTCTTCCATGCGTGAGAATAAATATCGCGAAATCATTCCTCATCAGACTCGCCCTCCATAATATCTGCAATATCACTCGTTAACTGCACATATCCATTTGCAATCGCATTGTTCACATCAATTATTACGAGTGCCGACTTTTCAAATAGCTTCTGCACTTCCGGCTCTGCGTGTGCATAATACTCTGCGATATTCCTATAATTGAATACGTTGTGTCTTCTAGCAGCCTGAATAAGGAACTCTTTTACATCACTTGGTATATTCTCCGTGCTGTTGATTTCCTCTATCAATTCATCAGCTTTAGAACTATCTAACATATCGGATAATTCTGGACAGTCCCCTGTGATCTCGTACTGTGGTATATTTACCTTTAATGTATACTTATCGTCCTGAACTTCCTCTCCCAGTTCATCCTCTCCAACTGAAAATCCGAACTGGCTCATATCGATGTTAATGATTCCCGACATTTCCTTACCAAGTAAATCTTCGTCCCATTCTGCCAGCTCTGCAGTCTTGTTGTCTGCCAGTCTGAATGCTTTGATCTGCTCGTCTGATAAATCATTTGCACTGATACATGGTATATCAGTAATTCCAAGCTTCTTTGCTGCCTTATATCGAGTATGCCCAGCTACGATCACACCATCTTTGTCAATGATGACTGGATTTTTAAAATCAAACTGCTTGATTGATTCTGCGACTGCATCAACAGCCATGTCGTTGTTCCTTGGATTATTCTCGTAAGGCGTTAATTCCTCGATCTTACGCATCGTAATTTCAATATTATTGTTAACTGCTTGTGTCATTTTGTTCATATCCTTTCTAAATATTTACATACAAAAAAAGGATCATCATTTCTGACAATCCTTTTCGTGTCCATAATTAATCAAGACGGTATTTGGGGTTTTTAGGCTAATATCATACTACCACGTTTGATTTCTATTTAGAACCTACCAATTTTCTACCGCCAAAATTTATGAATTTCTAATTACAATTAAGATCACTTGAACTCCCATTTTTAGGAGCTTTTAGAAATAATATACAGCAATAATTTTACACGCCACGCTGACATCTTTATACACTGTTTTCTCGCTGATTCTCTCTTCTTCTGCAATTTCTGATACTGATTTCTTCTCCTTATCTATGTATAAGCCGTAAATTTCTCTGCATCTTCTTAAATCTTCATAACTGGATGATTCATCGCACTCTTTTTTGTACATTTCAACTGCTCTTTCTAACTGCTTAATCTTAAACAGTTCCATACGTCTTTCTTCTTCATTACGCATGATCCGTCTTTCACTTTTCATAAGCTGCTGATCGACATTACCCATTAGGTCTTTTATACACTCATATCTAAGCTCTCTTTCTTCCTCTTTCGTTAGCACTGCTTCATCTGCCAGCTTTGCTTTCGTCCTTCTGTAATTCGTAAGCATTTTACGGATGTTCTTCGAAAGAATCTTATCTACGTTTTTTTCTTCATCCAGTATGGTATCTCTGTATGCTTTTACTGCTTCTTTTACGATCGCCTTCTCTTTCTGTGTAAGAATGTTTTCTTTTCCCATTATGCCGCCCTCCTAAATTGACATTGATCATATTTGAATGATATAATTTAGTTAGTTGTTGGTAGTCGTTTCTTAGGAAGCGGCTTTTTTTATTTATTCATCCCACTGTAATTTCTGACCGCAATCAGGGCAGTATTTCGTTTTTCTTTCGATCGGAATGTCATGGTATCCATCCCCAAGGTCTCTTGAGAACTCATATCCGCATACACACTTTGTATCCTCCCATTGTTTGAACTTAATCTTGTGTGGCTTCTGTTTTTCTCGTGCCTCTCTGCACTCTTTAGGTGTTCCTAATGTCTTGTAATACTCCAGCAAGGAATAATCCACCTGAACGTTCTTACTCTCCTGTTTCAATGCCTTGACTTCTTCTGGTGTCAACCCTGTATCTTCATAGTGTGCAAGATCATACATTGCCTTATTGATAAGGTTTTTGTTTCTGATAACTGCTACTCCACAGCTGTATTCTGTTAATCTCTCCATATTCATTCCTCCGTTCCTTTTAACTTCTTAACATTTGCTAAATTATTAAGCATGTGTAACGTCCCATCAATGACGTATTTTTCTATCTCTTCGTACAAAGCATTTATTGTTGTATCCGCCATTTCTTGAAAGTTGCAACCTAGTGACAAATCTTCTAATTTGCATACCTCACAACAACCATGTATATTACAATAGTTATACAATTCTGTTATTTTTTCTGCTCTTGTCATATAGCCTCCTCGTACATATCAAAATCCACGCATAATTCACATTCGAGTGTAGAATATTTATGTCTGCAACTTCTACATTCTTGGTATAAATTTTCTTCCTCCCATTTTTCAGTGTAATATCTTCTGTTTTTTTTGCGTTGATTATTCATTCTCTACCTCCACTGGCACATAATCTAACGGAGATCGCCATACCCAGCCCCATGTATCATCGTAAATAAGAAATTCCGTACACTCGAATTTATCTTTCTGGACAGCAAATACTGTGTAAATCTTTCCTGTTGCTTTCTTCTTTACTTTAAACATAATTAACGCCTTTCTATATCAGTGAAAAATAATAAGCCGAAAGTATCATACATGCCCAAAATGCTGTATTTAATTTAAGTGCTGAAAATGGCTTTCTTTTACGTTCATATATTTTTGATGCAATTATAGATATAATTCCTACCATGAAAAACGCATAAGCCAATATTTTGTTATAGATCATAGATCATCCCTCTCTTTCGCTGCCTGACATAAAGTCATTACTGTTGCACCAGCTACTGATCCAATGAATAATCCGCTTAAAAACCAAATGATCATAGATTAACCCTCCATTATATTTTCAAATCTATATTTTTGCTTTACATCAGGATATTTTTCGTGATCTACTTCACTCATAAACATTTCTAATGGTCTTGCATAGATTCTTTGCATTTCTTTTGTAGCAGCATATACTACAAGCAATTCATTTGTCTCTGTATGGCGAGCAACATTAAGGACAACATATAAGTTCCCTTTAAAGTGTTTGTACACTTCGTAAGGTTTCGGCATGTGTTGTCCATTTAACGTCTTTGCTACACTCTCTATTTTTTCTATTGTCTTTCCCATGTTCTGTAACCTCCTTTATTCCACCTTGTTAGTCGTCACTCCACATATTTAATAAGCCGTCAATGTCTCTTTCTAATTCGCAATAATCATCTTCGATTTTGCTTCTTAAAATTTCATATAAAGCATTTATACTTGTTAAACACAACATATTTTCTTGATATATTACATAATTTGGTGTTATTCCATCATCTTTGTACAGACAATCAAATGCGATAACGTATATTTCATCTACCTCATTTATATCTATACATTCTTTTGATTCCTCTTTGTCTCTATATACTTTTCTAAAAATCTTTTCACAAAATCTTACTAAGATTGCTGCTATCTCTTCGTCGTTTATACAATTATCGCTGATTCTTTCTGGATGGCTCATAATTGTACAAATGATTGCCTTTTTAACTGCATCCTTGAATTGTGTCTTTGTAATCACGTTCCCACTCCTTTAGATTCTAATTACCCTATGTCCTCTGTCACACTGGTTCAGGATTTTATCTAACGCTTCTTTTGCTTCTTGCTTTGTTTTATATTCCTTAATAGCGTATTGTTCGCCATTTAATAATTCACAGTTAACAGCATATCTGTGTTGCCCTGTGGTAATAACTGCACGTTCTGGTGTCTCTACGCTAAGAAATACAGTTGCGATATTATCGAAATTTATTATTTCTTCATTTTCTGTTAATATCAGCATCTTCTTCCTCACTTTCAAATTCTTCGATTGCTTTCCATGCTACGACCGGTGCTAGATTTAACTCTTCTACTGTTTTAAACTCTGTATCTACATATCCAAAACTTCGTGCAGCATAAATTTCTTGATAAAATCCGAAACCATATTCATCGTCATACTGCATTGCCGCCCTCGGAATTTCTTCTTCGTTATCTTCCTGAACAACTTCAAACCATGTACTTTCAGGATGCGGAACATCAGGCACATCATCAGGATTCTTTCTTAGATCATGCCATCGGTATTTTTCTTTGTATTCTCTTAGCTCTTTCAGTTCTTCCAACCACTTCGCAAGCTGTTTATAACTTTTTGCTTCTTCAAAATAGAAATTCGCTTCATCGTCATTAAGATTTCCCATTTGAACCATTCCATGATGATACTTGGTTTTTACCATGTTATTTGCAAATATGATAGTTTCTTCCAAATTCATAAGCGACACCACCTTTCAAATTCAGGGCTAAGGATATCGTCTTTTGTAAAACCATCCTCTCGTTCTACTTCTTCAACCTGTTTGGATGATAGCCCAAAAACATTAATCAACACCCAGCTTTGTTCGTGCATATGTCCTTTAATATCTAAATTCTCAGGATCTTCGTGATATTCAATACAGGTTTTTGCATATCGTATCTGATACCTAATTCTTTCTTCATTCCAGGCCTTTAAGATATTACTGTTAATCATTTGTTTCCTCCTCACAATCTACACCGAACAAATATTTCAAGATTCGGTCTTTTCCAACAGATTTGATTGCACCCTCCGCGATTTCCTTAGATGTAAAATAAGTTATAGATTCTCCACGGTAAGGACCCGTATTTGTTGATACACAGATACATTCTTTTGAAAGATACCCACATGCTATTTCGAAGTGAAAATTATTTCCATCCCATGCCTCTTTTTCTGAGTCGTTATGTTCTAAAGCATATCTTTCCAGTTCTCTTTTTACTTTTGCTTTTTCTTTTGCGAAATCCGCTTCCTTTTCAGTTTTAAATATATTTCCTATCTTCCATCTATCTTTGTCTACATAAACATTGTTCCAAAAATCTGCAATCGAAACATTACAATCATTTATATAATAATAAACTTCCCCTTTTTTTGGTTTCCAGACACAACTTTCTCTACTTGATTTCCCTCTTCCTTTATCTACCAGCGTTTTGAACTGTTCTCTTTCTTCTTCGGTTAAATTATTTAGATTTACTGTAATCTGTTCGTTCATTCTCATACCTCCTATTTACTGCTCAAAGTATCCCTTGACTCTTCCCTGATCGTCACACTCTACAAGATGACAAACTCCATCAAAGAACCACTCTTTCAGCTTTTCTCTCTCTTTTCTATCATCCATGATCACATCCCACATATATTCGAGAAGTTCTGTTTTTGTTTCTTCATTTCCTCTTACTTTCTTCCAGATATAATCCTTAGACTCTTCGTCCGGAATTACAAAGCCCTCATGCTCATAGCCTGCTACCATCATAGTTGTTCACGCTCCTTCCAGATGTCATTAGCTTCTTTCTCGCAATTCCTTTCAATGTAGTAATCGAATAAGAACTCCTTTTGTGCTTTTGTATAATCCTTGCCTGAATCCTTTGTTGCAATTGCAATTCCCTGTGACGGATTGTGAAGAAGTATCCAACCTTCTTTTATTAATGAATCCCCAGCTTCATACAGTCTCGGCAGCTTTGAATATTCTTCGTCATTTTTTACCTTGCTTTTCAAATATTCATAAGCCCATTCCTGATGTTCTCCCCATTCCACTGCATGGAATTTTCCATTTGGCTCTAACCATCCATAATCTTCAGTTGTATGTTCCTCTGTATCAAGCATTCTTTTCATATAATTATCTAAGGCTCTTGATACTACTGGTCGCGACTCTGGTTCTGTAAGATCTTCGTCAAGTTCAATGCCTATTTCTTCTTTCAGGTATCTAGGAATCATTTTCATCGCAACTTTCCAACGCCTTTTATACCGTTCTAATTCATCTTTAACTTTCTTTTGCTCTCCCACAATATCCCATACGTTCATATATTCCGGCATTTTTTCTTCGCTTTCAGGTCCATATATCTCAAGATGGTAAGAACCTTCTCTTGTGCTGCCTTTTAACGCTGCACGTCCAAGTAAAAGATCTTCCGCATGCCTTCTGATCTGGTCTTTGGTTTCATCAGTTCCACTCATGCAACCGTTTAACAGCTCTATGCACTTGTCGTATCCCTTGCCCTCTACATAAAACCATTCTCTGGCAAGTGATGTAAGATATTCTCCCTCAATATCAAATTGGAATACTCCTTGTTTCTCCATTAACTGTGTACCTTTCCTTCCTAATACTGCCCAGACAGCTTAATTTTCTATCCGATCTATAATAATATTTATCTGATCGCTTATTCTCTTTATTTCGCCCGATTCTATAAAATATTTATTTGATTGATCCTATGTATGATTTTGTAATTCCGTTCGTGAAATTTAATAATTGTAATGATCAAATCTTGAGTTTATGCAAATTCACAAGACATCGAAAAAATATGTTTACAGTTTCCTTTTTTTTGATAGTTTACAAATAACTTGTTAATAGTTTCTTAGGATCCATCGGATAGAAAATTAAGCTGTCTGGCTAACGCTGTTACGAGAAGTAACCGCCTGTTCCTACATAAGTCCAGTTTGCTTTTCCAAATCTCTCTTTCTTCTGGAATCTGCGGTTTTCTCTCTGGATCTCTTCCATAACTTCATAGAAGTAATCGTTTTCCCAGTTTTTGAAAGTATCCTTGACAACTCCTATCTGCTTTGCCATATCTTCATGTGAAATATTGTGCTGTATCCGATACTTTACAAATTCTTTCTTTTGTTCAACCGAGAACATTAATCGCCTGTCTTTTTTCTTAGTTCCACTTGACCAGCTGCTTACCGCACTGGTTGAAACTCCAAACATTTCCGCAACAACTGACATTTTCATACCACTCTTGTACGCTTCTACAACCTTCTGCTTGAATTCTTCTGTATAAAGCTTAAATCCCATAGCCTAGCCCTCTTTCCTAGCTTAATTGCTTGATTTTCACTTCAACCCTTGGCTGATCTGAAAAGAATTTCTTGATCGAACAGTTAACGATCTGCGAATCATCGTGATATGCAATCCCATTCAACGGATCGGCTATGATCTTTACGATGTTATCCATGTCTGGCTTTTTCGTTGGTCGGATCATATTGTCTAATTTCATCTGCTTCTTTTTCTTGCTGTCACTCTTGGCAATCTGATAGTATGCTGTGATCTCCATTTCGATCATTGCATCATCAGGAAACTTATGATCGCTGCACTGTCTGCAATACTCCATTTTTACCCATGTTTCATAATTTACCGTTTTCTTTGGGGTATATGCTCTGCCTGACTGTGTATTAAATCTTGGTCTGCCTTTTCCTGTCGGCTCTCCTAACACTGTAAAACTTACGCTGTCCATTCTTCTTTGATCTCCTTATTTCGTTGTGTTTGCGTTTTCTTCATCCAGTTTCACTTTTAAAAAGTAATCCACTGTTTTTCCTCCTGGTATTCTCGCTCTCTTTGTCTGCGATACTGTGTATCCGTTTTTAATCAGGATCTGTGCTACATCCAGTCTGTCTTGCTGGTTATAGATTTTGATTAACATTTCTTTCTCTTCCATATGGTTTACTCCTTTTTTTACTGTTAACTGCTTTCAAATTGTTTCTTTAGTAACTGCTGCTCTAGGTCGTCAAAGTCGTAATCTCGCTGGGTAAAATTATGTATTCCATTATCTTTCTGACTCTTGATCTGCTGTTGTTTCATTCCAGCCTTCTCCTCGGCTAATACCTTGGATGATCCCAAGTAATCTGTAAATGGTGTGCTGTCCGATAAAAACGACTTGCCATACTTAATGTATTGCTTCTCCGTGTGTTCTATCTCGCACTGCTCTGCATAATTCTCTGCTGCTTCTTTTAATTCATCAGGGCTCCATCCGTCTTTGATCCTTGCGTTGTACTTCTTATACGCATCGCCTTTTCCAATCTTTCGTGGATATACGGACCAGAAATCTTCAAAAGTGCTGCTGTATCCTTTTTCCTTTTTCGGTGTCTCTTTAACTTCCTTGATCTCCTTCGTATCCTTAGTTTCTTCTGTGCTTTCTTCTTTAATCTCCTTTTCTATCTTCTTTTGCTTTTCTTTCTCTAGCTCCTGTTCTCTTTTTTCTGCTCTCTTCTTTCTCTTACGCTCTTTGTCTCTCTGTTTTCTTTCGACCGCATCATACCAGTTCCCTTGCCATTCTTCCCAGTCATGGATGTATAAGCCATCTTCCCGACATTCAATCCATTCTGTTCGGATCATTGCTTCGACTGCTTCTTCCGGATCAATATTTTTAGAAATTCCAATATTTACCACGTCTGCAATGTCTTCTTTGTCAGTTCCTTCAATGTATCCATATCTATCTGCATTACTGATCCCCCACAGCCAAAATTTCACAAGCATTCCGAGGGCTTCGTTTTGAGAACATCTTAGTTCTTTTGCTAATCTTCTAAGCTTACCGCTTGTAACTTGTTCATGTACGCTTATCCAAGCCATATCCTCACCGCTTTCGTCCTCCTAAATTCCGGCTACCAAGTCCTCGATTGAAATAGGATGTGTCAATATTCTGTTGTGTCTGCAGCAATCACATAGCTCACATCTATCTGGAAGTGATTCTTCGTTCTTTACTTCAAGCACCCTTTTGATGTGTGATTCAACAGAATTTATCGCTTCATCCAAGTAATTCTGTGTGATCTGAATAATTCGGATATCTGGTTCTTCTTCCTTTGTTGCAGCTGCAATATAAAACGGAAGTCTTTTCCCTGTGTTCTGTCTCACGATTTCCTGATAGATCGCACCCTGAATGTCGTACCCCCAGTATCTTACAAAGTCTAAGTATCCGATATCCTTTACCCATTTCAAGTCTGTGATTGATCTCATAACTTTCAGATCAACGATTGCAACATCTTTCAAGTAGCTATCCATTTTGATCTTCCACTTCGTTCCGAACAGCTCTCCTGTCATAATTACCTGTTTTGCCCCTGACATATACTTCATAAAGTATTTGTCTCTCTTGATTCTCTCAATGACTTTTTCAGCCTGTTTATAATTGCTTTTCAATTCTCCTTTTTGTGTAAAAATCTCTGGATTTTCTTTCTTAAACTGATCCAGAGTTCCCTCAAAATAGGAATCAACGTAACTACCTACCAGAAGCGGAGTCGTCTTTTTCGTTTCCCATCTGCCGTTCAGCTTTTCCAACGCTTCAAACTCACACGGCATCTTTCCGTATGTTCCAGCGAAGTCTTTGAACTGGGATACTGACATATACTCTTTATTCGCCTCTTGACTGTAATAGTTCTCGCTTGTTAACTTCATACCGCTGTTCTCCTTTACTGCTGTGGGCTATCAACCTCTTCGGCTTCTGTAGACTCTTCACTCGCTTCGAATGGGTATGTTCCTACATCTCTTGCCTGTCCGTCAATAACATTCTCTTTATTCGGATCAAAGTCTGATCCATCGTCAAATGCTTGCTGCTGCTCTATGTTGTCAAAGTCAAGATCAATCATCTTGCATAATCTTCTAAGGACTGTCTTTTTATACATTTCGCCCGGAGACTGCTTCCATGCCTTGCTATTCGCAGCTTTTGAATATGACGTTCTTGTGTGTTCGATCTCTGAAACAGACATTGTATCGTACATCATGCTTCCATCTTTATACAGCACAACTGCAAACGTACCAATGATCTTTTTATCGCTGAACGGCTCTGGTCTAAAGTTTACGATCTGATTTCCGTTCTCAATTCTTTCCTCGAAGAAGTCTCCCTCTCTTACATTCTTTGCGTAGATATCTTTGATCGGATTCTTTGAATATCTTTTCGCAAGCTTGATTTCTCCCTTATAATCCGTTTGAAAGTTAACCTTTCCACCATAAGGAATTGCATAACATTCTTTGTTAAAGAAATCCAATCCAAGGTAAGCTCCTTTTGCAAATGTAACTGCGACTGATGTTGTATCAATTCCTGAAAAGTCTTTCAGATTATCTTTCATAACTGTTGTACAGTTAAGGATAAATCTCTGTTTGTTAAATCCTTCTGGCAAAGCCTGAACATTTTTCATTAATTCGTTTTCGATTCCTACCTGAACATTTTCAAGATATTCTTTCGCTGTCATCTGTCCCATTCTTCTGTTCCTCCTATTTTTCTTTTTTATTTATCTTGTTGATCGGCATTGTAAATATTGCTAGATCAATACCCTTAGATCTTTTCATTGCTTCGTCTAACTCTTCTGGAGAGTTAATTCCGTACTCTGTGCTTAAGATCTTCTTCATTTTTTCAATATCCATCGTGATCTCCTTTCAGTACTTTCTCCCCGACAAGTCTTAGTTCACTGATTGCTAATGCCATTTCGTCCAGCATTTTCAGGATTCTCCTAAGCTCTGGTTTTTCGTCCTCACTTATGATCCCATCTTCTGTGATCCCGATCAGGCTATTCTTCATGTCCTTGATCTTCTTCACGTCAAATTCTTTAATCAGTCTTAATGTGATCCCTTCCAAGCCTTTGATCTGTGTTGCCATTGGAATTGATTTTCCGATTGGACACTCATGTTTGCAGTATCCAGCTTTCAGTTCAGGGCAATTATAGAGATCAGCCATCAGCATTACTTTGTCCACTGGCACAACCTTTGTCGTACCCAATTCGTAATCAGCCAATGTCGATACGGACAATCCCAACAATTCGCTTGCTCCTTCTCGGCTATATAGCTTTTCGTTATACTTTGCTGCCTCTTTCCTCGCCTTAAAATAGACGTTCTCATTCGTTTTCTTACAGCCTTTTCCCATGTTACCGTCTGTCCTTTCTGGGTATACTGTACTTAGTTACATAATTACTTATTTGTGTAACGAGTAGTATCCATTTTTATGTTAAGAATGTCACTGATTTCTTGCATTACCGGCTGTGCTGACTGCCGCCCATTTAGTACAGCTGAAATGTATACTCTCGTTCTTCCAGTAAGCTGTGCAAGTTCTTCTACGCTCATATCCTTATCAATCATCGCCTTCTTTGCATCCTTGCACCATTTAGGCAAGATTCTTTTCATCGCACCTCCTCCTTTCGGGATGGTTTACAATTCTATAAATTTAATGTAAAATCGAATTGTAATTTACATTTGTATAATACTTTTCGCCACTATTTTGTATTTTCAAATGTGTTTTACTTTTGTAACATCTTTATTATAATTTAAAATTTTTAATTTGTAAATATGTAATTAAAAATTTTAAACATTTTTTTAGAAACGAGGTAACAATGGACGTAGTTGACAGATTAAATTTATTACAGGAAAATTCAGGAATGAATCAAAAAGATCTTGCTAAAGCTATTGGTCTTAGTCTCTCTATTTTTACGATATGGAACAAAGGAAATGCAAAACCGGGATTAAAGCAATTAGTAAAAGTTGCTCAATATTTCAACGTATCTCTCGATTGGCTTGTATTCGGAGATGATGCTCCTAGCAATGATCTTGAAAACGTTATTAAATTGGATTTTTCCAGTCAATCAGAAAAAGAGTTAATCGACAAATTCAGGGAACTACCAGACAGCTATCAGAAAAATGTCCTTGCATACATAGACGGAATTGCTTCCACTCTTCCAAAAACTGAATCTGACGATACTAAAAAATTATCAGTATAGAAGAATGGAAAAAGAGGAAAAATTAAATGCATACTTATATTGGTAACGAAACATTTTTGGTCAATGGATCCAAAGAATCAATTACGATCAATGATTTCTGGAGATGGGCATATTCAGATTTTACAAATAACATTAACCGCTCAGTGCTTGCTGAATTTATTGTTGCATCATCTTTGGATATCATACAAACGGATTGTGAGTCGTTCAGAGATCCGTGGAGACCTTTTGACTTGTTATATGATATGAAATATAGGGTAGAGGTAAAAGCCGCCGGATACGTCCAGTCTCATAGTGCCAAACACCCGGATCATATATCATTCAGCATTGCTCCAGCTCGTATACCGACTGAAACCGGAGAATATAAGCCGGAAGCTACATTACAAAGAAACTGTGATATATACATATTCTGCGTTTACACTGCTATGAGTGTTAGTGCAAACCCTCTCGACATGAATTTGTGGGATTTTTATGTGCTTTCGACCAAGACCATCGACAGAGAAAAGCCGAGGCAGAAAACAATTACTTTGCCATCATTACTAACATTGGATCCGATCAAATGCACATACATAGAATTAAAAGAAACTATTGATAAGATTTTAGCCGCCTGATTTTCAGACGGTTTTTTAGGAGGGATAGCCTATGAATACTTTATCTGCACTTAATATAACGCCCTCTCCTCCCCGGATGTGCCGAGTAGCAATCTATATAAGGGTGTCTACACTACAACAGGTTGATAAGGATTCTTTACCAATGCAACGGAAGGATTTAATTGCATACTCGAAGCTGATCCTTAATACTGACGATTATGTAATCTTTGAAGATGCTGGATACAGCGGTAAAAATACAATCCGCCCAAGATATCAAGACATGATGGAACAAATAAGAACTGGAGCTTTTACACATCTGCTCGTCTGGAAGATTGACAGAATCAGCCGTAACCTTCTTGACTTTGCTCAAATGTATCAAGAATTAAAAGAGCTAAACGTTACTTTCGTCAGCAAAAACGAACAGTTCAATACTTCAACCGCTATGGGAGAAGCTATGCTTAAGATCATCCTTGTATTCGCAGAGCTTGAACGTAATATGACTTCTGAACGTGTGACTGCGACTATGATCTCTCGTGCTAATACAGGCAAATGGAATGGCGGTAGAGTTCCATACGGCTATAAATACGATCCAGAGGAAGAAGATTTCCTTATTGTTGCTAATGAATCAAACACTGTAAAACTGATCCATGACAAATACGAAGAGCTTCAATCTCTTGTATACCTTGCTCGATACATGAATGAACACGGATACAGAACACGATCAGGGAACGAATGGTCGCCTCCTTCTCTTGCTATCATATTAAAAAGCTGGTGGTACTGCGGCTGCTACGAATATAATAAGCGAAAAGCTGGAAATCGTCAGAAGCTTAAAGATAAATCGGAATGGATTATGATTGAAGATCATCATATCGCAATTATTTCTTATGATCAGAAGGAAAGAGTTCTGGCAATCCTAAAAGGTAATAAAAGATATGCTACGGATCACAACTTATATGTTAAAGGTATTCATGTTCATGTGTTCGGTGGTCTGTGCTGGTGTAGAAACTGCGGCAAGAAAATGACCTCAACCAGCTCAAACAAAAATCGTTCCTGGCAGTATTCCAAATATCTTTGTTCTACAAGACGGCGATCACTAACGAAATGCCGTGGCAGATCAACATCGGACCCAGTACTTGGAGAATTTATCTTTAATTATATCCTGAATATGCTTAACGCACAAAAAGGCTTTGATTCCATTCACAGCCCAGCCGATCTCCAAGCTGCACTCTTGACTGGAGATGCTTTTTCAGATATTAAAAGCATCGATCAGGAAGAGCTCAACGACTTATATAATATTCTTTCATCGAGTGTAGTGGGAAACATCTATGGTAGATCATTTAACGTTAATAAAGCGAAGAAAAATGATGAGGTGCAATCATCACTCACGATATTAAAAGCCGAAAAGAAAAAGCTTGATAGGGCTCTGGATCGTCTTACAAACTTATATCTGTATGATGATATGGCTATATCTGAAAAGGATTACATGACAAAGAAAACGGAAATTGAAACAAAGATCGCTGAAATTGATGAGAAAATAGGGATTGTCAATAAAAACTCCGTTGATAATTCTATCACAGACGAAGAATTTGTTGATAAAGCAAGCACCTTTATCATTACGCAAAAGCTGACTAATCGAAACTATATCAGTTATAAGCGTCTTGCCACATCGGTTGATCCTAAAATATTATATATGTTTACTCACGATGTGATTGATTATATAGACATCTACAATGGAAAGGTTCAGCGGATCGTTTTTAGAAACGGACTTTCTCAAACCTTTATCAGGTAAAAATAAAGCACCAGAATTTTTGAACTGGTGCTTTTATTTTGTCCTCGTTTGGTCCTCTGGACTGTCTGCGGACATTATATGGATATTTTACGGACATTCCATAGATTTTACACGGACTGTCCAAGCAAATTACGTTTTATTTTTTATGTCAATAGCAATTTGCACTGCCTGATTGAACCCCTCAATATACCCATGATAGTCTCTTTGATCTCCATACTCGCATATCGCCCATAACGTGTGTTTTTCATTTAGTAGCCTCCTATCATTGTTTTTCTATTTATAGCTTGTGCAAAACAGCCGAAAATGATATAATTCTTTTCAGGTAATTTCTTCCTTGGTTTACTCCTTAGGTTCCAAGTAAGAAGGAATTACAATCAGAATGCAAGCTTCATACCCTTGTATTCTCTAGTTAACTGTGTGTGGCAGTCACTTTGTTGTCGTGGCTGCCATTTTTATTGCATCAAAAAAAGATCTGGGCTCAAAACCCAGATCTTTTTTCTTTTACCTAAATTTGATTATTAACATTACATTTGTAAACTTTTGGTTTAAATTATTAGCATAGCATCCCCGAAAGAGAAGAATCTGTATCTTTCTTTTACTGCGATATTATAAGCATTTAAAATATGTTCTCTTCCTGCGAGTGCAGAAACTAACATTAATAATGTAGATTCTGGCAGATGGAAGTTTGTGATAAGTCCATCGATCACTTTAAATTTGTATCCTGGATAAATGAAGATGTCTGTCCATCCGCTCTTTGCATGCAGAGTTCCATCTTCTTCTGCAACAGATTCCAAAGTTCTTGTACTTGTTGTTCCAACAGAAATAACTCTTCCACCGTTTTTCTTTGTCTCATTGATAAGTTCTGCATCTTCCTCTTCAATTCTATAAAATTCAGAATGCATATGATGATCTAAAACATCATCAACTTTTACTGGACGGAATGTTCCAAGTCCAACATGAAGTGTTACATATGCGATATTAACTCCCATGTCTTTGATCTGTTGTAATAATTCCTTTGTAAAATGAAGTCCAGCAGTTGGTGCTGCGGCTGAACCATCATATTTGGCGTAAACTGTCTGATAACGATTCTTGTCTTTTAATTGATGTGTGATATATGGTGGTAATGGCATCTGTCCAAGTTCGTCTAACACTTCCTCAAAAATGCCTTCATATTCAAACTTCACCAAACGATTTCCTTCATCAACAACATCTATGACTTCTCCAACTAATTTTCCATCTCCAAAAGAAATCCTTGCTCCCGGACGTGCTTTTTTTCCTGGCTTTACAAGAGTTTCCCATACATTGTCCTGTTTTCTCTTGAGAAGTAAAACTTCAACTTTACCGCCAGTTTCTTCTTTGGCTCCGATCAGTCTTGCAGGAATTACTTTTGTATTATTCAACACAAGACAGTCTCCCGGTTTTAAATAATTCACAATATTATGGAAGACATCATGTCCGATCTCTCCTGTATTTTTATCTAATGTTAATAATCTGGAACTTGATCTGTCCTCAAGTGGATCCTGAGCGATCAATTCTTCTGGTAAATCAAATGTAAAATCTGATACTTTCATTTTATTTGTATCCCTTCTATATTATTTCTTGATCATTCAAATACATTTCAGTATAACACGAACCGTCATCATCCGCAACGAACATCAGATCACCTGATGAGCAAGCCATTTTCTATTTTTAAATCGTATTGTATAAATAATTCCACGGATCGTCCAGTCTGTAAACATTCCGATCCACACTGCGATCGGTCCCATATGAAAAACTCTCGCAAGTACCATGGCAAGTACAACTCTGCAAAGCCACATGCACAGCATGGAGGTCGTCATTGTAAATTTAACATCTCCTGCTGCCCTGAATCCATATGGTGGAATAAATGCCATGATCCACACGATCGGTTTTACGATCGTGATACATGTTACCATGAATATACAAAGTTTTGCACTTTCTGGTTCCATACCTCCAAAATATGTGATCGGATAAGTAAGCCCAAACATCAAAAGACATGTAGCGATCAATACAACTTCTGCTGCAATGGAAATCTTCTTTATATAATAGACTGCTTCTTCTTTTTCTCCTGCTCCAAGACATTCTCCAACGACTGTCATCAATCCGATTCCCATTCCGATCGACATGATACCATTCAAGTTCTCGATGATATTGGTCATTCCCTGTGCCGCGATCGCCGCCGTTCCCATCAAAGATACCGTTGACTGAATCGCAAGCTTTCCAAACTGAAACATTCCATTTTCAATTCCTGACGGAACTCCGATATGTAAGATTCGCTTGATCTCTTCCCATTCTGGACGAATCGAAAAATAGTCTCTAAGCTGTATCTTCATCTTCGGATTTCTCAATTTATAAAGTACTGCAACCATTGCAAATGCTCTGGCGATCATCGTCGCTGCAGAAGAACCTGCCACACCCAAATGCAACACCCATACAAATATCAGATTCAATGCAACATTAATGCCATTTGCAACAAAAGAAATCTGCATTGGAAGTTTGCTGTTTTCCTGTGCTCTTAAAATACAGGCTCCGTCATCGTACAATGCGATAAATGGATAAGACATGGCCGAAAAGAAAAAATACTTCTTCGCATTGTCCATAACCGCTGGTTCCACCTGTCCAAAGATCACTCCAAGAAGCTGATCACTGAATAAATGACACGCGATCGCAATGACCAATGACATTGCAAATGTAATAAACACTAACTGTCTGGCTGCATTCGTTGCTCTCTCTTTCTTCTCACATCCAAGATAATGAGAACAAACAACCGTACCACCTGAAGCCAGTGCAAAAAATGCCTGAACTACCAGAATATTAATGGAATCTACCAGACTGACAGCAGAAATCGCTGCTGATCCTAAATTGCTGACTACAAGGGTATCTACCGTACCCATAAACGAATTTAAAAGCTGATCAACTGCCAGTGGTAACATGAGGGCGATCAGCTTTTTGTTTGTAAATCGTCTTTGTTTCATCTTTTTCTTTTTACATCTCTTTTCTATCTTTATTTTCCTAACCAAAATATATCTTTTTACATTCTATAAATATGGGATTGTTCTGTCAATATAATAACTTTAATTTTTTATTTTCATATCCTGTATCTCAAAAAAGAAGAGCGCACAAGGATGATTCTGCATAAGTCTTCCTTTTACGCTCTTTCCATATAAATACTATATTGGTAATTTTTCTAGTTATCCTATAACACGTCTTGCACAGATCGGTGTTCTATAATTTACGTTTGAAATCTTAATTCCTCCTCGCGGATATGGTGCGGAATTACTTGCATGTACTACCTGACCACCGCCGATATAAAGTGCCACATGATCAATGCTTCCACCATCTCCATAGAATACCAGATCACCGGCTCTTAAATTGCTCGTAGATACTGCTCTTCCATCACCAGACTGGGAACTGCTCGTACGACTGATACTGTATCCAAACTTCGCCATAATCTGCTGCGTAAATCCAGAACAATCAATTCCACTGGTTAAGCTATTTCCACCATATCGGTATGGATTTCCAACAAACTGCTGCGCATAACTTGCGATCCTGCTTCCTGTTGCTGATGAGCCACTAGATGATACGGATACGGAAGCTTTCTTTGTTGTCTGTGTGGAACCTGCTGTACTTCCAGATGTTGTTCCAGTATTAGAAGTATGACTGCTTGATGTTGTGGATACTGGCTTATTTCTGGCTGCTTCTTCTGCTCTTTTCTTCGCCTCTTTTGCTTCTTGCTCTGCCTGAATCTGTTTCATGGATTTCGCTTTTCCAAAAGAGTATGTTACTTTTGCATAATCTTTTGACACATATCCTGTCTGTCCATCTACTTTGACTTTTGCCCAGTCATCCGTCTGTTTCTTTACTTTTAATTTGTCATCTTCAGATGCCAATGTAACAATCTTTGAATTCGTGGATGCTTTCTTACGAACTCTTAATGTTTCCGTCTGAACTTTCGCCACCTTTTTCACATTTTGTTTCGCAAAGTTTTCAATCTCATCGCCAAATACAAGATACTGATTTTTTACATATCCTGTAACATTTCCTGATCTTACTTTTGACCATTCAGATCCTTTCTTCAGCACAGTTGCAATATTACCTTTTTTCATTTTTCCTACAATCTTTGCATTTATACTACCCTTTTTTCGGATATTTAATGTTGTCGTAGAATAAATATCCGCAACTGCTTTATTTGCATATTTGCTAACTGTTGTTGTATTGCTTTCTTTTGTTGTATCTTTCTCATCTGCTTTTATATTTCCTGTCGTCAACACACTCGCGGCAATCGTAAGCATTGCCATCGACAGTCTCATTTTCCTCGTTATCATAATGTTCCTCCTGTAAATATTACAATTTTGTTAACTCGAGTATGTGTGTATTATAGCACTTATATGTAATATGTCAATGCTTTTGATTGTTATCTCGTAATATTTTTGTAATATTTAATCTATTTTTGTAATATTTTGTCGAGGGTTGTTTTTTCTTGATACTTATACTGCGACAGAACCGATAACATTCAACATACACACTCACTTAAATTGTCCAATCTTGTAATTGTCCACACTCTAAACTTCAGATATATGATAAAAATTAAATAAGCAACCGAAAACGCAGCATTGGAATTTTGCCATATTTTGAACAAATTC
>OHAX01000015.1_pt1 | contig 130245 bp, 115 predicted proteins | sample 1577261 | NCBI WGS metagenome assembly OHAX01 (sample SAMEA3541483, study PRJEB24748) | human gut metagenome | biome: human gut; feature: human-associated habitat; material: faeces | place: China | collected 2012 | reverse complement strand
AGGTGTGTTCGAAGCTTCGCTTCTCAGAATACCTTGGGAGAGAGTCCGGGGGAGCTCTTGTGTGACACTGACTTTCATGCGGGGAATCGGCACGATGTTTGAATTGGATTAGCCGCTGTCAGGGACGAGGTACTCCCGCATTTCACTTTTCGATCGGAATCGAGTCCGATTGGCGCGCAATGGGGCTAGGTAAGCGCGCTCGGATCCGATTGAGTAAACGGGGTGAACGCTGCTACAGCGGAAGGCCCCCGGCAGGTTCCCCTAAGGTGTTCTGAGACGCGCAGGCGTCGAACACACCTAGGGGAACCTGCCGGGGGCCGCACCTGTGCTCTCGTCCACATATGCACGTTACACATGCGTGTGCGCAGCAGGTTATGCCTGGTAATCGTGCAAGACGGCCTCGATGTTGTTGCCCTCTGGGTCGTGGACAAAGCATGCGTAATAGCCGGAATGGTAGTCGCGCGGGCAAAACGGACGCCGCGACGCGTTGAAGCTGCTCTACCCTCAGATGTCGATATAGATGCGAACGTTTCGGTGGACGAGGCCATGCAAGTAGGCGGATGCCAACAGAAGCCTCCTCGCTGTCAGTCCTCGGGTGCTTGCGGGCCTCACGCGCGTGAATGCCAACCTGGCGGAATGACAATTTCATGGAACCATCGATGAGGCTGGCGTAAGGATCGGCGGCATCGTCCAAAAGCAGACTTCCTTAAGTGCAGACTTTTGCATATCGGTCTATCTGCAAAAGTTTGCTGACTACCATGGACGAGAAAGGGGACCTTAAAACAGGTCCCCTTGGTGGTTCAGATGTGCGTCTGGTCAGCCCCTTATAGCGCGAGGCGCGCTTGCGTTACAGGTACTCAATCTGGGCGCCTTCGGTGTCGCAGGTGAGGATGTGCGTCTCGCAGGCGGGGAAGTTCTCGCGCAGGCGCACCTGCAGGAACTTGGCGACGATGGTGTCGTCCGTAGCGGCCATAAGGGTGGAGCCGGAGCCGGAGATCCACATGGTCTTGGCGCCGCCTTCCAGGCAGACGCGGCGAATATCCTCGTAGTCGGGGATGAGGGCGCGGCGGTAAGGCTCCTGCAGGCGGTCGTCGTTAGCGGCGGCGACCAGATCGAGGTCACCGGTTTCAAGACCGCGCGTCATGCCGGCGATGCGGCCCATCTGCCACACGGCGGTGGACAGGGGCACTTCCTGCGGAACAACCTTGCGGGCATCGCTGGTGTGGACCTCGTAGGGTGGGATGATGGTGATGAAGCGCAGGCGGTCGCTAACCTCGTAGCGCAGGCAGCGCGGCAGGTCGCCCTCGGGCGTGAAGGAGCACACGGCGCCGCCCAGGATGGCGGGGGCGACGTTATCGGGGTGGCCCTCGACGGCGGTGGCGATGCGAACCAGCTCGGCGCGGTCAACGGTGTGGCCGGTCAGCGCGGCTGCCGCCATGATGCCGGCGACCACGCAGGTGGAGCTGGAACCCAGGCCGCGGGCGACGGGAACCTCGGTCTCTATGTGCAGCTTCACGGGGAAGGGCTCAACGCCCCATTCGCGCAGCGCGTCGACAAAGGAGACGTAGACCAGGTTGTTTTTGTTTTGGAACTCCTCCGGGCAGCCGGTGATCTGCAGCGTGTCGGCGCGATTGAAGGTGAAGTGCGAGTACAGCGACACGGCCATGCCCAGCGTGTCGTAGCCAATGCCAAGGTTGGCGCTAGTGGCCGGTACGGTGATCTTGATCATAGGGAAAGCTCCTCGTCCAAATGCTAAAGCTTAGAAGCTGCCTGCTCCACAAAGCCGCCCATGCCGTCGATATCCACCACGGCATCATGCAGGACGGGTTTTTGCTGCAGCTCGGAAAGCTGGGCGGGGGCGACGGTGCCGGTTGCCTTCTCAAGCACGTTCATGCAGGCGAAATCGTCCGGCGGGCAGAACAGGCCCAGCGAGCCGGCGACGGCGCGCGGGAACTTGTAGGGGCTGGCGGTGGAGAGGACCACGCGGGCTTTGGCGTCTGGGGCGGCGGGAACCTGGCCCAAGACGTGGTAGCCGCAGGCGGTGTGCGGGTCGATGAGGTAGCCGTTGCGATCCCAGCAGTCCTTGATGGCGGCGGCGACCTGGTCCTCGTCCGCCCAACCGCAGCCAAAGACGGCCTGGATCTTTGCCAGCAGCTCCGCGGGCACATCGTAGGAGCCCTGGGCGAGCTGCGCCATAAGGTTGGCTACAAGCTCGCAATCGCCGTCTGCCAGATAGTAGAGCATGCGCTCGAGGTTGGACGAGATGAGGATGTCCATGCTGGGCGAGGTGGTGGTGTAGAAGGGGCGCTGGCGATCATAGGTGCCGGTGGTGAGGAAGTCGAAGAGCACGTTGTTCTTGTCGCTCGCCACGATGAGCTTGGCTACGGGCAGGCCCAGGCGCTGGGCGTAGTAGCCGGCCAGGATGTCGCCGAAGTTGCCGGTGGGCACGCAGAACTCAACAGCGTCGCCGGGCTGGATCTTGCCGGCGCGAAGCAGCTGGGCGTAAGCGGCGAAGTAGTAGACAACCTGGGGCACCAGGCGGCCGACGTTGATGGAGTTGGCGCTGGAGAGCTGCACGCCTGCGGCGGCCAGGCGGTCGGCGAGCTCGCGATCGGCGAAGATGCGCTTGGCGGCGCTTTGGGCGTCGTCGAAGTTGCCGCGCACGGCGCAGACGGAGACGTTGGCGCCCTCCTGCGTGCTCATCTGGAGTTCCTGCACGCGGGAGACCTTGCCCTCCGGATAGAAGACGGTGATGCCGCAGCCGGGAGCGTCCGCAAAGCCGGCCAGCGCCGCCTTGCCGGTATCGCCGCTGGTGGCGGTGACGATCATGATCTTATCGGCAGCGCCTTCGGCGTTGGCGCTGGTGCGGGCCATGAGGCGGGGGAGCATCTGCAGGGCCACGTCCTTGAAGGCGCTGGTGGGACCGTGCCAGAGCTCCATCACGTAGGTGGAGGCGCTGCCCTGGTCCGCCTCGCCGGCGACGCCCTTGAGGTCGACCACCGGGGTCACCTCGTCGGAGGCGAAGGAGCTGCCGTAGGCCTCGTCCACGCACGCCGCGATCTCGTCTGCGGTGTAGTCGGGCAACAGGGTGCCCAGCACCTCGCGCGCCAGCTCGAAGTAGTCCTTGTTGGCAAGGCCCTCCAGGTCGATCTTGCTCTGACCCAGCTCATCGGATACGTACAGGCCGCCGTCGGGCGCGATGCCGCGGCGGATGGCCTCTTTAGCGCTGAGCTGCGCGGTGCGGGAACGGGTGCTGTGGTAGGTCGCCATAAACGTGCTCCTTATGGGTGCGTGGGCGCCATGCGGGCGCTCGTAAAACGTTGCTGCACATGGTATCAGAGCATACATGCGAGCCGTCCTGCGGAGCGACGGGCAACATGCCCGTTCAGCTGCAATTCACATGACGTTCTTTGTTTGGAAACAAAAGTGCGATTATGCATGAACGCTCTTCTATGGTTTAGTAGACTAAACATCCATTGTACTTGCTCACGCTAAAGTAACGCCTTGCGAAATATCGCGATCCGGTGGTCTTTGGCGCGAGGGCACCGGGAAGGATTTCGCGTTCACATGATTAAGATCACCAAGTTCGGCGGCTCTTCTGTCGCCGATGCCGAGCACTTCAAGAAGATCAAGGGGATCATCGACGCAGATCCCGCCCGTCGCTTTGTGGTTGTGTCCGCGTGCGGTCGTCGGTTCTCGGGTGACTCCAAGGTCACCGACCTTTTGTATCTGGTCGACGCCCACGTGAATTACCACGTGTCCTGCGATGACCTTCTGGCAGACATCGGTCAGCGCTATTTCGATATCGCGGACGAACTTGGGCTTTCCTATCCCATCCGCGAGGAGTTTTCCGCGTTTGCCGAGCGCGCCAGCAAGGGCGGCTACACCACCGAGGAGCTGGTAAGCCGCGGCGAGTACTTTACGGCTCGCTTGATGGCCGAGTATCTGGGCTTGCCGTTCATCGACGCCACCGACATGGTCGCGTTCCACCACGACGGCACGCTATCCATGAAGCGCACCGCCGAGCTGGTCAAGAAGAACGCCCGCGAGGGCGGCTTTGTCATGCCCGGTTTCTATGGCGCCACCAAGGAGGGCAAGGTCAAGCTGCTCGATCGCGGCGGCGGAGACATTTCCGGCTCCATCTTGGCCCAGTGCCTGGAGGCGGACCTGTACGAGAACTGGACGGACGTCTCGGGCTTCTTGTCCGCGGACCCGCGCATCGTCGAGGGCGCGCAGCCCATTCCGCGCATCACCTACGAGGAGCTGCGCGAGCTCTCCTACATGGGTGCGAGCGTGCTGCACGAGGAGGCAGTCTTCCCGGTTCGCGACGCGGGCATTCCGTTGGTTATCAAGAACACCAACGCGCCGGAGGACCCCGGCACCATCATCTCCGAGACCGCCAAGGAGGGCGATTCCGAGCCCATCATCACCGGCATCGCCGGCAAGCGCGGCTTCCTTGCGATCAACGTCGCCCGCGACCGCACCAAGAGCCGCATCGGCTTCATGCGTCGCGCCCTGTCCGTCTTCGAGCGCTACGGCGTCTCCGTCGAGCACATGCCCACCGGCGTTGACCAGTTCGCCGCTGTGGTGCAGGCGTCCGATGTGAAGGATTCGCTCTACTCTTTGATCTCCGATATCCAGGAGGAGGTCGAGCCGCTGGAGATCGAGGTGGTCGAGAACCTCGCCCTGATCGCCACCGTTGGCCGCAACCTGCGCGGCCGCCCCGGCATTTCCGGCCATCTGTTTGGCATGCTTGGCCAGGAGGGCGTGAGCGTCCGCATGATCACCCAGGGCTGCGATGAGATCAACATCATCATTGGCGTCGAGGAGAAAGACTTCGACCTGGCTATCAAGACCATCTACAAGGCGTTCTCCGATGAGAACGGCATTGTGAAGACGTCTGATCTGGAGCCCGTCCGCGCGCCGTTCTAAGGTGCGCGACGCGCTTCGCGTCCGGACTAGCCGGTTATTCAGCAGGTCATCGTCCAAATAACCCGCGCCCGTTCAAAACGGCGTCGCCGTGGCCGAAGGGCCGCGCCGGCAAATGCCATCATTTCCCTTAACTAGGAGGTAATCGACATGAAGCAGTACACAGTCGCCATCGTGGGCGCAACCGGTGCGGTGGGCACGCAGATGCTCCAGTGCTTGGAGGAGCAGGAGTTCCCCGTTGGCGAGCTCAAGCTGCTGGCGAGCCCGCGCTCTGCCGGCAAGAAGGTCGAGACCCCCTGGGGCGAGGTTGTGATCGAGGCTGCCGCTCCCGAGTGCTTTGACGGCGTCGACATTGTTCTGGGCGCCGCCGAGGACGACGTCGCAAAGGCGCTCTACCCGGAGGCCGTGCGTCGCGGCGCCGTGGTTGTGGACAACTCCCATGCTTTCCGCCTGGACGAGGGCGTGCCGCTGGTGGTGCCCGAGATCAACGCGGGCGACATCGCCTCTCACCACGGCATCATCGCCAACCCTAACTGCGCCACCATCATCGGCCTGGTTCCCACCTGGCCGCTGCACCAACTGGCAGGCGTGAAGCGCATGATCGTCTCCACCTACCAGGCCGCATCCGGCGCCGGCATGCCCGGCATGCTGGAGCTTGAGGCTCAGATTGGCGCGATGGGCCGCGGCGAGGAGATTCCTGAGCCCCGTGCGTTTGCCGCCCAGCTGGCGAGCAACCTGATTCCGCAGATTGGCGGCGAGAAGTTTGAGGGCTTTACCTCTGAGGAGATGAAGCTGCAAAACGAGGGCCGCAAGATTATGCACCTGCCCGAGCTGCGCGTGAACTGCACCTGCGTGCGCGTGCCCGTGCTGCGCTCCCACTCCGAGAGCATCACCCTTGAGTTCGAGCGCGACATCACCCTGGAGCAGGCGCGCGAGGCGCTGGCCGTCGCCCCCGGCGTCAAGTTGGTGGACGACCTCGAGGCCGAGAGCGCGCACGACCGCTGGCCCATGCCGCTTGATACCTCTGACCAGGATCTTATCTACGTTGGCCGCGTTCGCCGCGACATCTCCAACCCCGAGGCCCTTCGCGGCATCACCTTCTGGTGCTGTGGCGACCAGATTCGCAAGGGTGCGGCGACCAATGCCGTCCAGATCGCGAAGCTGCTGACCGAATAGCGCCTGCGCGCTGAGCGGTAGCCGGGGCGGTGTCCGTCGCGGCTTAGCCTTCCAACAAATTGCTTTTTCTGATAACCGCGCGTTGCCTTATTGCAGCGCGCGGTTTTTGGTAATCACGTGCCCGGGGCGCCTAATACATCATGCCGAAAGCCCACAGGGGAATCACGTTGCCGTAGCCGTATTCGATATCGTCCTTCACGATGTAAGCGCCTTCAACGCCGGCAACCTGGCTTTGCCCCTTATTCTTTCCGCCTACCTCGAACGTGAAGTCTCCGATGCGGAAATCGGAGACGGGCGAAGCGACGACATCGTGCCCCACGCGCGTCTGATTCAGGAAAAACGTTTCGCGCACGGTTCCTGAATCGCTCCCACTGCCGCCCAGGCAATACAGGATGTTCGGATTGTCCAGATAGACCTTTTCAGCCTTTCCCAGCCCGCCCAATCCGCCTGCACCGCTTCGCAGCTGCGCAATCATGCCGGCCTTCTCGAGGTACAGCAGGTATTCCTCGATCACGTTGCGGCTCACCTGCAGCTGCTTGGCCAGGCTTGACATGTTGGGCTTGAACGGAACAAGCGTACTGACCACGGATAGCAGCTTCTTGAGCTTGCGCCCGGTTGCCGCCGTCATACCCGCGAACAAAGGGATATCCACCTCGAGTGTGCGCGAAATAACCTGCTCGAGCTCCGTGGGGAAGTCGACGTCCGTGCCGAACGGATAATATCCGGACTGCAGGTAATCATGGAAGTACGGAAGCGGCTGCATGAGAAGAGGGGTTTCGGCCCTATGGGCCAGCACGTCCTCAAGCGTGAACACCGGCAGTTCAATTCCATGCCGGATGGCAAGATACTCGCGGAACGACAGTCCCTGCATAAGATAGCGGGGAGCGCGGCGGCTGAGGTCCGCCTCGCCCTTCTCGATGTCCAGGATGGAGGACCCGGTGAAGTACACGTGGAGCTGGGGGAATGCGTCGTACATGAGCTTGAGTTCGCGTGACCAGCCAGGATATTTGTGCACCTCGTCGATGAACAGGTACATGCCGCCCGCCTTGGAGAACGACTCTGCTGTATCGAATAGCGTATGCGTTGAGAAATATAAGTCGTCGGCGGAACAATACAGCGTATCGGATAGATCATGGGCGTTCTTGATACGCTGTAAAAACAGCGTTGTCTTACCCGCGCCCCGTGGACCCACCAGGCCCAACATGCGATTGTCCCAGTTGATGCGGTCGTACATGTACCTACGGAAGTTCTGGGGTGCATACGCCAGTTGGCGACGCATCTGCTCGTAAAGTCTCTCCATGGGGCCACCTTCCTTGAGATAACATGCACTAAAGTAGTGCATTAATTAAGAAAAGATGCACTTCTATAGTGCGATATTTAGGGGAAAGTTACTATATAGCCTATTATACTGCACTACTATAGTGCATCTATAAAGCTAATATGCACCAATATAGTGCATTAATGTGGACTTGAGTGAGCGCAAAAGGGAACTTCCGCAGCGTAGGGCGCCATGGCCGTCCGTGTCCGCTCGGGGGCGTTTTGGCGCATCAGATTCTCTGGGCGCTGCGTTGCGAATGAGATGGAATTTGGAGAGACCGAAGGGGATGGAATAGAGTTGATTTAAGAAACCCGTCAAGTATGCTTCGCTCGTGCCTTTGATGGCCACCCCGCGCGTTGACCGCTGCCCGCACTTTGGTCGCCCCGCTCCCGGCCCTTGGGTTGGACGAGCTAGCGCTTGTCCGTTGGCGTGACGGCGCGGACAAGCAGGTCGATGAGCTGGCTGACCGGCATGCCAGCGGTGTTGGACGCCCAGACTGAGATGGCTGCGAGCAGCCCGGACAAATAGAATTCGCGCAGTATTGCCTTATGGTCTTCGGGCATGCCTTGGGCGGGCAGGATGAAGCGGTCGAGCAACGGGGCCAAGATTTCCTTCAGGCGAATGCCAAAGGACGGGTCGCCGTGGGGGCCCATCAGCTGCGGGACGTACCCGTCATAGCGTCGGGCGAGTTCCAGGATAAGGCCCATATGTTGTGAGAAATCCAAGGTCTCCTGACGCATGAGCCCCTGGTCGACCAAGCGTCCGACATCGTCCAGAATCTCCTGTTCGATTTGCTCGAACAAGTCGTATACATCCCGGTAGTACAGGTAGAAGGTGGCGCGGTTGTAGCCGGCGCGGTCGGTGATCTCGCGCACGGTTATCTTGCTAGTGGGCTTCTCCCGGTACAGGCTCCAAAACGCCGTGCGCAGGTTGGCGCGCGTCTGCTCGGTCACGGCTGGCTGCTTCTTCATGTTTCGCCCCTTTACGCAGGTTTGGGCGGCCGTGCGGATGGGTTGTCGCGCCGCGCCGCCGCGCGCTTCCATCCACTCGACAATCCTCGCCGGGCTGTCGAGTGGATGGCGCCTTGCTGTTTGCCCTCAACTATACTGAACAATTAGACAACAGGTTGTCGAGCGATGCCGCCGCGCACCGCTCGCGGGCATGAACGGGGCAGTGCGATGGCCTACATAGAGTTTTCAGACGTCACCAAGGTATACGGTTCGGGCGAGGGCGAGGTCCGCGCGCTCGACGGTGCCAGCTTCGAGGTCGAGCGCGGCGAGCTCGCCGTGATCTTGGGCGCGTCGGGCGCCGGCAAGACCACGGCGCTCAACATCTTGGGCGGCATGGACACCGCGACCAGCGGGCGCGTGGTGGTGGACGGCCGCGACATAGGAGGGGCGAGCGAGGACCAATTGGTGGAGTATCGCCGCGCGGACGTGGGCTTTGTGTTCCAGTTCTACAACCTGGTGCCCAACCTTACGGCGCTGGAGAACGTTGAGCTTGCCTCGCAGATCTGCCCGGACTCGCTGGATGCGGCGGAATGCCTGGCCAAGGTGGGCCTCTCAAAGCGCACGGCCAACTTCCCGGCGCAGCTCTCCGGCGGCGAGCAGCAGCGCGTCTCCATCGCGCGCGCCATCGCCAAGAACCCCAAGCTGCTGCTGTGCGATGAACCCACGGGCGCGCTCGACTATCAAACGGGCAAGCAGGTGCTGCAACTGCTGCAAGACACCTGCCGCCGCGATGGCATCACCGTGCTCATCATCACGCACAACTCGGCGCTGGCGCCCATGGCAGACCGCCTCATCCGCTTCAAGAGCGGCCGCGTGACCTCCATGGAGAAAAACGCGAACCCCGTGCCCATCGCCAACATCGAGTGGTAGGTACGCGCCATGTCACGACCATCAGCCTTCGCCACGGACGTTCGCCGCACCATCACCGGCAACCTCAAGCGGTTCATCTCCATCTTCATCATCTGCGCGCTGGGCACCGCCATGTTGGTGGGCCTCAAGGCAGCCTGCGATGATCTGCGGCTCACCGCGGATTCCTATTACGACGACCAAAACCTCTTCGACATCTCCGTGCAGTCTACGCTGGGCCTAACGCAGGGCGACATCGATGCGCTGGCGAATTTGGACGATGTCGACGCCGCGGAGGGCTCCTACACGGAGACCGCCTACACGCAGGTTGACGGCTCGAGCGAGAAAGTGGACCTCAAGGCGCTTTCTGGCCGAGGGTTCAATCAACCCCAGGTAGTCGAGGGCGAGCTGCCCCAGGCTGCCGATGAGGTCGCCGTCACCACCAAGTACGCCGACGCCGCGGGCAAGGGCGTGGGCGATACGCTGACGTTCTTCTCCAAGGGCGAGCGCTCCTCGTCCACTTCGACCGCCGCGGGCTCTGGCGATGCTGCGGATGCGGACGAAGAGTCCGGCGAGATCTTCAAACGCGGCACCTACACCATCACCGCGGTGGTGCGCGATGCCATGGATGTCAATTCCGACACCTCGACCATGGGCTTCCGCACGGCGAGCTCGACCAAATACGCCTTCTTCCTTACGCGCGACGCGGTCGAGGACCCGAACGTGTTCACCATCGCTTACCTCTCTGTTGCGGGCGCGCGCGAGCTGCCCAGCTACTCGGCAGCCTATGAGGACCTTATCGCCAAGGTGAAGGACGAGGCCGAGCAGATTCGCGAGGACTGCGAGGATGCCCGCACGTCCGCGGTTAAAGATGAAGCGATGGACAAGGTGGACAAGGCTGAGCGCGAGGCGCGCGAAAAACTCGATGACGCAGCAGATAAGATTGGCGAGGCGCAGCGAACGCTCAATGGCGGCTGGGATCAGCTTGCCGCGGGTAAGGACGAGTACTCCTTACAGGAGAAGCTTGCCTTGTCGCAGCTTGATTCCGCAAAGAAGCAGATTGAGCAGGGCTATGCGCAGCTGGCATCTGCCAAGGCGGAGCTCGATTCGAGCGAGAAGACCGTGGCCGACGGGTTGGCGCAACTTGCCGCGGGCGAGGCCCAGCTTGACGATGCGCAGGCGCAGGCTAACGCGCAGATCGCCGCCGCCCGCGCGGAGCTGGAGTCCAAGCAGGCGGATCTGCAGCATCAAAAGCAGCGGATCGATGATGCTGCCGCGCAGATCAAGGCGATGCTCGAGCAGATGGGCGCCGCCGCGTATTGGCCGGAAGACCTGTGGAATACCGTGTGCACGCAGGTGGACGAGGAGCAGTCGGCCGCCGCGGTGGAAAAACTCGTCCAAATGATCAACACCCAGATGCAGGCGTACGGCGAGCAGAGCACCGCGCAGCTTAAAAGCGCGATCGAGCAACTGAACCAGCAGCTGGAGGGCCCGCTTGCCCAGATCGACCAGCTTGAAGGGCAGATAGAGCAGCTTGACCCGCAACAGCCGGGCTATGAGGAGGCCAAGGCGCGGCTGGAGGCGGCGCGCGATGCGATTGCAGAGCAGATCGCCCCGGCGCGCCTGCAACTCTCCGAACTGCAGACGCAGTACGACCAGGCCCTTATCCAAATAGAAGAGCAGACCAAGACCTACGTTGGGCTGGTGCAGGGTCGCGCCGCCGTGACCCTGGCAGAGCCGCGCATCGCGGGCGGCTTTGTGGAGCTCGACCAACAGCAGAGCTATGCGGATTCGCAGTTTGCCGCGCAGCGCGAGCAGCTTGCCGCCACGCGCTCCCAGCTTGAGGCGGCGTCCGCGCAGATCGCTGCCGGCCGGGCGCAGATCGAGGCGAGCCGGCGCCAGCTGGACGCCTCCGCCGCCACCTTTGAGACCGAGCGCACGTCTGCTTTGCAAAAGCTGCAAGACGCCCGCGCCGTGCTGGAGTCAAGCGAGCTTGAGCTCAAGGACGGCCAGGCGGAACTCGACGCCAACCGCGACGAGTACAACGAGCAGCGCGCCGACGCCGAGCGCGAGATCGATGACGCGCGCGAGGAGGTCCGCGACATGGAGGGCGCCGTGTGGTACATCCAGGACCGCGGCGCGCTGCCCAGCTATGCCAGCGTGGACTCGGATGCAAGCTCTATCGAAGCTATCGCCACGGTGTTCCCGGTGATCTTCTTCACCGTGGCCGTGCTCATCAGCCTTACTACCGTGACCCGCATGGTGGAGGAAGACCGCGGGCTCATCGGCCTGTACAAGGCCCTGGGCTACTCGCGTGCGCGCATTCAGTCCAAGTACCTCATCTACTCGGCAACCGCGTGCATCGCGGGCGGCATCGCGGGCGATGCGCTGGGCTTTTTGGCGCTGCCGGCCATCATCTTCACCATCTTCAAGACCATGTACGCCTTGCCGCCGTTCCAGTTCCACTTCGATCTTGGCAGCGCGCTTCTGGGCGTGGCGCTCTTCGCCGTGGGCATTGTGGGTGCCACGTTCGTCGCATGCCGTCAGGTGCTCAAAGAGACCCCAGCATCGCTCATGCGTCCCAAGGCGCCCCGTGCCGGCGCGCGCATCCTCCTGGAGCGCATCACCCCCATCTGGAAGCGCTTGGGATTCCTCAACAAGGTGACCGCGCGCAACCTGTTCCGCTACAAGAAGCGCTTCTTCATGACGGTCTTTGGCATCGCCGGTTGCACCGCGCTGCTGATCTGCGGCCTGGGCATTCGCGATACCGTGATCTCACTCAAACCGCGCCAGTACGGCGAGGCCGGCGTGGTCCGCTACGACCTTATGGCCGTGACCGCGGACGATGATTACGCCGCTGCGCGCGACGAGCTGCTCGATGCCGATGAGGTGGACGAGCTGCTGGGTCTTCGCATCGACTCGGTGACCGCGGAGTTTGGCGGCGTGCGCGAGAGCGTGCAGATCATGGTGGTGCCGGATGGCACGGACCTCTCGTCCTACCTTAAGATGGAGAGCTTGGACGGCCGCGCGCTCACGGTGCCCGCGGGCAGCGCCCTTATCACCAAGAACGCCGAGCAGGTGTTGGGGTTCGCGCTGGGCGATAGCGTGACGCTGCAGGACTCCTCGCTGCGCCAGGGCGAGGTGCGCATAGAGGACATCGTCCTTAATTACCTGGGCAACTTTGTCTTTATGGACCAAAGCACGTACCGCGACGCCTTTGGGCAGGACGCGGCGCCCAACGCGTTTTTGGCGCTGCTCAACGGGGACGATGGCGCGCAGATCGCCTTTGCGGACGAGCTGGCGGCCGACGACCTCTTTATGACCGTGTCCAGCACCGCGCGCATCGCCAACGACTTTTCCGAGAGCTTCAAGATCATCGACGTGGTGGTCTACGTGGTGACCGTGATGGCGGCGGCGCTGGCGTTCGCCGTGGTGTTCACGCTCTCGACCACCAACATCTCCGAGCGCGAGCGCGAACTGGCCACCATTAAGGTGCTGGGCTTCCGCCGGCGCGAGGTGTACCGCTACATCAACAAGGAGACCGTCATCTTGACGCTGGTGGGCATTGTTGCGGGCTTTCCGTTGGGTTACGCCATCACGCGCGCGCTTACGGTGATCTTGAGGATGCCGTCGCTGTACTTCGACACCCTTGTGGAGCTGCCCACGTACGCGATCGCGGCTGCGATGTCGCTGCTGTTCACGCTGATCATCAACGCGATCACCAATCGTTCGCTTGACCGCGTGGACATGGTGGGCGCGCTCAAGAGCGCGGAGTAGCGCAGGGCCGCGCAGGGTTGCATGCTACGCCTGCAACAGAGTCTGCAGGCCGGTTGCACATAGACAACGAAAGTGGCGGGGCGAAGCTGGGAAACCGGTTTCGCCCCGTTTGTCCAGCAATGAACGTAATCGCCGAACGTTCGCGGAATACTAGCGCACGTACGTGTTACCAAATATCTACAACCCGCGCGGACTGTGTAGAATAGACGCGAGATCGCTGCTGGATGCTTTGTCCCGTCGCTGCAAGGGGACTTATGGGTATCCAGCTTTTGGCGTGCCGCTGCATCGGGCGGCGCGATTGGGAAGATAGGGTTGACCATGAGCAAGTTCGTCATTGTTGCGGAGTCGGGCGCGGATATTCCCGTCGAGGTCCGCGAGCGCTACAACATCCACATCGTTCCCATGCATGTCATCATTGGTGACGAGACCATGGACGACGGCACCGTCAGCGGGCACGAGGTTTACGAGCGCTCCCGCGCTCTGGGCGTCATGCCCAAGACCAGCGCCGCCACGCTACATGGTTTTGTGACCATGTTCGATCGCCTTCACGAGGAGTATCCGGATGCGACCATACTGCACGTGGCCTACTCGTCCGTGACGACGTGCAGCTACGCGTCCGCGCTTACCGCCGCCCAGGGCCGTCACTACGTTGTTTCCATCGACACCAAGAGCGTATCTATCGGCCAGTCGCTGGTGGTTGTCCGCACCGCGCAGTTTATCGAGGAGCACCCGGACGCCACCGTCGATGACGTGCTGGCGTTTATCGAGTCCATGCGCGATCGCGTGCTGCTGGGCTTTGTTCCCAGCGACCTGGCGTACCTGCGCGCGGGCGGGCGCCTGTCCAATACGCAGTTCCTGGGCGCGCACCTGCTTAAGATCAAGCCCGTTATCGAGCTGGTTGACGGCAACTTTGTGGCGACCAAGAAGCTGCGCGGCTCCATGAAGCGCGCCGCGCTGCACTTTATCGACCACCTTATGAGCGAGGGCACGGTGAACATGGAGCGCATCGGCTTGGCGTATTCCGACGGCTTGGGTCAGGATATCAAGGATGCCGTGGAGGAGTACGTGACCAAGCTGGGCTTTAAGAGCTTCGACTGGGTAGAGGTTGGCGGCATGGTTTCCAGCCACTGCGGTCCTTGTGCCTTTGGTGCCGTGATGGAGAAGCAGGCGTAGGGCGAGAAGCGGACGCGACGTGCACCTGGTTTTCTAGCGCTCGTCTGGAATGATTCTTGCAAAGGGCTCCAGACGCATAATCGAGTCATGTGAGGCGCTGCGGGGCGAACCCGTGGCGCCTTTTCCTTGGATTGGAGCATGAGGTTCCTGCCGTGCCGGATCGGGATGGCAATTGAAAGGCTTCAGGCGGGGAATACAAGACCATGAATGGCGTTTTGGCTCTAAAAAGGGGTCGAGTGGGAGCGCGCTGGGGTCGATATGCCGGCAAAAAGGTGGTTTGGGCTCTCGCAGAAGGGTCTTGATGATGGTTCGAGGTGCCGATGTTGGGGTTTTAGCCCGCCTTGAGCGCTCAGCGTTAACCCGATGGCTCATTTGCAGCGACGCGCCAGCCCGCCTGGAGCACCTCATTGACCAAGATGAACAATCGCGGTTTTCTGCGTATAAGAAATAACGTATATAATCGCTGAAGTATAAGAGATAATTGAATGCCATCGATTTAACGCTGCCTGATGTGCCGCTGGGCGAAGAGCGATGCGGGCACAAGCCGGCGGTTCGCGCGAGCCATGACGTTGCGGGCGCCGTCGGTGCGGCGTGCGTATGCGTCGATGGCGGCAAGGGCGCTGCCGAGTAGCGCTGGCAGATCGTTTGTTAGCTGTGCAGCTAAGCTTTCGCCGCCATAGCGCATCGCGCACATGCCCCGGCTTATCTGGAAGAGCGCGGTTGTCGCTGCCGTATCATCCAGTGCGCTAGCGATGGACCTGGCGATGTCTTCTTCCGTGTCGCAGGGGCTCCACGTTATGCCGGCGTCGAGGGCGGCGTCAGTCGCCTCTGCCCATGCGGAGGCGATTGCGCGCGCGGGGTCGCTTGAGGCGTGGCGTGCGGCGTGCATGCGGCGGGCTTTGCGAGCGCGGCGGAGCAGTGCGGGTGAGAGCGCCACCGCGGCAGCGACGAGTGCGCCGCAGGCGTAGGGCAGCAAGCCGGCCAGCTTGGCTGCTACCGATGATAGGGTTTCTGCGATCGCCGGCAGGAGCGAGGACGCATCATCGTTGGCGTCGCCGTTGTTGCCGGCAAACGGGGCATCGTTATCACTCGGGCCGGCATCGCTAGAGTTCGGCGCATCCTGATCATCTGCCTGGTCAGTGGGCTGATTGCCCTCCGCGTCAACGGGTGCGTCGAGGGCGGGGTCGCTCTGGGCGATGGAGGGCGTCACGTCAAAAGAGACCCAGCCCACGTTGTCGATGAACGCTTCCGTCCATGCGTGGAGGTCATGGTTGGTTGCCTGGTACGTTACGATTTCAACGCCGTTTTCCAGGGCGATCGCGGCGCCGTCCGCGTTGGCCCGGTAGCCCAGGACCAGCCGCGTGGGAACGCCGAGCGCGCGGCCCAGCACAGCCAACGCGGAGGCGTAGTGAACGCAGTAACCCCGCCGCTCCTGGAGCAAATTGGCGATGACTTGGAGGTTGTTGGACCCGCTGCCGTCCGGCGCATCGACCGAGTAGGTAAAGTCACCGTTTGCAAAATAATCCATCAGGTAGCGCATGGCTGCTATCTGGGCTGCTTGCCGCGGGGAAAGGCCGTCCGCGTTCAAGGAAGTGTCGGCATCGCGCCGTATGGCGGGAACCTCTGCGATGCCGTTTGCGCGCGCGGTGTCGATAAACTCTTGCAGCTCATCTGGCAAAGCTTGGTCTAGATACAGGTAGCCGCGATCCGGTTGTCCCTGCGAAAGGGCGCTGGTGTCGCCGTCTTCTTGCGCAACGACTTGGGCATTCAGACGGCTGGCGATGCTCGCGATCTGGTCAAGCTGGTCAGGCTCGCTTACGGGGGCTTGGTAGGCGCAGGTTGCCGTATAGCTAAAGCCCCTGGGGACGTTGGAGCCGTCGCGCGTCCCGGCGCCGCCGTCTTGTGACCACATGAGCTTATCCATAGCGGCCCGCGCGTTGTCGCGCTCCTGCTCGCCGGCATCGTCCATATCATCTGCCAGCGTTATGTTGAACGAGTTAGAGGGAACGGGCAGGTGGGCGCTCGATACGTTATCGAGCGAGATGGTCGCCTGCACCGTCTTCACCTCGCCGATCGCCGCGCTGTTGAGGCGTTCCGCATTGGCGAAAGCGGAAAGCGCGGGCGATGCCTCGTCTAGGGCAACGCCCGTTGCGGCGGTGTTTTGGCCCATCACCCACGTGCCGCTGTTGAACGATCCCAGCGTGGTGAGTCGCAGGTAGAGTGACCCATAGGTCTTCACGGTGCCGTCACTTGCGCCCGTCTGCGCAACGTCTGCCTGGTAGGTCAGCGCGATCGATTTGCCCGGGCGCGTAAGGTCGCGCTTGAGGTCGAGCACAGGGTTGATGGCGCCGTTGGATAAGATGCCCTGCCGGGGGATGATTTCGAACGGCGAGGCCGGGCTAACGCTGATGGCGGCGGGTGCCGCTGCCGCGGCGGCGATGGCGACCATGCTGGCGATGCTCGCGCTTGTGATGGAGCGGACGAGGAGGCCCTTTGATCGGGGGGCGTCCGCGCACATCGCGTCCTTTGGCAGGTGGGAGAGCGCGGCGAGGATGAGCCCGCAGAGAATGGTCGCACCCGCTTGCGGCAGGTGTGCGGACTCGCCCATAAGTAGAAAGGCGGCCGCCTGGGCGATAAGGGGAGCTGCGGCGACAAGCGGGCGGGATCGCCGGCTAAGGAGCAGCGGCCTGAGCGCCATGGCGATAGCGCACCAAATGATGACCAGAGCCGCGTCGCCCGCAAAGCCAACGTTGATGGGCACCCATTGGCCGTAATACAGCGTGCCCACGCCGATGGTAACGATATTGATGATGGGGGCGATGGGCCCGTCAAGCTGCAGCGACCCTAGCAAGGCGGGCTGCTCGTAGATCTGTTTGAAAAGGGCGAAGTCGGCGCGTTGGCTCAAGGTTTGCCGTGCTGTGATGGCGCCGAACGCCAGTAGGGCGACGGTGGTGGCTGCAAGCAAGGCGATGCGGGCCGCCTGCGCCGCGGATATGGGAATACGCCGCGGCTTCGACGTGCGCCGGGTGTTCGCTGCGGACGAGGGCGGCGAGGCTTCCATGAGGGCAGCCTCTGCGCACACAAGGCCAAACGCGTAGAGCGCGGTCATGTTCCATTCGCCGGGCGAGAACATCTTTCCCATGGTTTGCACTAAAAGCAGCAGCGGGTAGAAGGTCGCGGCGCAAATAAGAACGCCGTATAGCGTCCGTGCGATGGGATGCGTTTGCGCCGGAGCTGCGTCTGCCCCTGCGTTTGCGTTCGCGCCTGTGCCTGTGTCCGCGCTCTCTTGCTCATCCTTGTCCTGCGCTGCGGCTTTAGCCTCGATGGCGGTTATCAAGTGCGCCAAATCGCTTGCGGCGAGCGCATGGGCAATCTGCGAGTTTTCATCTACGGTGATGAAGATAATCTGCCCCGCGCGCACGGCATGGGCGGTGTCGACAACGCGCTGCGCTCGCGCGCGTGCATCCGTCGCGTCTTGCGTCGGCTCTGGATACAGCGCCGCGCAGTAGCGTGAAACGGATGCGTCATCGTCCAGTTGAACCTCGCCGTCTGCAAGGAAGGCATGCAGCCGGGCGGAGCCTGTTCTGCCCGAGCGCTGGATGGATTCCCAGGTGGCGAGCGTGTGGGATGCGAGCGCGTCCGCGTCTGCGGGGCTGGTTGCGGACGAGGTATCGGGGACCACCAGTACGCGCGCGTGCGTGATGCGGCGGCGCTCAAATGACATGAGCCTGCTGTGGTGGGCGGTCTGGCGCCAGGCGATTGCGTTCATTTGGTCGCCGCGTTGGTAGGGGCGCACCAACGAGGTGTCGAGCTCGCTGGCGACCTGCGCGCCGGGGCCGACTTGCGCGAGCGCGGCTGTGCCCGCGGCACCGCTTGCATCCACGTTGGTGGGCGGGCGCAGAAGCTCGCCGTCCATGGCGGCGCGTGCGTTGGAGCGCCACAGCCATAAGGGGCCCGTTGCGCTGACAAGCTTACTGCGCGCCTGGTAGACGCCGCGCTCACGGGGAGGCAGCCCAAGGATCAACGTGGCGACGACGCGTCCCATCTGGTCGATGCGGTCGTAGGTGACGCGTTCGCTACGATCTGCCGCTGCGTGGGCGATTCTATGCACCATGCGGGCTGCTCTGTGCGTGTGCTCCGCTTTACCGCGCCATTTCTCGTCCAAAAACGCGGACAGCGCCACGCCCAGGGAGACGATGTGCGAAAGCAGGATCGCCAACGCGCCCGCCATGCACGCGTCCGAGCCCGTCTGCACGGCGACTAGGTAGAGGACGGCGCCCAGCACCGCCGCAGCGCACCCATACGCCGTGGGCGCGAGGACGGGCGGCGTATGTGCGGGGCGGCGCTTCATGGCGGCCTACTTGGCGTCTCTGGTCGCGTCTGTCGGTGCGGGCGGATTTGGTGCAGCCCAATTGGACGAGGGCGGATTGGGGGCCGGGACCTGCTGCAGCACGCGGGCCAGCGCGTCGCGCTGCTGGTCGATAGTAGCGGTGCGGGCGTTCATGCTTGCAAAGCGGATGCGGTGCGAGAGTACGGGCAGCGCCATGGCGCGGACGTCGCCGGGGTAGACCGCTTCTTGCCCCAGCGTCAGCGCTCGTACGCGGCTCATGGCAAGTAGCGCCAGACCCGCGCGCGGCGAGGCGCCCAAGGCGATCTGCGGGCTGGTGCGCGTGGCGGTAAGCAGGGCCACGGCGTAGTCCGCTACCTGCGGGGACACCTTGATCTGCGCGGCGATGCGCGTGGCGGCAAGCAGCTCTTGGGCGGTGCAGACGGGCTCCAGGCGCTCAAGCGGGTCGCTGCCGCTGGGCGACATCACCATCTGCGCCTCCGCGGCAGGCGAGGGGTAGCCCAGACTGATGCGCGTCATAAAGCGGTCCAGCTGCGCCTCGGGCAAAGGGTAGGTGCCCTCCATCTCGATGGGGTTCTGCGTGGCGATCACCAGGTGCGGGCGCGGCAGCTCGCGCGTGACGCCGTCGACGGAGATGCGGCGCTCTTCCATGGCCTCCAGCATGGCGGCCTGCGCCTTGGGGTTGGCGCGGTTGACCTCGTCCGCAAGCACTACCTGCGAAAAGAGCGGTCCCGGGTGAAAGGTGAACTCCTGGGTCTGCTGGTTGAACACTGAGACGCCTGTAAGGTCGCTGGGCAGCATGTCGGAGGTGAACTGGATGCGCACCATGTCGCACTGCACCGTACGGGCCAGGGCGCGCGCCAGAGTGGTCTTGCCGGTGCCGGGTACGTCTTCTATCAGCAGGTGCCCGCCGGCGATCATGGTCATCACGGCCAGGTCGATCGCGGGGCGTCGGCAGCAAAGCACCTGCTCTAGGGCATCAGCTATGCGGGCGATAAGGTCGCGGGCAAAGTGTAGGTCCTCGTCCGAAACCACGCGCGCGGCGACGCGGGTTCCCGTGGCGGCGCGGCGCTCGGCAACGGGGTGGTTGCCCGCGCGGTCGGGCTGGTTGGATAGTGATCCAAGGTGCATCATATTCACTCCCAAGGGCTCCGGACGGCGCGGGGGTGAGCGGCCGCCCGGGGCTGGTATTGTTGCGCAACATATAAGCATGATGCCCCTTGGCGCGCGCGGGCATGCGCTCCGCGCGTTCCTTAATAGGTTGGTAAATTGTGCGGAAGACGCGCCCGCGACCTCTTGCGTGGCGCATCATTAGGAGGAGCGTAGGGGTAGTGTGCGCTTCGCGGCGCCGCCGGGGGAGGTTTTATGGACGAGAACGCTGTGCAGCAGCGCGCGCTTGCGATGCCGGGCTTGCAACCGGTTGAGACCGATGCGGATATCGAGCGCTTGGCTAAGCTTGCGCACGAGATTTGGTTTGAGTATTGGCCAGCGCATATTGGCGAGGCGCAAACCCGCTACATGGTTGAGCGCTTCCAGACCGCCGACGCCATCCGTCGTGATGTGGCGTGCTCCGCGTACGAGTACTGGTTTGTGCTCGCCCCGGACGATGGCCGCGTGGTCGGCTACACCGGCGGCTACGTTGAGCCAAAGACCGGGCGCTTCTTCATCTCTAAGATCTACCTGCGCGCCTGCGAGCGCGGGTGCCACTTTGCCAGCGGCGTGATCGCGTTTTACGAGGACCTGTGCCGCAAGCGCGGTCTGCGCGCCATGTACCTTACCGTCAACAAGGGCAACGTGCTGGGCATTCGCGCATACAAGGGCAACGGCTTTGAGGTCATCGATGCCGTCGAGACGGACATTGGCCAGGGCTTTGTTATGGACGACTACATTATGGAGAAGCGCGTGGACCAGGGCTCCTTATAAGATTTGTGAGTTGCGTTGACGTACGTAATAACGTACGGTAAAGTAGACGTACGTTATTACGTACGGGCATGGAGGCATCATGGGTTCCATTACTGCAACAGCCGCAAGGAAAGACCTCTACAATCTTATTTCTCGCGTTAATGAGGATTGTGCACCTGTTTCTATTACAAATAGTAAAGGTAAAGGCGCTGTACTGATTGGCGAGGACGAGTGGGCGGCAATCGAGGAAACCCTGTATCTTACAGGTATTCCGGGAATGTACGAGTCGTTGATTGCCGGGATGGAGGAACCTGCAGCCGAATGTGTTGATGAGAACGCTTTGGAGTGGTGACGATGTGGGACGTCGTATTCACCAAACAGGCCGTCAAGGATGCGAAGAATCTCAAAGCGGCAGGTCTCGACGCAAAGGCAAAGCACTTAATTGAAGTGGTTAGAAAAGACCCCTTTGGTCAGCCTCCTTCATATAAAGCGCTTGTAGGAAATCTTGCAGGATTATATTCGCGAAGAATCAATCTTCAGCATAGGTTGGTATATGAGGTCGCAAGAGAAGCTCATGTAAAAGAGGGAATTGAGTACATCGGAACTGTAAAGATTGTGAGAATGTGGAGTCATTATAACGACGCGCAGCCAATGAAATGAAGGTCGTTTGACGCTATCAATCCCTAGCGACTACCGCTAGCAAGAAGGGCCCCGCGGGTTGTCTTGAGGAATGGGTATTCCACGACAACCTGCGGGGCCCTTGCGTTGCGTTAGTGGGTTCTCGTCCAGGAAAAACTTGTCCAGAGAATCCTCGTCCAAAAACGGGTGCTACTCATCGCCAAAGCTGATGCCCAAGGCGCGAGCCTCGCGTACCAGGTCGCTTTGCGGGTCGACGTACTTGAGCTTGCCGGCGACCTCTTCAAGCGGCACGCGGCACATGCTGCCGTTGCGCTGGGCAACCATGAAGCCGTACTCGCCCTCAAGCGCACCCAGGGCAGCCTCGACGCCGCACTGGGACGCGAAGATGCGGTCCTGGGCGTCGGGCGCGCCTCCGCGCTGGGTGTGGCCGGGAATGGCGACGCGGGTCTCGCGGCCGGTCGCCTGCTCGATCTGGTGGGCCAGGTCGTAGGCGATGGAGGGGGAGGTGCGCTCGGCCAGCTTTGCCTTGTACTCCTTCTTGGACAGGGCGGCGTCCTGCTTGGAGATGGCGCCCTCTGCCACCACCACGATGGTGAAGCGGCTGCCCGCCTCCATGCGGCGCTCGATGGCGGCCTGAACGTTGGCGATGTCGTAGGGGATCTCCGGGATCAGGCACACGTCCGCGCCACCGGCGACGGCGGAGTACAGCGGAATCCAACCAACCTTGTGGCCCATGATCTCGATGACAAAGACGCGGCCGTGGCTGGACGCGGTGGTGTGGATGTCGTCGATGCAACGGGTCGCGACCTCGACGGCGCTGGTGAAGCCAAAGGTGAGGTCGGTGCCAAAGGTATCGTTATCGATGGTTTTGGGCAGGGCGATGACGTTGAGGCCCTCTTCGCGCAGGCGGTTGGCGGTCTTGGTGGAGCCGTTGCCGCCCAGCATGAACAGGCAGTCCAGGCGCAGCTTCTGATAGGTCTTCACCATGGCGGGGACCTTCTCGACGCCGTCCTCCTCCGGGGTGTCCAGGCGCTTGAACGGCGTGCGGCTGGTGCCCAGAATGGTGCCGCCGCGAGTGAGGATGCCGCTGAAGTCGCTGGGCTTCATAAGGTCGTAGCGACCGTAGATAAGGCCCTGGTAGCCGTCCTTGAAGCCGTAGATCTCAACGGGCTCGTGGGCGTTGTTGATCATGGTCTTGACGATGCCGCGCATGGTGGCATTCAGCGCCTGGCAGTCGCCGCCGCTGGTAAGAAGTCCAATCCTGGGCATGGTTCCTCCCCCAAGGGTTCAAATGGTGTGCGCCGGCGGTCTCACGTTGGCGGGCGTTGTCGTGCGTGCTTAAGCGCGAGTTCAAGCGCGTGCTTAAGCCGCGTGCCGGCGTGGGCGCGCGGTTTGGTGCGGCGCCACTCTTGCAGATTCTTTCTAGTTTGGCACAAACCTTATGCCGCGTGGGGCGTTGGCGCCAATCTTGACGAGTTCCTGTTAGGGATTTTACGTTTGCGTGCTGTTGAGGACGAACGTAAGCGGGCGCGGACGCGGGGTTGCGGGCGCGGTCGGCTACGAGCGCAGCCCCGCGCTCGCGGGCCGTGGGCTCGGGGCCGCGGCGAGTGCCAAATAATGCGTTAGTGCGAAGGTTTGGTCAAATAGTCGCTTAGTGCGGTTCAAAAGTGTCAAATAGTGCGTTAGTGCGGTTCGGGCGAGGTATAGCAAGGGTACCTTATGAATAGCGCTCTTAAATATCGCCAGTTGGAGGACTTGATCGGAGCTGCTCGGTGAATAAGAAAGTCGAGCTGGGCCGCCTTCAAACCGCACTAACGCATTATTTGACCAAACCTCCGCACTAACGCACTTTTTGACATTCTCTCTTCTCGGTCCCCGTGCTTCAGGATTTCTGCCGCACCCCCTAACTCGCTTTTTGGCCTAGACCCCGCCTTGCGCGCTCTCGGCCCGGATCGACCGTTCGGAATGGCGGGCGGCGGCCATGCAGGCGTTTCGCGGTTCAGGCCCAATCCCCATGTTCAGCGCAGGCGATATGGACGATAATCAAGAGCGGTCAACACGGCGCGCCGACGCGCCGTACAAGTTATTCTGCAGCCGCGGAGACCTCGCTGTTTGAAGCGCGACGCGCAATCGCTGCAGGTAGAAGGGGGACCATATGTATACAACACACGCCGCGGGCGGCCGTTACTATAGCGTGGACGCCGCGCGCTCGGATGAGGGATACGACGCTTCTGATGTGGAGACCGATTTCCTCGGCGAGGAGATCGATTTCGCAGAGGCGGAGCTCAATTCCGCCGATGACCTCGCGGCCGGCCCGGTGGGCGCGGGTGCGGACGAGGGCGAGGGCGAGGACGTCGACCCCACGGACACGGAGATCGCGCGCGATATGCTCGACTTCATCGAGGCGAGTCCCAGCATGTTCCATTCCGCCGCGTCGATATGCGACTGGCTGGACGATGCCGGGTTCACCTATCTGCCAGAATCCGCCGCGTGGGACCTCGAGCCGGGCGGGGCGTACTACACCCAGCGCAACGGTTCAAGCGTCATCGCCTGGCAAGTGGGCGAGGGCGTCCCGGCGCCCGCCGCGGGCGCGCAGCAAACGGACTTTCGCTTCGCGGACGAACTCGACTGCCCCGCGTATCACTTCCAAGTCGCCGCGTCGCACGCCGACTCGCCCACGTTCAAGGTTAAAGCGGCGCCGGAGCTGGACGGCGCGGGCGAATCGCTGCGTCTCAACGTCGAGGCCTACGGCGGCATGATCGACTACAGCTGGTTCGATCGTCCGCTGGGCCTGGCTGGCCGCGTGTTGGTGCGTGAAGATGTGGACGAGGAGGGCGCGGATGGCGCTGCCGACGCGGACGCCGCCGTCATGCCGGTGGCTATCCACAGCCGCCTGCTGTTCATCGACCGTCCCGTCGCCATCATCCCAAGCCTCGCCATTCACATGGATCGAGAGGTCAACAAGGGCTTCGCGCCCAATCGTCAGGTCGATCTCTGCCCGCTGTTCTCCGCGGGCGAGCTCAAGGCTGGTGCGTTCGACGCCCTCGTTGCCCGCGAGCTGGGCGTGCGTCCGGACCAAGTGCTTGCGCGCGACCTGTTCCTGGTGAACCTGCAGCCCGCGCAGGTCTGGGGCGAGGGCGAGGAGTTCGTTAGCTCCCCGCGCTTGGATGACCTTATGTGCGCCTATACCTCGCTAAGCGCATTTTTGCAGGTGGGGGCGCCTTTAGAGAACCGCATCTCCGTGTACTGCTGTTTTGATAACGAGGAGGTTGGTTCTAACACCAAGCAGGGTGCCATGTCCACATTGCTGCGCAACACGCTGGAGCGCATCAACCAGTCGCTGGGCTTCTCGTCCCAAGACCTGCGCCGCGCGCTCGCCGCATCGTTTATGGTGAGCTGCGACAACGCGCACGCCGTGCACCCCAACCGTCCCGAGCGCGCCGACGAGCGCAACCGCTGCGTGCTCAACGGCGGGCTGGTGATCAAAGAGGCGGCAAACCAGGCGTACTGCACGGACGCTTTCAGCCGCGCGGTTTTCGCGGCGCTGCTCGACCGCGCCGGCGTCCCGCGCCAAACCTTCGCCAACAAGAGCGACATGGCGGGTGGCTCCACGCTGGGCAACCTTTCAAATATGCAGGTCAGCATGCATGGCGTGGACGTGGGCTGCGCGCAGTTGGCTATGCACTCGTCCTATGAGACGGCCGGTGCCCGCGACGTCGCGCACGCCATCGCGGCGTTCGAGGCGTTCTACGAGGCCGATGTGCATATCGACGGGGCGCACTCGGCTTTGCTGGCGTAAGCGCTGCGACAGGCGTAACGGATCTTGGCGCGCTGCGGCGCTTCGCAGCGCCGGCGGTATCCATGTAGGAAAAACCAATGCGAAACGGGGGAACCGTGCATATCAAGAAAGCGGCGATTATTGGCAAGGGCGCGGTGGGGTTGCTGTACGGCAGCCTCATTGCGCGCAACATCGGTCCGGACGCGGTCGAATATGTTATGGACGATGACCGGCTGGCCCGCCACGCGGAAGATGCCCTCACCATCAACGACCGTCCGTGCCGCATCCGCACCGTGGGCGCCTCGATCGCCGCGGAAGAGGAGCCGGTAGACCTGCTGATTCTGGCGATCAAGGCGACCGGACTTGAGCAGGCGCTTGTCACCATGGAGAGCTGTGTGGGTCCCCAGACGCGCATCATCTCGCTGCTTAACGGCATCACTAGCGAAGAGGCGATCGCCCAGCGCTTTGGGTGGGAGAACACGGTGCTCAGCGTGGCGCAGGGCATGGACGCCGTCTTTATCGACAACGCGCTCACCTACACGCATCCGGGCGAGATCCGGCTTGGCCCCGCGCCGGCAACCGCCCCGGGCGTGGTCGACCAGATCGCGGACTTTTTGGCCCGCGCGGGCATTTCGCATGCGGTCGAGGCGATCATTCGCCGGCGCCAGTGGGTCAAGTTCATGCTCAACGTGGGCCTTAACCAAACGTGCATGGTCTTTGGCGGCTCGTACGGCAGCATCGCGGCTCCAGGCGAGCAAAACCGCTGCTTTATCGCCGCCATGCGCGAGGCGATCGCCGTGGCGCACGCGGAGGGCGTTGATTTGGACGAGGATGACCTACTGCAAATGGTCTCTATGGTGGAATCGCTCGACCCTGCCGGCATGCCGTCTATGGCGCAGGACCGCATCAACCGCAAGCGCTCGGAGGTCGACCAGTTCGCCGGCACCGTTATTCGCCTGGCGGACCGCCACGGCATCCTGGTGCCGCAGAACCGCTATCTTTACAACCGCATCGCCCAGATAGAGGCGGCGTATATGGACGAGTTGGACCAGTAGGTTATTTCGTCACCACTCCACGTTCCAATGAGAAAAAGGTTCGGTCTTCCTGTCTCGATTCAGGCGGACCGGGCTCTTTTGCTTTGAAAACCCCTCATGAAATTGTAAAACAGCACGTAAAAGCATATATATGAACCTAATACGGACGCTCGTCGCCTCGGATGCGTATCCGGATATCGAATACGTCATCAAGCTGCATGCGGGGAACGTAGAGAGCGAACCAGGAAAGACAAGATAGGGCTGCTGCTTCTTCGCTCGTTGATGTCCCAGGGGTGAGCGTAAAGGTGCTCTGTCAGCTTATATTGTTTCGAAGGCATCAAGCAGATAAAACAAATCAAGGGAATCAAGGGAATCAAGGGAATCAAGGGAATCAAAGGGATCAAGGGAATCAAGGGCTGGGTACAATGGTATAGATTGAATTGGATGACTCGGATGGGTGACGGAAATGAAAAATCCCTTCACGCCGAATTTTGGACAAGTTCCCCTCTATATGGCTGGCAGAAAGTTTTTGCTAGGGGAGATTGAGCGCGCTTTGGAGAATGGTCCTGGAGACCCGGCGCTTTCTTCAATTCTGGTGGGGGCCCGCGGCACGGGAAAAACGGCCTTGCTGTCTCATCTGTCGAGCAAGGCACAGCAGACCGGTTGGATCTCTGTCGACGTTCCGTGCCTGCCTGGAATGCTGCAGGATATTCTTGAGCAAACAAGGCGCAAGGCTCGCGAGTTTTTGGACGAGCGCGACCAGAAGCATATAACGGGCCTAATGGTTGGCCAGATCATTGGCGTTGAATGGTCTGAGGACGTGCCTCCTTCACAGAATTGGAGAAGCGCGATGACGGACCTGCTTGAAGTGCTCAATGCAAAGGGGATTGGTCTTTACGTCACCATAGACGAAATCGACCCTGCGCTTGATGAGATGATTCAATTTGCTGCTATCTACCAGCTATTTGTGCGCGAGGGAAGAAAAGTTGGCCTGTTGATGGCGGGCCTTCCCTACAAGGTCTCTTCTCTGCTTAGGGATGAGTCTGTTTCCTTCTTGCGTCGATCCAGCCAGTACAAGGTGGGGAGAATCGATGACGAGGAAATTGCGAGCGCCTTTAAAGCGACGGTTGAAATAGGCGGTTCGACGATTTTGGACGAGGTGCTGGAGCGTGCCGTTAAAGAGATAGATGGCTTCCCTTTCATGATGCAGCTTGTGGGTTTTCGCTCTTGGGAGGAGCGCTCGGCAAGTAACGACATAACTATGGAATCCGTTGAGCGCGGAACCTATATGGCTCAGAGGGACATGCGAAATCGAATTCTGCGCCCAACACTTGACGAGCTTTCTGATATGGATATCAAGTTCTTGCTCGCTATGCTTGAGGACGAGGACTCCAGCTTGTCTGAAGAGATTGCGATGCGTCTGAACAAGACGGCGAGCTATGTGACGACATATCGAAAGCGGTTGCTTGATCAAGGGGTTATCGAAATGCAGGGAAGGGCAAGGGTGCGCATTGCCTTGCCGGGAGTTAGGGAGTACCTATCTGAGTATTTGGCATAGCTGGGAAACGGGTGTTTGCCCCGTGCGATGAGCCGCTGAGATGCAGCGCTAAGATGCAGCGCTAAGATGCGGTAAGATGCGGCGATGCGAAGCAGATTGCGAGAAATGCCCAGCACGTGCAAGGATTTGTGTATTATCTAGTGGTTAGCATTGTTGCAAAACCGGGATGTGCCCGGAGCATTCGAAGGGATTTCCATGATCAAGGAGATTGTTCACGATCAGATTCTGCTGTCGCAGGTTGCCGAGCCGGCCACCGCTGAGGACGCCGCCGTCGCCCAGGACCTTATCGACACCATGAACTCGCTGGAGGACTGCGCCTGCCTGGCCGCCAACCAGATCGGCGTGAACAAGGCCATCGTCGCCTACGAGCAGAAGGGCCACGTCTTCGTTCTCTACAACCCCAAGATTATGGCCGGCATGAAGCCGTTCAAGACCATGGAGGGCTGCCTGAGCCTGGAAACCACCTCCAACGTCAAGCGCTTCCAGACCGTTCGCGTCGCGTTCCAGGAGCTGGTGGGCGATCAGCTGGTGCCGCGCACCCGCACCTTCCAGGACTGGACCGCTCAGTGCGTCCAGCACGGCATCGACCACTGCCAGGGCAAGCTGGTCTAGCCTGGGCACATGCGCATGCGAGGCGCTTTCGAGCGCGCAAAATGAATTGCTTAAAGGGTCCGCCCGGTTCGCCTGAGCCGAGCGGACCCTTTTTGCGTTGCTTTTCGCGTTTATAGCACGTGGTTGCGCAGGGGCTCGCCCGCGGCCAGGTGCGCTAGGTTCTCTGCTGCGATCGCGGCGATGTTGTCCAGCACCACGGGTAGGTGGAAGTTGCCGGAGATGTGAGGTGTGATCAGCACGCCCGGCGCGTCCCATAGCGGGTGGTCTGCCGGCAGGGGCTCGGGCGCGGTTACGTCCAACGCGGCGCCGGCGATGTGCCCGCATGAGAGCGCTTCGATAAGGTCATCTGCCACAACAAGGTCTCCTCGTCCACCGTTGGCGAAAAACGAGCCGGCTGGCATGGAGCTGAAAAAGCGCTTGTCCGCAAGGCCGCGGGTGGTCGCATCGCTGGGCAAGAACGAGGCGACCACGTCTGCGCGGGGCAGCTCGTTATATAGCTGGTCCATGGTGACCATGCGCTCAAAAGGCGGGCGGGCGTCTACGGCAGAGCGCCTTATGCCGGTGACGTTGGCGCCCATGGCCCGGCAGAGTTGGGCAAAGTGCGTGCCGATGTCGCCGGTGCCCATCACCAGTACGCGCGCGCCTCGCAGCGAGGTGACGGGGCCGTGGTCGCTCCATGTGTGGGAGAGTTGGTCGGTGTGGTAGGCGGGCAGGCGCTTGATCATGGCGAGGACCATAGCGAAGATGTGTTCGGAAACCGCCTGGCCGTACGCGCCCACCGCGCAGCATACGCGCGCACCGCGGGGCAGCGTCTCCGCTGCGGCATAGTTGTCGTATCCGGCGGAGTTGAGCTGCAGCAGCTGCAGATGGGTCGCTTTGTCCAGGCGTTTGGGGGAGAGGTTTCCCACAATAACGTCCGCCGCGGCGATCTGCTCGTCGGTCGCGCTGTGATAATCGCTGTAGACAAAGGTTGCGCCCGGCGCGCCCGCCTCGAGGACGGTTTTTTGGGCGGCGTTGAACGGAGGCAGGACAAGAACGTTCACCAGGGGGTCTCCTCACAAAGCGGTTGGCAAAAGGGGCTGCTGGCACATGCGCTCGCGCGTGCTTGCGCCCCATGCGTAATGGTACCGCTGCCGCCCGCGTGTAAAGCGGCGACCCTTAGCGTGGCGCGGGGAGTTTACCTGCCGATGAAGGGCGCGCGATCTTGGGAGTGCGCTGGGCAAACAGGCCGTGCCGGTTGCAGAACAGGTAGATGGTGCCCGGACCCGTGATATGGAAACGCGCCTGCGCCTGCATTTCCGGATAGAGCTTCTTGAGGTGGAGTCCGTCTGTGGTGACGTAGGCGGCAAAGCTGATGAAGTGCTGCTTTGTCATGGGATGATCAAGCGTCACGTACCAATCGTCCTCTATCCGCTCGATGGTAAAGGCATGCGCGTCATCTGGCGTCTCCGCCTCTTGGGGCAGCAGCTGGCTTCCACAGCAGCTAAACGACCCCTCGCCCATGGCATGGACCACGTTGCCGCAGATGGGGCACACGTAAAAGCGGCTGCGCGCCATGTTGCCCGCGCGGTTGGCGTTTTGGCGCACATCGCCGCTCAGGAGCTCCGCCACGGAGACGCCCAGTGCCGCCGCCAGTCCCTCTATCAGCGAAATGTCCGGCAAGCCGCGCCCGGACTCCCATTTGGACACGGCTTTGTCCGTCACGCCCACGGCGGTTGCGAGCTCGCGCTGGGTAAGTGCGCATGCCTCGCGCAGGGTGCGTATGGTATCTGCTGCTAGATAGGTGTTCACGGATGCCTCCTGTAAGGTGAAAGTGGCGGGGTGATCCCGGCGAATACCGGCGAGGTTGGTTTGAGGTTTGTTGGTGGTCAACATCGATGCTCGCCGACCATTATGCTGGCGTCCGCGACCGCGCGCCACCTACGCTGCGTAGACTTGGGTTCCATCGCAACGCCGTGGAGCGCCGTTGCACCGTTGGCGGTTTCTCAGCTTTTCCTCAGGTTGCTCGCGTATCTTGTAGGGTGAGCATTTGGACGAGGAAATTGTCCAAGGATTTGTCCAAAGACGCGCGGTGGCCCGCGGGGCTGACGAAGCTTGCGGCCAGGCCTTCTGTGCAAGGGAAAGGGGCGTGACGCGCCATGAGGGTGTTGCTGGTAGAAGATGCGCCGCGCCTGGCACAGGCCGTGGCGGAGATTCTGTGCGGCGAGCGCTATCTGGTGGACGTTGCGTCAACGCGTGCCCAAGCGGAGGAGCTGGCGGCGTCGGGCGCCTATGACATGATCTTGCTCGACATCATGTTGCCAGATGGCAGCGGCATCGACGTGTTGCGCGGGCTGCGCGCTGCGGGCGACGCCACGCCGGTGATCTTGCTGACCGCGCGCGATGCGGTGGCGGACCGCGTGGCCGGGCTCGATGCCGGTGCGGACGATTACCTGCCCAAGCCGTTTCACGCCAGCGAGCTCCTTGCCCGCATGCGCGCCCTGCTGCGCCGTCCGCGTGAGATTGTGGACGATGGCTCGCTTGCGGCGGCGGGCTTGGTGCTAGATGCGCGCTCTTTCATCGTCCACGCCATAGCTGACGGCGAAGGCGACGACGTTGAACTTACCCCTAAAGAGGCGGCGCTGCTCGAGGCACTTATGCGCGCGGGTGGGCGCGTGGTGGCAAAAGATGCCCTTGCTGCTCGCGTGTGGGGACCGTATGCGACGGGCGCGGGGAACCGCCTGGAGGTGTTGATGCACGCGCTGCGCGAAAAGATCGCCAGAACCGGCGTGCCCGCATCCATAGATACGGTGCGCGGCGCTGGTTATAGGTTGCATGAGAAATGAGGTGGCGTTATGTTTGGCGAAAAAAATACCGCTTACAAGACCGCTCGCGTGCGCGTGCCCGGCCATCTGGCAAAGACGCGTCGCAACCTTATTCTGCTTTCTAGTGCACTTACCTGCGCGATTTTGGTTATCTGCCTGGCGGGTGCGTGGGGCATCGCCGCATACACGTCGCGCCAGGGCAACGTCGCTGCCATGAGCGACGTGGTTGCCAACAGTTTGGAGCTGACGCCGCAGGCGCTGCAGGGCGGCGTCCCCACGGTTGACCAGGCGCTGGTCCAAGCCCAGGCAAGGTACGCGGCCTCGCAAGACGCGCTCGCGCATGGGTCGGCTAGCTACGCGGCGGCGATTAAGTCGGAAGACCGCACGTCACCGGGGCTAGTCGCGGCATGGCGCCCCTTTGTGCTGCTGGAGCTGGCGGATGGAACCGTGAAGTTTGCAATCGCCCCGCAGTGGGGCGAGCCGCAAGAGGTCATCATGAGCCGCGATGACGCGGTCGGGTTGGTGCAGGGGGCGATAGATGCCGTTCACGGGCGCGCGTCCGGTGCGCCGGCCTCGCACGAAGCGACGCAGACGGCGACTCACACCGCCCAGGCCGGTCCCACCACCTGGCTGTGGAGCACCTACGTGCTCTGCGTCAACCCCAGGGGCATGGGGAATCCCGGCGGCGATGTAGTGAGTTTTTATGAGGACGATGACCTGAGCGCCTATGCGGACGAGGGCCTTATCGCGGCGCGCGCCTTCGTGTTTGTGGACCAGACGCCCTCTTTGACCAATCTGACCAGCCTTGCCGTCGCGCTGGCTTCGGTGGGCGCGGTGGGTTGCGTGCTGCTGGTGCTGGCGTGCCGTGCGGTGATTGGCCGCGCGCTGGCTCCGGCCGCCGCCGCGTGGGAGGCGCAGCAGCGCTTTGTGGGCCGCGCCTCTCATGAGCTCAAGACGCCCCTGGCATCGCTGACGTCTGCCCTGGATGTGCTGGACGCGCACGCGGACCAAACCGTGGCCTCGCAGGAGTGCTGGCTTTTCAACATGCGAGAAGATGTGGACCAAATGGCGGGTATGGCTTGCACGCTGCTGGGTGCGCTAGACCCCGGCGTGGACGTGGATGCTGACGTAGGCGTGGGCTCCGGCGCGGATCCCGCGGGCTCCGCTACAAGTTCCGCCACGTCTCCCGCGGCGAATGGGGAGGAACTGTGAAGCTCCTCGTCCAAAAAATGAGAGCGTTGACCCAGACGTAACGTCGTAGTTTTGAATGCCAATCAGACGGCACCCCGCGTGCCGTGCGATCATGTGCGGGCCGTTGCAGCAACATGCGGCCCGCGAACACGTAGTCAAAGCGGCGCGCCCGGCGAATTAGGCGCGACCGTCTGATTGGAAGGAGACCCTATGTTCAAAGGCGCGGTTCTGCGGTACCTGCTGTCCGATGCACTCTCGCTCATCGGCAACTCGATCGCCGGCGTGGTGCTGCCTTTGGTCCTGCTCGCGCGCACGGGCGACGTGCTGGCGGCGGGCTCGTTGGCGCTGATCTGCGCGGTGCCGCAGTTTGTATGCGGCGTGGTGGGTGGTGCGGTGCTCGACCGCGTGAACCGCCGAACCGTCAGCGTGGTGGCTGACCTCATCTCTGCCGCGAGCTGCGCGCTGCTGCCCGTGGTGGACGAGGTCTGGGGCTTGAGCTTTGGATGGTTTGTGGTGCTGGGCCTGCTGGGCGCGGTGGGAGACGTGCCCGGCATGTCCGCGCGCGACGCCCTGCTGCCGTCCGTCTGCGAGCGCGAGGGCGCCGATTTGCAGCGGTTTGTGGGAGCGAGCCAGTCGCTTGGCGCCCTGGTGAACATCATCGGCCCCGCCGTGGCGGCCCTGCTCATAGGTTTTATGGACGATGTCGATGCCCTGTGGATCACGGCCGCGTTCTCTTGCGGTGCCGCGTTGGTGACGCTGACGCTGCCGCGTTCCGTGGGCGAGGTGTCCTTGTCCAACGATGCCACCGCCGCCTGCAACGGGGATATGACCCGCGATGCTGCGTCCGTCCCCGCCGGTGTCGACGGCGCTCCCGCCGCTCCCAAGAAGGCGGGCATGCTCGCCGCTGCCAAGTCCGTGCTGGTCGACGGCCTGTCCGCCTTGTTTGCGACCGATTCGCTGCTGCGCGCCTCAACGCTGCTCTCGTTTGGCATCACCATGGTGATGGGCAGCCTGCAGGGAATCGTCCTGCCCGCGTACTTCACGCAGCTGGGCCAGCCCGAGGCCGTGGGCTACGTGGTCTCCGCCATGGGCGCCGGCTTGCTGGTTGGCTCGACCGCCTATACCGCGCTCGCTCACGTCATGTCTCGCAGGCGCTGGCTGGTGGTGTCGCTGCTGGGCATGGCTGCATCCGTCTGCGTGCTGGGACAGTTCCCCACGCTGCCGGTGCTGCTCGCCGCCGCGGTGGTGTTGGGACTGTTCGCCGGTCCGGCGTCCGCCCTGCTGGGCTTCTTCGCCTTTGACCGCGTGCCGGACGACCGTCGCGGCTCCGCCATGGGCACGCTGAACGCCCTGTACCTGGTGGTTGCGCCCGCCGGCGCGTTTGTGGGATCGGTGTTGATCTCCACGGCGCAAATCGGCGGTGCCGGCCTGGTGCTTACCGGCGCATGGGTGGTGGTGACCGCGCTCGCTCTCATCGCCAAGCCTCTGCGCCACCTGGATGGCGAGGTCAAGGCTTCGCTCGCCGACTGACGGCTCGATGGCGGGCAAGATGCCGGCTCCGGCGGCCCGATGGGCAGATGTATTACTTAGAACCACTTTTTGAGCCTGAAACGGCACGCTGTAATACCGATCTTTGGATTGGTATTAAGGTGTGCCGTTTTTTCTGGAAAAAGTGGCACTTGGTAATACAGATTCCTACAGCGGTATTATCTTGTGCCACTTTGAGCACTTCAAAGTGGCACGTCCTAATACATGTATTACGGTGAACCATTCTTCGCGGGGCCGTCCTACTCGTCGCCGGCGCGCTGCCCGCAAGAGTGGGGCCGTCGGACGCGAGGGTAACTGTGGAAGAGGCAACGCGCCCTGCAAAACGGGCATAATTGAGTGGCATCCCCTTGTCCGGTTCTCGGCGGCGTCTTCGCTCCAACAAATTGGCCCGCTGGCGCCGTGGCCGTGCAAGGGCGCGTCCGTTTGACATGCCGCCTAAGGACGCCGCCAAGGGCGCGCCGCAACGTAAGAAGGGGAGGGGCCGTGAAGAGCAACGAACTGGCAAAGCTTGCCGGCGTTACCGTGCGCACGCTGCGCCACTACCACGCGATCGGCCTGCTGGATGAGCCGCCGCGCCAGGCCAACGGCTACCGAGACTACCGCCCGGAGGATCTGCTGCGCGTGCTGCGCATTCGCCAGTTGGCCTCGCTGGGCTTTCCCTTGGACCAGGTTGCCGGCATGTTGGACGAGCTCGATGCGGAGCGCTCCCGGCGCGAGCCTCGGTTCCCGGCGGATCAGCCCACTGCGGACGATATCCTCGCGGAGCTGGATGCCGCCCTGCAGAAGCAGATCGAACACCTGCAGCGCCAGCGTCGTGTCATCGCCCATCTGCGCACCCAAAACCTTGCAGCGGATTTTCCGAGCGTGCCGCAGGGGCGCTCGCCGCGATGGATCGCCTTGCCCGCGTTGCGGACGAGCCCGGCTTTATGGGCCTCGCCCTCAGCGATGCCGACCAGCTGGCCATGGGCATCGCCGCGCACCTGTATTCGGAAGCGGAGCTCGCGGAGATCGAGCGCGTGTTCAATGCGATTGTGGACCGCGATTATGTGGACGAGTATCGAAAGATCAGCCGCGCGGTCAACGTGCTTCCGGCAGACGCCTCCGCGCCGCAGCGCCAGGCTGCCGTGGATGCTTGCGTGGGCTTTCTTGCCAAGTTGATCGACTGCTTCGATCCCCAAAACTGGCTGCGCGCGGATAAGGATTACGAGGTGCTGCTGGATCGCACTGCGAGCGAATCGTTCAACAGCGCGCAGATAGACGTCTCCGAGCAGATTTTTGGCGAGTTCGCGCGCATCCTCGTGCGCCGTCGGGACGGAGAGGGGGATTGCGGATGACCGGGTTTGGTTCACGAGAATCCTCCGCGCCCGACGCCGCCGCGGCGGCGCTCGCAAGCATGGCGGGCATCGCCGCCGCAACGGCTTCCTTTGCGTGGGCGCGCTGGTCCAACTGGTCTATCCAGCGCACGGATGTAGAGGTGGCATCGCCGCGCCTGCCGCAGGCGTTCGACCGCATGCGCATCGTCCACGTCTCGGACCTGCATAACGCTGAATTTGGCCCCGGCAACGCGCACCTGCTCAACGCGATTCGCCGCGCCGCGCCTGACGTCATTTTCATCACCGGCGACCTGGTGGATTCTCGCCAGACGCGTGCGGAGGTCGCGGTGCGCTTTGTCGCCGCTGCGGCGCGCATCGCGCCCGTGTACTATGTGCCGGGCAACCATGAGTCGCGTTTGGACGAGTATCCGCAGATAGAGGCATCTCTTAAACGTGTTGGCGCGACCGTGCTGGCGAACCGTTCCGTGTGCCTTGCGCGCGACGGCGAGTGCGTTCACGTTGCTGCTCACGCATCGTCCCGAGTTGTTGCCCGTATATGCCGGCTGCCATATCGACGTCGCGTTCGCGGGGCATGCCCATGGCGGCCAGGTTCGCGTGCCGGGCGTGGGCGGCCTTTTCGCCCCTGGCCAGGGCGTGTTGCCAAAGGTCACCGAGGGCGTCCACGTTTTGGGTCAGACGCAGTTGGTGGTAAGTCGCGGTCTAGGTCCCAGAGTGGTGCCCATGCGGGTAAACAACCGTCCCGAGTTGGTCGTGGTCGATTTGCGCAGCGCTTAGGAGGATTCTCGTCCATAGAGCGCGGCGAATGGGGGCTATGGGCAAAGCGGTTTGCCAAATGAAATAAAGAGCGCCCGCCGGAGGTTTTAAACCGGCGGGCGCTCTTGTGCTGACGCGTTATGTTGATGGGTGGCCGTCCGCTAGTGATGGCAGGCGTGCTCCGGACCCATGGCGACAAGCTCGCCGGCGGCGGCGCGGCGGGCGACGTCTCCAACCAGCGGGGTCTCGGCATCATACAGCACGGTGATGCCGGCGGCGGCGAAGCCCTGCATGGGACGCATGCCCATACCGGCGGCGATAATGGCGTCGATGCCGGCGTCTGCCAGGATACCGACGGGCCTCATGCAGCCGCCCTCCTCGTGCGGGGGGTTGTCGATAATCTCGGTACCGGTGATCTCGCCATTCTCGATGGTGACGATGGTGAAGCAGTCGGCGTGGCCAAAGTGGCCGGAGCGCTGGGCCTCAAGGCCGCCTTCGCCAAGGGAGGGGACTGCGAGCTTCATGTAAGAACCGCCTTTCATGCTGGTTGCTATGCTGATAGTCCCATGGTAACGCTAATTCTCCTATTAATCCCCGTATTGTGCGGGATTACATAAGCCGGCTTGATTGCCTTCGCGCCGGTCATTTGATCCCGGCCCGCGCCCTTGCTCGCGTCCTTTGCCCCGCGGCGCCTGTCTTTCATCTTCAACCTTACAAAAGCGCAAGAGGACTGTAAGTCAAATCGATGGTTCCCCAACCGCAATCTTGCGAGTATAGGAGGTGCAATAAGACAGCTGCCGCGGCGAGCGCGGATACCAGGGGGAGGAACCATGGACTTCATGAACGAATACGTAAACGGCCAGCTTGCGAGCCCCCATTTCGTCAACCCGTACGAGGAGGCCGCAACCTACGAGCGCGCCGAGCGCACCGGCAAGAGCCGCCGATTGAGCGATGCACTGGTCTCCATGCTCGCGATGGTGGTGCTTTGCATCGGCGCCGTGTCCGTTCTCTCCAAGCTGGGAAGGTAGCGCACATCGATGGGCTTCATCCTAAGCTTTACCGATAAGTTCGTCGCGGCGCTCTCGCTGTGGCCCTTTGCTTCCTTTATGCTTACGCTGCCCATTTTGGCGTATCTCTACCACCGCGACGGGCGCCTCAAGGTTTGGTCCGCGGCCAGCGCGTACCTTGTCGTCCTCTACTTCTTGGGCCTTGGGTGCTTCACGCTGTATCCGCTGCCAAGCGGAACCGAGGGGCTGGGCATCACCTACGGCATCGCGCCGCAGCTCAACCCCATAGCGTTTGTGGGCGATATCTACCGCGACGGAATCACGGCGGTGCTGCAGATCATCATGAACGTGGTGTTCTTTGTGCCGTTGGGCTTCATCGCGTCCAGGGCGTTTCGCATGCGTTTTCAAACAACGCTGCTGCTTGGCTTTGCAACCTCGCTTTTGATCGAGACGGCGCAGCTCACCGGCTTCTTTTGGCTGTATCCTTACGCCTACCGCACCTTTGACGTGTGCGACCTCATGTGGAACACGGGCGGTGCCGTCGCGGGGTGGTGGGCTGCCCGGCTGCTCGCTCGCGTGCTTCCTCAGGCGCAGCGCGACGAGGACTCCATCACCACCTCGCCCGGCTTTGTCCGCCGCAGCGTGGCGTTCATGCTCGATGGGGTCATAGTGCTTGTGGCCACGCTGTGCGTGTGGTCGCTCATCATCTTGATAACCCCCAACGGGCTGGACGTTCGCTTTGCGGAAGGCTCCGGCATGGCCTGGATCACGCTCGTCATATTCGTCATCGTCCAGTTCTTCATTCCTCTGGCCAACCGGGGAAAGACGCCCGGTGGCTCCTTTGTGCGCATGACTTGCGAAACCAAAGAGCGCGGACCCGTCATGCGCGTGGTCTTTCTTGCGGTTCGTCTGGTCGTTATCGTCGGCGCGTTCATGTACGCACCGTTGGCGATGCCGCTCCTGGGCCTGTTTTTCATCATCGCGCACCGCATGCCGTACGACTATCTGTAGATTTGTGCGGGAGCGTATTCGCGCGAAGCCATCAGGCGACGTCTGCCTCGCCATATGGCCTAATACTGTGGCGCTTTCAATCTCCCTCAACAAAAGACCTTGCAGGCGCTATGATTACCAAGAAATTACCTAGGCTAACATTGCGCCGCGGCCGCCCGCATCGCCTGCGTCCGGTGCTTTTTGCCTGTTGCATACGTTGGGGGAGTGGACGAGTCGAATGAACCAAGAAGAGCTTCAGCATAGAAGCCAGGCTAGCAATGAAGAAGCCAACGGGCAGAGTGCTCGAACCGCGCAAACGAAAGCCGCGCCGGAAGAGCCTGTAGCCTGCGATTGGCCGCTCAGGCTCGACAAGCTTCCCATTGGCAAGGACGCCGTGGTGGCGACGGTCGATTCGGACGATCAATCCCTGCGCCAGCACATCCTCGACATGGGCCTCACCCCCGGTACCGAGGTCACCATGATGAAGTACGCCCCCATGGGCGATCCCATCGAGATCCGTCTGCGCGGCTACGAGCTCACCCTGCGTCGGGCGGACGCCGCGCGCATCACGCTCGAGAACATCCATGATGCGCACGCGGAGCAGCGCGAGCAGGCCCATGGCGGCTCCACCGCGCACCCCGCGTTGGGCGAGAAGACCTATCGCCCGCGTCCCGGCGAGCACCCCGTTCCCGCGGGCGATCCGCTGGAGTTCGCGCTGGCGGGCAACCAAAACTGCGGAAAGACCACGCTGTTCAACCAGCTTACGGGCTCTAACCAGCATGTGGGCAACTTCCCCGGCGTCACGGTCGACCGCAAGGACGGCCAGATCAAGGGCCATCCGGAGGCCGTCATCACGGACCTGCCGGGCATCTACTCGCTGTCACCCTACACCAGCGAGGAGGTCGTCAGCCGCAACTTCATTCTCACCGCGCGCCCGGATGCCATCATCAACATCGTGGACGCCACCAATATCGAGCGCAACCTCTACCTCACCATGCAGCTCATGGAGCTCGACCGCCCCATGGTTCTCGCCCTCAACATGATGGACGAGGTCGCGGCAAACGGCGGCACCATCGACGTCAACCTGCTCGAGAGCATGCTCGGCATCCCCGTGGTCCCCATTTCCGCCGCCAAGAACGAGGGCACCGGCGAGCTGGTCGAGCACGCCCTGCACGTGGCGCGCCATCGCGAGCGCCCCGGCCGCCTGGACTTCTGCTCTGCGGACGGTCCGGATGCAGGCGCCCTGCACCGCTGTATTCACTCGGTCGCGCATCTGATCGAGGACCATGCCAAGCGCGCCGGCATCCCCTTGCGCTTCGCGGCGACCAAGCTGGTCGAGGGTGATGAGCTGGTGCGCCAGGCCCTGCATTTGGACGAGAACGAGCTGGACGCGCTCGAACACATCATCTCGCAGATGGAGGAGGAGTCCGGCAAAGACCGCCTCTCCGCCCTGTCTGACATGCGTTTCGCTTTCATCGGCGAGGTCTGCCGCCGCTGCGTGGTCAAGCCTCGCGAGAGCCGCGAGCACCTGAGATCGCTCGCCATCGACCGTATTCTCACGGGCCGCTTCACGGCGTTTCCCTCGTTCCTCGTCATCATGGGTTTGGTCTTCTGGCTCACGTTCGGCGTGATTGGCGCATGGCTGCAAGGCCTTATGGAAGAAGCGGTCGCCGCGCTCACAACGCTGGCGGACTCAGGTCTTGCCGCCTGGGGCGTCAACCCGGTGGTGCACTCGCTCATCATCGACGGCATCTTCGCTGGCGTGGGCAGCGTGCTTTCCTTCTTGCCGCTCATCGTGGTGCTCTTCTTGTTCCTCTCCATGCTCGAAGACTCCGGCTACATGGCGCGCGTCGCCTTTGTAATGGACAAGGTGTTGCGCCGCTTTGGCCTTTCTGGACGCAGCTTCGTACCCATGCTGGTGGGCTTTGGCTGCAGCGTTCCCGCCATCATGTCCACTCGCACCCTGCCCTCCGAGCATGACCGCAAGATGACCATCATGCTCACGCCGTTCATGAGCTGCTCGGCAAAGCTGCCTGTATACGGCCTGCTTACCGCTGCGTTCTTTGGACGAGGGTCCGTTCTTGCGATGGTGTCCCTCTATATTCTGGGCATCGTTGTGGGCATGCTAGTGGCGCTTATCTTCAAGAATACCGCGTTCAAGGGCGAGCCCGTGCCGTTCATCATGGAGCTGCCCAACTACCGCCTTCCCAGCGCCAAGACCACCGTCATGCTGGCGTGGGACAAGGCCAAGGACTTCATCACGCGTGCGTTCACTATCATCTTCGCCGCTAGCGTGGTCATCTGGTTCCTGCAAACGTTCGACTTCCAGCTCAACGTGGTCACCGATCAGGCCGACAGCTTGCTCGCCGGCTTGGGCGGCTTGCTCGCGCCCATCTTCGCCCCGCTGGGCTTTGGCGATTGGCGCGCATCCACCGCGCTGGTCACGGGCCTGCTTGCAAAGGAGAGCGTTATCTCCACGCTTTCAGTCCTGCTGGGCACGGAGCCTGCCTCCGCGCTCACGGCCCTGTTCACCCCGCTTACGGCGTACGCCTTCTTGGTATTCACGCTGCTCTACCCGCCCTGCGTCGCCGCTATAGGCGCGGTCAAAAACGAGCTGGGCGCCAAGTGGGCGCTCGCCGTGTTCGCGCTGCAGGTGGCAGTCGCCTGGATCATCGCCTTCGCGGTCCACGCGATTGGAATGGCGCTGGGGTAGATGTAGAGGGTTGGCGTCTGCGGCGGTTTCTCGTTTGTTGCGGGCGCAGAAATGCACGGTAAGGAAAAGGCCCACCGGCTTATCTAAGGGATGTTCTGAGACGCGCGAAGCGCGGCGAACACATCCCTTAGGTAAGTCCGGTGGGCCTTCTCTGTTAGGTATTACTCGTCCTACTGCTGCTGAGCCAGAAGCGCCTCGACCTCGCCGCGCGTGGGCATGGACGGAATGGCTCCTCGTCCGCGAACGCAAAGCGATGCAACGGCGTTGCCAAAGCGGGCGAAGCCGCAAGCCTGCTCAAGCGTGACGTCTGCCGCATCGACGCCGCTCTCGCAGAAGGCGGTGAGGAAGCCGCCCCAGAACGAGTCGCCCGCTCCGGTGGTGTCGACGATATCGGTGGGGAAGCCCTCGACGTAGGCGCCGCCCTGGGCGCAGCGAACGTAGGCTCCAGCGCCGCCAAGGGTGACTACGGCGACCTTTACGCCCTTCTCGAGCAGGGTCTCCGCCGCCTTCTCGGGGTGACGGGTACCGGTGAGCAGCTCGCATTCCTCGTCCGAGATCTTCATAAGGTCCATGCGGCTGACGATGGAGCGCATCTGCAGCTGGGCGACCTGCGCGGACGCCCACAGGCTGCTGCGGTAGTTGGGATCATAGGAGAGCACGCAGCCGGCTTCGCGGGCGCGGTCGAGCGCGGCCAGGGTGGCACCGCGAGCGGGCTCGTTGGTGAGCGAGAGCGATCCCACGTGGAAGACGCGGGTTGCGTCGATGACGTCGAGCGCGAGTTCGCGGGCGTTAAGGCAGGTGTCCGCGCCGGGCTTGCGGGCGAAGGAGAATGCGCGCTCGCCGCGCTCGTCCAAAGCTACAAACGCCAGGGTGGTGAACACGTTGGGGTCCAGGATGAGGCCGGTGGTATCGACGCCTTCGCCGGCGAGGGTGTCACGCAGGAAGGCACCATGCATATCGTCGCCCACCTTGCCTATGAACGCGGTGGTAGCGCCGAGCTTGCGGGCGGCGACCAGGACGTTTGCGGGCGCGCCGCCGGGGTTGCGCTCGAACATCTTCTGGCCGTTTTGCGAGGTGCCCACCTCGGTGAAGTCGATGAGGAGCTCGCCCAGGGCGGTAATGGAATACTTGGAGGCCATGTGCATCCTTTCTCGTAACGTGTCTTTGTAATTGCCTACTTGGATGATATGACGGAGGAGGGGTTTGCGCGTGTAACGATGCTGTTAATACGTACCCTCCATACCGTCGCCCATGGGCCAGACGCGGGCTGCCTCGGCGGTTCCCTTGATGGCGATGCCGAGCTGGTCTGCTGTGGGGAACCAGCGGGTGGAGAAGACCTCCCGGCCGTTGTTGGCGAAGATTTCGAGAGCGGAGTTGTCTACCAGGACGCGCAGGTTTTCAAGTGCGTTGACGTTGACACTGCGCGTCTGGCGACCGCGGCCGATGCCTTGCACGCCGTCGTCAAAGTTGAGCGTGAGCTCGCCGTCCGCGAAGGCGATGCGAGCCGCGCCATCGAGCGTGAGGTCGAATGGACCGCTGATGCCATCGACGACGATGTCTGCGCGGTGGGCGGGTAGGGTTGCCGTGCGGGTCTGCGCCGGGGCGCTGTCAACATGTGCGAAGGACGCCTGCTCGCCGCGGAGCTGTTCGAGTTCGGGAGCGGGCGCCATCGCGATTACGCCGTCCTCGCAGCGGGTGAGCACGCGCGGCACGGTGAGGCAGTGGATCCAGTCGAGGTTATCCGGCGCGGAGTCGAACGGCGGCTCGGGCAGGCCCATCCAGCCGATGAGGATGGTGCGGCCCTGGGGGTCGGTGAAGGTTTGCGGAGCATAGAAGTCGAAGCCAAAGTCCCAGCGGCGGAAGAGCGCGGGGTTGACGTGCTCGCAGCCGATGAGCTTGACCGCAGCGGGCAGCGGGATGTAGCCGGACTGGTCGCGCAGGTCGTTTGCCCAGGGGAGCTCTGCCATGCCCTGCGGGCAGAAGGACAGGTACTCGAAGCCGTCGAGCGCGATGCGATCCGGGCACTCCCACATAAAGCCAAAGTGAGATGTGGGACGTACCGTGGAGGCGGTGGTCCAGCTAAGGCCGTCTTGAGACTCCATGATAAGCGCAAGGCCCTCATCGTCCATATCGCGAGCGCCCAGAAGCATGTGCAGGCTGCCGTCTTGACTCCACACCTTGGGGTCGCGCACATGGCAGCTGCAGAAGTCCGGATAGTCTGCGTTGCGCAGCAACACCTGCTTTTCGCCCAGGTTAAAGCCATCAGTGGTTTCGATGAGAATCTCATTCGCCTGGCGGCCGGAGTAGATGTAGTCATGGGCGCCGGGCTCTTTGACGTTACCGGTGTAGTACAGGCGCAAAAGGTCGCTGCCGTCCGCGCCGCCGCCGGGGACGATGTAGGCCGATCCGGAGTACGCGCCGTTGGCATCTTCTGGAATATCCTGGTGGATGACCATGCCGTGGTGCGTCCAGTGAACCAGGTCCGGGCTGGTGGCGTGGCCCCAGCCGCGCTCGCTGCCGTTTGGCCAATCCGGGCTGTACTGATGGAAGACGTGGTAGAGGCCCTTGAAATAGCACAGGCCGTTGGGATCGTTAACCCAGCCGGTGGGAGGCATGAGGTGGAATCCCATACGCCAGCGATTGGTTGTCATTGTGCGTGCTCCTTTATTTTTAAAGCGGGATGTGGGTTGCTTGGGCGGGCGCGAACGCGCTCCTATGGTTGTGCGTTGCCGGCTTAGAGCGATACCGCATCGGAAAGCCGATCGGGCTTGGCGATGCGGTATCTAAGAAGGGGCTACGATTGGCTTTACGCCTCAACGGGGTCTTTGTAGAGAATGAAGGACACGGCGAAGGCGACGATTGCCGTGGCGGCGAACATGATGATGTACTGCAACGGCTGGTTGAGGCACAGCAGGATGCCGAAGATGCCCGTGACGCCCGTGCCGGTGGCACCAAGCTGGGTGATGGAGCAGATGAGGGCTCCTACTGCGGCGCCGATGCAGCCGCCGATGAAGGGCTTGACGAAGCGGAGGTTCACGCCGAAGATGGCGGGCTCGGTAATGCCCATGAAGGCGGAGAGAGCGGAGGGGGCTGCGAGGCCCTTGATCTTAGCGCTCTTGGTCTTGAGGGCGACGGCGAGGCAGGCACCGCCCTGGCCGATGTTGGCGGCGCTAGCGATGGGCAGCCAGTAGGTGACGCCGTATTGGGCGAGCTGGCCCAGGTCGATGGCGGTGTACATCTGGTGCAGGCCGGTTACGACGGTGGGGGCGTACAGGCCACCGATGATGGCGGAGCCGATGCCCAGGGGCAGGGTGAGCAGGAACTGGATGCCGCCCAGGATGGCGTTCTCAAGATAGACAAAGATGGGGCCGACGGCGGCGATGGTGATAAACGCGGTGACGAAGACGGATACCAGTGGCGTCACGAAGAGGTCGAACATGTCCGGCACGTGCTTGTGCAGCCATTTCTCCAGAACGGAGAGGATGAAGCAGGCGATCACGATGGGGATGACGTGGCCCTGGTAGCCGATGAGCTCGATGTTGTAGATGCCGAAGATAGAGAGGTAGTTGTTAACGCCCTCGGAAGCGACGGTGTAGGCGTTTTGCAGGCTGGGGTTGATGAGGATAGCGCCCATGACCGCGCCCAGGTAGGGGTTGGCGCCGAACGCCTTGGCCGCGGAGAAGCCGATGAGGATTTGCAGGAAGGTGAACGCGGTGTTGGAGACCAGGTCCGCGATGACGTAGAGCGAGCTGGAGGTATCGATGGAAAGGTAGCCGTTGGTGTTCATGAAGGACAGGGCGCTCATGATACCCAGCAAAAGACCGGATGCGACGATTGCCGGGATGATGGGGACAAAGATGTCGCCCAGCAGCTTGATGGCGCGCATGAAGGGGTTCTGACGCTCCGCCACGGCCTCCTTGGCCTCTTCCTTGGTGGCCTCTTTGATGTTGCCGAGCCTGATGAATTCGTCGTAGACCTTGTTGACGGTGCCGGTTCCGTAGATAACCTGCAACTGGCCGGCTGCTTGGAAGTTGCCCTTGGCGCCTTCTGCGTTGTCGACGGCCTGCTGGTTTACCTTCGAGTCGTCGGCGATGACCAGACGAAGGCGCGTTGCGCAGTGGGCGGCGGAGACCACGTTGTCCGCTCCTCCCACGGCATCGAGGATCTGCTGCGCGGCGAGTCTATGATCGAGTGCCATATGCGTTCCTTCCCGTTCGAATCGGTGCGTTTGCAATGTGGAACCTGGTTTCAGTATAGAGGACAAACTGCTTCAATGCTCTTTTAAATAAGAGGTAGAGGCATGTGTGTTCGTTCTCATATGGAATCGTTCCCACAACGATATAAATACACCGCGGGCGCGCTGCTGCCAATGAGTTTGCGGACATGATGTCGCCAGCGGTAGAAAAGTGACGGCGAATGGTTTTTGCGCATCAGGCGATTGGGTGGCTTGAGGCCGGTTTTCCGGGGCAATGCGTGTCTTTGATGCCAGCCGATCCGGCGGGTTGGGACATGAGATTTCGTTTGCAGGCGATGCCCGTGCGCAGTTCTTGAGGATAATTGCATCGATATTGGAATGTGCTTTGTATACCAAAGTGATAGGAAATTAAGAACTGGCGCGCTTTGCTGCCGCAGATGCCCGTCTACTCGGCAAAACCTGAAATCGATGCAATTAACCTTGAGATTTGCGCGGGGAAATCCAAATGAATCGTTCGAATCGGTCTTCCCCATCCGCTAGAGAGCTGGTAGCGAAAAGCGTCGGCCCCATGGTATGCATAAGTTGCATGCCATGGGGCCGACTATAAGGAAAAGCTGCCATCTCCCGAAAAGAGCGATAGGAAACCCGGGAGACGCGTTGATGCGCTTAATCGAGAGGGCGCGCCTGCCATCGAGAAGATGCGGCAGGCGGGTTTTCGACAACGCAAGGCCCGCCGGTACGTATATCACGGGTGATCTGAGCGAAGCGAACACGCCCGGGACATGCGCACCGGAGAGCTCTGGGGCCTTGATCAAAAGCAGTGCCGTCTTACCGCGTCGACTTGCGTTCCACCAGGTCAAATCCCATCTTGACCTCGCGTACGGCGCCGGCGTCCTTGCTCATGAAGCCCAGCAGCATCTTGGCCGCCTCGATGCCGGTAGATTTGTAATGGTGGTGGATGGTTGTGAGGGGAGGATCGACAATCTGCGACAGGTCCCCATCGCCAATGCCTGTGACCTGGACGTCGCCGGGCACGGAGAGCCCGCGGTCGCGCAGGCAGGTAAGGGCGCCGCAGGCGATGGTGTCGGTCGCGCACACAATGGCGTCGATCGTTGGGTCGGCATCAAGGAGCTGCTCGGTGCAATCGTAGCCGGCTTCAATATTGAAGTCGCCCACGGTAATATGGTCGAGCGGCACCTGAATGCCCGCCTGCTCGCATGCCGCCAAAAAGCCCTCGCGGCGCATCTGGCCTGCGGAGACGTCGTCCTCATCCACGCCTATGTAGGCGGGATTCGAGCTGGTTTTCAATATGTGCCCGGTGATGGTGCGAACGGCGCCCAGGTCATCCTGGTAGACGCAGGGGCGGTCGGGCGTTATCTGGTCCACAATGACCAGCGGCACGCGCAGGGCGTCCATGGCGCGGTAATGCTCCGGGCTAAACATGGTGGCGACCAGTATGGCTCCGTCAACTTGGTTGGATTGCTGGAACAGTTTGAGAAACTCAACCTCGCGTGCGGCATCGTTGGCGGTGTTTGCAAGCAGCACCTGGTAGCCGGCATCGTTCACCACCTGGGATATTCCCGCGACAATGCGGCTTATAGAGGTTGAATTGATCTTGGGGATAATGACGCCCACCACGTTGGTCTTGCCAGTGCGCAGCGTCTTGGCTTGCTGCGACGGCGCGTAGCCGGTTTTTTCGATAACCTTCGCGATGATTTCGCGTTTCTCTTGGGATACGTATCCGTTATTGAAATACCTCGACACGGTGGCGCGAGAGACTCCCGCCATCTGCGCGATCTGGTTGATGTCCATGTGCTGGTCTCCCTTCTGGTTAGGCAGTCTAGCGTAAGGGGGACTGCACACGGGCGGGTTTTTCTGTTATTCGGCGATGCGTGAGTCGGCGATGCGTGGGGCGCATGCGGCGCGCACGGATGGATGGGGCGGGGACGAAGTTTTTGTAACCATGCGTATAGAATGTAGCATTCTGGTTCGCACGGTATTCAGCTTTGTGGTTTGCTGGGACAATTGCATGTATCCGTGATATCGGATGTATGAGATGACGCACGTGAGATGGCTGGTCGAAAGGGCGGTGGCATGACGGATGCGCTAACAAGCGATGAGTGCTGCGACGGGTTTGCGTTGGACGAGGTCGAGCGCGCGGCGCTTGCTCTCGAGCGCGACGGCAGGCTTGGCCTGACGCGCGGGTTTATCCAGCACGGCGCCGTGAGCGTGTACGAACACGTGCGATCGGTCGCGCGGGCTAGCTCCGCCATCGCCTCGGCGCTGGAGCGCGCGGGCGTGCGAGTCGACCGCACCTCCCTCATTCGCGGCGCGCTGCTGCATGACTACTTTCTCTATGATTGGCATGATGTGGACCCCTCGCATCGTCTGCATGGGTTCACGCATCCCGCCTGCGCGCTCGCCCGGGCCGAGGAGGATTTCGATCTTACGGAGCGCGAGCGAAACATCATCGCCCGTCATATGTTTCCGCTGGTGCCCGTGCCTCCCACTTGCCGCGAGGCGTGGATTGTCTGCATGGCGGATAAATGGTGCGCCCTGTACGAGACGGTTGCCGCCCGGTTGCCCGGCAAGGGCGCGAGCGTTTCGGCATCGCGGCGCGTGCGGACGAGGGCGGGCGTGGATGCCGATAGCGTGACGGGGGAGTAGCGAGTGTTCGCTGAGTTTGTTGCAACGGGAGCCCCGCTATCGGCGCTGTTCATCTCTTTTTTGGTCTACTCGTTTGCGGGCTGGCTGTATGAATCGACCATCTGCGCGCTGGCCAACTACGGACGCTTCGCCAACAGCGGCTTTTTACTGGGCCCGTGCTGCCCCATCTACGGAGCCGGCGCGTTGGCGTGCTGGTTCTTGCTGCGCGGCATCCCCGGGGTGGTCGCGCAGTTTGTCGCGGCGGCGCTGGTGTGCAGCGTGCTGGAATATAGCGTGGGCGCCATGCTCGAGCGACTTACCGGAGCGCGTTTCTGGGATTACTCCAAGTTCCCCTTCAACATCAAGGGCAGGGTGTGCCTGTACGGCGCCATGCTATTTGGAGCGGGCGCGGTGGTGATATGCAGGGCGGCCGAGCCGTCCCTTCTGGCGGCGCTGCAGGCGGTGCCTCGGGAGGCGCTCGCCGCGGTCGCGTGCGCGTGCGCGGGGGTCCTCGTCCTCGACGCGGCGTTTGCCCTGGCAAGCTGGCGGCAGCTGTCGCTCAAGCTCGAACTGCTGCGGGACGAGATGGCCGATAAGATCAACGAATCGCTCAAAGACGCCTTGTCCTCAATGCTCGACCGCGTTCCCGCCGCGGCATTGGATACCGCTTCCGAGCTTAAAGCGCGCAGCGGCGCCGTAAACTCCTGGCTGGCAGAGATGTCCGACGGAATGTTTGAATCCGTCCGCGAGAAGGTGGAAATGCCCGCCTTTATCGCGGAGGGCGGCCGCGGGCTGCGTCTGGTTGCGCGCCGCATGAAAAACGTCGCCCAGCGAGCGGAGGCGTCGGCCCCCGTGAAGCTCAAGACCATGATGACCCGTCGAGAGCTGAGATTCTTCAACGCGTTTCCAGAGATCAAGTTGAAGTCTTACGAGGGCGTTATCCGTGCGACCAACCTTAAGGAGCGGGCGCGCGAGCTTTTCTATAGAAAGTAGCTTGGGGCAACCCGCCTACAAGTCAAGCATGGTCCGCACGTCTGCTAAGATGCCCGCAGTCGACATGCCGTGCTTGGCAAGCAGTTCCTGCGGCTGGTAGCGGTCGGGGAAGCCCGGGGCCTTGGAGATGCCGTAGCATTTCATGCGCATGCCGCTTGCAGCCATCGCGGCGACAACCTGCTGACCCCAGCCGCCCTCGACTATGCCGTCTTCAAGCGTTATCAGCGCGGCGTGGTCGGCGGCGATGCGATCAAGTTCCTGCATATCGATGGCGCTAGCGATGCGCGGGTTGATGACGGTGGGCGAGAACCCAAGCTCGTCCAAAACGGCATCTGCGATCTGCTCGGCAAAGGGCAGGAAATCGCCCAGGCCAAGGATTGCCAGGCGCTCGCCCTGGCGCACGGTTTGGTAGGCGGGACGGCTCCAGTCGATGGTTGCCGGCGTGGTGGTTGCGCGATCTGCCGTCGCGGCAGATGGGTCCACCGGCGCGGCGGGCGCAAGGTCCGGACGAGAAATGACGCCGGCTCCGGGCACGCGGATGAGGACGGGCAGCGCGCGCTGGTCGAGCGCCCAGTTGAGCATGGAGAGGTATTCCTCTTGGCAGCACGGTGCCAGAACAAGCAGGTTGGGCAGGTTGCTCACCATGGAGAGGTCGAAGAAGCTCAGGTGCGTCTCCGCCGTGGTGCCAAACACGGACGCGCCAAAGTCCAAAATGGTGACGGGCGCGCTGTTGAGGCAGACGTCATGCCACAGCTGATCATAGGCGCGCTGCAAAAAGACGCCGTACACGCCAAAGACGGGCGAGGCCCCCGCCAAAGCCAGGGCCGCGGAGCAGGTGACGGCGTGCTCTTCTGCGATTCCCACATCGATGAACTGGCGACCCGCCCGCGAGCGGCGCTGGGGGTCGAAACCCATGATGTAGGGGGTGCCGGCGCTTACGGCCACCACGCGCCGATCGCGCTGGATGGCGTCCATAAGGTACGTGCCGGTGATCTGCGCGTAGGTGGCGCCGGATCCATGGGCGCTCGCGGGAGCGTTGGCGTCAAGGGGAAAGGGCCCCACGTGGTGCCAGGCTTCCGGATTGGTTTCCGCCGGGGCAAAGCCGGCGCCTTTTTTGGTGTGGACATGCAGGACCACGGGTCGCGGGGCGTCGTGGACCTCTTGCAGCGCGCGAACGAGTTCCACCACGTCGTTGCCCTGCTCAAGGTAGCGGTAATCAAGCCCCAGCGCACGGAACGGATTGTTGGGCGAGGTGCCGCCGGTGGCACGGAGCTGGGCCATGCACTGGTACAGGCCGCCGTGGTTTTCCGCGATCGACTGGTCGTTGTCGTTGATGATAATGATGAGGCCGGTGTTTAACTCGCCCGCGGCATCGAGCCCTTCAAAGGCCAGGCCGCCGGAAAGCGCTCCGTCGCCAATGACGGCGACCACGCGATAATCCTGGTCCGCAAGGTCGCGAGCCATGGCAAGGCCGCAGGCAAGGCTTACAGACGTCGAGGTGTGGCCCATGGAGAACAGGTCGAAGGCGGATTCGCGCGGATTGGAGAAACCTGAGACCTCGCTGGCGCGCGCGGGGTCCGTAAAGGCGGCGGCGCGGCCGGTGAGCATCTTGTGCGCGTATGTTTGATGCGAAACGTCGAAGATGATCTTATCGACCGGCGCGTTGAAGACGTGGTGCAGCGCTACCGTGAGCTCGATGGTCGCCAGGTTGGGGGCCACGTGGCCGCCCTCGCGCGAGCAGTAGGCGAGAATGGATTCACGCAGCTGGGAGCACAGCTCGACAAGCTGCGCATTGTCCAAGCTGTGGACGTCTGCGGGTGATGCTATGCGGTCCAGAATCATACGCTGCGTATCGCTCCAAGCTCATAGGGTATGCGACGGGCATCCGTGCGCGAAGACGCGGGTGGACGCTCGCCGGGGCATGCGTGTAGAGAGTAAAGTTTCTCACACGCATGCCATCAAGATGTGGTGGAACTTCGCAGTCGCGATGTGTGACAAATTCACTCCACACTCAAATGTAGCCGTATGACGAGCTGGTTGCAACGTATGCTCGCCGACAGGCGCATGCCCATGGCGGTAGCGAGCTTGGCGGCGGTGGCGAGCCCCAGGCCGGCGCCCTGTTTGCCGCGCGAGGCATCCGCCTGGTAAAAGCGCTCGAAGAGGCGGGTGGGGTCGATGGCGGCGGGGTCTTGGACCTGGTTGGCGACATCCAGCACCGGGCGGCCGTCTTGCGTTTGCTGGGCGAGCACGGGCGCGCTTGTCCCGTAGCGCAGCGCGTTGGTGATGAGGTTTTCCAGAATGCGCGCCAGGGCGTCCTCGTCTGCCTGCACCAAAAGGCCCTGGTCCTCAAAGGTGAGCGCGGGCTCCCAGCCGCGTGCCTCAAAATCGGGGTAGTGGGCGATCAGCACGCGCTCTACCACCGGCCGCAAGGCGATGGGCTGCATGTTGAGTGCAAGGTCCGGGTCGCTTGCCTTGGTGTACAAGAACAGCTGGTCTAGCAGGACGATGGTGCTATCGATGCGGTCCGTGGCGGCGGAGAGGTGCCGCTGGCGGCCTTGGGGCGAGTCTTCGTCCAGCGCAAGCTGCAGGTAGCCTTTGGCACCCATAAGCGGCGTGCGAATGTCATGCGATAGGGCGGAAAGATCGCGCTGGAACTCCTGCGTGTGGCGCTGGGCGGCGATGCGCTCCTCCATGGCGCGGTCAAGCTCTGCGTTGACGGCTGCGGCGAGGTCTTGCAGCGCGGGAGCCGCCGCCTGTACGGTGAGGCGCGCGTTGCTGCGGGGCTGGCGCTCGCGGATGAAGCGGGCCATGCGGCGCAGCTCCATGGCGTAGGTGGCGCCGGCGGCAAGCGCGCCTAAGGCTGCGCCCAGGATGAGCATGCATATGGCGAAGAGGGTGGAATCCACGGCGGAGCCTCCTTGTGGTGGTGCAGGGACACGTGCGGGTGTGGACGAGGATGGGTGCGGGTGCGTGCGCGGGTGCGCGGCAGTTAGTACTCGCGCTTGGGGCCCTTGGTGAGGATGATGGCGATGGAGAACAGAGCGACTATGCAAAATCCCAGCAGCGCCTGGGTGGCAAAGCCGCCGGGCAGCGCGAGGCCGGGGGTGGTGGCGGGCTCGAAGAGCGCATGCGATCCCAGGGCGAGCCTGCTGATGAGGTTGGTGGGCAAAAGCTCTGCAAACGAGCCCGCAGCGGCGTACATGGAGGAGGCGCCCAGCTTGAACTCTGAAAATACCCTGCAGAGCTCTGCGAAGAGGTCGAAAAAGCCCGAGATGGCGCCCGCGCCGATAAAGATGATGGCGACGTTGACGGCGCCCGTGCGGCGGATGAGCACGGCGATGGCGAGGGCTACAAGCGTGAGGGTCCACAGGCCAAGCCAGGTGAGCGCGAGCCAGGCGAAAAGATGCAAGGGGCCCTCGTCCAAAGACAGGGGAAAACGCAGGATAGCTGCGAATGCGATGGCGATAAGGCAAGCGGCGAGGAGGACCAGCGCGGTCCAGATGGCGTTGAAGACGATTTTCTCGAGGAAGTAGGTTGCGCGTCCGTAGCCCTGCATGAGGGTTTTGGCGAAGCCGTCGCGGAAGTCCGTGCAGGCGACAACGACGACGCCGAGCATGGTGACGATGTTGAGGATGGCTCCGTCGAGCAAGATGGAGCCAAGGAAGGCGGAGGGGTGGACGAGGGCGAGGTTGAATTCGCTGGCGAGCTCGGCGGCGTCTTGGCTGGTGACGAGGCCGGAGCCGGTGGAAGCCCGCGAGAGCATGAAGGCGGTGAAGCCGAGCGCGCCGCCGATGATGAGGTCCAGCGCTACAAAGCAACCAAAGAACTCGCCGCGCAGACGATTTGGTTTGAAGATGCGGTAGAGGTCTGATTTGAGAAGGCCGAGCATGGTGAGACCTTTCGAAGTGGCGGGCGGCTGAGGGGCAGGCTGCTAAGGCGGCCGCGGGTATAGATCGCGGGGGTGCGGGCTAAGGAGGCCGGCTGCAGAGGCTGGCTGTGGGCCTGGGGTTATTTGGGCGCAGGCGTACCCATGAGCTCGACAAAGTAATCCTCTATATCGCGCTCCGTGACGGAGAGCTCGAGTACAACCTGGTCGGCGTCGTGAAGGATGCGGGAGATGTGCTCGACGGCCTGGGCGGCGGGGGCGGGACCAGTTGCGGAAGAGCCTGCCGTTGCGGCGGCTGCGGCGGGGGCGGATGCGGCTGCGGCGGGCGAAAGGCTGGGGAGCGAGATGGAGATCGCTTGGTCGGGCAGCGTGCGAAGGTTTGCGCCGGGTAGGCGCTCTTCCAGGATCGCGAGGGTGCGGGCGGGGTCGGCGGTCTTGATGCGCACCGAGCTGCCGCAGGATTCGTGAACCTGCGCCTCGGTGATCTCGCGGACCAGGGCGCCGTCGCGGACCACGCCGTAGCGGGTGGCCATACGGTTGAGTTGGTCGAGCACGTGGCTGGAAATGACAATGGTGACGCCGCGCTCGCGATTGAGCCGGACCAGCGCTTGGCGCATGTCGCGCGTGGCCTGCGGGTCCATGCCGTTGAAGGGCTCGTCCAAAAGCAGGAGGTCGGGTGTGCCAACCAGCGCAAGGGCCAGACCCAGGCGCTGCTTCATGCCCAAGGAGAACTTTTTGGCGGGCTGGCTGCCGGTATCTGCGAGGCCCACCAGCTTGAGCAGGTCGCGGCAGTGCTCTTTAGGGTTGATGACGCCGATGGCGAGCGCCTTCATCATGAGGTTGTCGAAAGCGGAATGGGCTTTGAGGACGCCGGGCTCCTCGATGAGCGCGCCCACGTGGTGCGTTTGGGTCGCGTTTGCGCCGCCGGCATTGCCGCGTGCGGGGCGAGCCCCGATTGGCCGGCCGTAGAGCTCGATCTCGCCCCAGGTGGGGGAGGCAAGCCCGGCGATCATCTTCATGGTGGTGGACTTGCCGGCTCCGTTGTTGCCGACGAATCCGTAGATGTCGCCTTCGTGGACGGTCATGTTGAGATGGTCGACGGCGTGCTTCTTGCCGTAGATCTTGGTGAGGTCGTGCGTTTGGATGGCGTACATGGTTGCTCCTGAGGACGAGGATGGTTTGAGTATGGCAGGAGTGGCGGCGCGCGGCGGACGGCACGCTGGTAAAGAATTGCTAAAGATGGGGCGGTGCGGGCTGCGGCGTGCGAGCCGCATTGCCCCTCGGCGCGGGCGCGGTCGTTACAGGTCGCGGCGTTTGCTGATGGCGATGTAGGCCGCGCTTCCTATGAGAATCCAGATGACGCCGGTGACTGCGCCCCATGCCCAGCCGGGCACGGCGCCGATAAGCGGCAGGGTTGTCGCGGTATCGAACATGGTGTTGGCGCCGTTGGAGAACGCCTGCAGTACGGAGCTGGGCATCCAAGTGGCTATGCTGGTGAGCGCGGGGGCGATGGGTTGCAGGAAGGAGAGCATGCCGCCAGACGAGAACGCGAGCGCGCTGAGCGTAAGCGGGAATAGGCCGCTGATAGGGGCGAACGCGAAGATATGGACGGGGAGCTTTTTGCGGAAGATCGCTACGGCGATCATGGCGATGACCGTGATTGCCCAGGTTGCAAGCCATGCGCCTAGAAGCCAGAGGGCGAAGGCGAGCGGGTTGTCCGGCCCCTGGATGGCAAAGCCGTAGGGCATGGTGAGGAAGACCTTCAAGATCACCAGGTGGAAGATGCAGCCCAGGGCAAGCATGAGGGCGGACCAAATGCCGGCGAGAAGAATCTTCTCGCCCAAATACAAAGCGCGCCCTCGCGGGGAGGAGACCAGGCTTTTTACATAGCCCTCCGAGAGATCAGGTAACGTGTACTCGACCATGCCGAACGACGCGGCCAGGGCGAGGACGGAGAAGGATCCCAGCATGGTGCTTCCCAGGAAAGAGGACGGCGTCGCCAGCTCCTTGATGAGGTTGACGTTTTCCGCCGGGCCCATGCCGGATTGCAAGATAAACCAGGTGAGGCCCACCTCGAGGCAGGAGATAAAGAGCAGCACCGAGGCGTATTGCCAAAGTTCGCCGCGCAAGCCGCGGATGCGGGTCATGCGGTAGAGGTCCGAGCGCAACAGGTTGAGCATAGGGTCACCTTCCTTTTTGCGAAGTGAACAGAAGATAGGCGAGGGCAGCGATGATGGCAAGGTCGATCGCGATGTTTATGGCGTCGGCGGGGTGCATGCCGCGCCTCCTCTCTGATGCGGTTGCCGTGCATCTTTATAATGCGGGCCGGACCTTGGGAGATTTATAAGCGGGGTTTAAGAATGCTTAAAGATGGGGCGGCGGGGATGTGGGTGTGGGCGCGTTTTGTTCCTTATTCGCTCAGCTTCTTGTTGGCTGTGGCCCAATTGGTATCTTCATGTAGTGGAGCGTTGATGGAATGGTTAAAAAGTACGGAGGTGCTTTGGATGGGAAATGAGATAAGTGCGAACAACATGCCCAGTGAGGGGATTCCCGAAGAGCTGTCTAGTGAAGTGGAGATGGGGTCAAGACGCCCTTGTCCAAAACCCATGCTTTCTATCGCGCAGCAGATTGATCATATGAAATCGAAGGGTATAACATTTACCCTTTGTTCAGAAGGGGAAGCCGCTTCTTATCTTGCTGATAGAACCTATTTCTTCAAGCTTTATGCCTATCGGTCACTTTTCGAACGTCGCGTTGGGGGCGGACGCGACGGTCAGTATGTGGGTCTCGATTTCGGCCATCTTAAGTTGCTCTCCTCGCTTGACCGCTCTCTTCGTTATGCGCTGTTGCCCATGGCGCTCGATGTGGAGCACTTTTCGCGAGTGAAGCTTATTAATGAGGTTGTGGAACGCGATGACGAGGATGGATACTCGGTTATCTCGGATTACTTTTCGTCTCTTAACCACGCCGATCGGCGTCGGCGTATGGGTGAGATAAATGGGTTTCTAAAGGACGTCTACAGCGGAGACCTAGCGCAAAAATACACTCTTCCGGATGCGATGCCCCTGTGGGTCTACCTTGAGATGGCGTCATTTGGTACTTTCGTCGATTTATGGTTATTCTGCGCGAATCGCTGGGGCGTTCGCTCGATGGTTGACGGTCACTATCAGCTACGTCAAACAAAGCTCATCAGGAACGCGTGCGCTCATTCGTCAAATGTAATTAATGGCTTTGCCCGTGAAATCGGCAGCGTCAGCGCCAACGTGGAAGTGATGCGGGCTGTTGCGCGTGCAGGCATTTCTCATCGAGTCCGCACTGCAAAGATGGCAAACCCCCGCTTGCAACAGATCGTTACATTGCTGTACCTACATGTCAAAATTGTTCCTGAAGGTTCTGCTATGGAGCGAGCACGCGGCGATGTTTCCCAACTCAGCTTGCAGATGAAGGATGCCCTCAAGGCTCTTTCTGGAAACGATGCGATTCGCTCGTCATTTGGATTCCTCATGGCGCTGTTTGACAAATGGTTTTGATGGTCGATAATAAGCGTAGATAGAAAAACCATTTGGTTTTGTAAGGCGGGGTCGCGTAAGCGGTTCCGCCTAGTTTTTAAGTCGATTGTTTCTGTATGGGCGTTAAGAGGAGCGCTGCTTCATCAATCGACCTTCATTGAGGTTTGCGTTCCCTTTGATGCCTGGCGTTTCTACGGAGGCGTCTTTGCCTGGGTTGCCATTTAGGAGAAAAGCAAGCCACTGCCGGGCTTGATGGCATGACGGATTCTGTGCACCCTTCGAACCAAATTGAGTTCAGTTTGCGGAACGGGTCAAGTGCCAAGTATTGTCGTACGGCGGACAGTGGGGTGGAGGCAGGCTGGAAACGCGCTGGGACAAAAATCGACTTAGTGCGGAGGTTGGACCAAATAATGGCTTAGTGCGGTTCAAATCGTGACAAATAATGCGTTAGTGCAGTCCGGGCGAGGCATAGAAAGGGTACCTTATGAATAGGGTGTTTACATCATCCAAACTAGAAGGCTTGGACGATGCCGGTCTATGCATAAGAAAGGTGTCCCGGGCCGCTTCCAAACCGCACTAACGCACTATTTGACCAAATCTCCGCACTAACGCGTTTTTTGACACTCCGCCCTTTCCACACTAACGCGTTTTTTGGCCCATCCTTGCACGGAGGGGTTGTTGGTGTTGGTAGGCGACCTCATGAATGGTTGGGAAGCTGCTCCGTGTTAGCCATAGTGAACAAAATGTTAGATCGTTCATACAAAATGGCGTCATAATGAGCTAGATAAAGTATCCCAAAGCTAACATAGATAAGGCTAACTTTAAGGAGCTCATTGCATGTTCGATAAGAGGTTGCTGTCGCTTGTGCCAGGCATTATGCCGCTTATTGTTGGATCGGTCGCAGCAAAATGGATCGCCTTGCTATGCAATATCGCTATCATCGCAACGATCGGCAACGTGTTCGCCGCGCTGCTTGCGGGGATGCCGGCGTCCGGAGTTGGTGCTGATGCGGCGGTTGCGGGCGCGGCGGCGTTCGACGCTCGCACGTTGTTGACGCTCGCGATGCTGATCATCGTCCGCGCCATTTCGATCTATGCGGCCCAGCGCGCCGGCGATAAGGCGGCCTTCGCGGCCAAGCGCCAGGTGCGCCAGCTGGTGTACGACAAGCTGGTCCAGATGGGCCCGGCGTACACGGAGCAGGTGTCCACCGCGGAGGCGGTGCAGACCAGCGTCGAGGGCGCCCAGCAGCTCGAGGTCTATTTTGGCGGCTACCTGCCACAGCTGTTCTACGCGGTACTTGCCCCCGTCACCCTGTTTGTGGCGCTAGTGGGGCAGGCGGGCTTGCCGGCGACCGTGCTGCTGGTCATCGTCCCGCTCATCCCCATTTCCATCATGATGGTGATGCGCAACGCCAAGAAGGTGGCTGCCGAGTATTGGGGCAGCTATGTGGATTTGGGCGGCAGCTTTTTGGAGGCGGTGCAGGGCCTGACCACGCTGAAGATCTATCAGGCGGATGGGCGCTGGCACAAGCGGATGAACGACGAGTCGGAGGGCTTTCGCCGCGCGACCATGAAGATGCCGCGCGTGCAGCTCAACTCCATCAACGTGATGGACCTGGTCGCTTTTGGTGGCGCCGCTGCGGGTATTGTGGTGGCGGTGCTGCAGCTGGCGTCTGGCGCCATAGGCTTTTCGGGTGCCTTTTTGGTTGTATTCCTGTCGCAGGAGTTCTTCTTGCCCATGCGTCGTCTGGGCTCGCTGTTTCATACGGCCATGAACGGCATGAGTGCGGCTAAGACCATGTTTCGCATTTTGGACGCACCGGTACCGCCGCGCGGCGAGCGCGAGCTGGACGGTCGCGGCGACATCGTGTGCCGTGGTGTGGGCTACTCCTACGGCGAGGGCGGTGCCCGCGGCGAACATGTGGTGCTTGATCAGGTGAATTGCTCGATGCGCCGCGGCAGCTTGGTGGCGATTGTGGGCGAGAGCGGTTCGGGCAAGTCGACTTTGGCGGGTATTTTGTCCGGTCGCAAGGCTTCTTACCTGGGAAAGCTCGAAGTAGGCGGCGTGGACGTGCGCGACGCCACACTCGACTCGCTGATGCGCGCGGTGACGCTGGTGCCCACGGCGGGCCATCTGTTCGCAGGATCGCTGCGGTCCAATTTGCTGCTGGCGCGCCCTGATGCGACGGACCGGGACCTTATGGACGTTCTCGAGCGGTGCCGCATCGCTGGGTTTGTGCGCGCAAACGGCGGGCTCGATATGGAGCTGGCGGAAGGCGGCGCCAACCTTTCCGGCGGCCAGCGCCAGCGCGTCTGCGTGGCCCGCGCCCTGCTGCATGATTCGCCCATCTACATCTTCGACGAGGCCACCTCGAACGTCGATGTGGAGAGCGAGCGCGCGATCGGCCGCGTGATCGATGAGCTGGCAGGGGACCATACGGTGATAGTCATCGCTCACCGTCTGGCTTCCGTGGCGCATGCGGACCAGACCCTGGTGTTTAGCCGCGGTCATCTGGTGGAGCAGGGAGCGCACGCCCAGCTGCTTGCTGCCGGCGGGATATACGCCAGCATGTGGAGCAGCCAGCATGAGCTTTCCGCCTATGCGTTGGACGAGGAGAACGAGCGCGCCTCGATGCCCGCGGGCACCGTGGTGGACGCGGCGGCGCTTGAATCCGGACCGGCTCCCGTGCAGGCATCGCACGCAGCTGCGGGGGCGCCTTCGTCCTGCGGACCCCGGCGCTCGGCGTTCTCCATCATGGCGCGCATGATCGGCCTGGTGCGTCCGCTGGCTCCCCACCTGGCGCTCGCCGTCGCACTGGGGACGGCGGGATCGTTGGCGGCGACGTTTGTGGCGGCCTTTGGCGCCTACGGCATTATGGCGGCCGTGGGGCAAGGGGCGGGGCTCTCCGTCGCGGCGGCATGCGTTCTCACGGTGGCGTGCGGCGTGTTGCGCGGTCCGCTACATTACGGCGAGCAGCTGGCAAACCACTACATCGCGTTTCGCCTGCTCGCCCTCATCCGCGATCACGTTTTCGCTGCGCTGCGACGCCTCGCCCCAGCCAAGCTCGAGGGGCGCGACCGCGGCGACTTGGTATCGCTGGTGACCGCCGATATCGAGCTGCTCGAGGTGTTCTACGCGCACACCATCTCGCCCATCACGATCGCCATCGCGTCCTCTGCCATCATGCTCGCGTTCATCGGCGCGCACTCGCTGCCGCTGGCTGCCATCGCCCTGGCGGGTTACCTGGTGCTGGGCGCAATCATGCCCATCGCCTCGTCCAAGCTGTGCGGAAACGCTGGCAGGGCATCACGCGATGCGGCGGGATCCATCAGCGCGTACGTGCTCGATGGTTTGCGCGGCCTTGCCGAGACCGTGCAGTTCGCGGGCGTCTCCAAGCGCTCGGCTGGCCTCGCCGCGCAGACCGACGCCATGGGCTCCACGGACCGTTCCCTGCACGTGCGCTCCGCTGCGGTCGAGGGCCTGGCGGATACGATGGTGCTGCTCACCAGCCTCGCCATGATCGCGACGTCGTTGGGGCTCTACGCCGCGGGCGACCTCTCGTTCTCGTCCGCGTTCATTTGCTCCTTTGCGTGCCTGTCCTCCTTTGGCCCGGTGCTGGCGGTGTGCCGTCTGGGCACGTCCCTGCAGGCGACGCTCGCCTCTGGTGCGCGCGTGCTCGATCTTTTGGACGAGGAGCCCCAGACCGTGGACGTGCTCGATGGCGCGGATGCTTCCTTTGACGGCGCGGCGTGCGAGCACGTGACGTTTTCCTACGGCGCCGACAACGCGAGCGGTTCTGGTTCGAGCGCTGCTGCTTTGTCCACCGATGACCGTATCTTGGATGACATCTCGATTTCGTTTGAGCCCGGTGAGATGGTGTGCGTTACCGGACGGTCCGGCTCGGGAAAGTCGACGCTGCTCAAGCTGCTTATGAGGTTTTGGGATCCTACGTCTGGCGCGGTGAAGATGAGCGGACGCGACCTGCGCGGCGTCAACACCGCGAGTCTGCGTAACGCGATTGGGTACATGACGCAGGATACGCATTTGTTTGTGGGCACCATTGGCGATAACCTGCGCATCGCGCGTGAGGACGCCACGGATTCCGAGCTCGATAGCGCCTGCGAGGCGGCGGCGCTCACGTCGCTGATCGCAAGGTTGCCGCAGGGATACGACACCCCGGTTGCGGAGCTGGGCGATTCTCTGTCCGGCGGCGAGCGCCAGCGCATTGGCCTTGCGCGCATCTTCTTGCATGATGCTCCGTTTGTGCTGCTGGACGAGCCCACCAGCAACCTGGACGCACTCAACGAGGCGGCGGTTATGCGCGCGATCGATCGCCGCCGCGCCGGCAAAACGGTGGTATTGGTAAGCCATCGAGCGTCTACCTGCGCATTTGCCGATCGTTTCTACAGCGTGGAGCACGGACGCATCAGCTAGCGCCCGTCGGATGCCGGATGGTCACAAAAGCGGCCCGATTCGATACCAGGGAGTGCGGGGGTATCGAATCGGGCCGTGCCGTTATCGCGGTTTGCCGCGTGTTGGGTGCTCGATGTGCTCGACGCTAAGCGATGGGACGCGCGATGCCGGGAGTCACAAGCCGGGCATCAAACGCTGGGTACTAGAGCGTGCCTATTAGAGCGCGCCGCGTCCGTGCTCGCCGGTGCGAATACGGATGACGTCGTCGACCGGGGTGACAAAGATCTTGCCGTCGCCCACGCCACCGGTGTGCGTGGCGCTGCAGATGACCTGGATCAAGCCGTCTACCTGGTCCTCGTCCACCACAATGTCGAACTTGACCTTAGGGATGGTGTTGAGAAGGACCTCGGTACCGCGGACGTATTCCTTCCAGCCGTGCTGGTTGCCGCAACCCTGCACCTGCGAGATGGTCATTCCACGGATGCCGGCGTCGAACAGGGCCTCTTTGAGAACCTCGAGCTTCTCCTGGCGAATGATAGCGGTCAGTTGTTTCATGGCTGCTCCTCCTCCAATTGATCTATGTGTTGGTAATGATTCCTATGCCAGGGGCATAGCTGCTAGTCCAGGCCGGTGAACGCGGGGTACGCGCTCTCGCCGTGCTCGGAGATATCAAGGCCAAGGGCTTCATCGGCCTCGTCAACGCGCAGGTTGCCGCCGCACAGGGCCTTAACCACAAGAACAAGGACAAGGTCGAGAATCAGGACGATGGCGATGGTGACCACAATGCCCAGAACCTGGGCGATCAGCAGTGTGGGATCGCCGGTGTAGAACAGGCCGCCAAAGTCGGTCCAGGATAGCTCGGGCACGCAGAACAGGCCGGTGAGGACGCCGCCTACGATACCGCCGATGCCGTGGCAGCCAAAGGCGTCGAGGGCGTCGTCATAACCAAAGCGGGCCTTGAGGTTGGAGATAGCGAAGAAACAGACGGGCGGAACGGCGGCGCCAATAATCAGCGCGGCCCAGGGCTCGACAAAGCCGGCGCCCGGAGTGATTGCGACCAGACCGGCGACCAGGCCGGTGCTGGCGCCAACAAGCGTGGGCTTACCGGTGACCAGGCGCTCGACTACCAACCAGGAAGCCAGGCCGGCGGCGCTTGCGGTGACGGTGTTGAGCAGGGCGAGTGCGGCGACGCCGTCGACAGCGAACTCGGAGCCGCTGTTAAAGCCGAACCAACCAAACCACAGCAGGCCAGCGCCCAGGGCGACAAACGGAACGTTGTGCGGGCGATAGCTCATAACGCCAAAGCCGCGGCGTCCGCCAAGGGCAAGGCAGAGAACAAGACCGGTGAGGCCGGAGGAGATGTGGACAACGTCGCCGCCTGCAAAGTCGAGCGCGCCAATCTGCTCGCCAATGAGCGAGCCGGCACCGCCCCAGACCATGTGCGCCAGCGGGGCGTAGACAACAAGAACCCAGAATGAAAGGAACAAGGTGACGGCCTTGAACTTCATGCGGCCGGCAACGGAACCGGTGATGATGGCCGAGGTGATCATGGCAAACGCCATCTGGAACGCGATGTTAACGATAGAAGGATAGGTCGCGTCCGCGGGTGGGTTGGCCGCCTCGTCCAGAACCTGCTGGACAATGGGCAGGCAAAGCAGTTGGTCAAAGCCGCCAAAGAACGAGATGGAGCCGTCGCCGCCGTAGGCAAACGACCATCCGGCGACAACCCAGAGAACGCCAACGACGCCAATGACAATGAAGGTCATGAGCATGGTGTTGGTAACGTTCTTACGCCGAGCCAGTCCGCCGTAGAAAAAAGCAAGGCCAGGCGTCATAAGGAACACGAGCATGGTACAGATAAGCATAAAGCCGGTGGAACCTGTATCAAACATGTTGTTTCCCCCTCACAAGTTCCGGTTTTATCGTAGAAGCCATTAGGACCGGTCGCGCCGCGCGGGTGCACGGCCGCGCAATTGCGACTTGCTCATAATGGCATCGAGTTGGCGTGAAAAAAGCGGGGGATTATGCCGTTAACGTATGGATGCAAGGCGGAAACAGAGCCGTCGGCGCTTGGAAACCGCGGCGCAATCTTGGAAACCCGTTAGAAAAACGTGGGAAATATCGGTGCTATTCCACCAGTTTAAAGCCCATGCCCCAAACCGTTTTGAGGTAGCCGTCCGTTCCGGACGCCTTGAGTTTGGATCGAATGTTGGAGACGTGCACGTTCACGGTGTTGTCGTCAGCGGCGTACGGCTCGCCCCAGGCTTGCTCAAAAAGCTCCTGCTTGGTGAACACGCGCTTGGGGTGGCGCATGAGGATCTCCATGATGTTGAACTCGATGCGGGTGAGGGATAGCTGCTCGCCGGCGGCGCAAAAGACGCGTGCCTGAGGGTCCAGGGTCCAATCGCGAAAACGCAGCACGCCGTCGTTTGAGGTGGCGATGGCCGAGGAGCGCCCGTGGTGGCGAAGCTGCACCTCTATGCGCGCGAGCAGCTCGTCCAAATCAAAAGGTTTGGCTAGGTAATCGTCCGCGCCCAGCTTGAGAAGGTCTATCTTGTCGCTTGCGGCGGTGCGGGCGGAGATGACGATGATGGGCGTGTCTTGGTCGCACTCGCGCATGAGCCGCACCAGCTCTTCGCCGGGAAGACCAGGGAGCATGAGGTCGCAGATCACCACGTCGGCCATGGGGGAGTTGCCGGAATCGAGCAACAACTTTGCTTCGGTGCCGGAAAACGCCTGCGTGCACGTGTAGCCGGCGCGCGTGAGATGCGTCGCTACGATGTTGTTGATGTCCGCATCGTCTTCAATGATCAGCACGCGCGTGCTCGCCATGGGTCCTCCGTGTTTTCCTGTGGGGCGAATGCCCTTGCCGGCCTGTATGAAACCTGCCGGCTGGAACTTGCCGCTTGATAGTTGTCTGCAGCCTGGCACAGATGCTAGCACCTTCACCGCGCCGGTTCCTTGTTGGAATGCATTAAGAAAGCCTAAGCGTTTGGAGCGTCGGCGGCGAACAGATACTGACGGCGTGCAGATGCCGGCCGCGCTGGCCACTTGGAGGGGACCTGGCCTGGCTGCGGGCGTGCCTTGCCTAGCGGACGGCCGCCGCTACGGTTGAGCGTTCGACCAAGGTGCCGGGGATACGCAGTGCAACGGGTGTCGCGGGCGTGTCCGCAATGGCGTGCTCGTAGACCAATCGTCCACGTTTGCGCAGGTCAAAACGAACGGTTGTGAGTTCTATATTGGGCACCATGGCATCCATCGAGTCGTCGATGCCAACTACGCTCACGTCCTGGGGCACGCGGCGGCCGCGGGAGCGCAGGGCCGCGATGACGCCCATGGCCATCTGGTCGTTGGCGGCGTAGACCGCGGTCATCTCTTTGTCTTCGGCAAGCTTGAGGCCAATGCGGTAACCGCTATTTGCCGTCCAGTCGCCCGCCATGGGCTCTGCAGGCTGCAGGCCGCGCGCCGTCAGGGCATCGCGCCAGCCCGCCTCTCGAAACGCGCTGTCGATTGAGAACGAGGGGCCGCTTACAAAGCGGATCTCCTTGTGGCCGTGGTCGAACAAGTGGTTCATCACCAGCGTCGAGCAACCGTAATGGTCCGAATCGATGGTGGTGCAGCGCGGATGGGCGTACATGGTGACAATGACCGTGTTCATGCCCGGTTGGGGGCAGAACTGCTCGAAGTCCGGCGCCATGCGGCTCATGCCTATGATCATGCCGTCGACGGGGAGCGCGGCTAGCCGACGGGACGCCTCAGAGAGGGTGAACGCGTCGGAATCCTCCATCTCTATCATAGTGACTGCGCATTCCTGCTCGCGGGCGGCGGCGAGAATGCCGTCGAGCATGGTGAGGTTGCCAATCTGCGTGACGTCGTAGACGCATAGCCCTACGGCGTTATATCTGCCTCCGCGCAGCGAGCGGCCGGCGTAATTTGGCCTAAACCCCAGCCGCTGCATGGCGTCCAGCACTTGCTTGCGCGTCTTTTCGCTTACGTTGGGAGCCCCGTTGGCAACGCGCGATACGGTTTGCTGCGATACTCCGGCAGCTGCTGCGACGTCGCACATGGATACGGGGCGTCCTGTGGCGGGGCGCTGCGTGGCCGAGCCGTTCTCAGTGGGATGGGTCTGCATCTGCTTGTCCTTTCTTGCCTACAGGCTCCATGCGGCGCCCGCGCCGGGCGTTGCGCTCGCGAGGGCGTCTTGTTTTTACGCACGGGACGCTCGCGCGATCTGCAGGTATGCCGGGGCGGACCGTTTACGGCAATAAAGCTGCCGATTAAAAATCATGGTGCCGTATGCTTGTGAGTACGTTAACATATGAGTACGTTAACATCTTGCCTGAAGGCCGAGATGCGTGAAAAGGCATGTGGATAATGCAGGGAGAGCCCTATGATCACCGCTGATATCTTTGGAAGCTTGCCGGACGGCCGCTGCGTAACCAAATACACGCTGTCGACGCACGGTGTATCAGTCTCCGTCATGGATTTTGGCGCAACCGTTCTGTCCGTTTGCATTCCCGACCGCACGGGTGTCGCCGCGGATGTGCTGCTGGGCTTTGGCGACCTTGCGGGCTATCTCGACAACCCGGCCTGCTACGGTTCGACCATTGGTCCCGTTGCAAACCGCACGGACCGAGCAGAGGTGCCGCTTGCCGGGCGCATCTACCGTCTGCCCGCAAACGATGGTCCGGACCATGCGAACAACCTGCATACCGACCTTACCTGTGGCCTGCACAAGCGCTTGTGGTCGGCGGAGCCTTTTGAGGACGATAACGCCGTGCGCTTTAGCTGCGAGCTTGCGGACGGCGAGCTGGGCCTGCCCGGCAATCGCCGCTTCGCGGTCACCTATCGTTTGGACAAGGAGGCCCAAAAAGACGGCGCGGACGGGGGCGTGCGCCTTGAAGTGGAGCATGTCTGCGAGACCGACGCCGAGACTTATGTGAACATGACCAATCACAGCTATTTCAACCTTGCCGGCCACGCGAGCGGCGTCTGCCTTTCACAGCGCGTCTCCATCGATGCGGAGACCTTCTTGCCGCTTCGCGCAGACAGCGTGTCTGCGGGCGAGTCCTTGTCGGTCGCAGATACGCCGTTCGATTTTCGAAGCCTCAAGGAGCTCGGTGCGGACATTGAATGCGGCAACGCGCAGCTTGATCGCGCCCGTGGCTACGACCACTGCTTCTGCGTTGCCGGCTATGCGCGTGGCGCCGCGCCCCGCCATGCCCTGCGCGCGGTGGACGATGCATCCGGCCGCACGCTCGATATCTTCATTACCGCGCCGGGGGCGCACTTGTATACGGGCAATTGGCTGGGGGATGAGGGCGCCAAGGACGCCGCGTCATATGGCCCGCATGATGGATTTGCCTTTGAGCCCGAGTACTATCCGGACGCCGTGCACCATGCGGAATGGCCGCAGCCTGTCTGCGCGCCGGATCGTCCGTATCGCGAGCGCATCGTCTACCGTTTCGGCGTCGACCCTGATGCCGCCGGCGCCTCAGATGTCGCCGGTCCCGCCGGCGTTGCGTAAACAGCCTTTCACCAACAGGCGCGCTGCGATAGAGACGGAGCGCGTTGACAACAGCTTTTTAAAGAGAGGATAGTCCATGCCAGCCACCAACAACCAGGCCGCCCTTGCTGCGGCGCGCGAGCTGTTTGAGAAGACGTTCGGCGAGGTCTCGTCCAACGCAAAGGTCTTGGCGGTCCACGCGCCCGGCCGCTCTGAAATCTCCGGCAACCATACCGACCATGAGGGGGGCACGTTATTGCCGGCGCGCTCGATGTCGCCGTGGACGGCGTGGCCGTTGCCAACGGCACCAACGTGGTGCGCATAATCGACGCCAACTTTCCGCTGGTAGAGGTCGACCTGAGCGACCTGTCCGTACGCGAGGACGAGCGCGAGACCACTGCCGCGCTGGTCCGCGGCATGGCGTTCGAGTTGGCCCAGACCGGGCGCACGCCGGCGGGCTTTGATTTCGCCTCTATCTGCTCCGTTCCCGCCGGCGGCGGTCTTTCCAGCTCGGCTGCGGTCGAGGCCGCGTACGGCCGCGCCATGGAGGCGCTGTGGGAGGGTCCCTCCATCGACCCCGTCGAGCTGGCCAAGATGAGCCAATTTGCAGAGAACCGCTACTTTGGCAAGCCCTGCGGCCTTATGGACCAGGCCGCCGTTTGCCTGGGCGGGCTCGCCTACATGGACTTCGAGGTTCCCAGCGAGCCCAAGACCGCTAAGCTCGATTTCGATTTCGATAAGGCGGGTTACGCGCTGTGCCTGGTCAAGGTGGGGTCCGACCACGCCGACCTCACGTTTGAGTATGCCGCGATTCCGGATGAGATGCAGGCGATTGCGGGAGAGTTCGGCTGCAAGCGCCTATGCGAGGTCGACCCCGCCGTCTTCGACGCCGCCGTTCCCCAGCTGCGCGAAAAGTACGGTGATCGTGCGGTCCTGCGCGCTATCCACTATTGGTATGAGAACGGCTTGGTCGATAAACGCTGGGAAGACCTGGTCGCCGGGGACATCGAATCCTTCCTCGTCCACACGCGCGCATCCGGTGCCAGCTCCGCCATGTTCTTGCAAAACGTGTCCGCAACCGTTGGCGACGTGCGCGAGCAGCACGCCATGTTGGCATTGGGCCTGGCCGAGCGCATCTTGGATGGTCGTGGGGCGGCCCGTATTCACGGCGGCGGCTTTGGCGGCTCGATCCAGTGCTTTGTCCCGCTTGATTTGGTGGACGAGTTCATCGCCCGCATGGACGCGTGGCTGGGCGAGGGGTCGTGCCGTAAGTATTCCATTACCGAGGAAGGCGCGTGCGCGACATGGATGTAATCAAGGCCGCCGCACAGGCTCTTATCTCTTATGCGATTCGCTGCGGGCTGATCGAGGAGGCCGATCGCCGCTGGGCGTACAACGAGCTGCTTGATGCATGCGGCATCGAGGCGGTCGCGCCCGACCATGCGTGGGAGATCGGCGTGGACGAGTTTGATCCCGACGCTTTTGACCTGGACGCGACGCTGGCGGTTTTGGCCGATGCCGCCATCGGCGCCGGTCGCTTTGAGGACTCATCCGGCGGCCGCGACCGCGCGGCTATGGCGGTTATGGGCCGCTTGATGCCGCGTCCCTCGCAGGTCGCCGCAGAGTTTGCGCGCCGCTCGCAGGCCGGCTCCGCCACCGCGACCGACTGGTTCTACCGTCTGTGCTGCGATGCGGGTTACGTCCGCCGCAGCGCTATCGCGCGCAATATCGCCTGGACCACGCCCACAAGGTGGGGCGACCTTGAGATCACCATCAACCTCTCCAAGCCGGAAAAGGATCCGCGCGATATCGCCGCAGCCCTTTCTTGTCCCGCGGATGTTGAGCCGTATCCCGCCTGCCAGCTGTGCATGAGCAACGAAGGGTATGCGGGTCGCGCCGCCGCGAGCGCGCTGGGCGCGCACCCGGCCCGCCAGAACCTGCGAATTGTTCCCATCGAGCTGGGGGGAGAGCGCTGGGGCCTGCAATATAGCCCGTATGCGTACTTTGAAGAGCACTGCATCGCCATGAGCGCGGAGCATCGGCCCATGCATGTTGATCGCGAGAACATGTCGCGCCTGCTCGACTTTGTCGACGCCTTGCCGCACTACTTTGTGGGTTCCAACGCGGACCTGCCTATTGTGGGCGGCTCCATTCTCACCCATGACCACTTCCAGGGCGGCCGCCATGTGTTTCCCATGATGCGCGCCAAGGTTGAGCGCGTTTTCGAGATCTCTGGTTTTAGCAATGTGCGCGCAGAGGCGCTGGTGTGGCCGCTGAGCGTGCTCAAGCTCTCGAGCTCCTCGCGCGATTCCGTGCTCGGCGCGGCGACCCGCGTGCTCGACGTGTGGCGCGACCATGATGACGTGGAGTGCGGTGTCATCTCGCATGACGCTGACGGCACTCGCCATAACACGGTCACGCCCGTGGTGGCCAAGGAGGGCGATGCCTACACGGTCTACCTGGCGTTGAGGTGCAACGTGACAACGGCTGGGCATCCGCTGGGCGCCTTTCACCCGCATGCGGACAAGCATCATATCAAGAAGGAGAACATTGGCCTCATCGAGGTCATGGGCCTTGCGATTTTGCCCCCGCGCCTAGTGGACGAGTTGTCTCGCACCCAAGAGCTCCTGCTTGCCGCTCAGTCGCGCGGCGCCGGGCCGGAAGAGCTGCGCGCTGACTTGGAAGCGGATGAGCTGTCTGCGTCCCATGCAGCTTGGGCAGTGGAGGTTGCGCAGAAGCACCCTGCCCTTGCTCAAAGCGACGCCGGGCACGTTTTGCGTGATGAGGTCGGCCTGGTCTTTGGCCGGGTGCTCGAGGACGCGGGCGTGTATAAATGGGACGACGCCGGCCGCGTCGGGCTGGAACGTTTCTTGAGTCGCCTGTAAGCCGCGCGTGATCCGATTGCTGCCGAACGCGTTGGCGAAGAACAGCTGAATAGTTGAGGTTGACCCCGTTGCGCTGGCGAATATGCGCAACGGGGTTTGTGGTTAGCTAAGGGAAACTATTCTCGTCCAAAAATGAAAACTAGTGTAGGATAGGGCGTTGAATGAATAGGGAACCGTGCCTGCCAAGGGCGCTTCCGAGCGCATTTGGCAGGCGCGCCCGCCGTCTTTAACGGTGCGGCCGGGCGAATGCGGTTGTGGGCGCGCTGGTGGATGGCGCGGTCGAGTAGGGGGCAGCTATGTATCAAAACTCTATCCAGCTCATGCAGAGCATGCGTGAGGCGGGTATTGAGCATCGAAGCGATACGCCGCTGGATGATGAAAACCTCATCGACACCATCCGCGTTGGATGGTCGGGCGCCAGCCTGCCTGCGACCGTGATCTTGTTTCGCGTGAACGATCGCGGCGCGCACCTGGAGGTCGAGGAGCTGGGGCGCGTGGCGCCGGGACTTCGCGCGCAGGCGCTCGAGCTGGTCAATGCGCTGAACGGGTCGTATCGCTGGATTACGTTTGTTGTGGAAGACGACGGGCGCATTGCCTGTTCGTCCGATGTGTTCATGGTTCCCGAGGTGGCGGGGCTGTTTGGCATCGCGGCGATGGGCCGCATGTTCGATACGCTCGATGAAGTCTACCCCAGGCTGCTTCGCGTGCTGGCGTAAGGGCACCTTACTTACTACGGGGTCCGCGGGCGCCCGGAGACCTGTTCTTGCTGTTTCTACTCGTTTTTGCTTGGAGGCGTTATGTTATCTGCGAATATTGGCCAGGCGTTGCTGTGGGCGGCGCTGGGCTGCGGGTTTACCTGGCTTATGACTACCGCGGGTGCGGCCATGGTCTTCTTCTTTAGAAGCGACCGCAAGCTTATGCATCATATCTTCTTGGGTTTTGCGGCGGGCGTCATGATCGCGGCGTCCGTGTGGTCGCTGCTCAATCCTGCTATCGAGCAGGCGGAGGAGCTGGGTCAGATAGGGTGGATCCCCGCTGCCGGCGGCTTTTTGCTGGGCGTGGCCTTTCTGCTCGCGCTCGATACGTTCTTGCCCCACCTGCATCCCGAGGAGGACCAGCCGGAGGGCATCCAGACCAGCTGGAAGCGAACCACGTTGCTGGTCTCCGCCGTCACGCTCCATAACATCCCCGAGGGCATGAGCGTTGGCCTGCTGTTTGCCATGGCGGCCCAGGCCTCCGGTGCTGCTGCGGACGCCTACCTTGGCATGGCATTTGCGCTCGCGCTGGGTATGGGCTTGCAGAACTTTCCCGAGGGCGCCGCGGTTTCGCTGCCCCTTGCGCGCGAGGGTATGAGCCGTACCAAGGCGTTTGCCATGGGCAGCCTTTCCGGCATCGTAGAGCCCATCTTTGGCATCGCGGTGGTTCTGGTCTCCGGCTGGATCACGCCGTTTATGCCCTGGATGCTGGCATTTGCCGCCGGAGCCATGATCTACGTGGTTGTCGAGGAGCTTATTCCGGAGGCGCACCTGGGAGAGCACTCCAACGTGGGCACGCTGGGCGTCATCGCGGGCTTTGTTCTCATGATGGTCCTGGACGTTGCCCTGGGCTAGGGGGCTTTGCGATCGCGGATTCGCATGTTTAGCCTACGGGTGGTAGCTATTGGCCGGTAGATTGAAACCGTGCCCGATCGGGATGGCAGTTGAACCGCTTCAAGCGGGGATTTTCAAGCCGTGTATAAAGCGATTTGGGCCGTTTGGCCGCGGAAAGAGAAGAAGAATGCAGAGGAGGTGCGGGCTGTCGCACCTCCTTTGCCGTAGAGGGGCCTTTTTAAGCCGAAATATGGAAACATCTGTATCAATAAAGTGGCCTAGCGCGTCCATAACGCGGTTGATAGAGGCGTTTCGCAAGGGGAGCGGGCACTGGGTTAGCCGGTTCTTACCCGCCTCGTGGTCCTCAGTGACCATTTCAAAACGGCACGGTTTTGCGGCGTTCAATTCTTATGCAAGGCTTTGGCAGACGCGCAGGATGCACGGTGGCCGTTATGCATTTTGGCAAACGCGGTGCCCTTGCGTCGCGTTATGCTCCACATCGCCCTCGTGCGCACGCCGTGCCCATGCCCGCGCCGCCGCGCTTTTCGTCAAGGATGCGTACGACCTGTCTAACCACGGGCCAATCTGCTAACGTTTCGAGATGCGTGAGCGCGCAGCAGGCGCTGATGTAAGACGCCCGCCGCAACGTATGACACGTACAAGGGGCCTTGGAAGAGGGAGAACGAATGATCAAGCTGTTTGCGAGCGACCTGGATGGAACCCTGCTCAACGCAACCCATATGGTCGACCCCGTCATCGTGTCCGCTCTGCGAACGGTTACTAAAAGCGGCGCGCATTTCGCCGTCGCCACCGGCCGCACCATGCGCAGCCCCAATGACTTTGGTTTTCACGGCGTTGACATAGAGGCGGTGTGTTCCAACGGGTCCATCATTTTGGATCGCGATGGCAACACCATCTACCATAGCGATGTGGACAAAGGGGTGCTCGAGGAAATGCTCCGCACATTCCCGCAGGTCTGCTTCGAGTGCGTGGGCCTGGATCGCACGTATGTCACCGGTAGCCCGCAAGACCAGCTCGCCGGATTTGTCGCCACGGGCGCTATCGAGAAGGTGAAGATGGCCGCCATGCGTATTCGCCGCCGCCAAATGCAGGCGGATTGCGTCCACAACCAAAGCGTCTCTGACGTGCTTTCCCACAGCATCTGCAAAATCAACGCCCGCGTGAGCGACCCCTCGCTCGATAGCGAGCTCAAGGATTTCCTTTCCGGCCACGCTGACAAGGTGGTAAACGCCCCCTTTAGCCCCGTCATGTTCGAGATCACCAACGTCGGCGTCGACAAGGGCGCGGCGCTTGCATGGCTGGCTTCCTATTTTGGTTATTCCGCGGACGAAGTGGCCGTCTACGGCGACGGTGGCAACGACATCGCCATGCTCCAACGCTTTACGCACGCTTACGCCACCAGCAACGGAAGCGATGCCGCCAAGCTCGCCGCGGGCAACGTCATCGGTAGCTGCGCGTTTCATGCCGTGCCGCGCCACATGGTCAAGACGGTCCGCGAACAGGGGAGCGTTGCTTCTTCCAATGCGGACGCAGGCAAGGGCTCCGGCTACGTTCGAATCGAATAATTCCCGTCTGCAGCCCTTCTGTAGACAAATGATTGATGGTTGTCAGGTTTCTGTAAGTGCTCCTCCACATTCGTTCAATTATGCACACCGTGTGCAATAATGCTCGGAGAGAGTAATATCGGGCCGCGTTACAACCACGGCCCCCTCAAGCCAAGGAGGGCCAGTGTCGAAAGAGGCCGTGGCCGAACAAAAATGCGACCGTCGCAGTCTCCGCTCCCAGCGCCTGCTGCGCCAAGCGCTCGCGCGGGAGATCGGGGCGACGGGCGACCTTTCTAGCGTCACCGTCGCCGGTCTCACGGATTGCGCGGGCCTCACGCGCCGCACGTTTTACAGCCATTACAAAGACATCCCAGACTTCATCGAGCAGGTAGAAGCTTCCATTTTGGACGAGGTGGGGCGCCATGTGCTCGCCATCTCCGCCTCCACGCTGGATGATCTGTATCGCAACATACATGAGCTGGAGCCGGCGTCGGGCTCGGTGGAGCTGCTGTCCTATCTCAAGAAAGATGGAGAGCTCATCGGCGCTCTACTGGGCCCCGGCGGCGACCCGGCGTTTATCGAGAAGCTGCTCGAACTGGTGCGCGCTTGCGTGAGGCATCGAATGGAGACGGGCATCTTCCCGGATGCGCTGGGCACGTTCTTCGATTATTACCTCGATTCCGTTATCACGTCCGAGCTGGGCGTTATCAAGCGCTGGTTCCAAACGGGTCTCAAGGAGGCCCCGGAGACCATGGCGCGCATCATGACCGTGATCGCATTCGTCCGTCCCGGCGACCTGTACGGCAAACCCATCGACATCAACGTGCCGGAGTACGGCATGAAGCTGCTGGGAAAAAGCGCCGCGCGGGACTTACGCAGCGTGCTGGAGGTTCTCGCTGCGTCAAACGTCGGTCTGCAGGCATCGTCGCTTTCATCATCAGGCGTCGAGCCGCGATCGAAAGCGGACGCCAAAGACACCATCTAGGGGGAGAGCTATGAGTAACCAAGAAGTAGAGAATACCGTGGTCGAGTCCGTAGCTATGGACCAGGCCGTGCGGGATGCGGCCGACGCGATGGCGGGTGCGCTTCAGTCCGCGCCCGCGTGCCCGCAGGCCCCGGTCGTTCCGGAGGGCGCCATCTACAATCCGCAAAACGCCACAGGCGATCTGCACCTGGGCATCGACGTGGGGTCAACCACGGTCAAGCTCGCCGTGCTCAACGACGCCAACCAGATCGTCTACGCCAAGTACCAGCGTCACCACACCGACGTGCGCGCCTGCGCTCGCGACCTGTTTGCGGGCGCTGCCGGCGTGCTGGGCGATGCCCGCATGACCTGCGCCATCACCGGTTCGGGCGGGCTTCTGCTCTCGCAGTGGCTGGACCTGGAGTTTGTCCAGGAGGTCATCGCCTCCAAGCGCGCCGTGGAGACCCTCATCCCGCAGACCGACGTCGCCATCGAACTGGGCGGCGAGGACGCCAAGATCATCTACTTCGATTCGGGCATCGAGCAGCGCATGAACGGCACCTGCGCGGGCGGCACCGGCGCCTTCATCGACCAGATGGCCACCCTGCTGCACACGGACGCCGCGGGCCTCAACAAGCTCGCCGCCGGCGCGACCACTATCTACCCCATCGCCAGCCGCTGCGGCGTGTTCGCTAAGACGGACGTGCAGCCCCTGCTCAACGAGGGCGCCCGTCCGGAGGACGTCGCCGCGTCCATCTTCCAGGCCGTGGTGACCCAGACCATCTCCGGCCTGGCGTGCGGCCGTCCCATCCGCGGCTACGTCGCCTTCTTGGGCGGACCGCTGCAGTACCTCTCCGAGCTGCGCCGCCGCTTCTACATCACACTTGATTTGGACGAGGAGCACCGCATCGTCCCCGACAACGCCCACCTCTTTGTGGCGTCCGGCGCCGCCATGGCGCACGAGTCCACCAAGCTGTCCACGTTTGGCGAGCTCATCACCGCTATCGACGCGCTGGGCGACACCCAGGGCGCGGAGGTCGAGCGCCTCTCCCCGTTGTTTGCGAGCGAGGACGAGTACGCCGAGTTCAAGGAGCGCCACAACAAGGAGGTCGTTCCCAAGGGCGATCCCGCCAGCTATGCCGGCGAGCGCGTCTTCATCGGCATCGACGCCGGCTCCACCACCATGAAGGCCGCGATGGTGGGCGAGGACGGTCAGCTGCTGCATACCTGGTACGGCAACAACAACGGCGACATCCTGGGTACCGCCAAGGTGATCATGGCCGATTTCTACCAGCACATCCCCGCCGGCGCGCGCATTGGCCACGTCACCACCACCGGCTACGGCGAGGCGCTGCTCATCGAGGCCCTCAAGGCCGACTCCGGCGAGATCGAGACCGTCGCACACCTGCGCGGCAGCCGCGCGTTTCTGCCGGGCGTGGAGTTCATCCTGGACATCGGCGGCCAGGACATGAAGTGCCTGCGCGTGCGCGACGGCGTCATCGAGCACATCATGCTCAATGAGGCCTGCTCCAGCGGTTGCGGCAGCTTCATCGAGAGCTTCGCGGTCTCCATGAACATGGACGTGCGCGCGTTCGCCCAGGCGGCCATCGAGGCCAAGGCGCCGGTCGACCTTGGCAGCCGTTGCACGGTCTTTATGAACAGCCGCGTCAAGCAGGCTCAAAAAGAGGGCGCCACCGTGGGCGACATCGCCGCGGGCCTGTCCTACTCCGTTATCAAGAACGCGCTGTTCAAGGTCATCAAGCTGCGCGACCCCAAAGAGATCGGCACACAGGTCATCGTCCAGGGCGGCACGTTTATGTCGGACGCCACGTTGCGCGCGTTTGAGCAGCTCACCGGTGTCAACGCGGTGCGCCCGGACATCGCCGGCTGCATGGGCGCCTACGGAGCCGCCCTGCTGGCTCGCGACCGCGCTGGGGCGGATGGCATCTCAAACATCCTGTCTGCGGACCAGGTCGCGTCGCTCACGGTGACCCAGCGCCACGCGCGCTGCGGCCGCTGCTCCAACAACTGCCAGCTCACCATCAACGACTTTGGCGGCGGCCGTCGCTTCATCACGGGCAACCGCTGCGAAAAGGGCGCGGGCCATCGCTCCAACAAGACCGAGGCCCCCAACGTCTTCGCCCAGAAAAACGCCCTGCTGTTCGACCGCGAGTCGCTTGACCCTGATGCCGCGCCGCGCGGCACCGTGGGCATTCCCCGCGCGCTCAACATGTACGAGAACTACCCGTTCTGGCATACGTTCTTCACCAAGCTGGGTTTCTCCGTGGTGCTTTCGGACAACTCGACCAAGCAGACCTACGAGGCCGGCATCGAGTCCATGCCCAGCGAGTCCGTATGCTATCCGGCTAAGCTCAGCCATGGCCACATCATGAACCTTATCGACAAGGACCCGGACTTTATCTGGATGCCCTGCGTGCGCTGGGAGCGCAAGGAGGATCCCACCGCGGGCAACTGCTATAACTGCCCCATCGTTATGAGCTACCCCACGGCGCTGGGCCTGAACATCGATGAGATCTCCGAGAAGCACGTCGAGTTCATGTACCCCTTTGTGCCCTACCATGACAAGATCGAGCTCAAGCGCCGCCTCTACGAGCTGATCGCCGTGGAGCGCGTGGCAGACGCCCAGGCGGGCCGCGGCCGCGTGCGCGGCCCCAAGATCACCCGCACGGAGATCGACGCCGCCGTCAACGCCGCCTATGAGGAGGATGCCCGCTTCCACCAGCAGATCCAGACCATGGGCGAGGAAGCCGTGAAGTGGATCGAGGACAACGGCGGACACGGCATCGTGCTCGCCGGCCGCCCCTACCATAACGACCCGGAAATCAACCATGCCCTGCCCGAGCTGATCACCTCCTTTGGCTTCGCGGTCCTTACCGAGGACTCCGTGGCGCACCTGGTGAAGCCCGAGCGCCCCATCCGCGTGGTCGACCAGTGGATGTTCCATAGCCGCCTGTACGCCGCCGCGCGCTTTGTCACCATGCGCAACGACCTCGACCTGGTGCAGATGAACTCCTTTGGCTGCGGCCTGGACGCCCTCACCACCGACCAGGTGCAGGAGATCCTGGAGGCGTCCGGTAAGATCTACACCGTGCTCAAGATCGACGAGGTCTCAAACCTTGGCGCCGCGCGCATCCGCATCCGCTCGCTCATGGCCGCGCTCAAGGACCAGGCGGCGGAGCGTGCCGCGGAGGCTGCCGCCGCGGGCGAGGAGTTCCAGGTTGGCGCCGCCAGCCCGGTTGAACCCTCCGCGGATCAGCCGGTGTTCGCCACGCATAAGTACGCCCTGGAGGCCCAGCGCGCGTCCAAGTCCGCGGCGTTCCCCAAGGTGAGCTTCACCCAGGAGATGAAGGACGCCGGCTACACCATCCTGTGCCCGCAGATGGCGCCCATCCACTTCGACCTTATCAAAGAGGTATTCCGCGCGTCCGGCTACAACCTGGAGCTTCTGCCCTCCACCGACCGCGGCGCCGTGGAGGCAGGCCTGCGCTACGTCAACAACGACATCTGCTACCCGTCCATCCTGGTCACGGGCCAGATCATGGAGGCCATCGAGAGCGGCCGCTACGACCTCTCCAAGACCGCCGTGGTCATCACCCAGACCGGCGGCGGCTGCCGTGCCACCAACTACATCGCCCTCATCCGCAAGGCCCTGCGCGACTCCGGACATGCGGACATCCCGGTCATCTCGCTTTCCGCGGTCAAGTTGGACGAGGACAACCCCGGTTTCAAGTTGACGCCCACCATGCTTAAAGCCGCCGTCTACAGCGTGCTGTTTGGCGATGTCATGATGCAGATGCTCTACCGCTGCCGTCCGTATGAGGCCACGCCGGGCGCTGCCAACCAGCTGTTCGAGCAGTTCATGGACCGCGCGCGCAAGCTGGCGCCTGCTTTCAACCGCCGCAACTTCACCAAGCTGTCGCGTGAGGCGATCCGCGCGTTCGACACCATGCCGCTGGTGGGCGAGGGCGCCAAGCCGCGCGTGGGCGTAGTGGGCGAGATCCTGGTCAAGTTCCATCCCACGGCAAACAACCACGTTGTCGACGTGATCGAGGCCGAGGGCTGCGAGGCTGTGGTCCCGGGTCTTCTGGACTTCTTCCTCTACTCCATGAGCAACGCCACCGTGCAGAAAAACGAGCTTGGCAGCTCCGCGGTAACGCGCGCCGGCATGGACGCCGCCATTGGCATGGTCGATTGGATGCGCAAGCCGGTTGAGGAGATGCTCGAGCAAAGCGAGCGCTTCGAGCGCCCCGAGCCCATCTCCGTTATGGCGCAAAAGGCCACGCAGGTGCTGTCGCTGTGCAACAACATGGGCGAGGGCTGGCTGCTCACGGCAGAGATGCTCGACCTCATCGACCACGGCGCGCCCAACATCATCTGCACCCAGCCGTTCGCCTGCCTGCCCAACCACGTGGTGGGCAAGGCGGTCATCAAGGAGCTGCGCCGCCAGCACCCGGAGAGCAACATCGTGGCGGTGGACTACGACCCCGGCGCCTCGGAGGTCAACCAGCTCAACCGTATCAAGCTCATGATCTCCGTGGCCAAGGAGAACCTGCGCGCGGGCAAAGGCTTTGTGATGGAGCCCGTCCACCCGCTTGAGATGGACGCGGTCGATAGCAAGTTCCGTCCGCACCACTTCACCACGCCGGCAGAGGTCGCCGCGCACGAGGCGGAGGTCGAGGCGACCGCCCGACGCCTGGGCCGCGGATTGAAGCGCCGTAAGAAGTAGTTTGCGTTTTGGACGAGGTCGGCGTTTTGCGATTCTCATTGAGCCGCTGCAGTTGGTCATCGATCTTGCCACCGGCTTCCCCAGCTTTATCGTCGATGTGGACGACATGATGCTTCAGGTGCTGGGAAGCGCCGCGGGCATTGTCCTCACGGCGCTCATGGTTCGCGTTTCCTCGGGCAGCAAGGGCAACGGGCTGGCGCCAGATAGGGATTAGCGAGGGTGCAAGGCAAAGAGCTTGCTTGGGAGTCTGCCTGCTCTGTTTTCCATTAAGCCTCTCGACGTCGGTGTAAATGTGCCCGGCGCCGAGAGGCTTTTGTCGTTAGCGGTTCGCCTGCAGGAAGATGCTGATCCTTGGCGAGCTGTACTCGTCAAACTCATCGCGCGAATCAGTTGAGAACGTTGCCCATGCGCGCAGGTCCCCGGTGTTGTCCAAGTCGACATCAAGCGGGGTGTAGTAGTCGCCTGCAAGAAAGGATTCGCGAAACTCTGCGGGTAGCTGGGGTTTGTTGAACAGACCTGCGGCGACTTGGGGCGCATCGACGTCGGCGATAAGCTCATAGAGTCGGTCGATATTCTCGTCCGCAAACGTCAAGTTTTCCTGCGCGGTCCTTTCGATATCGACACTTGCGGTGTAGACTACGCCGTCCACCGCGCCCTGAGAATCCGTTTCGATGGATATACTGGCGACGATGTCTCCATCTTGGTCGGTGACGTTGCCGCTGACCTGGTAGCCGCTGTCCTGTCGGCGCTCAAGGGGGTCGTCGGCCATGACGTAGGAGACGCCGGACTTCAGAGCGTCTTGGAATGCGGAAAGGGTCTGGGCTGCGCTGTTTTGCGCGGAGGACGCCTGTGCCGCCGAGCCGATGAAGCGCGGGGTAAACGCGAGGACGAGCAGCAAGATGGGCGCGAGAAAGACGGCTGCTGCGGCGCGGCCCTGCCTTGGCAGCGCGATGCCTTGTTCGCGTGCGATAATGGCGGCCGAACTGCCGAGAAGGTCCATGAGCGCGAAGACGTTGAGCCCGCTTACGGAATCCGGGCCCGTTGGTCCGCCGTGCGTTTCGCGCTCGATTGCTCTCCAGCGCTCGCTGCGCAGCGTGGCTTTAGCCGAGAGGCCGCAGGCGATGGTGAGGATTCCCTCGGCAATCATGACGGAGGATATGGCTATGAGCTGCAGGTCGCCAAGTCCGTTCGAGCCCAGGGCGATGTTGTCGATCATTACGAGCAAAATGGCCGCCGCGCCCGTGGGGAAGAGCGATAGCAGGGAGTATCGCGCGATCTTGGGAACGAGATAGCATTTCTTAACGAGCTTTGCTTTGTTTTCGCCCAGCATAGAGCCTCCCGGAACGTGGATGCGCGGGCGCGCGATGCGAATCTGCCTCATCCACAGTATGACGGGGGCGCAAGGCGGTGGGGGCGCGGTTTTGGCTTTCGGCGCGATTCTGGTGGCGACCGCCTAGTTTACACGCGCGCCAAACGGCAGCAGCGACAGCTTTGCCATCTTGAACGACTGCAGGCCAAAGGGGATACCGATGATGGTGATGCAGTTGACCGCTCCGGCGACTAGGTAGGCGAACGCCATGGGGATGCCCGCGACGACAACCCAGATGATGTTCGCGATCAGCGACGGCGCCCCGCCGCCGTACTCGATGGTCTTGCCAAAGGGCGCCAGCGTGAGCGATGCCATCTTGAACGCCTGGCGGCCCAGCGGAATGCCCACGATGGTGAGGCAGAACAGGCAGCCCACAAAGAACCAGTAGATGGCGGTGAAGATGCCGCCGAATAGAATCCAGATGATGTTGCCTAGCAGGCTCATGGTGTCTCCCATCGCGCGCATTTGGGCGCCGTTTTTGGACGTGGTCTTGAACGTAGTTTTGGACGATGTCCTCGGTTTCAATGCTATCTGGTTGGCGGCGTTTTCCCACTTAAGGTTTGCTGAATTCGGGATCCGGCGCACCAGTCCAGCTGCGGCGGACCAGGTGTGACGGCATGGCCGCCTCCGGTATGGCTGCTTGCGGCATGGCCGTTTGCCGCTTCCTACCCTACCCGCGTTGACAATTAGGAAAAATAGGAAAAAATAGGAAAAAAAGGAAAGGGGAGCAAGATGATTCGAGACACGATGTTCGCCCCGTCGTTCGGTAACAGACCTGCGTATCTTGTGGGGCGCGATGCCCTTGTCGAGCGCTTTGTTGAAGGGCTATCTGCGGAGCCGGGCAGCCGCGATCGCGCTGTGGTAATGCTTGGCCAAAGGGGTTACGGCAAGACGGTGCTGCTATGGGAGCTTGCAGACCGCGCGGCAGCCATGGGGTATGTGGTGGCGCACCCAACCATCGCGTCATCGGGGATGCTCGACCGAATTGTTGAGAAAGTGCAGCAAGACGGCCGCAGGCACATGGGGAGCAAGAGCGTTCGGCTTGCGAACGCGTCAATTGGCGCGTTTGGGTTCTCCGCTGGATTAGAGTTCACACGAGAGGTTCAAGAAGGCAAGTCTTCTCAGTTCAAGCTCACCCAGTTGGCTAGAAAGCTCACGGCAGAAGGCCATGGCATGCTGATTTTGATCGATGAGCTGCAGGCGAACTCAGAGGAAATACGTCAGTTGGTTTCTCTCTATCAAGAGCTGGTGGGGGAGCGTCTCAATGTTGCGCTTGTTATGGCCGGCCTTCCCGGTGCCGTTTCCGCCACGCTGAACGACAAGGTCCTAACGTTTCTTAACCGAGCGCGTAAGGTGAGCCTGCCGCCGCTTTCCCTGGGCGATGTCGACGCGTATTACGCGCGGGCGTTTGAGGAACTGGGCGTCTGCATTTTGGACGGCGAGCGAAAGCGCATAGTAAAGGAGAGCATGGGGTCTCCGTACCTCATGCAGCTCTTGGGTCACAATGTGGTGGTGCGCGCAACAGACCAGGGTCAGTTAAACGGCCCTATGATTGATGCGGCGGTCGAGGCGGCGCGAGCGGATTTTGAGAATGATGTTTGCGGCACGCTGTTGGCCGCGCTATCGGTTCGAGATGCTCAGTTCCTCAGCGCGATGGCCCGTGACGAAGGCGATAGCAGCATCTCTGCCATTGCCGAGCGCATGAACGTGACGCAGGACTATGCGCAAAAGTACCGCAAGCGTTTGATTGACGCCGGGGCGATCGAGCCCGCTGGCTGGGGCCTCATTAGGTTTGCCGTGCCGTATCTGGCGGACTACCTGCGCAGGGAGACTGGAGTGTGGTAGCGCCTTTCTGACGGGGCGGGTGGATGAGCATATGTTGGATCATTCGCCCGTTCGGCTCCTGCTCGGCTTGCTGCCAGGCTCAGCCAGGTGTCAGGCTCCTCGTCCGTATCCACAACATCTTCGCTTACAAGCGTCCGCGAAATCTGATAGGGTATTCCCCACGGCTGCAATATTCAATGTATCAGTTGGCGTCACCGCGCGAATCGGTGGCGCCTTTTTTGTTGCCGTGATGGTCGATTTGCCGCGGCTGCGCGGCGCTAAACGAAAGGACAAGGGATGCCCACCAACAAACGAGAAAGCTTGATCTTCACCTTTATCATGTGCTTTGCCATGGTGCTTTGGATGTCCATCTACAACGTGGCGCTGCATCAGGGGGCGCTTACCATGGGCGCCGTTGCGCAGGCGTGGCTTGGATTCCCCGTGGCCTACGTGTTCGCCATGTGCGCCGACTGGTTTGTCGCCGCGCCGCTTGCCAAGGGTTTTGCGTTTCGTTTTTTGGTGACGCCCGGCAAGAGCTCGCCGCTGGCCATGACGCTGGCCGTGAGCAGCTGCATGGTTGTGCCCATGGTGATCATTATGTCGCTGTTCGGCGCCGTTGAGGTCGCTTCTCAAGCTGGTGAGTTTGCCGCGATTCCCTTTATGTGGATTTCCAACATCCCCACCAACTTCATCATGGCGCTGCCGTGGAACCTGCTGGTGGCGGGGCCCGTTTCTCGCTTTGTATTCCGCCGGGCGTTCCCCGTTGGCACCGTTCTTGCCTAGCGTGGGTGGACGGTATGCGTAGCGCGGCATGAGGCCCTGTGGACTCTAAGTGAGGCGGGGACTGGAGAAGGCCATCGTCAAAAGACGGTGGCTCTCTCCTTGAGATAATGCTTGCGCTTTGTTGTGACTGTGCAGCGACGGTGCTGTCATGCGGTCACTGCGGTTCATTCGTTGACATACCGGTACACCGTGGCGATCGATATGTATATAACTCTTCTGCGACCTGCTGCTTTCTATTATTCTATCCACGAAAAAATGAAGAAGAAAAACAGCCCCGCTTCGGCGTGGTCAATTAATGCCACGAGGCGGGTAAGCGCGGCGTTGGGCGGGGACTTTTTTGAACGTCTAGCCCCTTCGATTAGCCGGCGGGTGCATTCAAAATGACCTTGAGGATGATCCAAGGCGGGACCAACCTATTTTAGGTGTGTACAAAGATGCAAATATAGTAGTTTAAGTGTCTTCTGCTTATCGCGATAGGCCGCACCGAAGGGTTCGCCTGTCATGAACAAACCCTGTATAAAAAGTCGATCCCCGCCTCGTGGGGTTCATTGACCATTGGCAGCGGGGACGGTTTGTTTCGAGATGCCAAGCACGGAGAATCGACGCGGCGTCAGCTCCCTGTCACGCCCGTTGCAGGTCAAATTCGCGTTACAGATTCGGCTCGCCCTCTCGCATCACGGCATACTGGTCAAAAACAATCAGGGCGGGCGCTGCCGTTGCGCCTTGCAGGGGGATTGTCTCTGACGTCTGCGCAAAAGGGTGTGCGCAAAAGGCGTAGAGGCAACGTCCATGGCAAAAGGGGGAGCAATGTCTTTTGAGGCCGCAAGGGCGCATTTGGAACAATACGGGCTGGCAGATCGCGTGATTGTATTTGATCGGTCTTCTGCCACCGTGGCGATGGCGGCCCAGGCGGCCGGGACCAGCGAGGCAGAGATTGCCAAAACGCTCTCGTTTTTGGTGGACGATGCAGCGGTCCTCATCGTCGCGGCGGGCGACGCGAAGGTGAACAGCTCCAAGTTCAAGGCGAAGTTCCACATCAAGGCAAAGATGGTCCCGACAGATCGCGTGGAAGAGTTGGTAGGTCACGCTCCCGGCGGTGTGTGCCCCTTTGCCGTGCGCATTGGCGTGCCGGTGTATTTGGACGAGTCTCTCCGTCGTTTCGAATACGTCTACCCCGCATGCGGAAGCTCCAACAGCGCTGTGCGCCTTACGCCCGCGGAACTAGAGCGCGCATCCGGCTGTGTTGAGTGGGTCGACGTGTGCAGGCTGCCAGAAATGGCGCAGTAACTGCTTCCATGTTCAAGAAGATCGGTGGATTTTTCTTCGGGAACAATGACGAGCGCTATGCTCCTTTGGCCCCGTAGGGGCGGCTGCTGAAAACGCCCTCCAGTTGGACTTGGTGCTCTGCTAAAAATGAGGTCCAGTTCACACGGGATGCTGAAAATGGCCTCCAGTTGGACTTGGCATTGGCGGGCGCCTGGTGCGCGTGGTTTCTATCCTGCGCTTTTGCGACGGCTCCTCGCTGGCCGCTGGATCAAAGTCCAACTGGAGCTCGTTTTCAGCGCCGCCAAGTTCAACTGGACCCAAAAAGTAGATGGTGGGTGTAAACGGAGGCTGTTTTCAGCAGAGGTCCCAAGTCCAACCGAAGCCCAAAAACAGCAAGCGTGCCAATCCGCGTCGCCGCGGCGACCGCATTATGAGCGCGGCAGACCTTGGAAAGGTTATTCGTGCCAGGCGCAAAGAGCTTGGTTACACGCAGGTCGAGGTTGCGGAAATGATGGAATGCAGTCCGCGCTTGGTTGGAGAAATCGAGCGCGGCCGTGGAAGCGTTGGGTTTGACCGCATAGTTTCATATGCCATGAACTTGGGGATCGATTTGGCAGCTTTTAAGAGGTGAGGCTATAGATCGCACTTTGAATGGGTAGAGACGCGCCACACTTCACCCGCCCAAAGTAGTGCGGGGCGTTAAGAAGTTTGCGCCAGCAGCGAAGGTCATCGCTCAGAAACTCCCGGATGTTGCGCCGGTCGTTGCTTAAATAGCCGAGAAGGCTTAGGAGAAAATGTTTACTGCAGCGGCTGCGGCGTGGAAAGAGTTGAGGGCGCTGTTAAGGGTGCTGACGACCAGATTGGCGAGAAAGGGCGTGCTGCTGAGAGTAAGATGCGTGATGTCATCGAGGGGCGCGAGCGCGAGAAGATGCTGAAGAGAGCTCGAAAGACATTGTTGGACAGGGGCCGGCAATACAGCGACCGTCGAGCAGTTCCAACAGAACTGGGATTTGCAGGCTTCATCCGCAGATATAGTTGGGGATGGCTGTATGGTGTTCTGCGGCTGTTTTGCCATTGCGACATATGCATTCACAATCAAGATGGACGACTTCAGCAGCTACAAAGAAATCTATATCGGCAAGTCCATGAACATGTGGGCAAGGCGATTCATGGCGACCTGACTGGTTTGGGCAATGTTGATGTGTATGCAGGTGTAAAGTACAACCAATATGTCTACATCTTGTTGTATTCGCGCCCCGTGGAGAAGGTCGACGGACTCGCGGGGTCATTGATCGCTGCGCTGGATGCGGGTTTTTTGTACAACAAATCGCAGGCGTAACAGATGCGACATTGATTGTTCGCAGCAAATGGGGTAAACCGAGTCCTGCTAATATTGTGCGGTTCGGATCGTTTAAATTGAGTCGCACGAGAGGAGGGCACGAGAATGAGTGACAGATTTCCAAACGTGGATTGGTGGTGCGATCGTTGCGGCGCACTTTTGAACGTACAAGATGGTTTTGATGATAGTCATTATGTGTGGAAGTGTGCAGAATGCGGTCACAAGAACAGCATTTCAAGTGACAACATCTATGACTCTCATGAAGACTATTGGCAATCAGCCAAGTAGGTTAGAGTCCAGCGCATGACAAGATGGGACATGCATGAGTGAAGAATGTCCGAGCTGCGGAATGGCTCTTGAGGGGTCCGATTGCACTATGTCTTGGGAAGCCGGCGACAATGATCTGGGGTATTGGACCTGCAGACATTGCGGCGAGGAGGTATCGGATTACAGCACTGAAGACGATTAAGTAGAAAGGCTCCGAAAGGGGCCTTTCTATCTACGAAGTATATTTGATTGAATCATGACAGTGGAGGTGTATTTTACGGGAGAGTAGGGGATGTCTACGTTTAGAAGCCTCCCCCATTCGGAAATTCGCGTTCCATCAAGTTAAGAGCGCAATCAGAGCATAGAATCTTACGGTAGTAGGACTGGATGGTGGGTAGGTCCGCATTGCTATAGGGGCGGGCGACATCCATGAAGTAGATGTTGTCGGAGTAGAAATCAAACTGCTTGCCACAGTCGTCGCAGAATTCTAGATAATGACCCTCAAGCCCCTCATCTATTACTTCGTGTGCGCATTCAAAACAGTGCGGCCCTTTGAAGTAATCGTAGTTCTTATCTCCATGTTCAAGCAGGAATTGTTCGCGATCAAACTCAGGGTCAAAGGGCTTGCCACACATGATGCAGGTCGTCATTCTTGCCTCCTTGGGAAAGTGGTTGATACTCAGAGTATTCCCAGCTCGTTGCAAGCGAAACGTATGCGGAGTGATTAGTAAATAGCGTCGAAGACTTGCTGTTGGCGGGATAAAGAACGTGCGTTTCGCCTTGCCCGTCAGGTTATGTGCGCCGACTATTGTGACGTGGCAGGTCAGTCAGGCGCTCGTCTTGAGAAATCTTCCAGCTTCGCGGTGCATCGCCCTTCACCCATTGGCATCCCCTTTCTGCTCTTAATTATGCTGTTTAGGCGCTGAGCAGCAGCGCCTTGGTCCGCAAAGCGGCGAGTGAATAGGCAGTGCCGCAGCGTGCGTGAGGCGTACGTGTCTTCGGTTTGAAGTCGGGGCATTGGCGATTGATTCAGTTGCTCATGGTTGCTTTTTGCGATGGGATTCCGTGACGGGTGGATTGTTGCGTCGTAAGAGGACGGCAACTTTCAGGGAGGTTCTGTGGCCGGCGGTATACCTGCAACGCCGTTTCGCTTGTCGTATCTTCCTGGATTAAGCTATGCTGTATAGGTCGATGCGATGGCATCGCCTGCCGATCGTCTACTCACGTCCCCAGAGGTCGGCGTCGCTTTTCGGCATCTCATCATCTTCGAACACGCCCAGATACGAGTAGTCGTGATAGCGCTGACCGCCGAATTCGTAGCCGGTGTAGTCGTATCCGCGCTGAGTGACGCCTTGATAGGGCTTAAACTCCGCTTCTGCTTCTTCTTTGGTGTAATCATCCGCGTCAAACCAGACACCTTCTTTTTCTTTACCCCAGCCAAGTTTTGTCGCTTTGAATACATGACGCATGGCAATCGCCTTTCAAGCATCGAAGTAGCTGATTTTATTATTATACCCACTCGCACCGTTACCCTTCCGAGCCCTCAGGTTCTTACTCTTGCATTTCCTTCACAGCCAGCTATTAATATGTTTGATCCTGTCCCGTTCGTGCGCGCCCCTAATTCGTCTGGCGCCTCAATCTGGTTTGCTTTTCACCTAATCTGCTCACTAAAGGTGCACCTCTGCTCCAGGTATTTAGTGCCAGGATGTTGTGTCCATCGCGCCGTGGTAGCGACGCGTTCTTGTTCATGGCCCCTCGACATCTGACTGTGTTGATTTTTCTGGTGGATGTGTCTGACGGGGTGGTTTAATTGTCGTTAGTATTTACGTGCATCATCGCGCGCGCAGTATGAGAGAACGAGATGGCAGATTCGAAAGGGGTTGGGCGATGAGCATCATTCGTATTGCGAAAGCCAGCTCACCAACCACTTTGCTATCGTCTGTTCCAACGAGGTCATCTGCGTTGCCGAACATGCGGTCAATCTTCTGTCGGTCGGTTCGGCTGTGCTTGGATCTCTTGGAAGGCAATAAGCTATGCGCCGCTTGCTTGCGAGGTCGCCAAGAAAGACGACTTCGGCGCCTTCTGCGACGCCTACGTAGGCGTTGCCGAGAACATGCGCTCAGTCATCCGTGCGGACGTGTCAGCTTGGGCAGCGCTGACGCTTACGACGACGTGAAGCGCGGGCAGTGCGTCTACGTCCCGCTCCCTTCCTGTTCAGCGAATACGCTCACAAAGTTTGAGCGTTCGCCCGTTGTTGCCCTCGATGCTGAAGCGTTGTACAGCCGAGAGGGGCAGGAGACGGTACTATATCTTGACGGCATATAATTCCTGTTGGTTTGAGATGAGGGTTGGCTTCCCTTACCTTCGGATTGTCGAGATTCGAGAAAGAGGAGACCCGAGATGAATCTTACCGCGCCAGCCGCCGTGCCGGCGTTCGGAACCGCCTTCCTGGACAAGCTGAGGGCAGGTCCCGGTGGCTTTGGGGCGTTCGAGTCTGAGGCGAGGTCGGCTGCGCTGGCCTGCTGCGCCGATGCAATGTCCCGCGACCGCGAGCACGCGGCGTTCCGCCCGGTGGGCCTCATATAATCTCGATTTGTAATGCATGGCTAGTCAGAACCCAAAAGAGACGGGCTTTGTGTCCGGGGCGGCTTCACCGTTATAAAGGGCTCCCGCGTTTCCGATGTTGTTGCTGCTTCGCTGGGCAATTACGACAAGCTTCGCTCGCGCTTAGAGAACGACGGCGTGATTCGCGACCAAGAGTTCGCGCGCGATTATGAATTCTCGTCTCCAACTGCTGCCGCTGCGGTTGTCTGCGGGTACTTGGTTAGCGGAAACGTGAAATGGAAGACCGCGGACGGCGTTCTCCTCAAGGATTTGTAACTGTATTGGACGATGAATACCGCGCGATGCGACCCGCGCGGTATTCGACAGCGGCGCTTTTGTTGATGGTTGCAAGTCGGCAAGGTGTTGGGTTCCGGAGACAGGCTCTCCAAACGATGTGCTCTAGATTGTTTCTGCGCGCGACCTGGATCCGTGGTTGCCAGGGTGAGTGGTAGGCAAAATTGGTAATGCCAACTAGTCGGAATGGCTCCACCGATCAGCTGCCGCCGACTATTCGAATTATAAGAACTGCTGCATTTCATCCAATGGAGAAGGGTTCCAATTGGCAAAGAAAAGCGTGCTAATCGAAATAGCGCAGAAATAACGTGCTAGTTCGAGAATGTTGAGAGTGTATAGAGCTGAGAATCTTCCGGAATGGTCGCGTATCAAAGCCTGACTCAAATGGCGAATGCTCAAGGGGCGTGTCCCGTCCTTTGTATTGAATTCTCGATAGCGTTCCTGCCAGATTGTTGTTTGATATGAGTCTTATTAATAGGACTTCAAACCCATTCGCATTCATCCTAAACGCGATTCCATCAATGGAAGAATGCAGATGGCTTCATTGTTCCCCCTTTGAGATGCCTCCAGACCTGGGCAGAGTGGACGATGACTGGGCGCGGCTGGTTATTGGGCTCCAGGGCGGATTCGCCCATCGATTTGGCCGCGGGGAAACGCTCCGGCATCGACCACGCCTTAACGCTGTACAATACGCGAATTGGCAACCGGAGGGTGGAGCGTGATGATGGACAAGCGGCAGACCTACGACTACCTCGACGCGCACGGCGTCTCTTACGAGGCGACCGAGCGCGCGGCGGTCTACAGCATGGCAAAGCTCGAGACGGTTGAGCTGCCGTACCCGGACTGCGACGCCAAGAACCTCTCTGTGCGCGACGGCAAGAAGCGCGCCTACTGCCTCATAACGCTCATGGGCGACGGACGCGTCGACCTTAAGGAGTTCAGGCGAAGGTACGGTACGCGCCCGCTCTCATTTGCGTCTGCCGACGACCTTGGGTCCATTATGGGGCTCGAGTCGGGTTCCGTGACGCCCCTGGGGCTTCTCAACGACGAGGGACAGGAGGCGACGGTCTTTCTGGACGCCGATCTCGCAAGCGGCATCATCGGGGTCCACCCCCAACGACAACACCGCCACCGTTTGGATGCGGGCGGCGGATCTTGTGCGCGTTGTCGAGAACCATGGCAACGAGGTGCGCGTCGTCTGGCTCATCTAGGCTGCAACCTCTTTTCGCTCGATCCAAACGCAAGCGAGGCCGTTTCCTATTTGGTTAGTCAGGGCGTGCTTCACCTTGCTTCGTTTTAACCCCGCTTTCGCTTTCGCTGTCGCTCCTGCTTGAACAGCGAGCGAGTCCGGTTCAGAAAAGGTCACGCCAAGGCCTCGCCGCGGCTTTGCCGCGATGGTCGTGGCGAATCGGCGGGCGACATGGGCGGAGTCTTGCGGGGCGATACCAGCTCCAAGGGTCGCTATCGGGCGATATCAGCAGGATGCGCGGGGCGGCAAGCGGCTTTTCCTCGTCCGTATTATTTGAACGATAGACCAGTTGGTACTGCTCTTGCTCAGACGTGGTGACGTCGCTGCGGATGTCCAGCGTTGCCTTGATAGTGCGACGCGAGGCGTCCAGATCCGTGCGGCCGGCGACTATGCGAGCGATGCTCGATAGCACATGGATGCGTTCGTAAAGTGATTGGGGCCAACGCGGGCCGCTTGCGCTCTGAGCGCAGGATTAGCCAGTCAGAACTTGCCCGCATGCTTGAAGTGAATCGATCGCATATCAACCAGTTTGAAGCTGGCAAGCAAAACGTCTCGATAGACTACCTTGTCAAGATTGCCGACGGCCTCGATGTATCTGTGGTTGAGTTTTTCTCCGGCCTTGGAGGGGCTTCGCCAAGAAGGATTGTCGAAAAAGAAGAATAGCTATTACCTCGCATTGATTTTGCTGATCGACGGCGTTTTATAACGCGCTGAGGTCTGCCCACCTATTTGGCGCGGGCGCCACCGAGAGTTACCGCGAAGACTTCTTGCGGCTGCAGCTTTTAATATGAGAAAGCCATTGTCAAGTAGCAAAATCTTCCAGGCCCCAATTTTCCATATGGGACCTGTCCTCGTTCCAGCCGGTGGGCCCGCGCGGATGCTCGTTAGTCGTCGCTCGCCTGGCAAGCTAATATCCGCGGGCTCTGTGGCGCGGCATCGGGTCAGATTATGTCGCCGCGCGCTACCTCATTTCGTTTCTCCGTCCGGGGCCGTCGGATGAAAGTCCCTGAGTCTTCGTGATCGGGCGCGGCCTGCGGGCTGCCCATAAAAAAGGACGTGAGCCGACCCCGGCGATGCGTCGAAGCGCGGGCCCTCCCGGCGGGAAGGCTGTGTGGTCGAAGGCGCACGCCGATGCCGAGCGGGCGTGTACGTCCAGCCCGATGGAGGTAACATGTGACATGGGGAGCCTCCTCCCATACGTGCGGTACGGCGGCACCGCAGGGTGACGATACAACACCATTGCTCCCGCCCAGCCCGCGAGTCCGTATGCCGCGGGGAGGCTCTTCGCCCAATGGCTTTCCCATATCGTCTCTTTGGATTGCCGCGCGAGGATTGGAGCTCCCATGCCGCTGCCCGTAGTTGCCATCGTTTTGCCCTTGGTCCTGTTTGGGATCATGGCCGTTGTGCTGTTTGTGGCATATCGCCGGGCGGCGCGTGCGATCGATGAGCTGTCGTTGCCAGTGGTTGTCCGCTGCGGCGCATGCGGTGTGGAGTTTAGGATCACGACGGCCGAGCTGCGCGGCGCCAAGATGACCAAGTCGGTCTCACGAACAAGCACGCGCGTCCACGGCCCCGCGCTGGTCGCGCGTAAGAGCTACTCACGGTACCAGAAGCGCCTGACGTGTCCCGCATGCGGGGAGCACGGCTGGTGCGAGGTGCTCAACATAGGCCAGTTGCAGGCAGCGTCTACGCGCGTGGCGATAAAGTATCTTGGCGGCGCTCTCGTCCTTCTAATTTTGCTGGGCTTTGTCTTGAACGCGCTGTCCAACGCGATTCTATAGCGCGCAAAGGGCAAGATGGTCCCGGGCGATTGCGTGGAAGAGCTGGTCGACTGCGCTCCCGACGGCGTGCGCCCCCTGATGCGGCGTGCGGCCGGACGTGCTCTGCCGTAGGTTACTCCACCCTAAACTCCACGCGGTCCAGGTCCTTCACGTCCAGGCGGATGAGCTCCTCCGCCATGGTTCGATCATCGCTATCGAGCTCCTCGTCCGTGACAACGCGCGCCACCAGCTCTTCGTCCATAGAAGAGCCGTTAGAAGCGGGGGCGGCTTGCAACCCAACCGTGTACTCCTTAAACCCGGGGCAGACCACGGCGAGCTCGCGCGCGGTCTCGGCGGCGCCGTAGGAATCGGGCGTGGGGTCGTCTGCCGCCCTCACCATGCTCGACGTGAGGATGATGCAGGGGATGGCGAAGATGGCGGTGCCAATGAGGATGCGCCACCGTACGGTGTGGGCACGCGAGCGCGCATCGGCGTCTTCCTGCGCGGTTACCACCCCATCGTCGTTGAGGTCGCGTTTAAGCGGGGTGCCCAGCAGCAACAGGACGAGCATGGCGGAAAGCGCGATAAAGACCACGTTGATGCCGAACTCGTACAGCGCGCTCAGCGAGAGCCCCAGGTTCATGGCGGCGATGCCGTAGCCCGCGGCGCACAGCGGCGGCATCAGCGCGGTAGCTACGGCGACGCCCGAGATGAGCGTGGCGGGCTCCTGGTCGCGCGAGTTGCCCAGGCCTCCCGCAAAACCGCCTACCAGCGCCAGGATGAGGTCCCATACCGTGGGGCTCGAGTTGTCCGCCATGGCCTGCGTCATGCCGGCGACGGGGGAGAGATTGAAGTAGAGCGTCGAGGTGATGAGGCAGAAGACCATCTGGACGATGAGCCCGGCCGCGGCGTCGCGCGCCAGGGTGCGGTCAAGCGTCGCCGCGGCGTATGCGATGGCGAGCACCGATCCCATGAGGGGGCAGATGAGCATGGCGCCCACGATGGCGATGTCCGAGTTGGTATCCAGGCCAATGCACGCGATGACCATGGCGACGATGAGGATGCACAGGTGGTTGCCGTTGAGTCGCGCCCCGTTGACAAAGCGTTTGCGGATCACATGGTAGGGCGCGCGTCCCTCGCGAATATTGAAGGTGTGCTTGAAAAAGGTAGCGACGCTGCGCCAAATCCGTTGCAGCGCGGGTCTTTCGCCATGGCGCCGGCGATGGCGGTCGATGTATTTTTGCAGGTCTATGGCGGCGGAACGGCCTGCGCGCTCGCCGTGATGGTCTTCGCGCCGATTGCTGTGCTGGCTGCTGCGTTGGTCCGCCATAGTGTCCACCTGCCGTGTTGGTAGTCCTCGTCCCCATCATCACGATCGCCGCAACCGCCGCGGGGCGGGGGCATCTCAACGCATTCTTGCCCCTTGCGCCGCACCTGTCAACGCACCGGGCACATACGCCTTGCGCCAACATGGTATAGTGTACGTTTGCGCGGGTACATCCCGTGGAAGCCAATATGAGACGCGTGCGCCACCTTATTCGACGCGCGCTCGTTGAAAGGACTGCCCCATGGCAGTAAATGAACAGCTTTTGCTTGAAGTTCTTGAGCAGATCCGCCCCAACCTGCAGGCTGACGGCGGCGACATGGCCTACGTGGGCGTGGACGATGACGGCGTTGTTTCCCTTGAGCTGCAGGGCGCCTGCGCCGGCTGCCCCATGAGCCAGCTGACGCTCTCCATGGGCGTGGAGCGCATCCTCAAGGAGCACGTCCCCGGCGTGACCCGCGTTGAGGCCGTCAACAACGGTCCCGCTGCAGATATGTACGACGAGTACGCGCCGTTCTAGGCGATTGCCGTTTCAAAGCGTTTTGCCCCGTGCCGCGCGCGGGGTTGATGGAGGTCCGCAATGGTTCTCTCTGACCACGACATCAAGATCGAGATCGAGAAGGGGCGCATCGTCCTCGACCCGTTCTGCGCCGAGCTGATCCAGCCCGCTTCGATCGACGTGCGCCTTGGCAATGATTTCCGCGTGTTCCGCAACTCCGACCACGTGGCGATCGACCCCGAGCTGCACCAGCCCGATCTTACCGAGCAGATCATTGTTTCCGACGGGGACGCCTTTGTGCTGCACCCCGGTCAGTTTGTTTTGGGCACTACGCTGGAGCGCATCTGCGTTCCGGATGACGTGCTGGGCAAGCTTGAGGGCAAGAGCTCTTTGGGTCGCCTGGGCCTGATGATCCACTCCACCGCCGGCTACATCGATCCGGGCTGGAACGGCCAGATCACGCTGGAGCTTTCCAACGTGGCGAACCTGCCCATCCTGCTTCGTCCCGGCATGCGCATCGGCCAGATCAGCTTCGAGCGCATGAGCTCCCCGGTCGATGTGCCCTACGGTGCCCCCGGCTTGGGCAGCCATTACCAGGGCCAGGTGGGAGCCACCGCAGGCAGCCCGCTTACCAGGCCCGGAGTCGCCCGTGGCTAGCGAGATCCCCGCGCCCCAGTCGCCCATGCCGGCGCGGGGCGCGTCTTGTATGCCGGCACCGGGCGGCGCGCCCATGCCCGGCGACCGCGACGTGGTGGTCGAGGATCCTCGCGGCGAGGACGGCGTGGTGCGCTGCTGGGAAGTGCGCGGCTGTACCGGCTTGTACGGTTTTTCCGGCTTTATGCAGGACGAGTGCCCGCACAATGAAAAGGACCGCTATATGCCGTGCCCTGCTACCTGCGCCTTTACGCGCTGCCAGCGCCCGTGGCACAAAGACGCGGTCACGCTGGAGGACCTTACCGATCCAACCGTGGATCGCATGGCCACCATTAAGGAGCAGTGCCGCCACTGCCTGCACTTCATTAAAAACGGTCCGCGGGCATCTGCTCGCTAGCGTGCCGGCGCCCGTTCCCGCGCGGGGCGACCTATAAGAGAAAGGGAGCCATTTTGCTCAACAACCTCTATCACATGCTCGATCCCATCGCGTTTTCAGCGGGCCCCATCACCATCTACTGGTACGGCATCGCCTACGTGGTGGGTTCCATTCTCGCCGGTTTCGTTATGTATCGCGTGCAGCGCCGCTGGAACATGGGCCTCACCGTGGATGATGTCTGGATGCTGGTAACGGGCGCGGTCTTTGGCCTCATCATTGGCGGCAGGCTGTTCTACGTCATCTTTTACGGCGACGGGTACTACTTCACCCACCCGCTCGAGATCTTTGCGACTAACCAGGGCGGCATGAGTTTCCATGGCGGCCTGGTGGGCGGCGTGGTGGGCGGCCTCATTGTGTGCCGCATGCTCAAGCTGTCCGCCTGGACCATCGCCGATCTCGCCATCATTGGCGTGCCGCTGGCGCTGGCGCTGGGCCGCTGCGCCAACTTTGTGAACGGAGAGCTGTGGGGCAAGCCCACGGACCTGCCTTGGGGCGTGGTCTTTGGCGGGTCGGCCGGCGAGATTCCCCGTCATCCCTCCCAACTTTACGAGGCGTTTCTAGAGGGCATCGTCCTTTTTGTGATCCTGTACTCCATGAGCCGCAAGAAGAAGCTGCCGCCGCAGGGCGCCTTTATAGGCACGTTTGTGCTGGGCTATGGCGTTGTCCGCTTCCTTATCGAGTTCGTTCGCGTGCCCGATGCGCAGCTTGGCTATCTCTTTGGCGGCTTCATCACCATGGGCCAGCTGCTGAGCCTGCCCTTGATTGTGATCGGTGCCGCCTTGTTGTTCTATGCATACAAGGCTTCTCGTCCACAGCATGCGTTTTTGGACGAGGACTAGTGGGCAGCGGGGCAAGCGAGCAAGTGGAAAGGCCTATGAGGAAAAAGACGTTTTGTAGCGCCCTCGCACACGCGGGGGCGTATTTGGTTTCGATTGCCGTGCTGCTGGGGCTGTGGCACCTGGCTGCCGTGGTGATTTCTAGTCCGGCGCTACCAACCCCGGGGGCAACGGTGGCGGTGTTTCGCGAATATGTTCCCGATCTGGCCCCCGCGTTTGCGGTGAGCCTGTATAGAGTGCTCGCGTCGCTTGGCATCGCGTCGGTGCTGGCGGTGCCCGCGGGCTTGGCTCTGGGGAGATCCCCGCGCCTCGATGCGGCGGTGTCTCCGGCGCTGCACGTGCTGTACCCCATTCCCAAGGTGGTCTTGCTGCCGGTGTTCTTGGTGCTGTTGGGGCTGGGCGATGCATCCAAGATCGCCCTGATGTCCGTAACGGTGTTCTTCCAGGTGCTGGTGAGCGTGCGAGACGCCGCGGCGTGCGTTCCGCGCGAGTCGATCCTGGCGGCGCGGAGCCTGGGTGCCGGCCGCGTGGTGACCTGCCTTCACGTGGTGGTTCCGGCGGTGCTGCCCGAGCTGTTCACGGCGCTTCGCGTTGGCTCTGGTACCGCGGTGGCGATTCTCTTTTTGGCCGAGTCCATCGCTGGTTCGACTGGGCTGGGCTATTTCATTGTGGATGCATGGTCGATGGTGGACTACCCGCGGATGTTTGCCGGCATGATTGGCATGGCGGTGCTGGGCGTGGGAATCTACGAGGTGCTTGCCCTGGTGGAACGCCTGCTCACTCCATGGCGGCGCGCCTAGCGCGTGTCGCGCGGTTATGCGCGGGCGGCCTCTGCTTAAGGCCGTGGGGTTGCTGAAAAGCCCCCCTTTTGTCGCCTTGATGACCGCAGCAAGGCAGCGGGTATTTCCCGAGGCGGGCAAATGGACGTTTATTACTGGGGTTAGCCATCGGTAAAACGTCCAAATGTCCGTCTCAAGGGATGGGTGCCTGGCGGCAGGCTACTTTACCGGTCCAAATTCGCCGGTCTGCTCGTCAAAGAACAGGGCGTTTTTAAGGTAGCCGCGCGCGAGCATCCAATCCAGCTGCGGCTGGATCATGTCGCAGGTGGGCTTGGCGCTCGCGGGATACTCCGCGATGGGGTAGGTCTTCTTGAGGGGGTCGGCCAGGTTGGTCTTCTCAATAAGCAGGTCGCGGTAGCTCTCCGGGTCGCTATTGATGGCCTGGGCGGCAAGGTCCCAGCCGCGGGCCACATCGGCCACGGCATCGCGGCCGCCCTCCTCGTCCTCAAACGCCTCGCGGACCACCACAACGGACTGGGAGAGGTTTTGGCCGTCGGAGTCCTGGGCGTCGTTCATGATAACGGTGCACCCGTTGATCTTGCCCAGTTCCAAAAGGCTGTTGGGCAGCGCCGCGGCGTCCACCTTGCCGGAAGTCATCATCTCAAAGCGGACGGGCATCTTCTTGATTTCCTCTTTGGTGAAGTCGCCCTCGCCAATGCCCTGGATTTCCAGGAGCTTGTCCATCACGTACTCGGGCACGGTATTTGAGCCCACGCCAATGGAGGCGCCGCGCAGCTGATCGGCGGTCTTTATGGCGGAGTCCGGACCTACCATGATGCCGAAGATGCCCTGTTGGGGCGTGGCGCCAAGGGCGATCCAGCGCATGCGCACCGGCGTGCCGCCCGCGGTGAGCGAGGCGGAGACCTGCGGGTCGGTCATGGCCATGTCGATTTCACCGGCGGTCACGGCGGCGGAAAGCTCCTGAGCGCTTTGGAACTCGGTGACCTCCACGTTGACGCTTGCGGGGAACATCTGCTCCTTCGCGGCAACCCAGCCGGGAAGGAAGTCCTCGGTCATCATGGTGCCCATGCGCACGGTCCGCGCGTTGGCCCCGGTGCCCGCGCCGGAGCCCGCGGCAGATCCCGATACGGCTCCCTTATTGGTGCATCCTGCGAGCGTCATGGCTCCCAGGGCGCCGGCGCCGGCGAGAAAGCCGCGTCGCGTGGGGCAGGGGTTGGTGGGTTGTACGGTCATAGCGATCGCCTCCTGTGTCGTGGTTGCGTATCACTCGTCGCGCCAGTCGATGTATGTGTCGCTTGCGCGTCGAGCATGGGCAGTATAGATGCCGCCGCAAGTCCGTTTGTGAGCTTTCGTTACAATGAGCCATTGGTTTTTTGCAACGGGCTCGCTTGGTCGAGTTTTTGGACGAGTTCTGGCGGTGCGTCTTAGCGCGCAGGCGGTGCCCTTGGGTTTTGCGCGGGCCCCTGCGTGCGACGCCGCGGGGCGACCGCGTACGGTAGGGGGCCATATGGCGCAAGAGAGTATAACGAATGTGGACGACGATAGCGCCTTGGCGCCCATGAAATCCGCGGGCCCCGGCAACCTGGCGGGGGAGTCCGCGCCTGCGCCTGCCTCTGTTTCGCCCGCTGCGGGAACGGCCCGCAAAGACGCCATCCGCCTGCTGTGGTTCAGGCGCTATCCCCTGTGGCAAAGCGCGATCGCCTTCTTGCTGGGCTTGCTCGCGACGGCGGCGCTCTCCATCGACCTTGCGCCCGTGTCCTACAAGACAATCACCAAGCTCGACCCCACTGCCACCGGTGCGCTTTACATCTGCTACGAGGTACTTCTTTCCTTTGCTGGGCACAGCGACGCGATCGTGCTGTTGGCGCTGGCCCTGCTGTTGGTGCTCCCTATACGCTACGTACTGTTTGGAAAGGGCGATTCGCTTAGGCCATCGGTTGTGCTTCCGGCGGCGGCGTTTGCCCTGTGCACGGTCTTTGGTATGAGCTATGACCTCACGGATAGCTCCGCGCTGGTGGCGGGCGGCATCTCGCAGGCAATCAAGGCCGTCATCATGGGAGCCGGCTGCGCAGTGCTGGGGCATACGGGCCTCTACTTGTTCTACGACTGCTTGGATTGGTTGGGCACTCAGCGCCCGGCGTTTAGCGAGTCGCGCTTTGGCGTTGCCTGGCGCGCGGCGCACGCCGCACTGGATCGCCGGCCGTTCCTCGTTCCGTTGGCGCTCATCGCGCTGGCGTGGTCGCCCTCCTTTATCGCGGCGATGCCGGGCATTTTTATGGGGGATACCGGCGCCCAGATTCGCCAGTGGTTCAATCTGCCTAACGGCACCAGCGACTACCTTAACCTCATCAATCCCAACGTGCTGCTCAACGGCCACCACCCGGTGGCGCACACGGCGCTGGTTGGCGGCTGCGTGCAGCTAGGCATGCAGGTTTTTGGGGACGAGAACGCGGGCCTGCTTATCTACACCACCTTGCAGTTCTTCATCACGGCGGCGACGGTCGCCTACCTGGTGTGCTCGCTGCGTCGGTTTGGCTGCGGGCTTGCGCCCCGCGCGGCGTCGCTGCTGTTTTTTGCGCTCATGCCCCTGTTCTCAAATTATGCGGTGCTCATCACCAAAGACGTCCTCTTTGCGGACGCTTTGGCGGTGCTGGTGGTGCAGACGGCGTCGCTGCTGGCTGCGGGAACAGGTCATGGCGTGACCATGCGCCCCCGCGACTGGGCGCTACTGGTTATCTCCTCGATCGGGTGTACGTTTTTGCGCAACGGAGGCTTGGTGTTTCCGCTGGCCGCGTGCGGGCTGGCCGCCATATTCGCAGCACGGGACGCGCGGGGCGCGCGGGCGCCGCGCCGTCGTTGGATCGCCATCATTGGGGTGGCGGCGCTTGTCCTTGTCCTCAACATGGCCTTTGCGCGCGTGGTCATGCCGGCGCTCGACATCACCCCTGGTAGCCGCCGCGAGATGCTCTCCATCCCATTTCAGCAGACCGCGCGGTTTGTGCAGAAGCACGATGGCGCCAACGCCGGCATCGAGGGCGGCGTCGACGATGGGTTGGTGAGCGAGGAAGAGCGCCGGGTAATCGACTGCGTCCTGGGGTACGACACCCTGGCCTCGCGCTACGACCCCGACAAATCGGATGCGGTCAAGAACGGCTTCAACGAGGATGCGACCACGCAGGACCTGGCGGCGTATTTTGCGGTGTGGGCCAAGATGTTCCTACGCGATCCAGAGAGCTACATCTCTGCGGTGGTGAACAACTATTACGGCTACTTTTATCCCAGCGAGCGCGACGTATGGTTCTACAGCACAATCGAGGGCGCCAAGATTATGGCCAGGGAAGAGAACCGCGCCTACTTTGATTTTCACCCGGTTGAAAACTCGCTGGTAGAAGCCTGCGGGCATGCGGTGAACCTGTACCGCGTGGCAATACAGCGCGTGCCGTTGGTGTCGCTTACCATGAGCTCGGCATCGTATACGTGGTTGCTTATCGCCGTGGGCGTCTACCTGCTGAGAAGCGGACAGTGGCGTTCGCTGGCGATGATGGTGCCGTTGTTTGGCGTGCTGGCGGTCTGCCTCGTTGGCCCGTGCAATGGCTCCACCTACATGCGCTATCTCTATCCAGCCATCCTGTCTCTGCCCTTCGCCTTGTCCGTGGCGCTTGCCTGGCCGCGGCGTCTGTGGCGAGCGAGGTAGGCGTGGAAAGGGAGGGTCGTCACAAGGGGCTTTCGACGTCTCTTGCGGCGTATTGGCGGCGACGTCGCCCCGTGAGTATTGCGTGTTACCGCGCGGTGACTATAAAATTCATGCTTTCGCAGCTCGCGCATTCGGTATATCATTTCCAGCGTCTGTTTCTACAGGGTCACCGATCCGCCGCGACCGAGCGACCGAGCGCATATTCGATAGGAGTCTCGCATGTCCGGACACTCTAAATGGGCAACAACCAAGCATCGTAAGGGCGCACAGGACGCCAAGCGTTCCGCCCTGTTCTCCAAGCTGAGCCGTAACATCACCGTTGCCGCCCGCCTTGGTAACGACCCCAACCCCGATAACAACGCCTCCCTGGCCGCCGCCGTCGCCAAGGCCAAGGCTCAGTCCATGCCCAAGGACAAGATCAAGGCCGCTATCGACAAGGCTTTTGGCTCGGGCGCCGATGCCGCCGTGTACGAGAACATCGTGTACGAGGGCTATGGCCCCGCCGGTGTCGCCGTGTACGTCGAGTGCCTGACCGACAACCGCAACCGCACCGCTGCCGACGTCCGCTCCGCGTTCTCCCACGCTGGCGGCAACCTGGGCACCACCGGTTCCGTCGCCTTCCAGTTTGAGCGCAAGGGCCAGGTTGTGGTCTCCAAGGAGATCCTCGATCCCAACGCCAAGAAGGAAACCATGATGGCCAACGGCGCCGCGGGCGATGAGGAAGAGTTCATGATGGCTATCGCCGAGGCCGGCGGCGACGATTACGAGGACGCCGGCGAGGAGTGGGTTGTCTGGACCGCCGCTGGCGACCTGATGGCCGTTTCCAAGGCCATCGAGGCCCAGGGCATCGAGGTCAAGGGTGCCGAGCTCACCATGGTTCCCACCACCCCCACCGCCGTTTCCGGCACCGACGCCAAGAAGGTCCAGCGCCTGATCGACCGTCTCGAGGAGCTCGACGACGTCCAGGACGTGTACTCCACCATGGACATGACCGACGAGGTCATCGCCGCTCTCGAGGAGGAGTAGGAACTTTTTAGACCCTTAGGGTTTCATTAAGAAGACTGCCTGCGAGCCGGGCCCGCCAACGCGTCGGGTCCGGCTCGTTTTATAATCGTTTTTGTACCCGCGCCCCGTGCTCACCGCAGCGCGTGCCCGTCTGCCGTGCGCCGCCATGCGGATGCATCGTCCACGGCATAGCGGGGTACAAGGTACTAATCTGCGCGCGGTGCCGGTCTTTGTCCGCAACGCGCATTCGATAGTTTTACTCGTCCATATGAGGGGAGGCGGTATGGGTAGGTTTAAAAAGCTCTGTGCCGTGGTGTACCTGCTTTCCTGCGTTGTCGCGCTGGGCACCTTCGCCGCTTCGCTGTTTGGCCCCGCAGCCGGCCGTGTGGAGGCGTTGCTTGATAAGCCCGCCTTTCGCATCGTGCTGGCCGTATGCCTGGTTATCTGCGCGCTGCAGGCTCTGTGGGTGCTGTTGCGCGTGATTATTGAGCGCCCTGAGCCCGATTGCGTGCGCATCGACGCCGCGGGGGAGGTTCAGGTGACGTTGACCGCCATCGAGTCCGTGGCGCGCGCCGCCGCGCGCGAGGAGGATGTGCTGGTCGAGGAGGTGCGCGGCCGCATTACGGGCAGGGACTCCTCCGGCGTCCGCGTGGCCATCGACGCCATCGCCTTGACGGAGACGGGTTTGGACGATGTGGCCCAGCGCATGCGCCAGCGCGTTGAGGCGGCGCTTGAAACCATGTTGGGGACGCCCGCGGCATCGGTGCGCGTGCGCTTTCTTCCCAGTAAGACCACTACCGTGACCAGGGAGGTTTAACGGTGAGCGATAGCAAGAGTACCGGTCGCGGCCCTCGCGCCGTGATTGAGCAGGAGCCCGAGCGGGCGCATGCGGATGAGCGCGCAGCCGAGCGTGAAGCCGGGGACCATGTCTCGTCCAAGAGTTTTCAGGATGCGACCATTGGATTTTTCACCGGGGTGGGCCGTCGCGCCTGGCGCTATGCCGACGCGCACCCGCATACCGTGTTGTACGGATGCATTGGCTTGGTGCTCGCCGTGTTGATCTTGTGGCTGGGCCTGTGGGACACCATCGTCATCGCGATCTTTGTTGGCGTCGGTGCGGCGATGGGCCAGGTACGCGACGGCGACGGCGGCATCTACCGCTTCTTCAACCGTCTGTTTGGCGGTGGGCGCTAGCGGCGACGCACGTTGGCGGCACCGGAGTCTACGGCGCGCAAACCATGCTCGCAAGGCAAGATTTTGAGGCTTGATCAAGCTTGAAAGGGGATAGGCATCATGGCGGAGAAGGAAGTTATCGAGATGGTCGATGGGGCAAGCGAGGTCTCCACGGAGCAGGCGCCCGCCCAGGATTTTGCGGCCAAGCTCAATGAGGATGATACCGTTGAGGCTGAGAGCGATGCCGAGGTGGAGGTCGAAGAGGACGAGCTCGATACGGATGATTCGCTGACCTATTCCAACGGCGTGATCGAGAAGATTGTAGCGCTGGCGACGCGCGAGGTGCCGCATGTGCTGGGCATGAAGGGCAACCTGATGCACTTTGTGCAGGAGCAGTTTGGTGCGGAGAACCTCACCAAGGGCGTAACCGTTGAGGTTACGGACGATAACCGCGTTGTGGTGAACATCTCCGTCATCATCGAGTACGGCGCCTACGCCCCGGATATCTTCGACGACGTGAAGACCCGCGTGACCGAGCGCCTGGCCGCGATGACCGGCCTCGAGGTTGCGGGTATCAACCTGCGCATCGACGACGTGGTGACGCCGGAGGAGTACGCGGAGCGCCAGAAGCACCTGATCGACAATCTCAAAGCAGACGGCGAAGACTAAGGCTGGTCTGTCGGCTCCCACTGGAAGCCGTGCATCTCTGTCCGCTTTGCGGAGGGCGGCGCCATCTGTCATTTTTGCCCGGGTCTCCTGGCTCGGGCTTTCTTATGCGCGCGGGGAGGACGGACGGGTGCTGTCCGCTGGCGCCGGGTATTAAAAGGGACCATTTATATCGTCTGAAATGGTTCGATTTAATACAGGTGTAAAAATCGGTATTACAATATGTCACTTTTTCTAGGAAAAGTTGCACTTGATAATACCGATTTCAGAGTCGGTCTTAATCTGAACCGCTTGGAGCGGTTTAAAGTGGCACGATGTAATACCTAAAGCGCACCCGGAATACCCAAAGCGCACGCGCGGGGGACAGCCGGGGAAAGACGCGCCCCTCTGCTGGCGCGAGCGCCCCGCGTCGTTGCTCGCGACGTTCACGAATCGGTAACAGTGCCGCTAGGGGTTGCGTCTGCAAATGCTACCGTGCTATTCTCGTCCGCATGATTACTTACGCTGAACATATCACGATGATGATGGTCATGGAGATGCCCTCGCCCGGGCACTTTGCCATGCCGCGCGATAGCCGGCGTGGGGAGACCGGGCGCCTCGATTAGGCCGTCTCCGGCGGGAGACGGTCCGCCTTCTCATACAACCAATCATCGAGCGGAGTTTCACTCGTGATCAGCATTCAACATGTTTCCAAAACCTACGACGTTCCTAAAAAGGCCGCGCGCAGGGCTCGCGGTAAGTCTGCGGGCATCGACACCAGCTACGCGGCATCCGTGAGCGGCAATGCCGTCCTTGCGGGGGCGGCAGTGTCCCAGGCTGCAGCCGAGGCCGCCGATGCCCTGCGTCCCGCGGCGCGCGACGGCGTGGTGTATGCGCTGGACGATATCAACATCGAGATCGCCGACGGCGACATCTTCGGCATCATCGGCATGAGCGGCGCGGGCAAGTCCACCTTGGTGCGCACCATCAACTTGCTGGAACGCCCCACGTCCGGTCGCATTGTGGTCGACGGGCAGGACGTTACCGACCTTGCCGGAAGCGCGCTGCGTGCGTATCGCCGCCGCGTCGCCATGATTTTCCAGAACTTTGGCCTGCTTGCCCAGAAGACGGTAATCGATAACGTGTGCTTCCCGTATCTCGCGGCAAACGGCAAGGTGACGGAGGCAAACCGTGTCCACGCCCTGGAGCTGCTCGATCGCGTTGGTCTTGCTGAGAAGGCACATTCTTATCCCAGCCAGCTTTCCGGCGGCCAGCAGCAGCGCGTCGCCATTGCCCGCGCCCTTGCCTGCGAGCCGGAAGTCATTCTCTGCGATGAAGCCACCTCTGCGCTGGATCCCAAGAGTACCAATACCATCTTGAAGCTTTTGAGGGACATCAACCAAGAGACCGGCGTCACCTTGGTGGTCATCACCCACTCTATGGACGTTGTCCAAAAGATCTGCAAGAACGTAGCCGTGTTGGACTCCGGCCGCGTGGTGGAGACCGGCGAGGTCGCTCGCGTCTTTGCCGAGCCCGCTGCCGAGGCTACACGCGTTTTGCTTGGAAAGGTGGACTGGGATGCTTAACGAATTTCTGGCCAACTTCTCCGGATTGCTCGCCCAAGGTACCCTCGACACCCTGGTGATGGTCTTTGTCTCGACCGCTATCGCCTATGTTTTTGGTACCGCATTGGGCGTGGTGCTGCATCTAACCGCTGCGAGCGGCCTGCGTCCCATGCCCGTTCTTAACGCGGTCTTGGGCTGGGTGGTCAATATTGGCCGCTCGCTGCCGTTTATCATTCTGCTTATCGCGCTTATGCCGTGGACTGCGGCGATTGTGGGCGTCTCTACCGGCGTTCGCGGCGTTATTCCGCCCTTGGTGGTCGCCACAGCTCCCTTTGTTGCCCGCATGATCGAGCAGTCTTTGGCCGAGGTTTCGCATGACGTCGTAGAGGCCGCCGAGGCATGCGGGGCGTCCGTGCCGCGCATCGTCTTCTCCGCCCTCCTTCCCGAGGCGCTGCCCTCCATTGTGCGCGGAGTCGCGGTCACTTTGATCGCCGTGCTGGGCTACACCGCCATCGCCGGCGCCGTGGGTGCGGGTGGACTTGGCGATATCGCTATCCGCTACGGTTACTACCGCTACGAGAACGAGGTCATGATCGTCACGGTGGTGTTGCTGATCATTCTCGTCCAGCTTATTCAGACCGTGTGCAATTTCATCGCACGCAAGGTGGACCATCGCTAGATTGGGCTGCACGTAAGCGGGCATGCCTGATGGCTTGGCATAAATCGCGCTTCTTTTGAAGGGTCGCGCGGGCATGCGGCTTCTACTTGTTCTATACGATTTCTGCTGAATCGCGCATCTAAGGCGCATTTCGCACCATTTTCAACATCGATTTTGAAAGGGGTTATCCCATGACTACATTTACTGGCAACCATAGCGATCGTTTCGACGCCGCCGTCTCTCGCCGCTTTGTCCTCAAGGCTGGGTTTGCCGGCCTTGGCGCCGTCGCCCTGGGCGGCCTTACCGCTTGCGGCGCAGGCGATGCCAACGGCTCCGGCGCTGTCGAGGCGTCCAAGAAGCTCACCGTTGCGGCCAGTCCCGCGCCCCACGCGGAGATCCTCAATTCCTTTGCCGCATCCAAGCTTAAGGAGGAGGGCATCGAGCTGGTGGTTAAGGAGTATACGGATTACATCCTGCCCAACAAGGACACCACGTCCGGCTCGGTCGACGCCAACTACTTCCAGCACATCAACTACCTTGAGAACTACAACAAGGAAAACGGCACCGATCTTATCTCCGTGGGTTCCATCCACTACGAGCCCATGGCCGTCTACGCCGGCAAGTCTTCTGATCTCGCCGCCATCGCGGACGGCGCCACCATCGCGGTTCCCAACGATCCCACCAACGAGGGCCGCGCGCTGCTGCTGCTCCAGGACCAGGGCCTGATCACCCTCAAGGACCCCACCAATCTGGAGGCCACGCCCAACGACATTGCCGAGAACCCGCACGGCATCGTCTTCCAGGAGCTCGAGGCGGCCGCGGTGCCGCGCGCCCTCGAGTCCGTTGACTTCGCCGTCATCAACGGCAACTACGCCATCGAGGCCGGTTACCACGTCAAGGACGCCCTGGTGCATGAGGAGACCGGCTCCACCGCGGTCGAGCAGTACGCCAACATCGTCTGCACCACATCGGAGAAGGAGGAGGACGAGAACATCCAGGCGCTGGTCAAGGTCCTGCAGTCCGACGACTTCAAGGCGTATCTGGAAGAGAACTACGGTCAGGACGTTCTTCCTGCCTTCTAATCAACAATAGGGGAGTAGCGCCCGGCATCGCCGTTGAAGAGCGGTGCCGGGCGCTATGTATGAGGATGAGAATAGTAGGTCGAGAACCACGGCGGGTCTCCGTCCGATCGTCCCGGTTGGGCAAGGGCCTGCCAAAGTTATGGAATCGCCTGCACAGAATAACTTTTTGTAGCGTTCTTTACGCAAAGGGCGTATAGTAACGAATGTTTTGTCGGCTCCTGCCGTCAAATCGTCATGCCGCGAACAGCCAGATGCGGCGTGATGTATACGTCAGGAGGCACGAGGACAACCCGCAGTGGCCAAGCCCCGTGCTTAAAACCCCATGAAGGAGTGAAAATGGCTGAAGAGAAGTATGTCCCGCGTCTGAAGACCAAGTACAACGACGAGGTCAAGCAGCTTATGCAGGACAAGTTCCAGTACAAGAACGTCATGGAGATCCCCAAGTTAGAGAAGATCGTCGTCAACATGGGTGTTGGCGAGGCCGCTACGGACTCCAAGGCTATCGACGGCGCCGTCCGCGACCTGCGCGTCATCACCGGCCAGCAGCCCATGGTGACCCGCGCCCGCAAGTCCATCGCATCCTTCCGCCTGCGTGCCGGTATGCCCATCGGTGCCAAGGTCACCCTGCGCGGCGACCGCATGTGGGAGTTCTTCGATCGTCTGACCTCCGTCGCGATCCCCCGTATCCGCGACTTCCGCGGCATTTCCGCCAAGTCCTTCGACGGCCGTGGCAACTTCTCCATGGGCGTTACCGAGCAGCTTATCTTCCCCGAGGTTGACTTCGACTCCGTCGATCACACCCGTGGTATGGATATCACCATCGTCACCACCGCCAAGACCGATGAAGAGGCCAAGGCCCTTCTGGACGCCTTCGGCTTCCCGTTCAAGAAATAGGTTCTAATGTTCCGGGTCGCGGGCGGTGCGCGAAGAGCACGTGCCGCCCGTCCGGAATGAACAATACTCAATGTGAGGAGGAAATAAGTGGCTAAGACATCGATGATCGTCAAGTGCAATCGCGAGCCGAAGTTCTCGACGCGCAAGTACAGCCGTTGCCAGCGTTGCGGCCGTCCGCATTCGGTCTACCGCAAGTTCGGCATCTGCCGTGTCTGCTTCCGCGAGCTGGCACTGAAGGGCGAGCTTCCCGGCATCAAGAAGGCCAGCTGGTAAGTCACTGCCAGCGCGCGCGGACGAACGACTCGTCCGTTCGCACGGAAGAACGTGCTGTCCTGGCTTGTTCGCTAAGGGCGAAGAAGGACCGCAGCACGTGTTCATCAAGAACGAAGGAGAATCTGCATGAACGTCACAGACTCGATCGCAGACATGCTTACTCGCATTCGCAATGCGAACTCTGCGAACAAGGCTGAGGTCTCGATGCCGAGCAGCAAGAAGCTCGTCGAGATCGCTCGCGTTATCTGCGAGGAGGGTTACGTCGAGAGCTATTACGTCGAGGACACCGCTCCGGCCAAGACCCTGCACATCACGCTCAAGTACGGCCGCAAGAAGGCCAAGGTCATCAACGGCATCAAGCGCATTTCCAAGCCCGGTCTGCGCAAGTACGCCGGCGCCAAGGACCTTCCCCGCGTTCGCGGCGGCCTCGGCACTGCAATCATTTCCACCAGCCAGGGTGTTATGACCGACCGCGATGCCCGTAAGCTCGGCATCGGCGGCGAGGTCATCGCATTCGTTTGGTAAATCGCTTCGGCGTGTAGAAGGAAAGGAGACCACCGTGTCTCGTATCGGTAGGAAGCCTGTCCAGATTCCCGCTGGAGTCGAAGTGACAGTCAATGGCAACACCTGCGTCGTCAAGGGCCCCAAGGGCACCCTTCAGCAGGATTTCCATGAGAACATCACCGTGACCGTTGAGGAGAACGAGGTCATCGTTGACCGTGCCAACGACGAGCGCGAGTCCCGCGCCCAGCACGGCCTGACCCGCGCCCTCATCCAGAACATGGTCACCGGCGTTTCCGAGGGCTTCACCAAGTCCCTCGAGCTCGCTGGCGTTGGCTACCGTGTTCAGCTCAAGGGTACCTCCCTTGATTTCTCCCTTGGTTACTCTCACCCGGTCGTCGTCGAGGCTCCCGAGGGCATCACCTTCGAGGTTCCCGACAACACCCACATCAACGTCAAGGGCATCAACAAGCAGCAGGTCGGCCAGATCGCCGCTGAGATCCGTGCGAAGCGTCCGCCCGAGCCTTACAAGGGCAAGGGTATCCACTACGTTGGCGAGCACATCCGCCGCAAGCTCGGCAAGGCCGCTAAGTAGTAACGCGTTTACCTCGCACATAAGACCAGCACCCCGTTAGGTGTTGGCATGACTTCTTAAGGAGTTTCAGCATGAACAAGAACAAGGCGAAGCAGGCAGGCCTCAAGCGCCGTCAGCGTCGCGTTCGCGGCAAGATCTTCGGCACCCCCGAGCGTCCGCGTCTGCGCGTCGTTCGCACCAATGCGAACATCTACGCCATGATCGTTAACGATAACGAGGGCAAGACCCTGGTTTCCGCTTCCACTCTTGAGGCCGAGTTCAAGGGCACCAAGACTGGTAACAAGGATGCTGCCGAGAAGGTCGGCGAGCTCGTTGGCAAGCGCGCCATCGAGGCTGGCATCACCCAGGTCACCTTCGACCGCGGTGGCCGCATCTATCACGGTCGCGTCAAGGCCCTGGCTGACGGTGCTCGTGCCGCCGGCCTGGTCTTCTAGGAGGTATTAAGCAATGGCTCGTAATATCAAGCAGCAGCGCGAGGCCTCCGAGTTCGAGGAGCGCGTCGTTTTCATCAACCGTGTTGCTAAGACCGTCAAGGGCGGTCGTCGCATGTCCCTGGTGGCTCTCGTGGTCGTCGGCGACGGCAAGGGCAACGTTGGTCTGGGCATGGGCAAGTCCGCTGAGGTGCCCCTGGCCATCTCCAAGGCTACCCTGGACGCCAAGAAGCACATGTTCCACGTGCCCGTCACCGAGGAAGGCACTATTCCTCATGACGTTCTCGGCAAGTTCGGTGCCGCTAGCATCCTGATCAAGCCCGCTGTCGAGGGTACCGGCGTTATCGCCGGCGGCGCTGTGCGTCCCCTTTTCGAGCTCGCTGGCATCAAGAACGTTCTTTCCAAGTCGCTCGGTTCCGACAACGGCCTCAACATCATCAAGGCCGCTGCCGAGGGCCTCAAGGAGCTCTCCAGCCCCCAGGATATCGCTGAGCGCCGTGGCCTGACCGTCGCCGAGATGTTCGTCGGTAAGGAGAACTAAGCATGGCTAACACCATTAAGATTAAGCAGGTCCGCAGCACCAACGGTTGCAAGCAGGATCAGGTCAGGACCGTTCGCGCCCTCGGCCTCAAGAAGATGAACGCCACGCGCGAGATTGCCGACAACGACGGCGTCCGCGGCATGATCTTCAAGGTCAAGCACCTTGTCGAGATTGTAGAGGAGTAACAATGCAGCTTCATGATCTTACTCCGGCATCGGGTTCCAACAAGCGTCGCAAGCGCGTCGGCCGTGGTAACTCGTCCGGTAAGGGCACCTATTCCGGTCGCGGCCAGAACGGCCAGGGCTCCCGCTCCGGCGGCACCAAGGGCGCTGGCTTCGAGGGCGGCCAGACTCCGCTCGCGATGCGTCTCCCCAAGCTCCCCGGCTTTGTGAGCCCCCGTCGCATCGAGTACACCGCCATCAACGTCTCCGATCTCGAGGCCCGCTTTGAGAATGACGCCGTCGTCGACGGTGCCGCTCTGAAGGCTTCCCGCCTCGTCAAGAGCGAGTTCGAGCCCGTTAAGGTGCTCGGCAACGGCGAGATTACCAAGAAGCTCACGGTTAAGGTTGACAAGATCTCCGCCTCCGCTAAGGCCAAGATCGAGGCCGCGGGCGGAAAGGTCGAGCTCCCGTGCTAAATGGTTTGAAGAACACGTTCCGCATCAAGGAATTGCGCGGAAAGATTCTTTTCACCATCGCTATGCTCGTGGTGTACCGTATCGGTGCACACGTTCCTGTGCCCGGTATCCCCTTCCAGGGGATGCTGGGCCTTTTCCAGTCTGCGGGTGATTCCGTAGCTTCTGGAGCGATGGCCCTGCTGAACCTTTTCTCCGGTGGCGCACTTTCCTACGTGTCGGTATTCTCGCTGGGCATCATGCCCTACATCACAGGCTCGATCATCCTCCAGATGCTTCAGAGCGTTGTGCCTTCCCTGCATGCGCTTGCTCGCGAGGGCGAGGTTGGTCAGACCAAGATCACCCAGTACACACGCTACCTTACGCTTGGACTGGCGATCGTAAACGCCATTGGCTACCTTTTCCTCTTCAAGAGCTTCGGTATCAGCTTCAATGGTGCGGGCGCGCCCGAGATCATCTTCGATATCATGATCGTCGGCACGCTCACTGCGGGCGCGATGCTCATCATGTGGATCGGCGAGCTCATTACCCAGCGTGGTATTGGCAACGGCATGAGCCTTATCATCTTTGCCAATATCATGGCCGGCCTTCCCCAGGCTATCTTCTCCTCTGTTGAGGGCACCGCGGGCGTAATCACCACGGTGGTCATCTTCGTGATCATCCTGTGCGTCATCCCGCTGATCGTCTTCATCGAGCGCGGCCAGCGCCGCATCCCGGTCCAGTACGCCAAGCGCGTTGTGGGTCGTCGCATCATGGGTGGCCAGTCCACCTATCTGCCCATCAAGGTCAACACCGCCGGCGTCATTCCCATCATCTTCGCCAGCGCGCTGCTGTACTTCCCGGCGCAGATCGCGGTCTTCTTCCCCAACATCGGTTGGATTCAGACCGTCGCTAACGCGATGTCCACCGGCTGGATCAACTGGATCCTCAACGTGTTGCTGATTGTCTTCTTTGCATACTTCTACACCTCCATGGTGTTCAACCCGGATGATACGGCAGACAATCTCAAGAAGCAGGGTGGCTTCATCCCGGGAGTCCGTCCCGGTAAGGCGACTGCGAACTACATCAAGAACGCGCTCAACAAGATCACCCTTCCTTCCGCCATCTTCCTGGCAATCATCGCTATCGTCCCGTCGATCGTGTTTTCTTTCACGGGCAACCAGCTGATCCAGGCTTTTGGCGGCACCTCTGTTCTCATCATGGTCGGTGTCGTTCTCGACACTATTTCCAAGGTTGAGAGCCAGCTTAAGATGTACGATTACGACGGGTTCTTTAAATAACAGCTGAGAGGAGACTCCCATGAACATCGTTCTTTTGGGTGCACCGGGCGCCGGCAAGGGCACGCAGGCCCAGCGTCTTGTGCGCGACTTTGGCGTAGCCCACATCTCCACTGGCGATTTGCTTCGCGCCGCCGTCAAGGGTGGTACGGAGCTGGGAATCCAAGCTAAGAAGTACATGGATGCCGGCGAGCTCGTTCCCGACCAGCTCGTTATCGATCTGGTTAAGGAGCGCCTTGCTGAGGACGACGCCCAGCAGGGCTTCCTCCTCGACGGCTTCCCCCGCAACACCCTGCAGGCCGTGACGCTCGATTCCGAGCTCTCCGAGCTTGGTCGCGAGCTTGATTGCGCACTGCTGATCGACGTCGATCGCGACGTCATCATCAACCGTCTGTCCTCTCGCCGTACCTGCCGCGCTTGCGGCTACACCGGCACCGCTGCTGACGAGGTATGCCCCTCTTGTGGCGGAGAGATGTACCAGCGCGACGACGATAAGGCTGAGACCATCGCCAACCGCATGGATGTCTACGAGAAGCAGACGAGCCCCCTGGTCGAGTACTATCGCGGCCAGAACATCTTGAAGACCATCGATGGCGATCGTGACGTCGACGTCGTCTACGCGGACGTCAAGGAAGTCCTCGGTCTATGATCAAGATAAAGTCTGCGGATGAAATCGAGCAGATGAAGGTTGCCGGAGCGCTGTCTAAGATGGCGCTCCGGCGCGTTGGTGCCATGGTTCGCCCCGGCGTTTCCACCTTTGAGCTCGATCAGCTTGCCGAGCAGATTATCCGCATGCACGGTGGCAAGCCAGCGTTTAAAGGATATGGTGGATTTCCCGGTTCCATCTGTGCTTCTTTGAACGACGCCGTGGTCCACGGCATCCCCAATCCCGACATCATCCTTCGCGATGGCGATATCGTGTCCATAGACACCGGCGCCGTGGTCGATGGTTGGGTTGGCGACAACGCCTGGACCTTCTTCTGCGGAACCCCTTCGCCCGAAGCTAAGGCTTTGTGCGAGGTAACGCTCGATTGCCTGAAGGCGGCTATCGAGCAGGCGGTCCCTGGTAACCATATCGGAGATATAGGGTATGCTGTTCAGTCCCTTGCCGAGTCACATGGCTACGGTGTCCTGCGCGATTATGTTGGCCATGGTGTCGGGCGCGTTATGCATGAAGAGCCCAATGTTCCCAACTACGGCAAGAAGGGGAGGGGCGTTAAGCTCCATGCCGGTATGGTCATCGCCATCGAGCCGATGATCACCATGGGTTCCCCGCGCGTGAAGGTTGGACGTGACGGTTGGCTTGTTTCTACCAAAGATCACCTGCCTGCTGCCCACTTCGAGAACACCGTTGCCATTACCAACGATGGGCCGGTCATCATCACCTCCGATGAATCCGGTGCCTGGTGTGATATGCAAGGCGGATCGCTAGTTGTGTAGCGATTGGGGAATTTTGTGAATTGGCGAATGTGTGATGTATCATTCGCTATTGCTGTCGTTTTCAACGTAGAGAAAGATGATTGCTTGTGAAGAAGGAAGATGCTATCGAACTCGAGGGCACGGTAACCGAGCCGCTGCCGAACGCTATGTTCCGCGTCGAGCTCGAGAACGGTCATTCGGTCCTTTGCTCGATTTCGGGCAAGATTCGTATGAATTACATCCGTATTCTCCCGGGCGACAAGGTTGTCGTGGAGCTTTCCCCGTATGACCTTACCCGTGGCCGCATCACCTATCGCTATAAGTAACGATAGCAGCCATCCACTGCTATTTCCGATCGCTAAGAAGTGCTCAGCCTAGCGGTCGTATTGGCATGTGTAGACCAGCCAGTGTTAAACGCCTGCGGCTGGGCGAGTAGATAGTACTGTTGTTTGAGCACTACCGAAAGGAAGAACGATGAAGGTACGTCCTTCGGTCAAGAAGATGTGCGATAAGTGCAAAATCATTAGGCGCCATGGCAAGGTTCTCGTCATCTGCGAGAATCCCCGCCACAAGCAGCGTCAGGGTTAAGAGAGGAGACCAACGTTGGCCCGTATTAATGGTGTCGACCTTCCGCGCGAGAAGCGCGTCGAGATCGGTCTGACCTACATCTACGGCATCGGCCGCACTACTGCTACCAAGATCTGCAACGAATGCCAGATCAACGTCGATACCCGCGTTAAGGACCTTACTGAAGATGAGGTTAATGCTATTCGCGAGTACATCGACAAGAACGCCATCATGGTCGAGGGTGACCTCCGCCGTGAGCGCACCCAGAATGTCAAGCGCCTTATGGACATCGGCTGCAACCGTGGCCTGCGTCACCGCAAGGGCCTGCCGGTCCGCGGCCAGCGCACCCACACCAACGCTCGCACCCGCAAGGGTCCGAAGCGTCAGATCGGTGCTAAGAAGAAGAAATAGGGAGTTTGACGCATAATGGCTACTGCTAAGAACAAGCGCGGCGCCGCTTCTCGCATCAAGCGTTCCGACCGCAAGAACATCTCCGTGGGCCAGGCTCACATCCGTTCCACGTTCAATAACACCATCGTTTCGATCACCGACGCTCAGGGCAATGTCATTGCCTGGAAGTCTGCCGGCACCGTGGGTTTCAAGGGCTCCCGTAAGTCCACCCCGTTCGCCGCTCAGATGGCTGCTGAGGCTTGCGCCAAGATCGCCATGGAGCACGGCATGCACAAGGTTTCCGTGTTCGTGAAGGGCCCCGGCTCTGGTCGCGAGACCGCCATCCGCTCCCTCCAGGCTGCTGGCCTCGAGGTTTCGAGCATCCAGGACAAGACCCCCATCCCGCACAACGGCTGCCGCCCCAAGAAGCGTCGCCGCGTGTAACTGAAAGGATCGAAAAACTATGGCAATCGATAGGACTCCGGTTCTCAAGCGCTGCCGTCAGCTCGGGATCGATCCCGCTGAGCTCGGTTACAGCAGCAAGAAGGAATCTATTCGCCAGCCCAAGCGCCGTCGCAAGGAATCTGAGTACGGCATGCAGCTGCGCGAGAAGCAGAAGGTTAAGTTCATTTACGGCGTTCTGGAGAAGCAGTTCCATCACTACTTCGACCGCGCTCGTAAGATGAACGGCATCACCGGTGAGAATCTTCTCATTCTCCTGGAGAGCCGTCTCGACAACGTCGTGTTCCGTCTCGGCTTTGCTCGCACCCGCAAGGAGGCTCGTCAGACTGTCCGCCACGGCCACTTCACCGTTAACGGCCGTCGCGTTGACATCCCCTCCTATCAGGTCAAGCCTGGCGACGTCGTCGCCGTTGGGGAGAAGTTCCGCGATCTTCTCCCCATCAAGGAGGCCCTGATCTCCTCTGAGCGTTTCGAGGTTCCCGGCTGGCTCGAGGTTGATATCGAGAAGCTGTCTGGCAACGTTCTGGCTATGCCCGTTCGTGAGCAGATCAGCGGCGATATCAAAGAGCAGCTCATCGTCGAGCTCTACTCTAAGTAGTCCTTTTGGGCTGCTGAGGCTGGAGGTATTACATGTCAGAATTCATTAGGCCCCAGGTTCAGGTCGAGGAAATCAACGATACGTGCGCCCGCGTATCCGTCGAGCCGCTTGAGCGCGGCTATGGCGATACGCTCGGCAACTCGCTTCGTCGCGTGCTGCTGTCCTCTCTCGAGGGCGCAGCCGTCGAGGCGATTCAGATCGATGGCGCTCAGCATGAGTTCATGTCGATCGATAACATGGTCGAGGATGTCACCGACATTGTCCTGAACGTTAAGGGCCTGGTGTTCCATTCGCTCGGTACCACGGATGAGGCTACCGCGACCATTTCGGTCGACGGCCCGTGCGAGGTTACCGGTGCGGACTTCTTCATCCCGTCGGAGTTCGAGCTCGTGAACCCCGAGCAGCACATTGCAACCCTCACCGAGGGCGGACACCTCACCATGAGCATGCGCATCGGCTACGGTCGCGGCTACGTTTCTTACGAGGCCAACAAGCGTGACAACGATCCCATCGGCGTCATTCACGTTGACTCCTTGTATTCGCCGGTCCGTCGTTGCGCCAAGCTCGTCGAGGCTTGCCGCGTTGGCCAGCACACCGACTACGATCGCCTTGTTCTCGAGATCGAGACCAACGGCGCCGTCGCTCCGCGTGAGGCTGTTGTTCAGGCCGCCAATATCATCAACCAGCATATGGCTGCCTTCATGAACCTTGCCGACGCCCCCGAGGAAGAGGAGGAGATTTCGATCTTCGCTCCCGAGCAGGCAAACGATAACGCCGAGCTCGACAAGCAGATCGAGGATCTCGACCTTTCGGTGCGCTCCTACAACTGCCTGAAGCGTGCGAGCATCCACTCTGTGCGCCAGCTTGTGGAGTTCTCCGAGAACGATCTGCTGAACATCCGCAACTTCGGTGTGAAGTCGATCGAGGAAGTCAAGGACAAGCTTGAGTCCATGGGCCTGAGCCTGAAGGCTTAAGGGACCGTGTTTTAGAGGAGAACCAGACCATGCGTCACAACAAGAAGAAGGGCCTGAAGCTCGGTACTGATACGAGCCATACCAAGGCCATGAAGAAGAGCCTTGCCAAGGCGCTCTTCGAGAACGACCGCATCAAGACCACCGAGACCCGTGCTAAGGCGCTGCGCAGCGTCGTCGAGCCCATCATCACCTGGGCCAAGAAGGGCGACCTGCACTCTCGTCGTCTCGCTATCGCCAAGCTGGGCGATAAGAACCTCGTGGCCGAGATCTTCGATAAGGCCGCTCAGGGCATGTGGGCCGACCGCAACGGCGGTTACACCCGCATCATGAAGCTCGGCACCCGCAAGGGCGACAATGCCGAGATGGTCATCATCGAGCTCGTCACCGAGCCGGTCGTCAAGAAGGCCCCCAAGAAGGCTGCTGCTCCCAAGAAGGTTGCCGAGAAGGTCGAGGCTGCCGAGGAGACCGCCGAGGTTGAGGCTTCTGCCGAGGAGAGCGCTGAGTAACATCAGCCGTATGGCGATATTGCTTAAGGTATATGAGGGGTGCTGAGAGGCGCCCCTCTTTTTGTATTGATGCAAAGTGCACTTTGGACGATAGTGCGGATTGGAACGATTGGGGGAGGGCGAACAATGATTGAGGTCTCCGGGGTCTCGGCATGCTATATCTCCGCTGATACGGGTGGGGGCATTTGCGATCTCATCACTTCTCAATACGCCCTCAACGGCGTCTCCTGCTCGTTTTCGCCCGGCGAAGTCGTTAGTCTGGCCGGCTTGAACGGCTCTGGCAAGTCCACGCTGTCTCGCTTACTTTGCGCTATGCGCTTGGCTGACGCGGGCTGTATTGTTGTCGATGGAGTTGATCCCGCAAATAGCGAGCATGATCGCCTGGCCGTCCGCAAGGCCGTGGGTTTTGTCCAGCAAGATCCTGCCGATCAGATTGTTTCAACGCTCGTGTTTGATGAAGTTGCTTTTGGCCCCCGCAATCTTGGCTTGGACGAGGATGACGTATGCGAGCGCGCTCGTGCCTCGCTTGCCGCCGTGGGCCTCGACGGATTTGAAAAGCGCGATGTGAGCGGGTTGTCCGGCGGCGAGCAACAGCGTCTGGCGCTCGCCGGCGTATTGGCGATGGATCCGGCGTATTTGGTTCTCGATGAGGCGACATCTCATTTGGATAGCGCCGCCCGCCCCGCTTTCCGCGCGCTGGTGGACGATCTCGCCCATAAGCGCGGTCTTGGAATCGTTCAGGTAACTCATGACCCGGTTGAACTGCTGGCATCCGATCGCGTGATGGTGCTCGATGTTGGCCGCCTTATATGGCAGGGCTCGCCCGAGACCCTTCTTATGGGGAAGCGCGACCTATGGGATTCACTCACGCTGCAATCGATGTATGTCTCAGCCGTTCAGATGGCCCTAGAAGGCGGTGCATTCTTATCTAGCATTCGCAGTCCACATATGTTGGCCACGTGGCTTAAAACGCCGTCTGGTAGCTTTGTACGTTCCCGCATTGCAAATGACGGACGCTTCTCCTCCTATGGACAAAATGAGCTTGATGCCCAAAGCGCGACGAGCCGTCAGAATGGCCGCGGCGGTATAGAGGTCCGCGACGTCTCGTTTGCCTATGATGACGCGCGCCCGGTTCTTCGGAGCGTGCCGCTTCGCGCCGAACCCGGCAGGCTCATGTTGCTTGCGGGCCGCTCGGGTTCCGGAAAGTCGACGCTTGCCATGTTGCTTGCCGGCCTTTCGCGACCAGACGCCGGGGAGATCTTTATCGACGGGCTGGCGGCGCATCCCGCGCGCTGCGGTCTTGCGTTCCAGCGCCCCGAGAACCAGTTGTTCTTGCAAACCGTGCGCGAAGAGATTGCTTTCGCGCCCCGCAACGCCGGAGTGGGGGCGGGGGAGCTTGATGGGCGCGTGTGCGAGATCGCCGCTCGTGTTGGCTTGGACGAGGAACTGCTCGATCGCTCACCCTTTGAGCTTTCCGGGGGGCAGGCCCGCCGCGTCGGCTTGGCGTGCGTGCTCTCGCTTGGTGCCCCCGCGTATGTGCTCGATGAGCCCACGGCGGGTTTGGACGCGCCGGGGCGTCGAGATTTGCACCGGCTTGTGAGGGAGCTTGCAGCTGAGGGGTCAGCGGTTGTGCTGATCAGCCATGATTTGGACGAGTGGCTTTGCGAGGTGGACGACGTCGCGCTGATGGCAGACGGTCGCATCGCGTGGTCGGGGCCTGCGGGCGAGCTGTGGGAAAGTCCGGGGATTTATCGTTCGGCTGGAATAGAGCCACCGGATAGCGCGATGCTGCTCGAAGCGCTTTGGGCTGCCGGCGCGCAACGTTCGGCGGAAGCAAAACGGGTTGACGGGGGAATGGGGGCGTTCGATGGCGAGCATGAATAAACCCCTGGGGTCTTTTGTGGCTGCGGACACGCCGCTTGCCCGCGTCGATGCGCGCGTCAAGTTGCTTTTGCTGCTTGCGCTTACCGTATTGGTTTTTGCAGCGGACAAGCTATGGGCCATCGCGTGTATCTACGCCTTTTTGGCCCTTGTTATGCGTCTATCGCGTATGAGTCCGCGCGCGATAGCGTCCACGGCTAAACCGGTCTCGGTAATCCTGGCGTTTACGCTGATGGCGAACCTGGTGTCATGCGATGGCACGGGTGCCGTGGCGTTGGCGGGGCCGGTGTCGCTTGACCCCGCGGGCGGCGTACGCGGGCTTTTGGCGGTCCTTCGCATTGTTGCCCTGCTGGGCTTTTCGCTGTGCGTCTCGGCATCTACCACGCCGCCGCAGCTTAGCGACGCCTGCATCCGGCTCATGTCGCCGCTTACGCACCTGGGCGTGCCCGTGGCGGATATAGGCTCGGTGTTGTCGCTGGCGCTGCGCTTCATCTCTGTTGTGGGCGAGGAGTTTCAGCGCATCCAGCTGGCTCAGCGCGCCCGTGGCGTCGAGTTTGACCAAGGGACCCTGCGCCATCGCATCAGCGTATGGACGTCTGTGTTCACGCCGTTGATTGTGGGGCTGTTTAGGCGCGCGGACCGCCTGGCGGAGTCCATGGCCGCCCGATGCTATGCTGAGGGTTCCACGGCCGCTCCTCGTCCCGCCCCGCTTGCCGCGCGCGATCGCGCCATCTTGATGGGCGGGCTGGCATCCATGTTGGCCCTGGGCGCCGCGAGCCTGCTTCTCTAGCGTCGCGGGCTGCGTGCCGTAGCGCGCGCCGCGCCCCACGCGGGGGCATGCGAAGCCCATGCGCGCGGCCAACCTTGTAGTATTCTCGTCCAAAAACGCGAACGCCCATACGGGCGGCATCGCCTGAGCTTTGGAGCTGTTGATATGACGCAGACACCCATTACCCAGTACCCCGAGCGCGAGGTTTTGGATGGAACCATCGTGCTGTGCGCGGGCTATGACGGCGCGCGCTTTAGCGGGTATGCCGAGCAACCCGGACAGCTGACCGTGGCGGGCGAGATCCGTCGTGCCCTGCAGGTCTTTTTGCGCCGCGACGTGGAGCTGACGTGCGCGGGCCGTACCGACGCCGGGGTTCATGCCATATCCCAGTACGTGAGCTTTCCCGCCTATGCGAGCGAGCTTGAGATTTTGCGAAAGCGCTGGATGAGGGCCATGGCGGCGCTGCTTCCCTCGGACATCTCGCTTAACCAGGTCTATCATGCCTCGCCCGGCTTCTCCGCGCGCTTCGATGCCCGCGCCCGCACCTATACGTACCGCATCGCCACGGGCGAGTCCAAGCCCTTGTTGACGCGAAACTATTGCTGGTGGCATCGCATGCCCCTGGACGTGGGCGCTATGGAGCGCGCGGCGGCGTGCTTGGTGGGCGAGCATGACTTTAAGAGCTTTTGCAAGGTGGCGTCTGCCGTGGGCAAGCCCACGTGCCGTTTTGTGCGCGAGGTATCGTTCGCAAGCGAGCGTCAGCTGGGCGAGGAGCTGATCGCGTTCACCATTACGGGCAACGCGTTTCTGCACTCCATGGTTCGCACCATTGTGGGCAGCCTGGTGGAGGTTGGATCGGGTCGCAGGGACGAGGAATGGCTTGCGCAGGCGCTGGCTGCATGCGACCGCCTTGCCGCCGGTCCCACCGCTCCTGCCCAGGGATTATGCTTTATGAACGTCGAGTATGATGACGGCGTGCTGCTGCCCTGCCCCGTTGCGTAGGAATCCGGGACGTTGCCGAGTTCTGCGCGCCTGCGCTGGGTTGCGCCCGCATCCGCCCGCCCGCATCCGCCCGCCCGCATTCGCTCGCGGGCGCTTCGCATGGCGCGGGGCGTGCTTTAAGCGACGCCTGTTTACCGGCGCGAGATGAATTATGGTGCATGGGTGTTGAGCCTCTGTACTTGCCGTGCACGGGCGAGTTCATGATAAAGGGACGCGCACGCTGAGATACCATGACCAAAGACATCAAATGCTCAGTTTCTAACGGAGGATATCCTTGGTTCGTCGTGCTCCAAAGCGTCCCTGCGTCTCGGTGGTTCTTGCGGCCCATAATGCCGGAGAGCACCTAACGCGCGCTATAGAGAGCGTACTTAACCAGGACTACGAAGACCTTGAGCTTATTGTTGCCAACTGTGCCTCGAGCGATAGGACCGCATCGGTGTGCGAACGCTTTGTCGACCGTGATATACGCGTTGAAGCGGTCTCGGTGGACAACAATTCGATGTCGTGCGGCCGCGCTGCCGCATGCAGTGTCGCCCGCGGGCGCTATCTGCTGTTTGTTGGGCAGGACGATTGGCTGGGCGCGGGCTTTTTGGATGCGATGGTCGCCGCCGCGCGCGAGCATGATGCGCAGATGGTGATCCCCGAGTTCTCCGTTGATACCGAGCAGGCAGATGGCAGCCGTGTATTCGCGACCCTGTCTCATGAGTCCTGTTTTTGGGATGGTGCGGAGGCGTTTCATCAGGGCGCCGCCCCTTTTGTAGAAAACGGCGTGCTGGCGTTTGCCGCGGGGAAGCTTTTCACGCGCGAGTGCATAGAGGCCATGGCCGAGCTGCCCGATATGTGCCATAACGAGGTCTCCTTTATGACCGGGTGCGTTCGCGACCTTGCGCGCGTCGCCGTGGTGGAGGGCGCCCGCTACCATTTGCTGCAGCCTTCCACCCCTGCGCACGCTGCTTTTGATCCGGGCATGTTCGCTCGCTGCCAAGAGGATTACCGCCGCCTGCGCGATCTTTATGAGTATTGGGGCTTGCTGGATGACGCCGCCGCCATGAGCGCTGTGCACCGCAGGTACCTTCGTGAGCTCATTCGCTGTATTGAGAACGTGTGCGCATCGAGCAACCGCCTTTCCGCTTCGGAGCGTCGAGATCGCGTGCAGGATATGTTGGATGCTGCGCCTACGCGCGAAGCAATCGAGGCCGTCAAGGAATCGAGCCACGAGTTTGGCATCATGTATGCGCCGATTGCCCGCCGCAGCGTCATGGCGTGTTTCATGGGTGCGCGTATCCAGGATATTGTGGGCAGGGCGCTTCTGCCGTTTGTGTCTTGTGCCGAGGCGCGCCTATAGCGCTTGGATTGAGTCGCTATATGCATGTTTGTGCATGCACTGCTCGTCCACAAGATAATCACTTATACATATAGGCTGCAACTTCGGCCAACGGTTATGCACCGCCTACCGACATATCGCCAAATGATTGCCCACTTTAAGTCATCTTTGTAAAATGAATGGGATGAGGACTAATTCGTTTTAGTAATCGTTAAGCTTGAAACGATACACAAGCTAGGTGATCGGGGTGAAGCAAGATGGCTAAAAAGCGCAACGGGCGCCAAGACGCCATTCGCGATATTGTACGCAACAAGGATGTTCGCACCCAGCGCATGCTGGTAGACGAGCTGAAGGCGTGCGGATTTGATTGCACGCAGGCAACGGTGTCACGCGATATCGCGGACATGGGTTTGCGCAAACTGCCCGAGGGCGTTTACGTGCTGGCAGAGGACCTTCACCTGCAGCGTATGGTCTCCGAGTTGGTGACTGGCGTGCAGCGCACCGATAACCTGGTATTGGTTAAGGCACAGCCCGGCACCGCATCTGGCATTGCAGCTGCGGTCGATGCGGCGGAGCTGCCCGATGTGTTGGGTTCGCTGGCGGGTAATGATACGATTCTGGTAATCGCCCAGACCGCTGAGGACGGCGAGAAGTTCGAAAGCCTGATTACCAAGTTGAGGAGCGTACGCAAATAGTATGGTCGCCTTTGCACACATCGCAATGATTTCGTTGGTTATATTGCTGCCCATCGCCCTGGTGGCACTGTTGGTGGCGTATTGGATGAAGTCGCGCCGTTCGCGCGGGTAGCGAGGACCTTGCATCTCGCGATGCGGACGTCCCCGCGCGGGACTGAGGCAACGCAGAAGTTTAAGCCGGGTTGGGATTGTTCCTAGCCCGGCTTTTTGCGTGCGGCGCGGATTTGCGCGCGGTGCGCAAATCCGCACCGCGTGGGCGGGGCGTCGTGTGCGGTTTTGTCCGTAGCTGCGGGCGTGGCCGCGTTTGAGGCGTCGACGCTGTTTTCGAGCTTCAGTTGGACTTCGCCCTCTGCTGAAATCGGCCTCCGTCTCACCCTGCTTGCTATTAATGCGGTCCAGTTGGAGTTGCGTGGATTGCGGAATACAAAGAGCGTGGCTTCTACCTGCGCTTTCTCGCAAGAGATTGCATTAGCCCGCTTGGCGAAGTCGAACTGGACGTCATTTTCAGCATCCCCAAGTCCAACTGGACCTAAAAAGTAGCATGAGGGCGCGCACGGACCTCAATTTCAGCAGAGGACGAAGTCCAACTGGAGCTCGAAAAAAGCGTGATCATCAAATGCCCGCCAGCGAGGCGAAGAGAAGTCGAGTCTGGGCTTGTCGACGGTGCCGGTGGTGACGACGTCGATGTTGCCGCGCTGCCGTGCAAGTAGGGCTTCGCGCCGGCATAGTAGGCGCCATGGCATGGCGGCGAGCAAAGATAAAGAAGAAGGCCCGGGAAGCCCCGAGCCTTCTTGAGCTGCTGTATGTATGCGTATTAATGCGGATTAGGACGTGGTGCCACCCGTGCCGCCGCCGGTCTCACCGCCACCGGAGGGAGGTGTGGTCTCGCCGCCGCCCGTGCTGCCACCACCGGTGCCGCCGCCGGAAGGAGGTGTGGTCTCGCCGCCGCCCGTGCTGCCACCACCGGCGTTGCCGCCGCCGGTGTTACCACCGGTATTGCCACCAGTGTTGCCACCGGTGGTAACGCCTGTGTTTCCACCGGTTGATCCGCCCGTGTTGCCGCCGGTCTCGGTACCCTCGCCGGGAGTCTCGGTGCCCTCCTCGTCCTCTTTGTTCTCGTCCTCTTCTTCCTCATCCGGGTCCTTGTACTTGCTACCGGAGAAATCCCAGGACGAATTCGCCTTGTAATCGGGTGTGTCGCCCTCGGGGAACTCCTCGCGGGCAACGCCGGAGAGCGCCTGGGTCATAAACGCCTTGAAGATGGGCAGGGGAAGGTCTGCGGTGCCGTAGCCGGAGAACGAGGCGTTGGTGCCGGAGCGCCCGGTCCAGATGGAGCAGACCAGCTCGGGGGTGTAGCCGACAAACCACAAGTCAGAGGTGCGGCTTGCGGTGCCCGCGGTACCGGTCTTGCCCGCGACGGGTTGGTCGATGTTGGGACGGCCGTAGTAGCCGGTGCCGCCGCTGGACATAACGCCCTTAAGAACGCCCGTCACGGCCTCCGCCTCGCCGGTGGTCATGATCTGGTCCGGATTATCCTCATGCTGGTAGATCACCTTGCCGGTGCGGGATGTGATCTCGGTGATGGCGACCGCCTCGCGATGGTAGCCGCCGTTTGCCAGCGCCGTGTAGGCCTCGGCCATCTCCAGCGGGGTGATGCTGGCGGTGCCCAGGGTGAGCGAGGGCACGTCCTGGAAGTTGGCGATCTCATCGGTGGTGTCGATGCCCATGCTGGCGCACATGTCGATGATCTTCTGGTTGCCAATGGCCTCTGCCACCTGCACGTAGCCGGTGTTGGAAGAGACCGCCGTGGCGGAGGCGAGGGTGCGCTCGCCGTAGTTGTGGTTGCCGTAGTTGCTGAACTCGGTGCCCCAGACCTTGAGGGGAGAGGAGCAGTTGAGCAGCACGTTGGGGCTCATGCCGGCCTTGATGGCGGCGGCAAGCGTGAAGGTTTTGAACGAGGAGCCCGTGGAGCGGCGCGACAGGGCGTGGTTCACGTGGTTCTCGTCCGCGTAATAATCCTTACCGCCCACCATGGCCTTGATGTAGCCGGTCTTGGGGTCGACCACAACCATGCCCACCTGGAGCTCGTCGGCGCCCTCGGCGTTCATGCGCTCGACGGCGGTCTGCTCGGCAGCCGCCTGCAGGATGGGATCGATGGTGGTCTTTACGGTGAGGCCGCCCTTGAAGATCATGTCGGAGGAGAACTCCTCCTGCAGCAGCGACTTTACGTAGTCGACAAAGTAGGGGTGGGCGAGCGTGCCGCTTTCGGGGATGCTGTTCACGTTGAGGGTGAGCGGCTCGGCCTGCGCGGCGTCGCGCTCCTCCTCGGTGATCTTGCCGTTGGAGCACATGCGGTTCAAAACTGTGTTGCGGCGCTGGACGGCGTAGTCGGGGTTGACCGTGGGGTCGTAGCGCGACGGGGCGTTGGGCAGGCCCACAAGAAGCGCCGCTTCGGCCAGGGTGAGGTCCTTTGCGGACTTGCTCAGGTAGGTCTGCGCGGCGGTCTCGATGCCGTAGGCGCCATGGCCGTAGTAGATGGTGTTGAGGTACATCATCAGGATCTCTTCCTTTGAGTACACCTCTTCCATTTTGACGGCGATAAAGGCCTCGCGGACCTTGCGCTCGATGGTGTTGTCGAACTGCTCCTCTGAGAGGATGGTGTTGCGTACCAGCTGCTGGGTGATGGTGGACGCGCCCTCCGAGCCGCCGGTGAGCTGGACCATGACGGCGCGGGCGATGCCGATGAGGTCGACGCCGTTGTGCTCGTAGAAGCGCTCGTCCTCCGTGGCGACGGTGCCGTCAAGCACGTACTGCGATACCTGGTCGATGGTCACGCTCTCGCGGTTCTGCACGTAGAGGGTCGCGATCTCGGTGCCGTTGGCATCGAGCACCGTGGTGGGCTCGCTTACCATGTACTGGTCCGGATCCGTGTAGTCTGGCAGGTCGGACAGCCAGCGGTTGATGTTTCCCAGCATGCCGACGCCAAAGGCGATGCCGGCGATGAACAGGAATCCAACCAGCGAGACGATGATGAGGGGAATGGCGTGTGTCTTTGAGCGTTGGCGCATGTGCCGCTCGCGAGAACCCATAGAAACCTCCAACCGGTTGCGCGGGGCGAAACCTCCCTGCGCGCGGGTACTTACCAAATGAACTACAAATAGATATAGATTAGCGCAAGTGCCAGGTGCAGGTCCGTTGTATCCTGTGGCTGCTACAAACAACAGACGCGCTGCATACGCCGTGCAAGGGGGAGGTTCGCGCACCACATGGCTTCATCGTCCACACCTATACGCTACCGCGCGCCGGAGCTGCTGGCGCCCGCCGGCACGCTCGACGCCTTTCTCGCCGCGCTGGATGCCGGCGCCGACGCTGTCTACACCGGTGCCGGCGCCTTCAACGCCCGTGCCGCGGCAGATGACCTGACCTGCGAGGAGCTTGCCTGGGCGTGCGAGGTTGCGCACGGGATGGGCGCGCGGGCCTACGTGACCATGAACATCTTTGTTCGCGACGATGAGCTGGGGGAGTGCGTCGCCCTTGCCCGCCGCGTGCTCGACGCCGGTGCCGATGCCTTGATTGTGGCCGATTTAGGATTGTGCCGCCGCCTGCGCAGGGAGGTGCCGGACGTCGAGATCCATCTGTCGACCCAAGCGGGCGTGCATGCCGCCGCGGGCGCCGTGCTGGCCGCAGAGCAGCTTGGGGCGTCGCGCGTGACGTGCGGTCGCGAGCTTACGGTGGGCGAGATTGGGGCCATGGCGGCGACGGGCGTCGAGATCGAGGCGTTTTGCCACGGCGCCATCTGCATTTGCTATGCGGGGGCGTGTTCGTTTTCCGCGCGCCGGCGGGGCCGCTCGGCCAATCGCGGCGATTGCACCCAGCCCTGCCGCGTGCCTTACCAGCTGGTAGACGGTGTGGGCCGGCGCGTGGATGCGCGCGACGGCGACCTGTTGCTGTGCCCATGCGACTACCTGTCTGCCGGGCATTTGGACGAGCTGGTCCGCTCGGGCGTCGGGGCCCTCAAGATCGAGGGGCGCATGAAGAATCCGGATTACGTCTACAACGTGGTCTCGTGCTATCGCGAGGCGCTGGATGCCGCGGTGGCACGCGTGAACGCCGGTGAGAGCGGTGCCGGGAGCGACGCTGCCGGCGCGACCGAGAAGACCGTCAGACGCTTGGCGCGCTCCTTTAACCGCGGGTTCACCGACGGCTATTTGACGGGGAGGACCGGGGCGAACCTTATGAGTTGGGAGCGCTCTTGCAACCAGGGCGTGCGCGTGGGCAGGGTCATCGACCGCCGGCATGAGGAGGTGCTGGTGGCATTTGAAGACGCGGTCGACGCCGGCGACACGCTGGAGGTGCGTTTTATACCAGGGCCCAACACCGCCAAGGATGCGCCCAAGCGCTGGCCCATGGTGCCCGCCCCGGTTGATGCCGCAGCCGGCGATAGCGTGTGGGTTCGCTGCAAGCGAAAGGTCGAGGTGGGCGCTCAGGTCAACCTTGTCCGCAGCGAGCGCTTGATAGATGCCGCGCGCGAAAGGGTGGCCGCCCTGCGCGCCGCCGGTCAGGACCCTGCCTCTGGACGCGATGACGCCGCGGGCCATCGCGCCGCCGAGCGGTCCTTGTCCAAGAACCAGGGGGCGAGCATACGAGGGGAGGCGGGCGACGCGGCCTGCGACGCCGCGGCGGTGCGAGCCGTCTGCATTGTCGACGACCCCCAAGCGGCGTCCGACCTGCTCGATGGATGTTATCCAGACGCCCTTTTAAGCTGTTGCCCGCAGGGGTTGGACGTGGTGCCGGCGGTGTTTGAGCACCGGCTGCTGGAGGCTGATGCCGACGCATGGGCGCCACTCGTGCCCGCGTTGGGCGTGGTGCTGGACGAGGTGTCGCGTGAAGGCGATGCCCGGCGTCAGCGCGACCTGTGCCGCAGGGCAGCGTTTGTGGTGTGCCGCAACCTGACGCAGGTCGCTTACGCGCGCGAAGCTGGATGCGCCTTTGAGGTGGCCTCTCCCGTGACCGCCGCCAACGGCGAGACGGTGCGAGAGCTGTTCCGTCTTGGCGCGCGGTGCGTATGGCTTCCCGAGGAGATGGGGGAGGAGCGCATCGAGGAGATCTCGCGGACCTTTTCCGGTGGGGTCTGCCTCGCCGTGTGGGCGCACGGAGAGGCGCGCCTGATGGTGTGCGAGCACTGCGCGCTTACCGTCGAGGGGCCCTGCACGGAGACGTGCCTTGTCTGTCCGCGCCGTCTGGCGCCGCGCCTTTTGGTGGAGCGCGACGGCTCGCGCCTGCCGGTGGCGGTGGACGCCTTGGGCAGGACGCGCATCTTCGACGAGACACCGCTCGATCTTGCGCACGCGGTGCCCCGGGTGATTTCGGCCGGCGTGACCGAGCTGGTGTATGACCTCACCAAGCTTCGCTCCCGCGTCGAGCTGTGCGCAAAAGAGGGATGAGTTAAGAAACTTTGGAAAGCTCACCCGCATAATTCGCGGCGTGGGCTACACTAAACAAATTGTGTATTCAAGCACCGCCGCGGGGCGCGAATCCCCTTTGGCGAGTATGCCGGGCGAGGGTGCTATTCGATTTAGCAGGAGGACAGAGTCTTGTTGCCAGTTGACGAGCAGATGCGAATCATCACCTCCGGCACGGCGAAGATCGTGCCCGAGGCCGACCTCAAGAAGAAGCTTGAGAAGGGCGAGCCCCTGAACATCAAGCTGGGCGTCGACCCCACCAGCCCGGACCTGCACCTGGGCCACGCCGTGCCGCTGCGCAAGATGCGCCAGTTCCAGGACCTGGGCCATCGCGTGACCCTGATCATCGGCAACGGCACCGCCACCATCGGCGATCCGTCCGGCAAGAACACCACCCGCCCCCAGCTTTCCCAGGAGCAGGTCGAGGCCAACGCGGAGACCTACGTCGCCCAGGCTATGAAGATCCTGGACCCCGAGAAGACCACCATCGTCCATAACGGCGACTGGATGTTCCCCATGGGCCTGAAGGAGCTGCTGGCCGTCGCGAGCAAGTTCACCGTCGCCCGCATCCTGGAGCGCGACGACTTCACCAAGCGCTACCAGTCCCAGACGCCCATCGCCCTGCACGAGTTCCTCTACCCCGTGATGCAGGCCTATGACTCCGTCATGATCAACGCCGACGTGGAGATGGGCGGCACCGACCAGCTCTTCAACCTGCTTGCCGGTCGCGAGCTCATGGAGAAGATGGGTATGGAGCCCCAGGTCGCGCTCACCATGCCGCTGCTGGAGGGTACCGACGGCGTCCGTAAGATGTCCAAGTCCTACGGCAACTACATCGGCCTGACCGATGCGCCTGCCGACATGTTTGGCAAGACCATGTCCATCCCGGACGAGATGATCGCCAAGTACTATCGCCTGGCTTCCTCCAAGTCCCTCGACGAGGTCGAGGCGATCGAGGCCTCCCTGGCGGACGGCACCGGCGATCCCTACCAGCTCAAGCGCGCCCTCGCCCGCGACCTCATTACCACCTACCACTCCGCCGAGGACGCCGTGGCGGCAGAGGCTGAGTTCGACCGCGTCTTCAAGGAGAACCAGCTTCCCGAGGATATCGCCGAGGTCTCCCTTGACCTCACCCCCGGCGAGGACGGCACCGTGTACCTTGCCGGTCTTTTGAAGGATGCGGGTCTAGCGCCTTCTGCCGGCGAGGCCCGTCGCCTGATCGACGGCGGCGGCGTCAAGATCGACGGCGAGGCCGTGGCTCCCAAGAGCTATAACATCGATCCCGCATGCCTGAAGAGCGGCGTGGTGCTCCAGGTTGGCAAGCGCAAGTTCGCCCGTCTGGCCTAAAAGCCCCCGTGCCCGCGCGGCATAGAACGTAGATAAGCCGGCGATCGGTTCCCGTAAGGGGCCGGTCGCCGGCTTTATTCATGAATCGGTCCATATTGTGCGGTTTTATACATGGGTTTTGGGGCGTGGAAAACCGGCCTCCTTCGGGTTGGTCAATGAGTGCCACGAGGCGGGTAGGCTCTCTGCTATCAGGCGGTTTATAGGCATGCCTTCAAGGTGATTCAGCTCTTCCTATGACGTGTGGGGCAGTTCTTGAGCGGTGGTTTAGCCAAGTTGGTAAACATCTGTCGCAAAAAAACAGGGGGATGAGGAGGATTTTGCCTGTCGCAAACGCGATAAGATCGCAAGTTTGAAATGTATAAAGATAATAGTCCCCGCCTGAAGCGTTTCAATTGCCAAGCCGATCGGTTGCGATATACAAACGCCCCGGAGAAAGGTCCCCGGGGTGCTGTGAAATACCTATCAGGGTGCAGTCCGCGTTTAATTGCGTTGCATGGCGCGAGCGGGGATGCCACCCTTCTCCTCGAGCTCGCACAGGGCCCTGGCAAACGCCAGCACCACATGGGTGGGCGAGGTATAGCGCCACTTGCCGTCGCGCTCCATGGGGACCCACTGGTCGTAGAGGTCCATCGACAGGCTGCGCGCTTTGCCCGCGCTGGCCTCCAGCTTGTCGCGGCGGCAGATGATGAACGAGAACCCGGGCACGCCTTGAATGTCCTTGTTGGCGCTGGACACCAAGAAGTCGATGTGCCAGTCCTCCACGGGCATCTCCACGCAGGCGAAGCTGGACATGGCGTCGACAATAAAGGTGAGCCCGCGCTCATGACACAGCTCGCCAACCGGGGCGATGTCGTTCAGCAGGCCCGTGGTGGTCTCTGAGTGCACCATGCACACGTGGGTGATCGCCGGGTCTGCGTCCAGCATCTCGCGGATGCGCTCCACGTGCGGAATGTCGCTGTAGGGCTCGGAGTACACCGCATGCGGCACGCGGGCGTGGCGGCATACCTCCACCATGCGGTCGCCGTAGGCGCCGTTAGAGCGCACTCGTTCGGGGTATAATAATCAAAGGAACGGCATGCCGCCCTCTACTGTTGAGGTTTTCGGTGCCGTTCCATTTTATTTGATGGTCAGATAGTTCCCAGATTTAAGTAACAATCGAATCGACTTTACGTCTCGCGCGGGACTGAGGCAACGCAGAAGCTTAAGCCGGGTTGGGATTGTTCCCAGCCCGGCTTTTTGCGCGCGGGGCGTCACGCGCGGTTTTGGCCATGGTTGCGGGTGTTGCCGTGTCTGCGGCGTCGACGCTGTTTTTGGGTTCAGTTGGACTTCGCCCTCTGCTGAAATCGGCCTCCGTCTCACCCTGCTTGCTATTAATGCGGTCCAGTTGGAGTTGCGTGGATTGCGGAATACAAAGAGCGTGGCTTCTACCTGCGCTTTCTCGCAAGAGATTGCATTAGCCCGCTTGGCGAAGTCGAACTGGACGTCATTTTCAGCATCCCCAAGTCCAACTGGACCTAAAAAGTAGCATGAGGGCGCGCACGGACCTCAATTTCAGCAGAGGACGAAGTCCAACTGGAGCTCGAAAAAAGCGTGATCATCAAATGCCCGCCAGCGAGGCGAAGAGAAGTCGAGTCTGGGCTTGTCGACGGTGCCGGTGGTGACGACGTCGATGTTGCCGCGCTGCCGTGCAAGTAGGGCTTCGCGCCGGCATAGTAGGCGATATGGCATGCCTGAAAGACGATGTTGAAGCCGCGCTTCTCCATGGGCGTGCGCGTGATGTCGTCGCCGTTCCACAAAATCTGGCCGTCCTCGATGGTGAGGTTGATGTCGTCCAAAACGCGGTGGTCCGCATACGTCTTGCCGACATGCTTGAGTTCGAGCATAGAGCCCCCTTGGTCAATTGGCCTTCTAGCAAACGCACGCCGCGGGTGCGCGCATACACGGGTACGGCGTGCATGCGTGGGGCGGGCGGGTGAGTGTGAGTGAGTTGCGAGCCATGGCCGTGGGAGGTCGCGTTTGCAGGGCCCCGGGTCCAGCCCGGGTCTGAGTTGCGGGAAACGCGGCAAGGCGAAATTGATTATCCTAGGCGTGATTTATGGGACTGAAAGCCGTTTGTAAAGCGCGGGCAAGGGATGGGCATGGGGTGTTACGCGTCTGCAAAGGGAGCCAGCCGCAGTGTAAGGAAATCAGAGGGATTCTAGTCCAAAAACAAGATTGCCAAATGTCGCTCGCGTCAGATGGGTACCAGCAACGTATTGGGGCGTGTGCGCGCCGGCTCTTTAATGGACGCCGCCGCCCCCGGATCGCCTGTAACCGCAAGTGGCCCTACAAGGGGGAATGCATATGATTAAACTGATCGCATCTGATATGGACGGTACGCTTTTGGACGAGAACGGCGAGGTGCCGCCGGAGACCTTCGACCTTATTGTGGCGCTGCGCGAGAAGGGGATCCATTTCGCCGCGTCGTCTGGTCGCCGCTACGACCGCCTGTGCCAGTTCTTTGCCCCGGTCAAGGACAAGATGGATTTTGTGGCATCTAACGGCGCGCAGGTTTTCGTGGAGGGCCGGCAGGTGGGTCGCGAGGTGTACTCGCACCTGTCCGTCAAACGCCTGGCCCGCACGGTAGCGATGTTCGACAACATGCACTTGGCCCTGTTCGACCGCACCAAGAGCTACCTGCTTGATGATGAGAGCAAGTTTGTGCGTGAGATCGACAAGGACCTGCCCAACGCCGAGCGCATCTGGGAGCTGCCGGACGCAGGCGTGAACATCATCAAGGCGTCTATTTTCTGCGATGACGGCAACGTGATGGACAACGCCTACGTGCTTGCCCGCGAGCTGGGGGACGAGTTTGTGTTCGCGCCCTCAGGCAACGCGTGGATCGACGCCATGCAGCCGCACGTGAACAAGGCGACGGGTGTGACCGAGTTGATGGATCACTACGGCATCGCGCGCGAGGAGGTCATGGCGTTTGGCGACTCCATGAACGACTACGAGGCCATCCGTTTTGTGGGCACCGGTTGCGCCATGGCCAACGGCCGCCCCGCCCTGCGCGCCGTCGCCGACCGCGTGGTGGGCTACAACTACGAGCAGGCGGTGCAGCGGGAGATGCGCAAGCTGCTGGAGGCGGCGGAAGCGTAGAGGCGGTGTAGGTGGACGAGGATTCCTGCGAGAAGTCCTTTGTTTTGCGTCCGCACCGCCGTATAAGGGCAGCATGTCTACCTGGGCATTATACTGAT